>OJJA01000499.1_pt1 | contig 14866 bp, 18 predicted proteins | sample 1596031 | NCBI WGS metagenome assembly OJJA01 (sample SAMEA4350132, study PRJEB24818) | metagenome | biome: human; feature: gut; material: faeces | place: Denmark | collected 2013-09
AGTTTTGCTTGTCTTCTTTTCGCAACACTAAGGTAAGTGAAAATTCTGACATGGCAAAATCCTGGGCAACTTTTTGTTGCTCAGGCACTTATAAATAATGTTAAACTATAGTGTTGCGGAATTAAGGGAACAGTAATATATTGAGTTGTAAGACGGTTGTTATGTTAAAAATGCTGTGTGAAATAGAAAATTATTGCTTTTGCAGTAACAATGTTTGCGCAATTTTGTTAACTTTAATCGATGAAATGGTAACCGATTGTATTACAACCTTTAAATTATTGTATTAAATATGGATAAGATGGAAATTGGCTTGAATGCCGGGAAAGTTTGGCAGTTGCTAAGCAACAATGACAAATGGAGCTACGGGAGCCTTAAAAGGAAATCCGGGCTCAAAGATAAAGAGTTGGGGGCAGCTTTAGGTTGGTTAGCCAGAGAAGATAAAATTGAGTTTGAACAACAAGAAGACGAACTTTATGTTTTTCTGTGTGTAAATGTGTATATCGGCTAATTGATGCTTTTTAGATAGAAAATAAGAGGGTACAGAAAGTCTCTTTAAAAAGACTTTACCCCTGCTACCGATGTTGTGTTGTAGTAGGGGTAAGGTTCTTAGCGAAGAATTTTTTATATATTTTCCGGTTCTTATCGGTCTTCTTTCTTTTTATTCATTTTGTTCTCGATGAGGAAAGCGGTAATCAGGCCGGCACCTCCAAAAAGCAGAACACTGGAGCCATAAACGATGCCGACTATTTGTCTCGCATTCCAACTGAGGTCACTGGTAGCAAGATAATCGGGTATGGCAGATGCACAAATAAAAAAGCCAATCAATAACCCCAATCCGATACCTAACATCAGGCAGCCTCCTTTCAATGTACTAAAAGAATAATGGTTGTAAATGGGTAGGGAAAACTTTCCTTTCAAATCGGCTGCTGAAATCTTATCGCCCAATTTTTCAATGATAGCCATGCGTTCTCGTCTGCATGCAAATAGTTCGAACAGTTTATAAATTCCTAATGTAATAATTCCCATGATGAGTGGAACCATAATAAAATCCATCATAATCGTATGTTTTTAAGTGAATAATTTCGTTCTTTGTACTGTTTGACGCGATACAGTGAAAAAGGTTACAGTAAAATTGAATTTATTTATCGGGATGATTCCTGTATCCGGTAAGGGTATAAAAGGTATTCCTGTTTTAATTTTGCTCAAAAGAAGCTGATAAAGCTTTTAAGGGAAAATTCAGACAGACTTTTAGGTTATTTCTGTAACCTTTTTCTGTAAACTGCGTCTAACCGGATATCATGGTACAAAACGAAGAGACACGGTATATTGCACGGATTTTGGATGGAGAAACGGAGTATTTTTCTGTTTTACTCGATCGTTACAGTCGTCCGCTCTATTCGTTGATCGTGCAAATAGTTAGTTGCTCTGAAGATGCGGAGGAGCTTGTACAGGATGTTTTCTTAAAAGCTTTCCGGAACCTGAGTAATTATAAAGGAGAGTGTTTGTTTTCTACGTGGATTTACCGGATTGCTTATAATACGGCCATATCCGCAACTCGTAAAAAGAAGCAGGAGTTTTTCTATGTGGATGAAAATACCATTAACAATGTGCCTGACGATAAAGCAGACGATATACTTTGTCTGACGGATGATGAAGAACGGATAGCGAAACTAATACATGCGATTGATCGCTTGACTGCAGAAGAGAAAGCGTTAATTACCCTTTTTTATTATGAGGAAAGATCAATGGAAGAGATTAGTGAGATTTTAAAGTTGTCGTCTGGAAATGTAAAAGTGAAGTTGCATCGGACGCGTAAGAAAATCTATTTATTAATGAATGAGGAGAGCCGTTATGGAAACAAAAATCGATAATACATTGAAACAAGTGCTTGAAAAGAGAAAATCCGGAAGTCTGTCTTCCAATTTCACTTTTCGTATGATGGAACAGATACGCGTAGAGGCAGTAAAACAGGAAAGACGGAAAAAGAGGAATCTGCTTTTCTCTTTATTGGCTGCTTTGTTTGTGATGTTGGGTACTTTAGTCTACTATTTGTTTTTTTATTTAGATTTTAGTCCATCGGATTTTATGCTTCATTTGAAGCTTTCTTCAACCTCTTTCCCGTTAATAGCTTTCTATGCTTATATTGCGTTATTGGCTTTGGGGCTTTTAGGGATAGATTATTGGATCAGGAGAAAAAAATCAATATATAAATAGTATCGCATATGAAAGAGATAGACAGATTTGTTAGTAAGTTGGATTTTGACCAGCTTTTAGAAAAGATAAAAGATTGGGGGAAAACTCTTGGACGTACTTCCATGCGTCCTGTGCTTTCTCTTTATTATGTATTGAAGAGTCCTGATACACCCTTGTCAGATAAACTTTTGGTTGTTTCTGCACTCTCTTATTTAATATTACCTGTTGATTTGATATCTGCCCGGCGATTCCCTGTTTTGGGCTGGATAGATGAAATAACAGCTGTAACGATAGCATATAAGAAAGTGAAAAAGCACATAACTCCTGAAATAGAATCCGAAGTAGATAATATTCTGGAAAAATGGTTTCCTGAATTAAAATATGAAATATTATCTTGAGTTTCCTGGAAAAGATGTTCCTTTGCATAGGAAAATCAATTGAAGGAAAATATGAGAAGTTTTGCATCCGATAATAATTCCGGTGTACATCCTTTGGTGATGGAAGCACTGGCTTTGGCGAATCAGAATCATGCATTGGGATATGGTGATGACCCTTGGACGGAAGGAGCTGTCCGGAAAATCAGAGAAACATTTACGGCCGACTGTGAGCCCCTGTTTGTTTTTAACGGTACGGGCAGCAATGTCGTTGCCTTGCAGTTGATGACGCGTCCTTATCAGTCTATCCTATGTGCCGAGACTGCACATATATATGTGGATGAATGCGGCTCTCCCGTAAAGATGACCGGTTGTCAGATCCGGCTGGTGGCAACTCCGGATGGAAAGCTCACTCCGGAGTTGATTCGTCCATATCTTCATGGCTTTGGCGACCAACATCATTCTCAGCCGGGAGCTGTTTATCTGTCCCAGTGTACCGAATTAGGCACTGTGTATACTCCCGATGAGCTGAAAGCAATTACTTTGTTGGCCCATCAATACGGGATGCGTGTCCATATGGATGGTGCCCGTATTGCCAACGCTTGTGCCGCCCTTCGTCTTTCTCTGAAAGAGTTGACGGTAGATTGCGGGATCGATGTGCTTAGTTTCGGCGGTACCAAAAATGGACTGATGATGGGAGAGTGCGTGGTCATCTTTGATGATGCCTTGAAAGAGGAAGCGCGGTTTATCCGTAAGCAATCGGCACAATTAGCTTCGAAGATGCGTTATCTCTCTTGCCAGTTCACCGCTTATCTCACGGATGATCTTTGGTTGAAAAATGCATCTCATGCCAATCGTATGGCGCGTAGGCTCTATGATGCTTTGAAAGATTATCCCGGTGTCTGTTTTACTCAAAAGGTGGAAAGTAATCAACTGTTTCTTACTATGCCCCGTTCTGTGATAGACAGAATGCTTGAATCTTATTTTTTCTATTTTTGGAATGAGGAGAACAATGAGATTCGCCTGGTTACTTCATTTGACACGACAGAGGATGATATCGACCGTTTTATTCTTTTGCTGAATTCTTGATATTTTTTTGTTTAAGGATAAAATAATAAAGGTTCGGACTTTCACAGGTGCGAACCTTTTTTTATGATAATTAATTTCGGATTGAAATCTTAAGTTTTGAAATACTTGGAAAATATAACTTGACGTTTTGGAAAATATTCTGAACTTAATGCATATATTTACCGCATAAATACGGCATTGATTTATGACTCACAATGTATCTTTGGGGAATGAGGCTGTGATGACTCATTTATGGCTTTATGGATTGCTGGTTCTAATGGGGGTAGTAATCGTATGTTTATTGTATAAATTTCATGAGTTGCGAAGTAAGGGAGTAAAAGAACGGGATTATCACCGTTTTCTGTTTGACATACTCGATAATCTTCCCTTTCCTGTGATGGTAAAGGATATTGAAAATGAATTCAAATATGCTTATTGGAACAAAGAATCCGAGTTACAGTCGGGCATTAAGTGTGAAGATGCTGTCGGACGTACTGATTATGACATCTACGGCAAGGAGCGGGGACGGTATTACCGGGCTGTTGATGAAGATTTGGTCAAAATAGGTAAGCCTTATCGTGCAGAGGAACACTATGTCACTACCGATGGAGTCGATCATGATACGATTGTGATGAAATCCATATTTTCCCGTGGGGTGTCCGGTAAGTGGTTGTTGGTAACCCGATGGGAAATCAGTCAGTTAAAAAGATATGAAAGAGAGTTGCTGATTGCCAAAAATCAGTTGGAAAGTGCCATTAAGAAACAGAACTTGGCATTGAAGAGTATTGATTTCGGATTGATTTATATTGATAAAGATTATAGGGTACAATGGGAAGAGACGACGCATCTGAAAAATCTGGTTTCCGGACGGCATTACACCCCCGGAATGATCTGTTATCGGACCAGTGCTTTGCGAGACCAACCTTGTGAACATTGTGCTTTCAAAGAAGCGATCGAGCAGAAAAGAATTGTGCGCCACACCGTACGGGTGGAGGGTGTTGATTTTGAGGTAACGGGCACTCCTGTGTATGCTGATGATAATAAGGAGGTGATAGGCGGTTTGTTACGGTTTGAAGATATTACAGAGAAATTAAAGCTTGACCAGGCGTTGCGGGAAGCCAAGGAGAAAGCAGAAGAATCGAATCGGCTGAAGTCTGCTTTCCTTGCCAATATGAGTCATGAAATCCGTACCCCTCTGAATGCGATTGTGGGGTTTTCCGATATGATTTCCCAAATAGATGATCCGGAGGAGAAGCAGGAATACATGAAGATAATTGCAGTGAATAACGAACTGCTCTTGCAACTGATAGATGATATTCTCGATTTGTCGAAGATCGAGGCGGGTACTATGGACTTTTCTTATTCCACGACTGATGTAAATCAACTGTTAGACTCTATTTGTCAGCAGATGAATCAAAAAGAGCACTCGGCAGATGTGAAGATTGTGTTTACAGAAAGAGTACCGGAGTGTAAAATAATGACGGATCGTCTTCGTCTGTCACAAGTGATGATTAATTTTATTAGCAATTCCATGAAGTTTACCGAACGGGGAACCATATCTATAGGCTATCGGTTGGATGAAATAAAAGATGAGATATACTTTTTTTGTAAAGACACCGGCATTGGTATTGCTGCTGATAAAATAGAACAGGTGTTTGAACGGTTTGTGAAGCTGAATACTTTTGTGAAGGGCACTGGATTGGGGCTGGCTATTTGTCGTGTCATTGTAGAGCGTTTGGGAGGAACGATCGGTGCCGAGTCGGAAGAGGGCAAAGGTTCCTGTTTTTGGTTTCGGATGCCGGTGGCTTTGCTTTAGGAATGGGAGTATGAAGATTTCTTAAAAATTGAACCTAAATACTATGTTGGCGTGTTATTTGTGAACGTTTATAGTAGTGAAACGTTTAAAATATAAAAGCATGGCCTATATAGATTATTACAAAATTTTAGGAGTTGACAAAAGTGCTTCTCAAGATGATATAAAGAAGGCTTTTCGTAAGTTGGCCCGTAAGTATCACCCGGATTTAAATCCGAACGACCCGAGCGCAAAGGATAAGTTTCAGGAGATAAACGAGGCTAATGAAGTGTTGAGCGATCCGGAAAAACGTAAGAAGTACGATGAATACGGTGAGCATTGGAAGCATGCCGATGAGTTTGAAGCGCAGAAGCGGGCGCGGCAGCAAGCAGGTGCCGGCGGTGGATTTTCCGGTTTCGGAGGAGGTGATGAGAACGGATATTGGTATTCGTCCGACGGGCAAGGCTTTTCCGGATCAGGTGGTGAAGGATTTTCTGATTTCTTTGAATCCATGTTTGGAGGGCGTGCCAGAGGAGGGCGTAGCAGTGCCGGTTTCCGTGGACAGGACTTTAACGCAGAACTGCATTTGTCTCTTCGTGATGCTGCCGAGACCCATAAACAGGTGTTGACAGTGAATGGGAAGAACGTCCGCATTACCATTCCGGCAGGTGTAGCCAATGGACAGGTGATCAAATTAAAAGGTTACGGTGGCGAAGGTATCAACGGAGGTCCTGCAGGAGACTTATACATCACGTTTGTGATTCCGGAAGATCCTGTGTTCAAACGTCTGGGTGACGACCTTTATATCGATGTTTCGTTGAATCTTTATACGGCCGTATTGGGAGGTGAACAGGAGGTAGATACGTTGAATGGCAAAGTGAAACTGAAAGTAAAACCGGAAACGCAGAACGGTACGAAAGTACGGTTGAAAGGAAAAGGTTTTCCTGTCTATAAGAAAGAAGGACAATTTGGCGATTTAATTGTGACTTATAATGTCAAAACGCCTACTAATCTGACAGATAGGCAGAAAGAGTTGTTCCGGGAATTACAGAGTATGAACTAAAAAAAGAATCAGCACTATGCAGACCGAATTAATTATAGTCAGTGAATATTGTCACAAGTGTCAAATCGAGCCCTCGTTTATTGATTTGTTGCAAGAAGAAGGGTTGATTGAAATCCGGACCGAAGGAGATGAACATTATCTGCTCGTGTCACAACTTCCGGAGGTGGAACGCTACAGCCGGATGTATTACGATTTATCTATCAATATGGAAGGTATCGATGCTATCCATCATCTTCTGGAGAGAATGGAGGGGATGCGTCGGGAAATGAACTCGCTCCGTAACCAGCTTCTTGTTTATAGAAAGCATGAGCTGGAAGAAACGGAATGGTGAAAAGAAACAGGAAAGGCGGAATGATTACCTATTTAATATGAAAAATGCCCGGCTTGTTGATGAGGCCGGGCATTTTTATATTGGATAATATCGGTTTACCGCTTATTTTCTGTAGTAAGTCAGATCGTCTTTATCGAATTTACGGATAAAGTTGATATGCTTTTCTACTTCACTTTCGGCATAACGGACAAATACTTGTGCAGATGTACCGAACAGTTCTGCGTTTTTAGAAGCATCCTGTACCATCAAGTGTCCCATGATGGTGTAAGCAGCCATTTCTACAAGGCGGCGTGCACAGAAATCGAGTAATTCCTGATCTTTGGCTTCTGTAACTTGCGCTACACAAGCTGCATATTTGCTCGCCATACTCTTCAGGCGATTGTGCAAGCCTTCCATCTCCGGAGCTACTATTGCATTTTCATATTCTTTGATGCGGTTGAGGTAAGCACCGGTCGTTACGTAGCGGATTGCTGCTACTACCTGCAACTGGGTAGTTCCTTCGTAGATAGAAGTGATACGTGCATCCCGGTAGATACGTTCGCAAGCATAGTCTTTCATAAAACCGGAACCACCGTGTATCTGAATACAGTCGTAAGCATTCTGATTGGCAAATTCGCTACCCATACCTTTAGCCAGTGGGGTAAAGCTGTCTGCCAGTTTGGCAAAGGTCTTTTGTTCGGCACGTTCTTCCGGAGTCAGTTTACGTTCTTTGGCAATATCATCCAATGCTTTGTAGATGTCGACAAAGCGGGAAGTCTCGTACAATAAAGCGCGCGTAGCATCCAGTTTGGCTTTCATCAAAGACAGGATTTCGGCTACGGCCGGGAACTCGATGATTGCTTTTCCAAACTGTTTACGATCTTTTGCATAGGCCAATGCTTCATTATAAGTGGCCTGCAGGATACCTACCGACTGTGCTGCGATGCCCAGACGGGCACCGTTCATCAGGGCCATTACATATTTGATAAGTCCTAATTTCCGGTCACCGCAAAGCTCTGCTTTGGCATTCTTATATACGAGTTCGCAAGTAGGAGAGCCCTTGATACCCATTTTGTTTTCGATACGGCGAACGCTAACACCGCCGTTACGTTTGTCATAAATGAACATGGACAAGCCACGGCCGTCATGAGTTCCCTCTTCCGAGCGTGCCAGTACGAGGTGGATATCAGAGTCACCGTTCGTGATAAAACGTTTCACACCGTTCAGATACCAGCATTGGTCTTTCTCACTGTAGGTAGCTTTCAGCATGACAGCCTGAAGGTCGGAACCGGCATCCGGTTCGGTCAAGTCCATAGACATGGTTTCACCTTGGCACACACGGGTGATGTAGCGTTTCTTCTGATCTTCGTTTGCGAATTCATAAATTGTTTCTGCACAATCCTGCAATCCCCAGAGGTTCTCGAATCCGGCATCACTGCGGCTTACGATGTCGGCAGCCATGATATACGGAGTGATCGGGAAGTTCAGTCCGCCGAAACGACGTGGCATAGCCATACCCATCAAACCGGCTTTGCGGCAGGCTTCCAGATTGGCAGCAGTACCACTGGCATAGGTCACACGGTTATTGGCACATACCGGTCCTTCGTGATCAACGCCTTCGGCATTGGGAGCGATGATGTCGCCACATATTTCACCTACAATTTCCAACACTTTGTCGTAGCTGTCCATTGCATCTTCAAAATCTACCGGAGCGTAGTCGAAGTTATCTTTATCTGCATAGTTGCGCTCTTTCAGCTCAACGATTCTCTTCATCAGCGGATGGCTCAAGTGATGCTTGAGTTCCGGCGTATCTAAATAAAAGTTAGCCATTTCTTACTTACTATTTTGTTTATAATACTTGATCATCTTCGGCACGACTTCTTCGATGCTTCCGTTGATTACGTAATCCGCAATCGTATTGATCGGTGCTTCGGGATCGCTGTTGATGGAGATGATAATACCACTTTCCTGCATACCGGCGATGTGCTGGATTTGTCCTGAGATACCGCAAGCGATATACAGTTTCGGACGAACCGTAACACCGGTCTGACCGATCTGCCGGTCATGGTCGATGAAACCGGCATCCACTGCGGCACGGCTGGCACCTACTTCGGCATTCAGCACTTTGGCGAGTTCGAACAACAAGTCGAAATTTTCTTTGGATCCTACTCCGTAGCCACCGGCAATGATGATCGGCGAACCTTTCAAATTGTTCTTTGCCTTTTCTACGTGACGTTCGATTACTTTCACTACATAGTCCGTATCGGCTACATATTTCTTCACATCATGACGGATCACTTCTCCCTTATAATCGGCAGAAAGGATTGCTTTTTTCATCACACCTTCGCGGACAGTCGCCATTTGCGGACGGTGTTCCGGATTCACAATCGTAGCAACGATGTTACCGCCGAAAGCCGGACGGATCTGATATAACAGGTTCTTATAAACTTTTCCTGCTTTTTTGTCTTCATGGTCACCGATTTCGAGTGAAGTACAGTCGGCTGTCAAACCACTGGTCAGTGCGGAAGATACGCGTGGTCCGAGGTCGCGACCGATAACGGTAGCACCCATCAGGCAGATTTGCGGTTGTTCTTCTTTAAACAGATTTACGAGGACAGAAGTGTGTGGAAGAGAAGTATAAGGGTAAAGTCCTTCACCGTCGAATACGTGGAGTTTGTCTACGCCATACGGCAGGATTTGTTTTTCAATGTCTTTGAGACCGCTTCCCACAACTACGGCTTCGAGTGCGCAGTTCAGTTCGTTAGCTAACGAGCGGCCTTTGGTCAGAAGTTCGAGGCTTACATCCGCGATGATACCTTCTTCTATTTCGCAATATACCAATAAGTTATTCATATTTTTAAGTAGTTAGTAGTTGGAATATAGCAGCAAGTAGTAAAAACACTTCTACTGTATTCCGACTTCTTAGCCAATGGTGTGGTTAGCTAACAGTTCAACAATCAGGTTTTCTACATCATGGTCGCTGCCAGTGATCGTTTTACTCTCTTTTGCCTGGAACACGATGTTCTGGATGGTTTTCACCTTGGTCGGTGAACCACTGAGACCACATTGTTCAAGGTCACCGTTTACATCGGCTACACTCCATTCTACGAGATTCAGATAATCGCGTTTATCATAAAGGTCGGTGTAATCCAGATTGCCTTGTTGTTTCTCGGTGACTGTTTTGGCATGTTTGTACTTCTGTACGAGTTTGGCATTACGCGGACGGCAGGGAGCAGCACTTCCGTTAACGGTAATCACGATAGGCAACGGGCCTTCTACCGTTTCAATGCCACCGTCGATGTGACGTTTTACAGTAATGTGTCCGTCGGCTACTTTCAAGATTTCTTCAGCGTATGTAATCTGAGTCAGACCTAACTTTTCTGCCACCTGCGGACCTACCTGTGCGGTATCTCCATCGATAGCCTGACGACCACCGATGATAATGTCACATTCACCTATTTTTTTGATGGCAGTGGCCAGGGCATACGATGTGGCCAATGTATCGGCACCGGCAAATGCACGGTCGGTCAACAGATAACCGTTATCGGCACCACGGAAAAGTCCTTCACGAATAATATCGGCTGCACGGCCCGGTCCCATTGTAAGAATGGTAACGGTGGAGCCCGGATGGGCATCTTTCAATCGGAGAGCCTGCTCAAGGGCATTCAGGTCTTCGGGGTTGAAGATGGCAGGGAGTGCCGCACGGTTAATGGTTCCGTCGGCTTTCATGGCATCCTTCCCAACATTACGTGTGTCGGGAACTTGTTTTGCCAATACAACAATTTTCAAACTCATGTTATTAATTTTAGTATTAGTATTTCTACAAGTTAGTAGCCAGTAGTCGGTAGTAAGGATCTTGCTATCAAACTATCCGGTTAACTATCAGCGTGCAAATTTACGGAAACAGTTGGTTCTGACAAGAAAACCGTTAAGAAAATGCACATCATTAAGGTTTTTGAGCAATTATAGGCTGATTCCAAAGACGAAATAAGCGGTGCTTTCGTAGGGGTTGAAGCCTAACTTTCCGAAAATGGGGAAAGAAAAACGGTTGCTGACCTGTATTTCGCGGGAAATGCTGAGAGCGATATTATTCACATTGAACTTGTCGGCGTATTCGCCCTCCCACGGAGTGAATCCGGCTTCTACAGACAGGTCGAATCCTTTCAGGCTGAAGGGGTAGGAGAATTCGCAATAGCTGGACCAGGCGCGTTTGCCGTTTTCGCGATAATCATTACCGGCAAAAACGGTATACCAGGAGGCGGTAAGAGGAAATTTTTCGCTGATGGTATATCCGGCTCCTGCTTCGAATGTATGCCCGCTGCTGTGTGCCGCATAGTTGAAGTAGTCGAATGGTTCCTCTTCGCTTTGCTCAAAATAGTTGGTGACGTTCAGAGTCAGTCTTTTGAACTGGTATTCCAGCGTAAGGTCTATCTCATTGTTTTCGTTACGGAATTCGGTAGAGCCCCATGCAGAGAGGGTGAAACCTCCCATTGTTATACCTAATGTGGGCTGTACGGCGGCATTGCCGCATTTCATACCGCGCCACATGTAGCTGCTCACAAAATCGGCATTGATAAAAATATCTTGTGTGTACGCTGTGAAAGAGTACATGAATAGTAGGAGGGAGAGTATATATTGTTTTTTCATTTTGTCAGAGTTATTTGTTTAGGCTGCAAAGATAGTGGTTTTTGGAAAGTAATTGTACATGTCGTTCTCATTCACTTGAAATATCTGTTTTTTTGTTTTGACCTTTCGAGTTTCGGTAACATGTGTCTTAATACGGTATTTATATTTCTATCCGATAGGACGCATTTGGTAAAACGATTGAAACACTTTTAGCTTGCGTGGAGTTCACAGATAAAAAAGGCCCGTTCGCTGATTCTTTTTTCCGGAGTTTTCCCTAATTCCTATTTTTGTAATATAAATGTAATATGGAGCCGGAACATGGATATACAAACTGCACTTTCCGCATTTTTACCTGTTTCTTTGGAAGAAATGAGCGGTATCCGTCTGATGAACCGTACGGATACAAAATTTGTCACTTCGTTGGATAAATTATCACTTATCCTACAATTTGCTGTTACGGATTATCGGGTACAGGAAGTGGAGGGTACACGAAACATTGCTTATCGTACTGTGTATTTGGATACTTCCGGCAGGGATATGTATATGGCTCATCAGAACGGGCATCGGGTACGTGAAAAGATTCGCGTGCGTACGTATGTATCTTCTGGTCTGACATTTCTGGAAGTGAAGAATAAAGATAATAAAGGAAGAACGGACAAACGGCGTATCCGGGTAGGAAATATACATTCTTTGTATACCGACGGGGCAGAAGGGTTTTTGGAGAAGCATGCCTGGTATCATTTGTCGGAATTGAAACCATGGTTGGAAAATAATTTTTATCGGATTACATTGGTCAATAAAGCGATGACGGAACGACTCACTATTGATACAGACATCTGTTTCTGTAACCTTCAGACCGGGAAGGAGGCGGCATTGAACAGAATGGTAATCATTGAGTTGAAACGGGACGGAAGAACCTTTTCACCCATTCGTGAAGTTTTGCGTAACCTCCATATACAACCTTCCGGAATAAGTAAATATTGCATGGGCACAGTACTTACTTCTCCTACTGTTAAGCATAATAGGTTTAAGCAGAAGATAAGAGTAGTTGGGAGGATACAGGAAATCGTATTTTAAGATGGAACAACATCCCCATGTTTTACTTTAAAACATCCGGATGTTGTTCTGGAAAACATGGGGATGTTGTTATTCAGAACATGGGGATGTTTTGGAAACTGAATTCTGGAACTGAATTGACAGGTATGATAGATTGCTAACAATTAAAAATATAATATATGAATGAACTAAGTGAACTTTCTTTTATTGAAACGCCGTTGATGGATAGGATTGGTTTTCTACAACTGTTGTTACGTTTTTTATTCAATCTGTTGGTGGTTTCCGTTATCCTTCGTTGTTTTTACTATCCCAAAAGTAAGCGACGTGATTATTACTTCACTTTTACATTGATCAGTATCAGCATCTTCCTGATGATTTTCCTGTTGGGTAGCGTTAAGTTGAAGATCGGTTTTGCATTGGGACTTTTTGCCATTTTCGGTATTATCCGTTATCGTACAGAATCCATGCCGGTGCGTGAAATGACTTATCTTTTTGTCATTATAGCTATTTCAGTGATTAATGCGCTGGCGGTTGAAATCAGTTACGCCGAGTTGTTGGGTACGAATCTTCTTTTTGTATTCAGTATCTGGCTTTGTGAGAGTAGCCGGTATTTACGGCATGTTTCCTGTAAATTGGTGCAATATGACCGTATCGAATTGATTCGTCCGGATAAAAAAGATGAATTACTGAAAGATTTGCAGGGACGTACCGGACTCGATATTATCCGTGTGGAAGTGGGACATATCGATTTCTTACGCGACTCGGCCATATTGAAACTTTATTATGAACCGGTGAGTGATGAAGTCAATACGATTGATACGCTTATCAGAATACCACGTGAAGATGAATAAGTGGCAGAGTGCAGGAGTAATTATCGTTTTTTTGTGTATGGGGATGGGAAAATTGTGTGCACAGAGCGATGATCTCGGATTATGGGCGAGTGCGGAAGTCAAAAAGAAAACCTTTCCGGGGTTGGATGCTTTTCTTGAAGGAGAATTTCGTTTACGCGACAACCTGAGGGCAGTGGATCGTTGGGGAGGGACAGCAGGACTTTCTTATAGGCTGTTTCCTTTTCTGAAAGCAAGTGCGGGGTATACTTATATTTATTACAATCATCCGGATAAAACGACCAAGAAGGAAAACTATATTCCCGAATACGGATCGCCCAGGCATCGTGTAAATGTATCATTGACAGGAAGCTACAAATGGAACAGGTTTGAATTCTCACTGCGTGAACGGTATCAATATACCTATCGGGTGGGACTTTCCGTACCCAAGTATAATCTTGAAGAACAGATACGGAAAGAGAATGAAGAAATTCCGGCAAAGTCCGTTCATGTTCTTCGTTCCCGGTTGCAGGTGGAATATGATATAAGGAAGAGCCCTTTTAAACCCTATACTTCCTGTGAATGGTATCATTCGCTGAATGGTGAGGGGTTCAAGAAGATATGTTGGACGCTTGGGACATCTTACAAATTGAACAAGAAGAATACGTTTGATTTATGCTACCGTTATCAGAATGAGGCGGATGAAGATGAGGCCGACGGACATGTGATAGGAGTGGGATATTCGTTTAAGTTTTAAGGAGAAGTAACTATGATGATAGAAATGAAAAAGATAAAATTGTTCATTGGTATAGCTGCATGGTTGGCCGTATCTACCTGTTGCTCTACCGATCCGTTTGCCGACTGGGGGACTGAAACCGAAAGCGGTCAGCCGGTACTTCCGGATGGTACGGATACATCGGATGGGGGAAGTGGCTCCTTTGACGGGACGGGCACGTTATTTGATTTTGAGGTTGTCATTGACGATACGGATATGAGTGGTGATGATATAGATGAAACCATTGTAGCGGACAAGGATAATGAGAACTATGATGATTTCATTGAGAACTCGGAATTTTCTTCTATGGTCGAAATAGCTTATTCCGGCACATCAGCAACGGTGATAAGCAATGTTGAAGGGGTTGATATCTCTCAGGACGGGGCGCATGTGGTGGTAACTTCTACTGTGAAGAAAGTAGAATATATACTTTCCGGTGTAACCACCGATGGCTCATTTAAAGTAAACGCAGCAAGAAAAAGCAAGGTTGATGATAATACAGCAAGAATGCAGTCTATTAAGCAGTTAGGTGTTTAACTCATAATACTGCATAAGCTGAAAAAGGAGATCCGCTAAAAACAGCGAAAGACTTCAGTTCCCATATCGTTACTGATATAACGGGAATAAGAAACGGCACAACGGGTTCTATTTCAGTAATTTGCACAGTTTTTCATACCTGAGGACAACTCGCTTGATATTAACTTTGTAACGATCAAAAAAGTATGAAAACGAGTATGAGCAGATCGACTTTCAAAATCCTCTTCTACGTGAAGAAGGGCAGC
>OJJA01000536.1_pt1 | contig 13778 bp, 14 predicted proteins | sample 1596031 | NCBI WGS metagenome assembly OJJA01 (sample SAMEA4350132, study PRJEB24818) | metagenome | biome: human; feature: gut; material: faeces | place: Denmark | collected 2013-09
TATTATGCAAAGTGATGGAGATAAATCTTTTTATAATTACTTTTGTAGCTGTGATTTAGTTTAAGTCACTTTGCATAATAAATTTGTTGGCATAAGAACTTTTATGCAAACCTTTACATAACATTTCCAATAGGAAGCGTTGCAAGTTGTCAAGAATGGATTGTTCCAAATCGTTTTCCGTCACTAATGCACGTTCATTCAACCCTAAGAACTCCAAAGTAACAGGGGTATTGATAACATCTTTAGGTTGTAATAAGGTTGCTTGTTGCTGGACTAAAGCGGAGAGGGTTTCTTTGTTTTTGGATAGTCCGCTACGTTCGTAATATAAAGATGCGATTTGTCGCTCCAACTCCTTTACAGACCAGCAGCCACGAATGGTTTCCATTTCATAGAAAGCACGTTTTACCGGGTTCTCAATTCCCGATATAGTGTTTAAATGGGTGGAAGATAATCTGTTGAATAATCTATCAGCTGGAATCATCCATGTTTCGGTTTGTGGGTATTCTGTTGATAGTTTCCAAACGCCATTTTCAGATTCGGCGGTCACCAACCGCCGAATTGGTTCAGTGAATTCGGCGGTCAATGACTGCCGAATTTGAATTTGTGATGCAATGTATTGTGTAACAGGCTCTTTTAGCTGTGGATAAACAAGGTACAACCGTCTAAATTCTCTGAATCTACGTTCATTCAGACCTTTTGTTTTCAGTCGTTGTTCCAGCTTCTTCAACAGTTGTTCACCGTAGGCGGCACGGTCTTCTCCGTTCTGCTCAAATTCTACGATATAGCAACCCATAAGCCAGTTACGGGAAGTAAGGGCAAGGTTTACAGCGTGTGCGGCTTGTGCCTGCAACGTGTTCTGTATCGTGCTGATATGTTTTACTAATGCTTCAAAGTTCATAGTTACAAAGATAAGTCTTTTATGGTTAAAACTTTAGTTCGGGCAAGCTGTTTATTGCTTCCTCTTTCAATTTATCCACCGCACGGGTGTACTTCTCCGTATGCTTCAATCCGCTATGCCCTAAAAGGCTGGCTACAGTTTTGATATTAGCCCCATTGTTCAGAATGTTCACGGCAAACGAATGTCGGGCACAATGCCAGCTTATATGTTTGTCTATCCCGGCTCTCTTTACCCAACGCTTTACTGACTTACAGCAGCTTTCGTAAGTAGGCAAATCGAATATTAAACAGTTTTTATCTGCCGGGGCTTCACCAATGATGGACAATAGACCGTCATTCAGAGGAATAACCACACCACTACTGGCAGAATGTCCCTTTGTCTTGCTTTGCTCAAACTTCAATAACCGATTAGCGTAATCCACATTCTTATAGGTAAGGTCTTTTACATCACAGAAACGCAAACCACTGTATAAGCAGAAGATAAAAGCCCGTCTGACATTCGGGTTCTCGTTGTCATAATGGCAAGCCGCCAACTTTTGTATTTCTTCGGGAGAAAGAACATCTTTCCGAAGCATTTGGCTATCCACTTTGCAGGTAACACTCTTGCATGGGTCTTTCAACATTACATCATGGTCAATCGCATATCGAATAACTTTCTTGAAACGCTGGTAAATGCTTTTAGCACCCTCGCCCACACTTCGGGATTGCAGATAGGCTACAAACTGCTCCATCATTTCTTTGGTGATAAGTTCCGGTTTGATACTAAACTCATTCATGGGATATTGCTCTTTTAAGAAGTCCTTAAAACGGCTAAGCGCAATTTGTACCATGCGAATATCTTTCTTGGTATAACTGTTGATATAGGCTTGGAAATAGTCTAAGAAATTGACCGTTCTATCTTTTTTTAACCGATAACCCAACATACTTTCTTTAAACTCCTGCTCACGCTCTGCACGTATCCTTGTGGCAAGCTCCAATGTTTCTTTGTTCTGCTGGCGTTCCGCTGGGGTGCGGGGCTTCTCTATCAGATACAGACTAAGGTTTTCTTTTCGCCTGTTATGCTTTACTGCAAACTTGGGCTTACCTTGCATTTTTCCACTATCATAGTACACTTGATTGCCGTTTTCATCTAATACGGGCTTTTCCTCTCTACCTAAATAATACTCTAAGTAAAGGCTAATTCTACCATCCGAGAGCTTATTTTGCTCTAACTTGGGGTTTTCTTTCGTTTTATTTTCTAACTTTGCCATTGTTTAGAGGTTTTATCCCGATTTAGGTACCATAACCGGGTGATTACGCTAAATAGTTGATTTTCTTTTGTTTTCCGATATTGCAAAGGTACAAAAGAAAATGATATTTCAAAGTGTACTAAAAGTGTACTGAATAACGGAAAATGGGCAAAATATGGCAAAAATAGAGAAAATAGGAAATATTCAAGTGATTGATAATAAGGAAGATAAATTCTTTTATTTTCCTATGATTTCTATGGCTTGTACCGGGTCTGGGTACGAGTAAATTGGCTAAGTTGTTGAAAATCAACACTTGGCCAATTTTATTTTATCCCCATTGTTCCCAATTTGTTCCCGTACAGCCATTCTAATCAATATATTAAATGCTTTTGAATGCTACTAAATAAACCTGTTAAACTATATATGAGTCAACGGATTTTATAAAGCCCATAGGTACTGATTGACCTATGGGCAGCATAGTTTTTGAAGCATCTTCAGCTTATATTGTGAATTGCTTTTTGTTCATACAACAAGCTTTCATCGTCCGTTTCAGATTAGAAGTCCAGCGAGAAGTGTCCGGACACGTGCAGCATGGAAAGGAAATACACCAAACCTTCATAATAGCGAAATTTGCCTGTTGGAGGTTGTACGTCCCACAGGCGTTTAACGTATTCACGAGCTAGTTCGCGCTGTTCCGGCACATTTGAGTGGGCAAGGGTTATTGCGCCAACAGCATTAGCACCGGCCATGCCGCAAGAATATTGTCCGAAAGCCCTTGAACCATCTAGAGAGAAATGGCCGTGCTTGAATCCATCTTTCTTGAAGAACGCAAGCAGATGGCCCATAACGGTCTCTTGGTTTCGCCTGTCCTTCCCACAAAGATAGTAATCCATGCCTACGTTCATTGGGCAGCGGATGGCATCGTACATATATAAGGATGTGTCATAAGTGGCATTAGGCCAGGCATAGGCTTTTCCGTCAAACTGGCTATAATCGGGATATAGACCAGTGATGGAGTTTGCTGATGCGATGAGATGCTGGCGGGCTGCTGTTGCAGCCTTTTTCCAGAACGGACGGTTGGCGGTCGCCGTGCGTGCCCATTTGTCAATGAAAGCGGGAAGCTGGTAGGAGGGGTCGGTAAAACCATGCCCCGTCCGAGTGGGAACAAAAGTAACCAACCTGCTGTCGCTGTCAAAAAGATTGTAAACTCCACTCTCTATGCTATTCTTATTCATTACTTTTGCCAATATTTTGTTGGCTTCGTCACTGTAATGGGGTTCGTCCCAACGTTCAGAAGCAAGGAATAAGGCAGTGACAAAATACAACTCACCGTCCGAAGCATTGCTCCCTCCAATCTTGGTGCCGTCTGACTTGCACTGCCAACAGAAATAGCCATCCCATGCGGAATCGGATGAAAAGGCCATGTATCGTTTCGCCCACTTCCAAAGTTTATCGAACTGTTCACGGTGATCCAACTGTACGCAAATCATCATGCCATACGACATTCCTTCGGTGCGCACGTCATTGTTTCCTGTATCCAAGATAAAGGCTGTGCCATCCGGACCTTCATAGTAGACCGATTTTTCATCGCCTGCTTCATAGCAGCTTAAATCTGCCGGGGTGAAGAAATGTTCCCATATTTTCTCAATCCGTTCGTTAACTTCCTTCTCGCTCTTTCCCAATAATGAGACAAACAGGTTTTCGGCATGTGTTCCCAACGACATCGTAATAAAAAGCAACGCTGCCAAGACGATTTTCCACTTCATCATGAAAATTACTTGTTAATTTTACACCGCATTAAGGTCGCCATAAAATTGTGGATTGCTCCGAACGATGTAAATTTAAGAATCAAAATTCTTTTCCTATATCGTAAATCTTTTGAAGATGCTTTGTATGTGAAATCGCGCCTTTCTCGCTGACGTTATTCACAAAATAGTGAGCACTGTTTTTCCATCCTCTGTCTTGTGCAATGAGTTCAAAAGAACGCACTATGCCGTCAAATACGTGAGGATCATCCAGTTCACCGCATGAGATAAGCATACATTCCTTGATAGGCACATCCTTCTTGCCTATGATAAAGGAATAGAACTTGTCTATGACAGCTTTTATCTGAGAAGGGAATGTGTACCAATACAAAGGGGTGCAGAATACAATTGCATCACTTTCTGCCATTAAGGAAGCCAACTCATTGAAGTCATCGTCAAAAACACAGGCTTTGTTATCCTTGCTGAAACATTGGTCACAAGCCCGGCAACCTTGAATATGTTTATGTGCAGCCTCAAACCGCATCACTCGGTTTCCAACTTCTGACGCACCACGTGCAAAGGCTTCAGCCATGAGGTCGCTGTTACCGTCTCTACGTGGACTGCTGGTTAAAATCAATATGCGTTTACTCATTTTTAATTATCTATTTTGGGTAAGTTATTCTCCCATGCGGAAGTCTCCCACATTGTCATGGCTTAATGTCACGTCTTCGATACGGCTTGTGCATCCGCCACGTTGCGGACACTGGCTGCTAATGCCGAGATAGATACTATCGGGGTAGTAGTTGCGGTACAGACGCACCATGTGCCACTCTTTTTTGTCCAATGAATAATAGCTGGCTATAGTCCGAGTGTCGGAAGATATTTTCATATAGACCGACTTTGCGTCTATCCGGTCATGGTTGTTATCATCGGACGTGCCTTGTGTCCGTACCGATACAATGCGGTGGTTGCCATATTCGTCCTGTTCAAAAGCAAGTTTCTGCCAAAGTGTATCGTTGACATACACAAAGAGGTCGGCGGCATTGTAAAGCCCCTCGGCTGTGAATTCCGGGGTGACCTTGGCTGTCAGGGTAAATGGCTTGGTATTGTCTGTCGGAATCAACAACACGGGAAGCGTGTTGTTTGACAGCTTGCCCTCGTTAGGGTCGCAGAAGAAATCAAGTCCTTCCCTGCAACGGAACTCCAGCGCCCCATCGGCCAACAAGCTAACACATGTGTCCGCGCCATTGATGGAGCGGGTAAAAGTAACATCACCCACCTTTATTTCACATTCTGCCATCTGGCTACTTGTTGAGGTTGCGTTATCTGTCAAATTTGCCTCCTCCAATTTGGGCGAGTTCTTTTGCTGACAAGCAACTAATGTAATACACCCTATAAGGAATGCGCTGAATAAAACAGTCTTTTTCATCTTATTATTTCATTTATTATTTATAATTTTGCCGGCAAAGTTAGGTAAAAAGGCAAAAACCTACAATGGTTAAAAATAACCAATTAGGGGCATGATAGAGCAAGAAAATGAACTAAAATCGCTGTTGACCGAACAACCGTTTGAAGGCATTGAGAATACAGACCTGTTACTTGCCCAGACAAGGGCACGTGCGAAAGGTTTTGCCCTTGCCACCGAAGGTATAGCTGTAGTGTCTGATTTCAAAAACAACGAATGCCACATTTACGCTGGCAGATTCGGACAAACTACAATGAATCTCCCTCAATATACGATTGACCATAATACGGCCTTTGAGAACAGCATATTCAGCCAAACCGATGAAAACGAACTTATTGAACGTCATGTACTCGAACTACGTTTCTTCAACTTCATAAAAGAACTGCCTGTCAAAGAAAAAGCCTGTTTCTCGGCTTCATGTATTCTAAGTTTTTACAAAAAAGAAAGTAACGAGAGGGTGAAAATGTTGCATACAACGAGATATTTCGGTTATAGCTCCGATGGGAGCGTCCTGTTCGGTTTGTGTACATACATTCCATATCCCGTCTCTTATGACCGACAAGACGGAATCATCTTTAATGTACTGACAGGAGAGGTGGTCGGGCGAGAAAAATATGAAGCAAGTGACCGGAAAATTCTTAGCCAACGGCAACTTGAAGTTCTGTCGTTAATAGCCAAGGGAGTGTCAAGCAAGCAGATTGCCGATAATCTCAATATATCGGTTCATACCGTAAATCGTCATCGGCAGGATATTTTGGCTGCATTGAAAGTCGCAAATACCGCATCGGCCGTGGAAATCGCGTTAAGAATGAATATTATTTAATTCCTATAATGCCTTGATTATCGTTGAACACCTTTCATCCTTTTGTAAATTTTACAGTCATAAGCACCATTAGCAACATCGCCAACCTCTTTGAGTGTGTGGCGATGCTTTATTTCGTCAAATGGTTTTCGGCTTTCCGCATAATCACAGAGCCATGCGCCGACCGCTTTCCGCTGTTCGGCAGTATCGCCATACTCCTGCATCACGCTTTTTATGTTAGCAGCTTCGGACGGGGTAAAGAAAGACTTGTGCCGCTCTGTCCCGAAATGGATAATTGCATCTATGGCTCGCCTAAATACTTCGCTTGCCTTATAAAGCAAGTCCGCCAATGTGTTTAGGACATATCGGCTCGCTTTCAATGCGCTTTGCAGCAAACGTATGGTCTTATCTTTCTCCTTTGTGGCGGTAAGGACGGCTTGGCTTATGCGGCGTTGTTCGCCATCCTCCTGCTCTTGAAGAAGTTTTACCACCTTGTCCCGTTCAATGGTAAGAGAGCGGCTTAGCACCAGTGCCCTGTCACGCTGGGCTTCGGCTTCCTGCTTCTTGGCGACCAAGACTCTTGTCAGTTCATCAACCTTGTTCTTTACGACAATGGGAAGATACTGCTTTATCCTCTCGTTCTCGGCACGGAGCGTTTCATTCTCTTTTTCGATAGCCGCATACTTGCCTTTGCCGAAGAAGTTGGCTAATCCAGACTTTATGCTGTCGGTATTCTCCTTATCCGCCGCTGCCTTTTTCCGTCTAAGTTCGGCAAGTTCAACGCCAAGGGAGAGGTTGGCTTGCTCCAGTTCCTTGTTTTCTTTCTCCATATTTCGGTGAGCCTCCTCCGCCTGTTCTTTGGCTGCAATGGCTTGTTCCGCTTCCTGTTTCTGTTTGGCAAGAATGAAGTCGGCACGTTCCAAATGTTCCTTTCCCGTGACCTCCTTTGAGCTACCCCTTTCCATTTCCAGACACTCAGCCAAAAGTGTCTGCATATCGCTCATGGCTTTCTCGTCCAGCTTGCAGGACTTGCCCGTTTCGTGGTTCATCCAATCCCAGACGATATGGGCATGGAGATTGGGCTTCCACGTGGCATTGTCGCCGGGCATTCCGTAATGGCCCTCGTCACGGTGGATGAAGATTTGCAGGGCTGTGATGCCCCACCGCTCGTTGCACACCTCACAGAACCTCTGCAACTGCTGCATTGTCGTGCCGTTCTCGATGACAACCACGCCCTCTTTGAGCGGTGTGCTGCCACGGACGATGGTCACCTTTCCCGTCTTTTTGTTCACTCGTTCACGGTCTTTGGTCTGCATCGCACGACCTGTCTTTTCCTTGACCATTGCGGCTATCTGATTGTAGCGGTCTGTCAGCGTGGCTTCACCGAAATCAGGTGATACCCACGTTTCGTTTCCAGTCATTAGGTCAGTGCGGATGTAGAACTTCTCCTTGCGGATGTTGGCGAGGTATTCCGCTGTCCGCTTGTTGTGCGCCTCGCTGCTGCCGATGTTGCACGGCTTGATGTTGATGGATGTCTTTTGTGCCATGGGCTTGTCTGTATTTTAGTTTCACTGATGGGTTATTAGGGCTGCGTCCTAATCGGAGGGTGCAGGGAGAGGGTCACTTCCTGCTCGGGGTTCTTAGGGGTGGAAACCACTAAGCGGAGTTTCCAAAGAGAGGGGCACTCTTTGGTCGGGTTGCACAGGGCTGAAAGTCCTTGCCGGGTTCTTAGGGCAGCGTCCTAAGTAGGACGGGGCAACGCCCAGCCCCTCGGGAGAGCCCACAACTTCGGGAGCGCAGCGGAGAAGTTATAGTGGGCTATAACCGAAAGCCGTTTTTCTTTTTCGGTGACTGGATGCTCACCCCTTTGACGGATTGGACTTGCCTTTTTCTTTCAACCTGTTTCTGTAAGTATTCGTTCAAGTCCTTGCATCCTCTGTAAATCTGCGAAGCGTCCCGGATGTATCGGTCTCTGCCGTATTCCTTGCGGATTTGTTGGAGGGCTTCCATGCCTGCATGGTCGTTGTCGAAAAAGCAGTGGATGCGTTCGTAATTGCCCAACGGATAGAGAGCCTTGTTTACATTCGATACGGAGTTCAATACGATGTAGTCCTGCCCGTCCAATTCCGGATAATTCGGGCAGCTCTCTTGTCTCAATGTCAAAAAGGAGAGGTAGTCCATGAACCCCTCGAACACATAACCGGTATTCCTCGCTTTCCCAGACTGTCTGATGTGGGAGATTTCCTTTGGGGCGATGCAGCCCTTGAAATAGCGGTTGCGGATTTCATATCCACCCGAACCATTGGGAAAGGCGATGGCAAAGTATCGCTTGCCGTTGTGAGTGAAACGTGCTTCACTACATTCTCTTTTCGCCAGTTCTATGTTAATTCCTCTACCTTGTAAGTAGGCAAGCAGGGCAGGAGATGATAACGGAACTATTTCCAACTGTTGGAAGCTCGGCTCGGAAGAGCTTTGCTTGCCAAAAGAGAAAGATACCGGGCGCACGTGCGGTGTCTGCTCTGCTATCCGTTTCAAGATGTAAGGTACATGGTCGGTAGCGTACAGATGTGCAGCCAGTGCAATGATGTTTCCGCCCTTTCCCAAACCGAAGTCGTACCATTGTTCACGTTCGGTATTTACTTTGAATGATGCTTCACTCTCTTCCCGAAATGGGGATTTGTACCAAAGGTTGACTCCCTGTTGTTTTACTGGTGAATAACCCAAACTGTGCAGGTAGTCGGCTATTCGTATGCGTTTAGCTTCTTCTATTGTCATTTTCTTACGGATTTGTAGGTGAATGAAAAAATGATGATTTGATGAATTTGAAATGTAATACGCTGTTAAACAGAATTATATCGATTCATCTTTTTCTCATCAGATTGCTTGCCAAAAGAAAAATGATGTTTTCTTTTTTCATCAGCAATCGTTGTTGATGAGTGTTTGATGAATACATATCTATCTGTAAGGCAATATGTTACTTCCCTTATTCATCATTTCATCAAAATAATTAGATAGCGGTCAGTTGTTCTTTCGTTACCGTATAAAACCGACCAGTTTTCCTTTTCGGCTCATAGTGGCACTCACGATGGGGTGCGAACTCATAAGCGGTGTAGGATAGCGAATTGTGTGCGGAAGTAAGTTTCCATACTTCCTGCACAACTTTCCTCACTTGATACTTTTCAACCTTGACCTGTGAATAGAGTAGCAAGGTTACAAGGTCGTTCAGGCAGAATGATACGCTTTCCACGTTCATGTTCGACATGATGTCAAGCAACAACTCGGTCATTTCTATTTCCAGTCGGTTGCGGTTGCTTCGGATTATTTTCTGCAAGGCTGCGGTATGTGTCAGTCTTGGGTTGAACCACATACGGCTTTCCTGTGTTGTGGATAGTTCCCTTTGGGTCAGGAAATAAAGAAATGCGGGTATTTCCGCTTTTAGCTTTTGCAGAAAGTTGGTATCATCACTCTGCAACGGCATTATCTTCCGCACCCAGTAGCGTGTTTCTCCTGCGTCTATGAGTATGGGCAGATATTCGTTGTTGGAACATAGCACGAACTTGGCAAAGAAAGCAATCTCCGTTCGGTCTTTGCCTTTGGCTTCCACCTTGTAGGTGAAAGTGGTGCTCAGGTTTTTCAACCGTTCGCTGTCTTCCCTGCGGTTGAGCAAAACTTCGTCCACAACGATTAGCAGCTTTCCTGCCCAGTCGGAATTGAACTGGCTGCGGAAATCCTCGTTGGTGTTGAAAGTCACATTATTCTCAAACACGGCTTTCAGAAAGTTCAAGAACGTGCTTTTGCCAGTGTTGCGTTCCTCTGAAACAAGTAGGACAATGGGCAGCTTCTGTGTCGGCTGTAGATACAGCAGTTGCATATAGTCCATACCCAGCTCGTATTGTTCCCCGAAGATGTGCCGCATCAAGGATTGGATGTGGGAGAAGTCCCCCTGTTGCGGTTTATGCTCTATCGGCTCGTAAAGGTTCAGAAACCCCTCAATCTCCTTTTGGTAGTTCAGATGATTGGGAACAGTGCAAAAGCCGTCATACTTGGGGACGGTGGCAAGATAATTCTTTCCATAGTCCTGCCGTAATGTGCTGTTGTTCCATACGACGCGTTTCTTCTCATAACCGCCATTGGCGCATGGCTGATTGACTACCTTGTACAAAGTTGTTCCTACGCGCATATATTCTTCCTCCTTCATAGGCTTAGATTAAAGGATTGTGTTCACCTAAGATTCTCTGAATGTCGGATTGTCGGTATCTGACCTTGTTTCCAACCTTTACAGGCTTCAGATAATTTTTCTTAGACCAGTGCCAGAGTGTGGTATCACAAACACCGCACATCGTTTTCACTTCCTCTTTGGTTAGATACTTCTCCTTTCTTGCTTCCGCAATGGCGGTAGAAAGTTCATGCTTCGCACGGCTGATTAACTGGTTGGAGAATAATAGCAAATCTTCTCCTGTTACTTCCAACTTGATGTTGCCGTTCCCGTTTTGGATAATTGCCAATAAATCTGTCATAGGCTTCTTGAAACTGCCGGTTGTAAGACTTCCCGTTTCGGCAGTATTATAAACGAAAAGCCACTACCCCGATTAGGATAGTGGCGCAAATATATAATGAAAATCAATCGTAAAACAATGATATTCAATTCGTTAAATTCGTAAAAACGAAAAGCGAATTAAACGAGTTCCAATTGGATAGATAGGCTTTCAATTCCTCGATGGCTTCATGGTCTTCACCAATGTCTTTTACCAGTTTCTTGCTGTTTCCAAGTGGTGAAATGAGATTTTTGTATGCTTTCTGAATGCCTCTTTCGTGGACGATTTCTTGTTCATTGAATTGCTCGTGCAGTGCGTTTCTGAAAGTCTTGATGGGACACTTCCGCATGAAGCGGTATTCCACCAGTGCGATAAACAGTCGTGCTATATCTGTTTCCGTAGCATGGGTTTTTAATCGTGTGCCAATTCTTTCAATCAGTATGTCATGCCTTTCTATCAGAAGTTCGGGCAACGTGCGTGTGTCGGCTTTGCGCCCTGCGGTCTTTGGCTGTTCTTCCTGCAACATATCTGTTTCTTCCTCGTCCATGTCTTCATCTTCTTCTATTGCCCATTCCACAAGAGTATTTTCCTCAATGGCTTTCTGTTGCTTCCTGAATACTTGCCAGTCCTCTTTGGTTCTCATGCCATTGGCGATGCTTTTTCTGATAATGAACTTGACCATGCCGGAAACAAGCCATTTGTATAAGGTGGGAATATCCTTTCTTTTGGTCAGTTCCTCACCCTGTTCTACCATGCATTCATAGCTTCGTCCGTAATAGAGCCATGCAAGCATGGCAGGAACAATGCTTCTCTTGTTCGGGGTATGAAACTCATTCACTATCTTCTCGGCAAGGTCTGATTGTAAAAGGACATTTTCCAGTTCCTCGAAATCAGGGTTTCTATCATCGCCTATTCTCTTGCGTGCTGCTTCTTTATATTTCGGAACAAGCCTTACAGCCGTATTGAAAATATTGAAGAACCCTTTGAACTTCTTGTCGTTCATTTCTTCTACGAAATCGGCATATTCATCCGGATGGCTGTCGAGCCATTCCTTTATCAGTCTTTTGAAATTGTCATATTCCTGTTGTCCCATACAAGTATCAGTCTAATAGTTTTACAAGGTCTTTCTTCATTTCTTCGTCAATATCCCTGTATCGTCTGAAAGCCTTGCTTCCCTCCTTGTGTCCCGACAGTGCGGAAACAAGGTTCGGGTCTTTCACTTTTTTATAGATATTGCCGATAAAAGTACGTCTTGCCAAGTGGCTGCTTGCCACTTCATAAATCGGTCGTTTGATTTCGTTGTGCGTCAACGGATCTAAGATTGTTACGATGCGGTCAACTCCAGCCAACTTGAATATCTTTTTTATGGCGTCATTGTACTTTTGTTCGGATATGAACGGCAATAGTTTCCCCTCATATTCTTTGTAGCGTTCAAGGATTTCTTTCGCTTTGTCGTTAAGTGGAACACGTACCGTAACCGGATTCCCCTCTTTGGTTTTCTTGGGAATATACTCTATGGCTTCATTGACCACATTTAGTTTTGTCATTCGGTACAAGTCGCTCACTCTGCATCCTATCAGTGTCTGAAATATGAATATATCTCTCTGTATTGCCAGTTGTGGGGTAGCTGAAAGGTCGGCATTGAAAATTCTATCTCTCTCTTCAAGTGTTATATAATAAGGTGTACCGTATGTACATTCTTCTATCGGGAATTTGTCGAAAGGTCTGTTTGTGGTACGCTTGTTATCGAAGCACCACAGGAAGAATGTACGTATTCTTGAAAAACAGTCTATCAGCGTGTTCTTGCTTCTGGGCTGTGGTGTCCTCTTTTCGGGAATGGCTTCATAAATGCTCGGGTAAAGTTCATAGTACTGGTATTCGTTCTGAAAGAAATCCCACATATCCCGAAGCGTGTCAGGTGTTACCAAATCCACGTCAAGGATAAAGCCCTTTTGTCCTCTCTTCGTTGCCCTTACATATAGTTCATAACGTGCTAACGCACGTTGTACTACTCGAAAGTTCTTGATGCGAACTTCTGATAATTTATGCTTGACAAGAAATTCGGCAAACAAATCCAGCAAGGTGGGTTTGGTTTCCGCTGCAATCTCTTCTTCTGTTTTATATCTGTTTGGATGATGATATTTGTCTATGAGTGTGCTTAGCCATTCGCTGTCAGCTTCCGGTGTGTACTCTTGACTTATCAGGTTGATGATGTTCTGTACTTCGTTGTTCAGTGCCAGTTTCTTTTCTTCATGAACAAGGGCTACTCTGTCTTTATAACCTTGCTTCTCGCTACTCCAGTGATTTGGGTTAATTGTCAGCTCACTGGCAGCTTTAATGTCCTTTTTACCATCTCTTAATCGGAAATAGATTGTAGCCACACTATTGGTGTCGTTCTTACTTGCGGATTTTCGGATAAAGGCTGTTGCTTTCATAATCGGGATTTTTAGTAACGGTACAAATATATAAATTGTTCCCAATTTGTTCCCAATCATCCCGAATTTATTTCAATCCGATTAAATAGAATTAACTATGTGTAAGTTTGTAATATATTGAATATTAGTGTATAATGCTTTATTTTTCTTCAATTTTCTATTTAATAGGATTGTTCCCAATTTATATATTTCAAATGCGGGTCTGGGTACTGAAGCGGAGAAAGTTGAAAAACTCTCTCCGTTTTTCTTTTCTACCCCTCGTAACTCATTGGTTTGCTGATAGATTAAATGGGGATCAACGTAACAACCTGAGGGATTTTCTTTTTTAAGCATACAACATTTTCAGTCTATATAAAAAGAAAGCCTTATCTTTTACGCCTCTGAACTGTGTCCTAAACGCTTTGAGCTTAGCATTGAACGATTCCCTCGCTGCATTGGTTGCCCTCCTTTCAAAGAAATTGATAATATTCAGATAGTGGGTCTGAATGGATCGTGCCACTCTTCCGAAAGCTAAAAATCCGGATTTATCTACCTCATCATACTATCTCGCAAGCCTCGTCAAGGCTACATCCTTAAACTTACACTGATGATAAATCAGCCCTAAACGCATGGCCAGATAATAGCCTTTCTTAATCTCCGGATACTCTTTAAACAGGATATCAGCCCGTTC
>OJJA01000539.1_pt1 | contig 13719 bp, 9 predicted proteins | sample 1596031 | NCBI WGS metagenome assembly OJJA01 (sample SAMEA4350132, study PRJEB24818) | metagenome | biome: human; feature: gut; material: faeces | place: Denmark | collected 2013-09
GTTACTGAAGTTATTTTTGTCAAGAGTAAGATTTTAGAATATTAACAGAATAGGCTGTCAGTGCCGTCAGAAGCCTTTCTGGACGGGGTGACTGTTTTTTACTAAAACCTTATCGGATTTTTACTAATTTTCCGGTAGATTTTTACTAATTTTCAGTCGTGAATTTAGTAAAAATCCGAAGCCCTTTTAGCAAAGGGTGGGACGGATGTATTTTGCCTCAAAGTATCTTATTTTTCGCCTGAAAAAGTATCGGATATAAAAAAACAGGGAGAAGCAAATGCTTTTCCCTGTTACTATCTGTGACCCTGAATCTAAATCAGGATTACGATGACAAATATACAAGATTAAAAACCGGAAGTTAAGCTTTTACCCGGCTATTTTACGAATTGGATGCAGACGGGTTTATCAATACGGATATCTTGATGCGTATCTGATAACAGACCTGTTACGGGATCTCGTTGGAATACCTGAATGACATGACTGTCGCGGCAGGCGGCCAACAGATATTTCCCGTTCGGGGTGATAATAAAGTTACGCGGATGAATCCCCGTCAACTGGTAGCCTACCTTTGCTAACATGCCGGTTTCCGGATTTACTTCGAAGATGGCAAGACCGTCACCTTTCAGGCGATTGCTGGCATACAAGTATTTCCCATCGGGACTGAGATGTATATCGGCACTGCCACGTGCACGGAGTGTGTCGGCTGCAATGGTCTGTATCTTTTCCAGTTTACCATCCAGGTAACTGAAAGCTGTGATATTACCGGATAATTCGCTGATAAGATACGCGTACTTGCCGTTCGGGCTGAAGGTGAGATGACGTGGACCGGAATTAGGATCTACGTCAATAGCTTCGGCAGAAGGGTGGGGGATAATGCTCTTCGGGTGTATGACAAAGCGTAGGATACGGTCGGCACTGAAATCAGTGGCAAAGATATATTTTCCATCCGGAGAGAAGACAGTGCAATGTACGTGGGGTGTTGCCTGTCTTTCAGCGTCCGGTCCGCCGGTACTGCCTTCAAAAAGGGTATCGATAGGCTCTAATGAACCATTCTTTTTCAACGGGAAGATAGACATGCTACCTCCGCTGTAGTTGGCTGTGAGTACTTCTTTTCCGTTGGTGGCAACGTAGCAAGGATCGGCTCCCATAGTGGGCTGGCGGTTCAACAAACTGAGTTTCCCTGTTTCCTTATCGAAGGAGAAAGCATTGAGAGCAGCTGTTGTGTCGTTCATTTCGCTGACGGCATAGACAAACTTTCCATCTTCCGAAGGGATGAGGTAAGACGGGTTGAGTACTTCGATGGAACTGAGCGAGGTGGCAAGTCCCGTTTCCTGGTTGAAACGGAAGGTGTAAATACCTTTGCTGTTTCCATCAGTGTACGTACCTACCAGCATGGCGAGTTCGTCACTTTCGTTGTTTACGTTTCCCGCTTTGCGGGGTGCACAGGCTGTCATTGCTAATCCAAGCATACAGAAAAGAAGTTTTCTCATGATATTATGTTATAAAGTGATAATGTTATAGAGTGATAAGGTGATAATGTGGTAAAATATCACGCTATAACTTTATCACCTTATCACTCTTTAGCGTACTTCGTACACTATTTCTGCCACTCCTACACGGTCATCATTCAGCACAATGCGCAAATCGCTGGCAGTAGTTCCTTTGAACGTATATGAAATCAACTTTCCGTATTCGCTGACTGTACCCGAATAAACTGTCAGGAATTGTCCGCCGCCACTTGAAAGCTGGATTTCAAACTCCGCCGGCAGACCGTTGCCTCTGCTGAATGCAATGGAAACGCCATCTACCTTGGAGCCGTTCTCCAAGGCAAAGGTAATATAATCTCCTTTATTTCCTTCCCAAACAGTATTCATTTTTTTATCGAGCACGTTCATTACACTTTCCGGATTGGTGCTGGCAGTTACGGGAGCATCCGGTTTTGCCTGTGCTTGCATGGGGGCGTTTGGATCTTCTACTGTCAATTTTCCACTCAGGCGGATGTCTTCGGAAGAAGCACCTACCATAATGCTGAAGTCTCCCGGTTCCACTACCCATTCCATGTGCTTATCCAGTAATTCCAGCTGTTTGCGGTCGAGGGTGAAAACTACCTCTTTCGTTTCTCCCGGTTGCAGGTGGATACGCTCAAAGCCTGCCAGATTCTTTTCGTAAGTGGTAACGCTGCTCAGGATGTCGCGAACATACAGCTGAACTACTTCATCGCCTGCACGTTTTCCGGTATTTGTTACTTTGCAGCGCACAGTTGCCTTTTGGTTCGGTGTAATCACTTTCGGACTGATTTCGATGCCGGAATACTCAAAGGTGGTGTAACTCAGACCGTATCCGAATGAATAGAGTGCACCGTTGACACGCGACATGTTTCCATCCAGTCCCGGATTCTTTCCGCCGTCAATCTGTGAAGAAGGTTTGCAGGGGAAGTTGAAAGGAATTTGTCCGACACTTTTCGGGAAAGTGACTGTCAGTTTTCCGCCCGGGTTATAATCTCCGAAGAGTACATCGGCTACTGCTGTTCCACCTTTGGACCCCGGATACCATGCTTCTAAAATAGCGGGAACGAACTTGTCTGCCCAATTGATGGATAGCGGGCGACCGTTAATCAGCACCAGTACGACGGGCTTTCCGGTTGCTTGTACCGCTTGAAGCAGTTTCAGTTGTCGTCCCGGAAGGTCGAGGCTGCTGCGTGATTTGTTTTCACCGCAGGTACGCTGTCCGCCTCCTAATACGACTACGGCTACATCTGCCTGGCGTGCGTTTTCTACTGCTTTATCGATTTCAGCTTGTTCGTTATCTGTCATCGGATAGTCGATAAGTTCGCTTTCCGGCCAATTGGCATCTACAAGATCACAGCCTTTGGTGTAGAGTACTTCTGCTTTGCCTTCGGATTTTTGGCGAATGCCTTCCAGCACTGTGGTTACTTCTACTGCCAAAGGACCGTAGTGTGTCAGTGCATATCCCTCTTCGTCTGCATTTGGGCCGCAAACTGCTATTTTCTTCACGTTGTTGATATCCAATGGCAACACGTTGTTTTCATTCTTCAATAAGACGAGGCTTTCGCGTGAGGCTTGCAGTGCAAGAGATTCATTTTCAGCTTTCTCTACTTCTCTATCGGCTCCTGCAAGGTCAGTCTGATAGGGAGCGTCGAACAGCCCTATGAGGAATTTTACACGCAGAATGTCACGTACACGGTCGTTAATCACTTCTTCGCTTAGTCCGCCCTCTTTTACCAATTCGCGCAAAGGCAATACATATGAATCCGGTGACCGGAAGGTGCAACGTACATTCAGACCGGCTTCTACACTTTGACGCACGGCTTCTTTCATATCTTTGGCGGTGCTGTGTTTGGTATAAAGATATTCTACGGCATCACTATCCGAAACCACATATCCCCGGAAACCCATCTCGCCACGCAGACGTGTAGTCAGCCAATAATAACTGCCTTGTATGGGAACACCGTCGTAATCATTGTACGAACTCATCACTCCCAATAATCCCGCTTCCTTTATCACTCGTTTGAAGGGGTAGACATGTATCATTTCCACTTCGCGTGGTGACATTTGCGGGTCTACACGTGCCATACCTTCGCGGGTGCCCTTGTTGTTACTATAAGCAACGAAATGTTTTCCGGTTGCTGCTACCTGATGGTTATGTTGCATGCCGCGTACCATTTCAATACCCAGTTCGGCAACGAGGTAAGGAGATTCACCATATACTTCCTCATAGCGTCCCCAACGCTGGTCACGGCCGACATCGAGGATGGGAGCATAGACATTGGTATATCCCAATATACGGGCTTCCCGTCCGGTGATTAATCCTACCTGGCGTATCAGTTCGCGGTTCCAGGTATGTCCCAATCCCAGTTGTGTGGGAAAATTGGTGGCACGGTAACTTTCTATTCCGCGGATACCTTCGTTCGTAAAGTCTACGGGGATGCCGAGGCGCGTTTCTTCTATAAAGAAGCGTTGTACTTCATTCAGTGCCCAGGCATGGCGGGATGCCGGCCATACATAGGGATTATCCGATGGGGGAAGTCCCCATTGTTGGAAACCGTTCAGGTGTTCGTCAATGGCACCGATGCCGTCTTTCCAAAGCATTTGTTTCCATTCGGGGGTGGGGAGGTCGTCCTTTAGTACACGTTTATAGCCGTAGAGGGTTACCATCTGGCAAGTCTTTTCTTCCAGTGTCATCTGGCTGAGCAGATCTTCGATACGTGCATCCAGCGAGGCATTCGGATCTTCGTATACATCCTTCACTCCGTTTTTGTTGAAATCAATCCAGCCTTTCTTGTACATCTCGCTTTTGACGGGTTTGTATACAGCCGGTATCTTCACGGTCTTTTGTGCGCAGAGCAGAGTACTGCCTCCGAGCAGTAGTGTCATTGCAATTAGTTTCTTCATGATATTTATATTTTTGTGTATATTATCTTCTGTTGCCAAAGGTACGGGTTATGTGGGAGAAAGAAAGGTAAAATCGTCCGGAGTACTGGCTTTTATTGTACGTATGGTAATGCAAGACTGCTTTGGGTCTTATAAAAAGATAAGGTTTATTAATCCGGAGTAAGCAATCACACTATTCTTTTGTACAGTAACAAAAGAATTCTTATCTTTGCCCCACGATTTCTAAAAACCGTATGTATTCTGGGGTTGACTGGATTTGACAGCGGGTAGAAATAGTAAGTAAGCATGCAGTGCGTCGTTGATTTGCACTTTAATCTCAGTCCTCAAAATTTTATCTGGCGAAAGACAATACGCTCTTGCTGCTTAATCGAATCATAGTAGATTAGCTTAATCCCGGCACCAGGTGCTGGGACGAGACATCACTCGGAAGCTGTTGCTCCGAAGCATTCCGATCCAGTGGTGCAGTTACATCGGAGATAGTTCTTGTCGGCCTTGAGGCGAGAATGAAACTTTAAAGGATAAGGCAATGGTTGATGGCTTTGGTTCTGCCGTTGCTCGAAAACTTAAGCAAAGATAAGCATGTAGAAAGCTTATGATTTCCTCGTTTGGACGAGGGTTCGATTCCCTCCAGCTCCACAAATAAAAATGGTAAGTCCTTGAACTGCTAAAGTTCAAGGACTTTTGTTTTACCAGATATTCTCTCTTAATTTCCAACTACTTAGGTAGTTGTCACCGAATCGTATACAATAACGTGATGAAAATGAAAAGCATCTGTAAAGCTGTAATCTCTGTTTACGTAAAGGTTTACGTACCTTTTTACTTTCTTTCCTTTTCCTTTTATATGCAATTCTTCTACTTTTGGCCATGTAAATCTATTTAAAACCAATTCTAATATTATATTTATGGAAAGAAGCCTCTTTAAATTTGCTCTACTGGGAGTCATGCTCTTGATCAGTCATTCCTCTTTTTCACAAATAACGGAACGGGAACGTCCTGCGGAATGGAAACAATTAGTGAAAGGTGCCCGCTTTATGGATCGTTTCCTGCCGATGAAGGGAAATGTACTTTCATCCGATACATGGGGCGCTGACTGTGTGCTTCCGCGTTATGTAGATAATGGCATTGAAGACGGTATCTGGTCCTATTGGGGTGGAAATATTCGAAAAGGCGAAGACGGTAAATATCATCTATTTGCCTGCGGCTGGCTGGAATGTTCACCTAAAGGACACATGGAATGGCCTAATTCATACGTATTTCATACCATAAGCGACAATCTGACGGGACCTTTCAAGCCTATTCGTATCATAGGTAAAGGGCATAATCCTGAAATATTCCGTGCTAAGAATGGGCAATATGTTGTTTATGTGATCAATGGACGTTATGTATCCGATGATCTGAATGGAAAATGGGAATATGGAAAGTTTGATTTCAATGCACGCGACCGCCGTATTATCGAGGGTCTGTCTAATCTTTCATTTGCCCAGCGTGAAGACAGCTCTTATGTGATGGTTTGTCGTGGTGGTGGTATCTGGGTCAGCAGAGATGGACTATCGGAATACAATCAACTGACCGACAAACGGGTTTATCCGGATGTAGACGGTCGGTTTGAAGATCCCGTAATCTGGCGCGATCATATTCAGTATCACCTGATTGTTAATGATTGGCTGGGACGTATTGCTTTCTATCTTCGTTCGAAGGATGGAGTGAACTGGGTGGTCGATCCGGGTGAAGCTTATATGCCGGGAGTTGCTGTACATGCAGACGGACAGGTGGAAGACTGGTTCAAATATGAACGCCTTAAAGTGTATCAGGATAAATACGGACGTGCTGTTCAGGCTAATTTCGCGGTAATCGATACGCTTAAAAACGAAGATAAACCTTTTGATCACCATAGCTCAAAGAATATCAGTATTCCCTTGAATCCTGGATTGTTGCTTACCATACTGGACGAGAAACCTATCACCTCGGGTACAAAAACAATTCGTGTGAAGATACAGGCGGAAGAAGGCTTCAATCCCCAGACGGATATAGATGTGAATTCCTTGCGCTTCGGTGCTTCTGAAGAAGTGAATTATGGTAGGGGTTGTCAGGTATTGACCACAGAAAATGAGGGCAAGGATTTGATTGTAACTTTCAATGGTAAAGGAAATGGTATCACTAAAGATGAGTTTGCCCCGAAATTGATTGGAAAATATAAAGATGGGAGAATGCTTTACGGGTATGCGCGTTTGCCATACATTGATTATATAGAACCGATCCTTTCAGCTTGTGCCCCAGTCTTTACCAAATCCGGGAAGGGATTGGAATGTAAAGTGGAAGTACGAAATTTCGGTCAGGTCGGCTCAAAGAAAGCATTGGTGGAAGTAGCGTATAAAAAGGAAGGAAAAACAATAAAGGTAGCTTCCGGTATGGTTCCGGCATTGAAGCCTTATGAAAAAACAGATATATTGCTTTCTGCTAAGGATGTGGTTGAGGAAGGAAAGGAATATGATTTGATAGTGACACTCTATTCCGGCAAAAAAGTATTGTCAACATTTAATCTGAAAAAGAAAGTGTTGGAGTAATCTGAGAAAGCTATCGGTTTCGATGCTTTGATAAGGGGATAAATATTTCGCTTACAAGGTGTTAACTTCCTGTCGACAAGGTCTCAACTTCTAGTCAACAGGAAGTTAACTTTTTGTATGCAAAGAGTTGAGGCCTTGTAATGTATTGATAAATAAAGCCTTTCTAACTTGTCTAATTTTAATATAAAAGGTTCTGTTCATAAACGAATGATTAATATTATACCGTCAATATCTTTCGGAAACTTTCATTAAATTTCTATCTTTGCGGAAATCCGTATTACCTGAATAAGATGAAACGATACCTGCTGTTATTTCTTATGTAATTGATTTCTATAAAGAGTCAACAATAACAGGGAGGTAGTCGTTATTAGGTTATAGTTAAATTTCATTTTATGAAACATTCCGTTCTTTTTGCCTGCGTGGCTGTTGGTTTGATTTTTGCCGGATGTCGTAACCGGCAGGAACCACCTGTGCCGGTAGTTGTGCAGGAGGCTGAACCTAAAGATACGGCTGTGCTGGAATTTCCTCATCCTAAAGAGAAACAGTTGACCGCTGCTGATATTTCCCTTACCAAAGAATTGCTCTATGACCAGCATACCCTCGAAGATACCTATCCATATAAGGATACGGTACGCTCTTTCAAATGGGATGTCATCCGGAACTGTCTGGCTTATATCGAGAATATGCAGCGCGATACTACTGCAAGGTGGGTGGTGTTGCAGAATTATAAGAATCTGAATAAAGAAGCTCCCCTGGTACGTAAGTTCGTGCGGAATGTGTATCGCCGTGTATCTGATACACTGGGCGTGGAGCGCTATCAATCGGTGCCGCTGTATCTGCCCGCTGATACTTTGGTGCCCGAACGTTATGGTAGAGACGGTACTATCGCCTATCTGAAAGGCGAGGAGGGAAGTTTTTACCGGATATTACCCGCCACTTTTGAAGAAGAATGGCTGGCACCACGCAGTTATCTGAAACAATTGCCGGATAGTACCGTCTTTAATCATGTGATTTTTGTCGACCGCCTGGATCAGAATATTACTACCTTGGAACATGTCTCGGAAGGTGAGTGGAAGATACGCAGCATGAATCCCGCCACTACCGGAATGCATGCTCCACCTTATGCTCAGGAAACCCCCTTGGGAATGTATCTGCTTCAACAGAAGAAAACGCGTATGGTGTTCCTGAAAGATGGTTCGGCGGAGACAGGAGGCTATGCCCCCTATGCCAGCCGTTTTACGAACGGAGCTTATATTCACGGAGTGCCGGTGAATGCGCCGCGTACAAGTATGATTGAGTATAGCTGGTCGTTGGGAACCACTCCACGTTCGCACATGTGTGTGCGCAATGCTACTTCACATTCCAAGTTCGTTTTCGATTGGGCGCCTACCGAACGATCTTTGGTTGTGGTGATTGAATAGTGAATCCTCATTTTTAACTATCTGTGTGATAGGTGTCTGGAGAAAAAACTGTAATTTAGCCGCCGTTATTTCTCTGGCTAAAGTTTTATGTTGCGATTTATTGTATTCATTTTATTCTTATTTCTTCCTTGTACCTTGTTTCTGGGCGGCAAGTCGTTAGATAACACTCCTGATTCTGCTGAAAGGACTGCTGCATCTGATGTTGAGGCTTATGCGAGCTTATACCGTTCCATGCAGTTGGAAGGAGTTGTCAACTGGAAAGCTTTCCGGCAGGCTGTAGCAGGTTATTATAAAATAGACAATCGTAAACGGGAGGTGTTGACATTGATAGACTTTTCCCGTCCTTCTACCGCAAAACGTCTTTTTGTATTTGACATGAGGGAACGTAAAGTACTTTTCTCATCGGTTGTTTCCCACGGAAAGAATAGCGGTGATAATTATGCCACTTCCTTTTCCAACGAATATGGTTCCTACAAAAGTTCACTGGGGTTCTATCTTACAGAATCTACTTATCAGGGAAAGAATGGGTATTCGCTTATTTTGAATGGTTTGGAAAAAGGAATCAACGACCGGGCCCGTGAGCGTGCCATTGTGATGCATGGGGCGGCTTATGCCGATCCTTCGGTAGTCAGCAGAGGAGGACGTTTGGGAAGAAGCTTTGGCTGTCCGGCTGTTCCGCAAAAACTTTCCCGTCCTATCATTGATGCCATTAAAGGAGGAAGTGTGATGTATATCTATGCTGAAACTCCTGATTATCTGGCACACAGTTCAGTCTTAAAAGATGCAGACGGACTGTAGTTTAATTCTTTTCATTACGAAGCATATTTTTGACGTTTGTCAATTCCTGTAATCTTATCTTTTCATACCTTTGCGTGCAATTTTCAGAGGATTAATTTATGGCAACATCAAGAGAAATGACGGCAGGACGCGCATTGCCGTTGATATTCAATTTCACTATGCCTCTGTTGATGGGAAACCTGCTACAACAGACATACTCTCTGGTCGACGCGGCAATCGTAGGAAAATTCTTGGGTATTAATGCACTGGCTTCGGTAGGAGCAAGTACTTCGGTGATTTTCCTTATTCTTGGTTTCTGTAATGGATGTTGTGGAGGTTTCGGTATTCCTGTGGCGCAGAAATTCGGAGCGCGGGATTATAGCACGATGCGTCGTTATATATCGGTCAGTTTGCAACTGGCGGCGGTGATGTCGGTAGTGATTGCAGTGGTTACGAGTATTCTGTGTGGGGATATCCTGCTGATGATGCGTACACCGGATATCATATTCCAGGATGCCTACTATTATTTATTGATAACGTTTATCGGAGTTCCCTGTACTTTCTTTTATAATTTGCTGTCCAGCATCATTCGTGCTTTGGGCGATAGCAAGACGCCTTTCTGGTTTCTGTTGTTTTCTACTATACTTAATATTCTGCTCGACTTGTTCTGTATCCTAGTATTGGATTGGGGAGTGGCGGGAGCCGCCATCGCTACGGTCTTTTCACAAGGCGTATCGGCTGTGTTGTGCTATGGATACATGATGCGCCGTTTTGACATATTGCGGGGAACACCGGATGAACGGAAGTTCAACGGCGCCTTGGCACGGACACTGATGTATATCGGTGTACCTATGGGATTACAATTCTCGATTACCGCTATCGGAAGCATCATGTTGCAAAGCGCCAACAATGCATTGGGAACTGCTTGTGTAGCCGCTTTTACTGCTGCCATGCGCATCAAGATGTTCTTTATGTGCCCGCTTGAAAGTCTGGGCATTGCTATGGCTACTTATACCGGACAGAATTATGGTGCGGGTAAGCCCGAACGCATTTGGATGGGAGTAAAGGTAAGTGCGCTAATGATGATTATTTACTGGGCATTTACGTTCTGCATATTGATGCTGGGGGCACGTACGTTTGCCTTGCTTTTTGTGGAAGCGTCTGAACTGGAAATATTGAAGGACACGGAGTTGTTCCTGCATATTTCCGTGTCCTTCTTCCCGGTTTTGGGACTGCTTTGTATTCTGCGATATACCATTCAGGGAGCGGGATATACCAATCTTGCTATGCTTTCCGGAGTTTCCGAAATGATAGCACGTGTGCTGGTAAGTCTTTATGCAGTGCCCGCTTTCGGCTATCTTGCGGTCTGCTTCGGTGATCCGACGGCATGGATTGCGGCTGTCCTGTTCCTGGTGCCGGCATTTATTTTTGTATATCGGAGGTTGCTCCGGATGAGGAGAGAACAGTGAGTATAATTTCTGTAGCTCCTTCCGGTGTCTGTGCTATTTGCATTATGTTTTTCGCAAAATGTATATTTTGTGTGTTCCTCTTCCTTTGTAATCAATACCGGTTTCGGGCTGCGCAATCCACTCTTTCAATTCGCGTGAAGCACTGGTCTTCAACAATCCGGTCAGCTGGCAATAGTCGGAGAGTGTCATGAAAGCATTCTGGCGTAGATACTCTTTAGCTCGTTCCAATCGTTCTTGCGGCGAGAACATTTGTGATGATTGCCGGAACTTCTCGGAAGAGCGCTTCAGCTGACAGTGGCGGGATGTTCTGTGCAGTAATTCTTTATCTACTTTGAAATGGATGTCTTTCAGGCAGATGCTTACGGCATTTCGCTTGGTGTCATCTTCTTCGCCACTTTCCCGTTCGCGCCCTTTCATTAGTCCTAAGGCAGGGGTAAAGACGCCTAAGTTTTCAATCTTTACCGAGTAACCTTGTCCCATCTGGTAGGCAATTTCATCGGTGATGGCTTGTATCAGTCCTACGATATCGCCTTTGGTGAAAGATGAGGCATAGGACACTTTATCGGCGATGGCTTCTAAGTCCACCTGTCCGTATAGTTTTATGCGTGGATAGAAGATTCTTTTGCCTTCTTCGTTGGGCAGGTTGAGTTCCTGCATGTTGTATTCTGCCATGAAATGATAAGATAATTAAGTTATTGGGATATTGTTTGCCAAAGTTTGTTTCAAGGCTGCGGATGTGTGTCCTTATTTTGCGGATGTCAGTTCCAAAGCTTGGAACAAATGTTCCAAGTGCGAAGATAAAGTTTATTCCTAACACTTACAATTTTTTCAGTAAGTAATAAGAAAGTTTTCTGTTAAGTGTTTGGATGTTTTTTGTTAATGGTTTGAATGGGAGATATGTATGTACAAAATAGCGTGAATATATAATTTTGTTATAGGCAGTAGGAGTGGCATTGGGAAAAACGTTATCTTTGGATCATAAAAGTAAAAGGTATGAGCCGTAACTTAAAAGCAATAACTATGTACGAATGGGCTAATGAAATGAACTGTGCCGTAACCGTATGTGATACAGAGGGAGTCATTCTCTATATGAATGAGAAAGCATGTCGCACGTTTGCCAAACATGGCAATCTGATAGGTAAGAATCTATTTGATTGTCATAACCCGCAATCGCAGGACAAGATACGTGAACTGCTTGAAACGGGAGGTGTCAATGCTTATACCATTGAGAAGAACGGAATCAGGAAGATGATTTATCAGACGGCATGGAAACAAGATGGTGTGGTGGGAGGTCTGGTAGAGATTTCGATGGAGATACCCGGAGAGATGTCCCACTATGTGAGGAAATGAATAGTAAAATGGAAAGGTGATCATGCATGATGTGTTGCGAAGGCACTGAACGAAAAATCATACATATAGATATGGATGCGTTTTACGCATCCGTAGAGCAACGTGACAATCCCGAGTTGCGCGGAAAACCTATTGCAGTGGGGTATGCGGAAGAACGGGGAGTAGTGTCGGCTGCCAGTTATGAGGCACGTCGCTATGGAGTACGTTCGGCCATGGCGTCGACGAAAGCAAAACGGATGTGCCCACAACTTATCTTTGTTCACGGACGGATGGAAGTGTATCATGAAATCTCCCGGCAAATCCATGAAATTTTCCACGAATATACAGATATCATTGAGCCACTGTCACTGGATGAGGCTTTTCTGGATGTGACAGAGAATAAGCCCGGTATTTTGTTGGCTGTAGATATTGCCAAGGAAATCAAGCAGAAAATACGGAATGAACTGAACTTGGTGGCATCTGCCGGTATATCCTACAATAAGTTTTTAGCGAAGATAGCGTCCGATTATCGTAAGCCGGACGGGCTGTGTACCATCCATCCCGATCAGGCGATGGATTTTATTGCGCGTCTGCCTATCGAGAGTTTCTGGGGGGTAGGCCCGGTGACGGCAAAGAAAATGCACTCATTGGGTATTCATAACGGCGAACAGTTGCGTGCATGTTCGCAGGCTATGCTGCTGCGTGAGTTCGGGAAGGTAGGAGCATTGTATTATGATTGTGCCCGGGGAATCGATCTTCGTCCGGTAGAGGCGGTACGTATCCGTAAGTCCATTGGGTGCGAACATACCTTGGAGAAGGATATTTCGCAACGCTCATCGGTTATTATCGAACTGTATCATGCGGCAGTGGAACTGGTAGGACGTCTGGAACATAATGATTTCAAGGGAAATACACTGACGTTGAAAATCAAATTCCATGATTTTAGTCAGATAACCCGGAGCATAACTCAATCCAAAGAACTAATTACTCTTGATGTGATCCTGCCTTTGGCTAAACAACTGCTGAAGGAGGTGGATTATGAACATCATCCCATCCGGTTGATAGGGCTTTCCGTTTCCAATCCACAGGAAGATACCAGGGAAAAAGGCGTTTGGGAACAGTTGAGCTTTGAATTTAGTGATTGGAAGTAGGTGGCTATTTGCGGGCTTGTTCGTTTATAGTTTCTTTTATGGATGATTTTGTACCCAACTACGGATAATTGAATACCTCCGTTTTACCGTAACTTACGTATCTTTGCCTCATCACAAAAAAGAAATCTAACTTTTTAATATCATGAAGAGAAACACATTTTATCGTATTATTATTTCCTTCTGCCTGCTTTTCATGGCAGGTATTTCCGCACATGCATATACAGAACGAAATCTTTTGCAAAAAGCTGCCGGTAGTGAAGAACTGCTGAAGGAGGTATTGGTGATGAATCAGAAATGGGTACCTTATCCTGCTTATACCGACCGTGCCGGTTGGGACGAATTGCTGGGTACCAATAAAGAAAATCTGATTCGTGCCGGAGAGAAAATGCTTAATTACGAATGGAAAGTAATCCGCGCCACCGATTATCTGGAATATGAACGTAGCGGCGAACGGAACATTATGCAAAATCCCTATGAGGCCAACCGGAAAGCAATCAACGTCCTGACGCTTGCCGAACTTGCCGAAGGAAAAGGACGGTTTATCGACCAACTGATAAATGGAGCATTTTATAGTTGCGAGATGACTTCCTGGGTAC
>OJJA01000564.1_pt1 | contig 13165 bp, 8 predicted proteins | sample 1596031 | NCBI WGS metagenome assembly OJJA01 (sample SAMEA4350132, study PRJEB24818) | metagenome | biome: human; feature: gut; material: faeces | place: Denmark | collected 2013-09
ACAATTAGCTAACAAAGATGTATGGAACAAACAATACGGATATAATAAAATACACAGTACAATGTTGGTTACTAATTCAAATAAAGCATCTTTCGTTGGAGAAAGTTTAGAAAATTTCCAAGTAAAATAATTCAAAGGAACGTCTTCTTTGAGGGAAAAAGAAAAGGCAGGCAAAAACGATACACTCACAAAGTTTGTCGTTTTTGCTTTTTTAGGTACTTTTGTAATCGAAAAAACCAAAATGCAGTATCTGCAAAAGAATTATGAAACATCCTCTTGACCTGTTCCAATATTGTCCCGAATGTGGTGCCTCTCATTTCGAAGTCAACAATGAAAAGGCCAAAAAAGTTACAGATTGCGGCTTTGTCTATTCTTTCAATCCATCTTCCGTTCCCGTGGCGCTAATCCTAACCGACCAAAACCAGCTGCTCGACTGCCGCCGTGCCAAAGAACCTGCCAAAGGTACGCTCGACCTTCCCGGGGGATTTATCGACATGAACGAAACCGGCGAATAAGGCGTAGCCCGTGAAGTATTGGAGGAAACTGGATTGAAAGTGCAACAAGCCGTCTATCAATTCTCACTTCCCAATATTTACATCTATTCCGGTTTTCCCGTGCACACACTTGATATGTTCTTTCTTTGTACCGTAGAAGATATAAGCCACTTCTCGGCAATGGATGATGTATCAGATTCTTTCTTCCTGCCTCTCTCCGAGATCAATCCGGAAGATTTTGGACTGGATTCTATCCGTCGAGGACTTAAAAAATTCTTATCCGACAGATAATTCGTTAAAATATAACAAATTACGGAAACATATCCCCTTCCATTCTGTCTAATATTTTAATGAGCTTTAAATTAACAGCCATTAAAATACGTTATTGGAAGATATATAGTACTTTTGCATAAACACCCTATTATGAAAAAAGAAATTACTAGACTCATTTGTGCGGCTATCTGTTGCGCACCAATTATAGGATTTGCCCAGACAAGTGATAAGTTCACTTCGGCTGACAACCTTTATAAAGAAGGGAAAGAACTTTTCCAGGAAAAGAATTATGCAGCTGCTTTGCCGGCTTTGAAAGCATTTGTAAAACAAAAGCCTGCAACCGGTCTTCTTCAGGACGCAGAGTATATGCTAGTCAGTTCGGCTTACGAACTGAAAGACAAAAACCGCATCGAACTCCTCCGCAAATATCTCGACCGTTATCCTGATACTCCATACGCTAACCGCATTTATGCGCTGTTAGCCTCCTGCTATTTCTACGAAGGAAAATATGATGAAGCACTGGCACTCTTCAACTCTGCCGACCTCGATTTGTTAGGTAATGAAGAACGGGACGACTGCACCTACCAACTGGCTACCTGTTATCTGAAAACCGATAACCTACGAGAAGCAGCCATCTGGTTTGAAACTTTGCGTGCCAACAGCCCCAAATACGCCAAAGATTGTGATTACTATCTTTCCTACATCCGCTATACACAAAAACGTTATACTGAAGCGTTGAAAGGCTTCCTCCCCTTACAGGACGACTCAAAATACAAAGCACTCGTCCCTTATTATATAGCCGAAATTTATACGCAGCTCAAAAACTATGATAAGGCACAAATTGTAGCACAAAACTACCTGTCAGCCTACCCGAATAACGAGCACGCAGCAGAAATGTACCGTATTCTGGGAGATGCCTATTACCATTTCGGACAATATCACCAAGCCGTAGAAGCATTCAACAATTACTTGAATAAGGATCGCTCGGCTCCCCGCCGGGATGCCCTTTATATGCTGGGACTCTCCTACTACCAAACAAAAGTATACTCCAAAGCAGCCGAAACATTAGGTAAGGTGACAACTGACAACGATGCCCTTACCCAAAATGCATATCTCCACATGGGACTCTCTTATCTGCAACTGGCAGAGAAAAACAAAGCACGCATGGCTTTTGAACAGGCAGCCGCCTCCAATGCTAATATGCAAATCAAGGAACAGGCAGCTTACAATTACGCTCTTTGCCTGCACGAGACTTCTTTCTCCGCTTTCGGTGAATCAGTTACTGCCTTCGAGAAATTCCTGAATGAATTTCCGACTTCTCCTTATGCTGAAAAAGTCAGCAGCTACCTGGTAGAAGTTTACATGAATACACGTAGCTACGATGCAGCTTTGAAATCAATCGACCGGATTGCCAAACCAAGCGCGCAAATATTGGAAGCCAAACAAAAGATACTGTTCCAATTAGGAACTCAATCTTTCGCTAACGCCGACTTCGAACAAGCTCTGAAATATCTGAACCAATCCATTGCCATCGGACAATACAATCGTCAAACCAAGGCAGACGCTTACTATTGGTGCGGAGAATCCTATTACCGTCTAAACCGAATGGTAGAAGCCGCACGTGATTTTAATGCTTATCTGCAACTCACCACCCAACCCAATAACGAAATGTATGCGCTTGCCAATTATAACTTAGGGTATATCGCTTTCCACCGGAAAGACTATACGCAAGCAAGCAATTACTTCCAAAAATACGTTCAACTGGAGAAAGGTGAAAATGCAACTGCACTTGCCGATGCATACAATCGTATTGGTGACTGCCACCTGCATGTACGTAACTTTGAAGAAGCCAAACAGTATTATTCGCAAGCCGAACAGATGAATACTTCTTCCGGAGACTATTCTTTCTATCAGCTGGCTCTTGTATCCGGTCTGCAGAAAGACTATACCGGTAAGATCACCTTGCTGAACCGTCTGGTAGGAAAGTACCCTGCTTCTCCTTATGCCGTAAACGCTATTTACGAGAAAGGGCGTTCCTATGTTTTGATGGACAACAACAATCAAGCCATTACCTCTTTCAAAGAATTGCTTACTAAATATCCTGAAAGCCCGGTCAGCCGGAAAGCTGCCGCCGAAATCGGATTATTATATTACCAAAAAGGAGATTACAACCAAGCAATTGAAGCCTACAAACAGGTTATCGAAAAATATCCGGGCAGTGAAGAAGCCCGCCTTGCCATGCGTGATTTGAAATCTATTTATGTAGACCTCAACCGTATCGACGAATTTGCTGCTTTAGCAAATGCCATGCCGGGACACATCCGTTTCGATGCTAACGAACAAGACTCGCTTACGTATGCCGCCGCAGAAAAGATTTATGCACGAGGCAGAATGGAAGAAGCCAAAACAAGTCTCAACAAATACCTGCAAACTTTCCCGGAAGGAGCCTTCAGCCTGAACGCACATTATTATCTCTGCCTGATCGGAAACGAGCAGAAGAATTATGATATGATTCTTCTCCATTCCGGTAAGTTGTTGGAATATCCAAACAATCCGTTTGCAGAAGAAGCACTGATCTTGCGTGCTGAAGTGCAATTCAACCAGCAAAATATGGCTGAAGCATTGGCTAGCTACAAAATGCTGAAAGAAAAAGCAACCAACGTAGAGCGCCGCCAACTTGCTGAAACGGGTATTCTGCGTTGCGCCTTCCTATTGCGAGATGACATAGAAACCATCCATGCAGCTACCGACCTGCTTGCAGAAGCCAAACTTAGTCCGGAGCTAAGAAATGAAGCTCTTTATTACCGTGCTAAAGCCTACACCAAGCAAAAGGCTGACAAGAAAGCAATGGAAGACTATCGTGAACTGGCCAAAGACACACGTAACTCTTACGGTGCCGAAGCTAAATATCAGGTTGCACAATCCCTCTACGACGCAAAAGAATATGCCGCTGCAGAGAAAGAGTTGCTCAACTATATAGAACAGAGTACGCCACATGCTTATTGGCTAGCGCGCAGTTTTATCCTTCTATCCGACGTCTATCATGCTACGGGTAAAGACCTGGACGCACGCCAATATCTGCTAAGTCTGCAACAAAATTATCAAGGGAATGACGATATTGAAAGCATGATTGAAAGCAGACTTAGTAAATTGAAAGTTGAGAATTGAGAATAAAAAAATAGAAAAGTATGAAACGATCTCATTATATAATAGGAGGACTCGCATTGGCAATCTCAATGCCATCCTGCCTTCAAGCCCAAACCACCCAACCGAAGGATACAACAATGACCCGCACGGTCGTTGTGGAACAAGAATATAACCCGGACATTATGGACGCTTCGAAAGTAAACGTCCTGCCTAAAGTAGAAGAACCGACAGTGAGCAAGAAAGAAGTAGAGTATGCTACAACATTCTTTCCGGCCACTTCCGTTCCGGCAGGCCTGATGCGCCCCTATACCGGAAAAGAAGTTCAACCCAGTACTACCCCGGGATATGTACGTGCCGGATATGGTAATTATGGCAATTTGGATATTCTTGCCAATTATTTATTCCGTCTGTCGCAGAAAGACAAATTGAATGTACGTTTCCAAATGGATGGAATGGATGGTAAGTTAACTCTTCCTTTCACAGACTCTGAAAAATGGAATGCATTTTATTATCGCACACGCGCAAATGTAGATTACACACACCAATTTAATAAACTGGACTTAAATATTGCCGGAAATTTCGGATTGAGCAACTTCAACTTCCAACCGGAAAGCGTAAACAGCAAGCAGAAATTCACATCCGGTGACTTTCATGCGGGCATTCATTTCACTGATGAGACTGCACCACTGCGTTTCAACGCAGAAACAAATCTGTTGATGTATGAACGTCAGCACAACATGTTCAATGAATCTGAAGCCAATACAGGTATCAAGGAAACAATCATACGCACCAAAGGCGATGTCACGGGAGCTATCGGCGACCAACAATTAATAACTATCGCTTTGGAAATGAACAATCTTCTCTACAACGGATATACAAAGAATGTTTCCACCGGAGATGAATACTTCAAAAACTACACAACGCTTCTTTTAAATCCATATTACGAACTGGATAATGATGACTGGAAATTGCATATCGGAGCCAATGTAGATTTATCTTTCGGATTTGATAAGTCTTTCCGTATTTCACCCGATATCACTGCACAGTATATTTTTTCTGATAGCTACATTGTTTATGCAAAAGCAACCGGCGGTAAGCAATTGAATGATTTCCGCAGATTAGAAAGTATCTGTCCTTACGGTGAACTGCCGGAGGCAAATACTACTTTGGGATACGTACAACGTCCTTATGATACTTACGAGCAAATCAACGGTAGTATCGGATTCAAAGCAAGCCCTTATCCGGGACTTTGGTTCAACGTGTTCGGTGGTTATCAGAATCTAAAGAACGACTTATCTTATTTAGGTTTTGACCCAAGTAATATTCATTCAGGTTCTTATCTTTCTTTTGCACAGGATAATACAGACAATCTTTACCTTGGAGGTGAAATAAGTTACGATTACAAAGATATCCTCGGAATATCAGCTAAATATACTTACCGTAATTGGGACAGCAAAACAGAGGAATATCTGTTGGCTGTGAAACCAGTCAGTGAAATGTCTTTCAATGTACGTATTCATCCGGTCTCTGCTCTTAACATAAATCTAGGTTATGATTACATCAGCCGGAAAGAAGTGAAAGAATATGCAAAAATGACCGCAATTAATGATTTGCATATCGGAGCCAGCTATAATGTATTCAAAGGAGTATCCGTTTATGCTCAAGTACATAACCTGCTGAACAAGAAATATCAATATTATTTAGGTTATCCTACGGAAGGATTCAATTTCTTAGGAGGATTGAGTTTCCGGTTCTAAAGTTTATCAATAAATCACAGTAACAGTTATAACACGAGACACTCATCTCATAAAAAAGAGGGCATCTCCCATAGGGATGATGTCCTCTTTCAAACCAAAAACTTAATCTTCAATTATTATTTTGTTATCCTCACAACAAACCCACCACCAGGAGCCATGTGTAAATTCAACTTCTTATTGGCTGATACGCGGATCACTTCACGCTTATAGTCTTTCCCAACACGATCGGCATTGATACCATCTCTAAATATTTCTGCATTGAACTCACCATCACCCAAGAAAGACAGATCGACTTCAACATCACGCTCTTTCCAGTCGGTCAATCCACCCACATACCAGATACCGTCTTTCTCACGTGCCATTACAATATGTTCGCCTACTTTTCCGCTTATTGGAAGTGTCTGATTCCATACAGTAGGAATGGCAGCGATAAACTTCGTACATTCTTCCTCTTTCAGATAATTAGTAGGTGCATCACACAGCATATTAATAGGAGAATCAAAAATAGTATACAATGCTAACTGACGGCAACGTGTACCCTGACTCATCGGTTCTGTATAGACAGCATGAAAGTTCTTCATGATTACGTTATTCATCGCTCCCTGTGTATAATCAAGTGGTCCGGCAACCATGCGGATGAAAGGAGCTGTCACATCATATATCACTTGATCTGTTCCCGGTTCTGCCCACTTCATTTCTTCCAGTCCATGGACACCCTCGAAATTGATCGTATTCGGATAAGTACGTTGCAAACCAGTCGGTTTGAACGTTCCATGGAGATCTATCAGCAATTTGTATTTTGCTCCGGTTTCAGCCGCTTTACGGTTAAACTCAACTACTTGTTGGTCGTCACGGTCCATAAAATCAATCTTGAAACCTTTGATTCCCATTGCGGCATAATGCTTACATACACGATCCATGTCTTTTTCAAAAGCACGATAGCCCGCCCAAAGTATCAAATCTACATTTTTGCTTTTTGCATAGCTAATCAACTCTTTCAAATCGATTTCAGGAATCACCTCAAACAAATCCGCTTTACCCGGCACTGCCCATCCCTCATCCAATATCACATATTCGATACCGAATTTCGAGGCAAAGTCAATATAGTATTTATAAGTCTCATTGTTGATACCTGCGCGGAAATCCACGTTGTAGAGATTCCAGTCGTTCCACCAGTCCCAAGCCACTTTACCCGGTTTAATCCAAGAAAAATCTGTAAATTGTGCCGGAGTAGCCAGTTTATATACCATATCATTACAAAGCAGTTCTGCATCATCCTTGGCAATGACCATGACACGCCAGGGAAATGCTGTGTTTCCCTCCACTCTAGCAATATAAGGTTCACGAGATTTTACTACCCCTTTCAGTCCGCGAACTTCGTCTACTATCGTTTTCGGATAAGCTGCAAAGATTCCATCCAGAGAATATCCATGCTCACCATGTTTCACATACATACCCGGATAGTTCATCAAATCGGCTTCAGTGATACAGATTTTTTTTCCGTTCTTTCCCTCGACCAAAACCGGTAAAAAGGCAATCTGTTCCTTATCCCATGCAGACAAGGCAGTTTCCAGATACGTATTTTGGAAAGAACTGTAGAAAGGATCTTTCTTGCCCTCGTTCATTCGGCCTTTCGGTGAAGCTACAAAAACTTTCGGATCATTCGGAAAACAGAAAGAAGCCTGCTCGCTTTCCACCATAAACGGCTTCTTCAGTTCAGAGACAAAACGATAGGCTGCACCATCTTCATAAGCTCTGAACACCAAGCTATATCCTCCTTTAAAGTCAATGGTTAGTTCATTGAACTGGTCCTTGATTGATTTCTTCTTATAGATGGGAGGATAGATAGTCTCATTTACAGAACGCCGGCTGATCTTCTTTACTTTCGGATTGAGTCCGAAAGCTGTACCATCAGTTAGTTTCATGAAAATAGGAGATGGAGCCACCATCACATCGTTGTCGTGAAGAACGGAGTATTCCACATTCTTATCATTCACAATCACATTCACCTGCACTTTACCGGAAATGTCTTTCAGCTCGTACACTTTCTGTGCACAAATGGTTAAAGGTGCGATAGCCATTAGAACCGGCAAAAGTCTTTTCATCATACGTTTCATAAACTAATACTTTTTGTATTTCACACAGTTTTTTATTTACATATTTATCATAAGAGTACCGCTTGGCAGAGATAAAGGAGGAAGCTTAACAGGAAGAATTTCCTGCTAATAAAGCATTGAACAAGTGCTAAATAGCACCTTTCTTATCTCATTCGCGCTACCATTTTTTAGAAATCAATTGTCACCTGATAGGTATCCTTATTCTCAAAGAAGGTCTGTTGCACCTCATATTCGGGAAGCCATACGTATTTTTTTTCCCCTTTATATTCGGCTTCGAGCAAGAAAGTGAACCAGCGGTTATAAGGCAATTCGTCGGTATGCAAAGGAGGTGCGGGGCTATCATATAAGTTGGAGACACCAGTTATCAGATATTCTCCTTTCTTATCCGTCTCATAAGTACGGTAAGGAGTAGCGATCAGATCATTGAATTTTGCACGTGAACCATACAGATTCAGCTTTACCCCTTTTTGCTTTTTACCTTTCACTTTTACAGATACCTGTATGTTTTCGGGGAACATTTGTTTGAAGAATCCGTCGAAATCACGTCTCGGACGTTTGGATTTGGCGGTGTGATTGATTATATGAACTGCATACGAGCTCCATTTATATGTTTTATAATGACTGTTCATCACACAAGAGTCAGGTTCATATTCGATATGGTTCACCGGATTGTTCTTTGCCCGGATTCTATCAGCATACAAGTCGGTTACCCCACGATAATGTCCGAACTCATGTGCCACTCCTCTATGAAAATAGTCGATACCAAACAGATCTTCATGTTCCGTCTTGCTACGGCTACGGCAAATTACCATATTCAGATCGTCCGCCCCACCGCCGCAATACCATCCTTTAGCCGATTCTTCATCGTCAAAATCAAGAATAGAATCTATAATCAGCAGTACATCGTGATTGGGAAAACCGGCACTCTTCTGATAGATTTTCTCCAATTGGCGGGAGGAGCAGTCGTAAATCACCTGCAGATCCGGTATATAACGGAAATAGTAGTTGAAACGTCCATTGCCGGCTTTGTTCCAGAAGTCGTTCACTTGGTCGAAAAAAGCATTCAGCTTCGCTTGATAAGCTTCTTTACCTCCCCAATGCTCCACTCCGGCCTTATCGACAGCCACAAATACCCGGTATTCAATGGTGTCCAAAGATTGTTGAATCTGATTTTCCTCCAATGTCTTTGCCTCCATCCAAGAGAAGAAAGGCAATAGAGCGGGAAATATGAGCCATCTTTTCCAGTTGTTTTTCATATTAGTTCTTAGTTAAGAATGTATTTTATTTCTTGTAAATCACGACTATTTCCACCGACCATCAAAGTGAAGTCTCCTTTCTCCACAATGAACTTCATTTGATTATTGTAGAATCCTAGTTGTTCATCTTTTACGTCGAAGGTGACCATTTTGCTTTCACCTGGACTCAGCTTAATCTTTTCAAAGCCTTTCAATTCTTTGATAGGGCGAGTGATAGAAGCCACCTCATCACGCACATACAACTGAACAACTTCCTCGCCCTCGCATTTTCCAGTATTGGTAACCGTTACAGCAACACGTGTATAAGTACCTTTTCCATCACCCGGAAGCAGTTTCACATCCGAATAATTGAAAGTAGTGTATGACAAACCGTAGCCGAACGGATAAGCAGGCTCCGTAGGAATATCAATGTACTTCGCACACCATCCGCCCAATGCAGTGGGGCGTCCTGTGCTCTTATATTGATAATACAATGGTATCTGTCCGTTATGCTGCGGAAAAGTCATTGGCAGCTTACCCGAAGGATTATAATCTCCCCAAAGTACATTACAGATAGCATTACCCGCTTCACTCCCCAGCCACCAAGTACATAAGATAGCGGGAGCCTCCCGACGAACTTCATTGAAAATAACAGGACGACCACACATCATTAGTACAACTACCGGTTTGCCAGTCTTCACCAATTCGGAAACCAAACGCTGTTGTTCGGCAGCAATAGAAATATCTCCTTTCGAACGCATCTCACCGCTTTCCCAAGCTTGTTCTCCCATTGCAACGATAACCACATCCGATTGGCGGGCAGCAGCTAAAGTCTGATCCAGATTTACAATTTTATTCGTTTTCAAGTCGTAGCCATCGTTATAGTTGATGTCCACTCCTCGTTTCTCCATTGCCTCATACAAGGTTACTACTTTACCAACCTCTGCACAGGACCATGCACCGCACATATCTTTCTGCGATTTGGAAAGCGCACCAATCAAAGCAACTTTCTTGATAGAAGAAGAAAGCGGTAACACCGAGTTTTCATTTTTCAAAAGAACAATAGAACGTTCGGAAACGTAGCATGCTTCCTTGCGGGATTCCTGTGAACCAATCACTGTACGTTCCCTTTCTTCATCACAGTATCTGAACGGATCATCAAATAATCCCAGTTTATATTTCTGTTCCAAAATACGTCTGACAGCATCATCCACCAGCTTGATAGATACCTTACCCTCTTTTACCAGAGACACCAGATTCTTGGAATAGCATTCACTTACCATCTCCATATCCAGTCCGGCCTTGATTCCTTTATAAGCAGCTTCTTTTTCATCTTTCGCATAACGGTGGTTCATCATTTCTCCCACTGATCCCCAGTCGGATACCACAAATCCTTTAAATCCCCATTGATTCTTCAGGAGCTTCCTCAACAGAAAAGTACTTCCGGTAGACGGTTCGTTATTAAAGTCATTGAACGCACTCATGAAAGTAGCAGCACCGGCCTCTGCACCAGCCTTGTAAGGAGGCATATAGAAATTGACAAACTGTCCCATCGACATATCCACACTATTATAATCTTTTCCGGCAATAGCTGCACCATATCCGGCAAAGTGCTTAATACAGGATAAAATAGTATTCTCTTTCGATAAATCATCTCCCTGTAAACCATGTACACGCGCCTTAGCAACCAACGAGCCATAATAAGGATCTTCACCGGCCCCTTCCATCACACGCCCCCACCGGGCATCCCAGCTAATATCCACCATTGGAGCAAACGTCCAATGCAACCCGGCTGCTGCAGCTTCCTTTGCCGCACATCTCGATCCTCTTTCTATAGCATCCAGATCAAAACTCGCAGCCTCTGCCAATGGCAACGGAAAACCTGTTCTATATCCATGAATAACATCCAATCCGAAAAGCAAAGGAATCTGTAAACGTGATTTCATAGCTGCCTCCTGATATTTACGAGTATTGGCAGCACCGGATACATTCAGCAAAGAACCGATCAATCCCTTACTTATATCTTCTGTCCGACTGATACGTGTATTATCAGGACCTGTGGCAAATCCACCGGAACATTGGCTTAACTGCCCCACTTTTTCTTCCAGTGTCATCTTTTTCATCAGACCGGATATGAAACGATTCATTTGAGCCTCATCCTTTTGATTCTGCGCCATGCTTCCCATAGCGAAAATCGCCATACACGAATATGTAATTAGTCTTTTCATCATTTTATTATAAGAGTTTATCTGTATTGATTTAAATGTTAATATCCTCCATACGTTTTACTTTCTATCGCAAAGATAGCCGCTGGTCAGATTCACATTGGCGAATTGCGTACAAAAGGACAATAATATCGTAAAGTCTGCTTTTTTTCTATTTCTTTCCGTATAGCATTCAAGCACTTCTGTCATTTTTTTGCCTTTATTGATACGATTTTCTCCTTACTCTTCACTTATTCGTAAGAGATATTATCCAGCACTTTTATTCCCTCTTTCCGAACACCTGTCTCAAACAGATTCTTAAACGATTCTACCGACAATGAAGTGGACGGTTTAAAATCTGAAGAATTCATATACGCCAGCAAAGCGGCATAGAATTGTAATCCTTCCGGTGTGTCACGTACCGCTTCCAAGTCGGACATACAAAGCAGTAATTTACTGCCCTCTACATTCAACTCCATCAATAAGCCGAGTTTATGATTTCGTTCCACATTGTCAATTACCTGCACAATAGGGCGGTATTCTTTTGGCATACCATCCAGAATAAGCGGATAGCTATGTTTGATAATTGGATACCACTGCCAGTTCGTATGGTATTCGGTCGGGAAATCATCGAATACCGGATGCTCGGGATTGGTCAGAATCCCCAATGTACCAGGTGAAGCAGGTTTCTTGATGCGGTCACAGATACTTTTGAACATACGATAATTCCAATAGTCGGTCTGGAACAATCCTCCCACTGTTACTTCTTTACAGTCTTCCTCACGAGGCATCAACAATACCTTTCCACCTTGCTTTAAGGCATTCAGCACATCATCCGTTAGTTGGCGGGCAACTACAACATTACCTGCCTTCAATTGCTTCTTTGCAGGATATATCCATAGCGGATAACTATTCTGATAGGAAGTTCCGGATACTTTCAAAAGTAATTCGGCTTTATACGCTTGCTCCACATCGGGCAATGTCAAACGAATAGTTCCGGCAGTCAATAATCCTAATCCCGATGGAATAGCCATCTTACCTTTGCCAAGGCTTTTCTTCCCATTTTTGAGTTCCCATGAAATACTTTTTTCGTTCAATGAAGTTTCTCCATAATTGGCAATCTCAACAGTACCTGCGAATGATTCACCGCCTGTCCAACAGAATTTGGCAGTTGTCAATAAAGGAACCACTTCACTACAGAATTCTCTCCATTTCTTCGGTTCAACCAATCCTTTACTATCCATAAAAGCATCCAGAATACCAACATAAGCCGACCCCTGTCCCGGATAATCCTGTAAATCGAGTAACTGAAAACCAGCCATCCGTTTGGAACGGAGATTCATTTCAATATCTGCCCGGTAAAGTTCCACAGACCATGCACCCGATGCTTTAAAAAAATCATCCGCCTGCTCCAGCATGCCGGCTTTCTCCAAGCGGTCACGAAACACTTCAAAATTCCAGGGAGCTAAGACTCCTGTATATTTCTTCATCTCCTCATAATTCGGGTAAGTTTGAAACTGTCCGGTTTCATGTCCGATCACCGGAACAGGAGATTTTTCCAGAGCCTCATCAAAGTTCATTACCGAATTAGGATAGGTATTATTAAGATAGCCACCTTCTTCCGCATCTGCGAAAGAGAAAGAAGCACGAGCATGAGTAGAATAACCCTCACCACTGCCTACACGACAAGTTACCAGAAAATCCTCACCCGGAATATGTCCTCGTGAGCCTAAAAAGATATTCGAACCATACGTGTGTGGGTCTGTCTCTTATACACATTCTGACGCTGCCGACGAGCGTGCTAGTTAAGAACATCTTGGGCTGCCGACCATTTAACCAAAGAAGATCTCGGGGTTTGGCGGTGCATCAAAAAAAAAAAAAATAAAGAAACCGGGACAGAGATAGAAGTGACGACACAGAAAGACCATTGCGCAGTAA
>OJJA01000573.1_pt1 | contig 13043 bp, 10 predicted proteins | sample 1596031 | NCBI WGS metagenome assembly OJJA01 (sample SAMEA4350132, study PRJEB24818) | metagenome | biome: human; feature: gut; material: faeces | place: Denmark | collected 2013-09
TCCTATAATAGTTTACATATAAACTATATCCGGCTGAATAAAAAGAAAGAATCAGGAGGAAGGGGCCATATGCCGTTTATTAATTTTAAGGATCAGTGGTTTCAGGAGCTTCGCAAGGTGAACTGGCTTGTCCGGGAATGTGTGGAGGAAAAGTGCAGGCCCTTCGGCATTACCCCGGAACAGGGAAGGGTGCTCAATCATCTCTTTCTGGCGGACGGACAGGTAAACCTGACTCAGCTGAGCAGGAGTCTCCATGTTACAAAAGGAAACTGCTCCATGTTCTGCCGGCGTCTGGAACGGGCCGGCCATATTACAATGGTCAAGAATGACAAAGACGCCCGTTTTATAAATGTGGCCCTCACGGAAAAAGGGCGGTCATTGGTGCTGGGCATGATAGAGCAGATGGGCAGTCATTCTGAGAAGGATACGATGAGCAAAGAAGATTTGGAGACTATTTTAAAAGGGTTAAAATGTCTGGAAAAGTATTTGCAGAGCTGAACTGCTTTTCCGGATGTTTTTATTTTCAAGAACAAGGAGGCGCAACATGAAAAAAATATTTGCGGAGCTGAACGCGTTCCGGCCGGAACTTCTATGCGTGCTGGTCAGTGTGGCGGCCGGAGTAGGAGCCACGCTGGGGCTTCCCACCTATCTGTCAGATATTATCAACAGGGGAATCGCGGATAAGGATATGAATTACATTCTTCACACCGGCGTTATCATGCTGGGAATCGCTATTCTGGGAATGGTATGTAATATTACCACAGGCTTTTTTGCCTCCAAAATCGCGCTGGGTTTAGGGCGGAATGTGAGGAGCAGGATTTTTACGAAGGTGGAATATTTCTCACAGGCCGAGATCGACACATTTTCAACCGCGTCTTTGATTACGCGCACCAACAACGACATTACCCAGGTACAGAATTTCATGGTCATGTTCCTGCGCGTTATTCTGACAGCGCCTATCATGTGCGTGGTGGGCATCATGCTGGCTTACAGCAAAAATCCGAAAATGTCAAGCATACTTGTGGTGTCCATGCCGGTGATGGTGTTTATTATCAGCCTGATTGGCAGGAGAGCCATGCCGCTTTCCAGAAAGATGCAGACAAGAATTGACCGAATCAACCTGATTATGCGGGAAAAGCTTTCCGGCATCCGGGTTATCCGGGCATTTGGGACAGAGGATTACGAAGAAAAGCGGTTTGACGGAGCCAACAAGGATCTGATGAACAATGCCATGAAAATGATGCATGCCATGTCGCTGTTGGGACCGTCCCTGATACTGATATTAAACCTGACCGTGGTGGGGCTTCTCTGGCGCGCGGGCCAGGGAATCGGCACGGAGCCTGTGATGCCGGGAGATATCCTGGCAATCATCCAGTATGTCATGCAGATCATGATGTCTGTCACCATGCTTTCCATGATTTTCGTCATGTATCCCAGATGTGCTGCTTCAGCGGACCGTATCTGTGAGGTGCTGGATACTGAAAATAGCATCGGAGATCCGGCGGTTCCCCAGCTGTCAGACGGGCAGAGGGGATATCTCACCTTCCGCGATGTAAGCTTCTATTTTCCAGGGGCAAAAGAGCCGGCTGTCAGCCATGTCAGCTTTGAAGCTAAGCCGGGAGAGACCACGGCTATCATCGGAAGTACGGGAAGCGGTAAGACGGCGCTGGTGGGATTGATTCCCCGCTTTTATGATGTCCAGGAGGGCGAGGTCCTGGTGGACGGAGTCAATGTAAAGGATTATGACAGGAGGACCCTGCGCCGGAAAATCGGTTATGTGCCCCAGAAAGCCCTGCTGTTTAAGGGCACCATCATGGAAAATATCCGTTTTGGGGATGATTCGGCCAGCGATGAGCGGGTGAAGGAAGCGGCCGCCATTGCACAATCCACGGATTTCATCGAAGATAAACCGGATGGATTTGACTCATCCATTTCCCAGGGCGGAAGCAATGTCTCAGGCGGTCAGAGGCAGCGCCTGGCAATTGCCAGGGCCATTGTCAGAAAGCCGGAAATATATGTGTTTGACGACAGTTTTTCCGCCCTGGATTTCAAGACGGATTCCGCCCTGCGCCAGGCATTGTCCAAAGAGACGGGGAATGCCACTGTGGTAATCGTAGCACAGCGTGTCAGCACTATCATGAATGCGGACCGGATTATAGTGATGGATGAAGGGAAGGTCATGGGAATTGGTACCCACAGGGAGCTTTTAAATACCTGCGGCACCTACCAGGAAATCGTCCGGAGCCAGTTGTCAGAGGAGGAGATGAGTGCATGAAGCAAATGAATGTGAGGGCAGCAGATAAGAAAATCAATACCAAGGGCACCATGGGCCGTCTGTTCCGTTTTATGAAACCATACCGAATCAGAATCATTCTCATGGTGGCCTGCCTTGTGATGGGAGCCGTGTTTACCACCCAGGGGCCATATACCCTTGGCAGGGCCATGGATGCGCTGGTGGCCGTGGCTGTGGACGGCGCCGGGGTCCTCCAGGGATTTAGAACGTTCATCACTGTTCTGATACAATTGGGCTGTGTGTATGTACTGGCCTTTCTTTTCAATTATTCCGGCCAGTACATTGTGGCAGGAGTGGCGGAGCGCACTATGCATGATCTGCGCATGGCAGTAGACAAGAAAATCCGCCGTCTGCCTCTGGCCTATTTTGACAGCAATACATTCGGAGATGTGCTGAGCCGCGTCACCAATGATGTGGACACCATAGATACCTCCCTTCAGCAAAGCATCAGCCAGGTTATCACAGCCGTCTGTACCATGGTATTTATATTCGTAATGATGCTGGTGGTCAGCCCGGTGCTGACACTGATTGGCATTTGTGTTATCCCGGTTTGCGGCCTGGTGTGCATGAAGGTGGTAAAACATTCCCAGCGGTATTTCCAGGGGCAGCAGTCCGCGCTGGGGGAGCTTACCGGGTATGTGGAGGAGATGTACAACGGACAGAACGTGATTGCCGCCTTTGGAAAAGAGGAGGACGTCATCGGGAATTTTGAGGACATAAACAACCGTCTCTACAACAATGGCTGGAGAGCGCAGTTTTCTTCCAGCATCATCATGCCCTTAACACAGGCCCTGACCAACATCGGTTATGTGGGGGTGGCGGTTGTCAGCGGATGGCTCTGCATCAACGGCAGGCTGAGCATCGGTATGATACAGTCCTTTATCCAGTATCTGCGCCAGTTCTCCCAGCCCATCAACCAGGTATCCAACATTGCCAACATCATGCAGGCCACCATGGCTGCGGCCCAAAGGGTATTTGAGTTCCTGGATGCCGGGGAGGAGGTGCCGGAAGCAGAGAAGCCGCAATTCCCCGAAAGCCGGGAAGGAAATGTGGATTTCAGCCATGTGCGGTTCGGCTACACAGAGGACCGGACCCTTATTCATGATTTGGACCTCCATGTACACGCAGGCGACAAGATTGCCATTGTAGGACCCACCGGAGCTGGAAAGACAACGCTGGTCAATCTGATTCTGCGTTTTTACGATGTAAACGGAGGGAGCATTACCATTGACGGCGTGGATGTGCGGGATATGAAACGGGAGGCCCTGCGCTCCATGATAGGCATGGTGCTGCAGGATACATGGCTGTTCGCAGGTACCATAAAAGAGAACATCCGCTACGGAAGGCTGGATGCCACTGACCAGGAGGTTGTGGACGCTGCCAGGGCAGCCCACGCCAATGGTTTCATCATGTCTATGCCGGGAGGCTACGACATGGAGCTTCACGAGGGGGCTTCCAATATCGCCCAGGGCCAGCGCCAGCTCCTGACCATTGCCAGGGCCTTCCTGTCAGACCCGGAAATCCTGATTCTGGACGAGGCAACCTCATCCGTGGATACAAGAACCGAGGTGGCAATCCAGAAGGCCATGAATAAACTGATGGAGGGCCGGACCAGCTTTGTCATCGCCCACCGCTTATCCACGATAAAGGATGCGGAACTGATTGTGTACATGGAGCATGGGGATATCAAGGAGGTGGGAAACCACAGGGAGCTTTTGGCAAAGGGCGGTTACTATGCAGCCCTGTATAACAGCCAGTTTGCGGCAGAGAACGCGGGATAGGCTGTTTGGAACAAAGGATATGTGTGTGATAAAATCAGGATATAAGGGACCGGAGGGTTTGTCATTCCTCCTGTCCCTTATATTGTCAGGCCAGAGACAGTTTTAACTCACTGTCTCTTTTTAATCTTCAGCTCCGCATATGCGATAATCTGGTACAGCACCCCTGACACAATGCAGAGGATCACAATGGAGGTCACCACCATGGTCATGGCAAAGGTCTGGGAGCCATAGGTGATCAGATATCCCAGGCCTGCTTTTGCGCTCAGGAATTCGCCTATAATCACACCCACCAGACACAGCCCGATGTTCACCTTCATATTGCTGATAACCAGGGGCAGGGAACCGGGCAGCAGAACCTTTAAAAGCACATCCTTCCTTCCGCCTCCCAGGGAGTAAATCAGCTTGATTTGCTCCGTATCCATCTGGGAAAATCCGGTGTATAAGGTTAGAATGGATCCAAATACAGCCACGGACACAGCAGCCACCACAATGGTCCGCATGTTATTGCCCAGCCACACAATCAAAAGGGGGGCCAGGGCGGACTTTGGGAGGCTGTTTAACAGGACAAGAAAGGGCTCCAGCACCTGGGCCACACTTTTGCTGGACCACAGCAGCAGGGCGCATGCCAGGCCGAAGATGGTGCATACGGCAAAGCTGATAAGGGTTTCCATAAGGGTGACCCCTGTGTGGAGGAACAGGCTTCCGTCCTTTGCCATGGAAACCAGGCATTTGGCAATCATCACAGGGGAGCTGAAAATAAAGCTGTCAATCCAGTGCATGTCGGCCGCCAGCTCCCACAGGGCCAGGAGAAGGACCAGCAGCATGATGCGGCATATGGTCACCTGGCGGTGGCGCCGTATTTCACGGGCCACATATTCCTGCTGGGCCACGGACATATTGCAGGCTGATACAGGCTGTTTATCTCTATTCATAAGTCTTCAGCTCCTTCCATACCATATTAAAGTAAGTGGAAAATTCCGGGCAGTTCCTGCGGTCCAGGGAGCGGGTGCAATTTTCCGGAAAATCAATGGACAGGATTTTTTTGACCCGGCCGGGACGGGGAGACAGGACCAGAATGCGGTCAGCCACGCTGATGGCCTCAGACAGGTCATGGGTTACCAGTATGGCGGTCTTGTGTGTCTGGCGTATGATGGAGCTGATGTCGTCGCACACAGACAACCGGGTCTGGTAATCCAGGGCTGAAAATGGTTCGTCCAGGAGAAGAAGGTCCGGCTTAAGGGCCAGGGTCCGTATAAGGGCCGCTCTCTGGCGCATGCCGCCGGACAGCTCCGAAGGTTTGGCATATTCAAAGCCTGCCAGACCGTAGGCTGCCATCATTTCCAGCAGTTCCTGCCTGGCAGGTTCGTCCAACCGCTTTTGAATTTCAAGGCCAAGGGATATATTGGAGAAAATATTTCTCCATTCAAATAAATGATCCTTCTGCAGCATGTATCCAATGGCAGAAGGAGATTTGGTCAGGCGGACGCCGTCTATGGTGATGGTGCCCCCCTCAGGCTGAGTCAGTCCGCACAGCATGGACAGAAGGGTGGACTTGCCGCACCCGGAAGGTCCCACGATAGCCAGGAATTCCCCTGGTGACACATCAAATGATATATGATCAAGGGCCAGCGTTTCACCATCCAATGAATGGTAGGAATAGCTGACCCCGTTTACTTCCAGTTTGGGAATCATGAAGAAGCTCCTTTCAATTAGAAATCAATTCCTTGCTTTATTATATGTAGACAACGGGAAACCGTTCGCCCGGAGCAGGAAAAAGAAAACAGGCCCCTGCCGCTTGATAGCGGCAGGAAGCCTGCATGATAACAATATGAGCGGGGATACTTAATCCCTTACTTCTGGTAACTCCAGCTTACCGGCGTGGGTCTGGCTGAATCAAATACCTGGGCTGCGTCAAACAGATCAGTCAGTCGTTTCTTGGACGGATCTGACTGGATGAGATCCTCATACAGCCGGTAGCCGTCCAGGTTCCTTCTGGCCATGCGGAAGTAGTTTGTACCCATCTGGGTCCAGTAGGGCTTGCTGGCATCCACATTGCAGAAATAGCGGAATCCCTTGGATTCCAGGTAGGCAAAGCGGGGATTGTCCTGATGGTAAGGACGCCAGTCGGCAATGTCGTTGCCATAAGGATAAAGGATGATATCAGTGGGCCCAATGAGGGATTCCACCTCAGCCTCCCATTTGTCCGTATCAGCCCGGAACCGTTCCTCGTCAATGGCAAATCCGGCCTCCGGATCATCCGCCACACCCAGGTGGAGATGGCCCCAGCTGTGGGATGCCAGCTCCCAGCCGTTATCCTTCAGACACTGGGCCACTCTGGCTGCCTGCTCACGGTCGGCCTCATAGGTGGGGCTGTCCTGGTAGGAGGAGGCGGTTCTGTACCCCAGTATGCCTTCATAGCCGGTAAACGCGATAATGGCCCTTGCCCCTTTGTAGGAAAAGTCGGGGTGTTCCTGTATAAAATCCTCCAAAAGCGGAATCAAATCATAGGAACCCGTGGAGGTGGTGCCGTCGTCCATGACCATTTCGCAGGTGGGCTTTCCGTCCTCGCCAATCACAACCCGTTTGGCAAACCCGTCCCCGTCCATGTAGGGATAGTAGCAGACATCGTCCTGGGACATGACAAAAGGCTTCTTTCCCTCCGGGAGCATGACGCTTCCCTTTACAAAATGCACGTTTCCATTTTCATCAGGTGCCTCATAGGCCACATCGTGGATGCGGACCAGCACATAGCCCTTCTGGTACATATCCTCCAGTATCTTAAGAAATTCGTCCTTGGTGGTCATGACTGAATTATAGTTGGCGCTGTCCGAGTCCCCGTCAAAAGCCTTGGAGGTATCCATGATAAGGGAGTGGAAAAAAATGTGGGTGACAGCGTTCATATCGGCTGGAACCAGGGCGGCCTTCTCGGATTCATACCGCGCCAGCGCCTCCGTCATGCGGGAGTCCTTAAGGTCCAGGCCGCTGGAGTTGATAAGCTCTGCCGCCTTGTCATAATCATACCCCATGGCGATACGGTCAGCCTGGGCGATGAGCCGGGAAATGTCGTCCTGGGGAACTTCGGCAAAAGGCTGGTTTGATGAGTCGCCGCCGGAAGTGGGGCCGGAGCTGCTGTCGGGATAGCGGTCGGAATTGCTGCCCCTGTCCGGATTAGGGGAGCCGTTCCCTGATGAGGCTATGACCTGGACCGTTCCGTCCGGCTGTTTCGCTAAAACGAACCGGTAGAGGGCGAAAATGCCGCCCCCTACCAGTACAGTGATTGCTAATAATAAAATTAATGTAGGAAGATGCCGTGACATCCGTGCAAGCTTCTGCCTGCGCCTGCGGGACTGCCGGCGTCTGAAATCTGCTCTGCTCATAAAATTTCTCCTGTAACTGGTACTTGCCTACCTATTATAGCATAGATTCCATGAAGTGGGTACTATGAAAGAAAAAACAAATATTGGAATTGAAATTCCTCTTGTTCCGTGGTATGTTTAAGTTGGTATGAATAAACATAAAGGAGAACAGGAACATGGAAGATATGGTAAAGGATCCTAATTGCGCATATTGTATGCAGGGCGAACTGGTGGCTAAGTTCGGTTATCCTGTGTGTGAAATGAAGACAGGCTTTCTCTATGTATTTAAGGAGCAGAGCAAGAAGGGAAGGGTTGTTCTGGCGCATAGGAAGCATGTCAGCGAGCTCATTGACCTGACCGACGAGGAGAGGAATGATTTCTTTGCAGAGGTAGCCCAGGTGGCCCGCGCCGTACATAAGGTATTCCAGCCAGACAAGGTAAACTACGGCGCTTACGGCGATACAGGACATCACCTGCACTTCCACATTGTCCCCAAATATGAGGGCGGTGAAGAATGGGGCGGCACCTTTGAGATGAACAGCGGAAGGACCATGCTCACAGACGCTGAGTACGAGAAGATGGCAGAGGACTTAAGACAGGCCCTGAAGGAAGTATAATTATAATATGGTAGGAAGATAAGACAGGAAGATAAGACAGAAAACTAAGACAGGAAAATAAGGTGGAAAAATGCAGCAGGAGCCGGAACAATCAAGGTCTGCTGCATTTTTTGCGGTAAAAATCAAGGTTTTGCGGGCATAAGCTGTCTGTCCACTCCCATACAATTAGTAGCAGATGATTTTATTGGAGGAAAATATGAGACGGATTGCAGTGATATTATGTTCGGCAGCAATACTGGCCTCCTATCCCGGGATTGCCGCCCTGGGCCAGGAACCGGAAATCGCCATCCCCGTGGGAGCAGGGGTATCAGGAAGCAGCCTCTTTGGACAGGAAGAAGGATGGACAGGGGGGGATGTGCAGGCGGCGGGGGACGCGCGGGCCGCGGGAGATGTGCAGGCGTCGGGAGATGTGCAGACGGCGGGAGATGCCCAGGCAGCGCCTGCAGACCAGAGTCAGGCAGCTGTCCAGATAGCCGCTCCATCAGCCATTCTCATGGAAGCATCTACCGGACAGGTAATCTATGAAAAGGATGCAGATGAAAAGCGAAGCCCGGCCAGTGTTACCAAGGTTATGACGCTGATATTAATTTTTGATGCACTTCAGTCCGGAAAGATCCAGCTGACGGACGAGGTAGTTACCAGCGCCCACGCCAAATCCATGGGAGGTTCCCAGGTGTTCCTGGAGGAAGGCGAGAAACAGACCGTGGAGACCTTGATTAAATGCATTGTAATTGCATCCGGCAATGACGCGTCTGTGGCCATGGCGGAGTACATAGCAGGCAGCGAGGATGAATTTGTGCGTATGATGAATGAAAGGGCAGCCGGCCTTGGCATGGCCAACACCCATTTCGTGGATTGCTGCGGCCTTACGGAATCCCCGGACCATTACACTACGGCCAGGGACATCGCCATTATGAGCCGCGAGCTGATTAATAAATATCCCCAGATACATAATTACTCCACTATATGGATGGAGAATATAACACATGTCACAAAGCAGGGAACCAAGGAATTCGGCCTGTCTAATACAAATAAGCTGCTTAAGATGGCAACTAATTTTACGGTCACAGGCCTTAAGACAGGTTCTACCTCCATTGCGAAATACTGCCTGTCTGCCACAGCGGAAAAGGACGGGGTGCGCCTGATTGCTGCCATCATGGCTGCGCCGGATTTCAAGGCCAGGTTTGCAGACGCTCAGACCCTTCTCAACTATGGATATGCAAACTGCAAACTCTATGAAGACAAGGAACATCTGCCGCTTCCCCAGATGCCGGTTACGGGAGGCGTGGAGGATGAGGTAGGGCTTACCTATGAGGGAACATTTTCCTATCTGAGCCTTAAAGGCGAGGATTTGGGAGCCATTGAGAAAAAGCTGGTGCTTTTGGAATCCGTACCCGCTCCGGTGGAACCGGGGCAGAAGGCAGGCGTGCTGGAGTACTCCCTGGGAGGCAAAAAACTGGGAGAGGTTAATGTGCTGACCAACGGGAGCATACGGGAGGCAGGTTATATGGATTATCTGAAGAAGCTTGTGGGGGCCTGGAAGCTGAACCGGCGGTAGCTAATAGTTTTATGTGCAGAGGATTATTTGCAGGGGCTAATATTCAGGGTAATGAAATAAGGGGTATTAATTTCGCTGTCATCCTGATGGATGGCAGCCTTTTTAACGGGGATTAAAATGTCGCAAATGTTTTTGTTAACTGTTTCTATGTGCCCCTATCAACTTCTATATATTCCATCGCATTCTATGTCCTTCGGCAAAATATATGAGGCTCTGTGGAGTAACGGATTGGGGATATGGGGATGGATGAGAAGCTTGTATTTTGGGCAGCGTAATGGTTGATTGGCGTGGAGCGCTTTTGCTGGCAAAACATGGTGAGTAAAGAAATAGAAAACAGATATAAACTAAATTAATGACAGAAAATTAAAGAGCAGTGAAAAACAATTGACTGCAGGGCAAATGACAGCAAAACCAGCTAAAAGGGCATAACTTTGTTAGCTGGTTTTGTTGTCGGGTTTGTTGTATGTTGTATTGTCCGATTGATTGCTTTTATTTGTTTGGCCTGCTGTTTGTTCTTCTGTTTGTTTTGCTGTCTGTTTTGCTGTCTGTTCTACTATCTGTTTAGCTATCTGTATTGCTGGCTGTTTTGCCGTCTATTTTGCCGCCTGTTCAGAAAATTGTGTGGTCACAAGGTCTTCATAGGGAACACGTGCCGACAGTTCGCCTGCCTCTTCCAGAATGTTTTCCAGAAGCTCAAAGCTTTCTTTCTCAAATACGGTGTCATCCTTCCATGTATCCTGGTCCTTATAACGGCCCACGATAACCGCGAGTTTATCCACCGGTGTTTCTTTAAACTGGGGCTGTATGGTTTTGGCTATTTCTTCGGCTGAATGGGAGTTTACGTAGTCCATGCCTTTTTGGATGGCATTGGTAAACTTCTGAATGATTTCCGGGTTCTGTTCAACGTAACTCTTCCTGGCACAGTAAGCAGTGTAAGGTACATATCCGGATTCTGTTCCAAGAGAAGCCACCACATACCCGCTTCCCTCGCTCTCCAGAGTGGTTGCAAAAGGCTCAAATTCCACGGTGTAGTCCGCATCATCGCTGGTAAATGCAGCTGCGGTCAGCCCGAAGTTTATGCTCTGGTCAATGGAAAGGTCTGTTTTGGGGTCCATGCCGTGCTTCTTTAAGATATACTCAAAGACCATCTGAGGCATGCCGCCTGCGCGTCCGCCGAGAACCTTCTTGCCTTTCAGGCTTTCCCACTTAAAATTGTCCTCGGGCTGGCGGCCTACCAGGAAGTTGCCTGCGCGCTGGGTCAGCTGGGCAAAGTTCACCGCATAGTCCTGTGAACCTTCCTGGTATACGTAGATGCTGGCTTCGGAGCCCATGAAGCCAATTTGGGCGTCACCGGATATCAGGGCAGTCATGACCTTGTCGGCTCCCGCACCGTTGACAAGGGTCAGGTCGATGCCTTCATCCTCAAAATAGCCCAGCTCAATGGCCGCGTATTGGGGGGCGTAGAAGATGGAATGGGCTACCTCGTTGAGGACCAGCGGGGTGTTGCCTGAGGATGAACTGCCGGATGATTTTGAACAGCCGGTTAGGGCAGCGGCGCCCATAGCTGCTGCCAGAAGAATGCTAATTGCTTTTTTCATCAATATGCTCCTTATATGATTTGGTATATTATAGTCTATTAGGGCTGGAGGGAATCGGTGAATAAAACATTGGGAACTGAGAAATTAGTTTTAATTGCCTGTGATGTCAAAAAATGATATGATTGACAGTAGTCATGTAAATAGAGGACAGCGGCCGGATTATTTAGGAAAGGAAGCATTTGTATTCATGAATGATTCATTACAATATTACAACCAACATGCAAAAGAATTTTCTGACAGCACAAGGGATGTGGAGTTTAAGGAGATGCAGGAGCGTTTCCTGGTGTATCTGAAGCCGGGAGCCAGAATCCTGGATTTCGGGTGCGGCTCCGGCAGAGATACGAAGTATTTCCTGGACAGGGGATTTGAGACGGATGCCGCGGATGGTTCGGAAGAACTGGTCAGGATAGCGTCTGAATATACAGGAATTGAAGTGAGGCTGATGTATTTTCAGGATTTAGATGAAAAGGAAGCCTATGATGGAATCTGGGCATGTTCTTCCATCCTGCATCTGGCTTATAGAGAACTGGAGGATGTGTTTATCAAAATGGCCCGTGCTTTGACATCACATGGAATACTGTATACATCCTTCAAGTATGGTACAGCTGAGGGTGAGCGCAATGGCCGTTATTTTACGGATATGACGGAAGAAAAGATGGATAAGCTGTTAAAAGATGTAAATTTATTTGACATATTGGAAATGTGGGTAACGAGTGATGTCCGTCCGGGGAGAGCAGAAGAAAAATGGCTGAACATGATATTGAGGAAAAAATAGAATCGTTGAGGCGGTTTCAAAAGGAAATCGGGCCCTGTGAGGTCATTACCGGGGGCAGGGATAAAAAAAGATTTCTGTTATACCAGCTGGAGCTCAGCATGCTAAAGGCTGAGCGGATTGATATGATTGTGTCGTTTCTCATGGAGTCCGGAGTGCGTATGATTCTGGATGATTTGGAGCAGGCGCTGAATCGCGGAGTGAAAATCAGAATCCTGACCGGAAATTATCTGGGAATTACACAGCCGGGGGCATTGTGTCTAATAAAGGACCGGCTGGGAGACCGGGTGGACCTTCGGTTTTACAACGAAAAGGGACGGTCGTTTCACCCTAAAGCCTACATATTCCGAAGAAAGGATTTAGGGGAAATATACATTGGTTCATCCAATGTATCACGCAGCGCCCTCACATCCGGTATAGAATGGAACTATCATTTTGATGACAGGCGGGACAGCCGGAATTTTCATCAGTTTTGCGGCACTTTTGAGGATCTGTTTTATAACCACTCCATCGTCATAAATGATGAGGTTCTGAAACAATATTCCAAAGAGTGGAAAAGACCGGCGGTTATCCGGGATATGGAACGGTATGACAGCCTTGACGACGAGACGGACGGGGAAGTGGTATTTCAGCCAAGAGGAGCACAGATAGAAGCTCTGTACGCTCTGAAAAACAGCCGATTGGAAGGATCGGAGAAGGCATTGATCTGCGCCGCCACAGGTATTGGAAAAACATATCTGGCTGCGTTTGATTCTCAGCCTTATGAAAGAGTCCTGTTTGTGGCCCACCGGGAAGAAATACTGAAGCAGGCAGCAGAAAGCTTCAGGAATGTGAGACATTCCGATGATTATGGCTTTTTTTATGGTAAAGAGAAAACAAGGGATAAATCCGTGATTTTCGCTTCTGTTTCCAGTTTGGGTAAAACAGATTATCTCAACGAATCATACTTTGCCAGGGATTATTTTGATTATATTGTTATTGACGAATTCCATCATGCTGTTACAGACCAGTATAAAAAAATCATGGAATATTTTAAGCCCCGGTTCCTGTTAGGGCTGACAGCTACAC
>OJJA01000579.1_pt1 | contig 12977 bp, 12 predicted proteins | sample 1596031 | NCBI WGS metagenome assembly OJJA01 (sample SAMEA4350132, study PRJEB24818) | metagenome | biome: human; feature: gut; material: faeces | place: Denmark | collected 2013-09
GATTTCGGCGAACTGGGTAAATTCCGGCTCCATATCCTCAACGAGGGGGCGGAGAGTCTTGAGAAATTCACATCTACAAACATCACCGGGGTTAGTATCCAGTATATACCGGGCGAGGACTTGAAGAATGTCTTCGCCGGGCTGGAGTTCCAGCCCGTGGCTACCCGCAAGGCTCAGCAAGCGGTGCTCCGTGCGGAGAAGGCTGGGGAGACTACCGTGGATATCTCGAAGAAGCCGGCTGCTGGGGGTGGGGATTCGGAGTCGCCTGATGAGATCTAACATGTCACTTTTGGCTTGACCCAAAAGTAACCAAAAGGTCAAGGCTGACGCTGACGGGCTACTTCGAGACCTACGCTCGCTGTCGCATCCCAACTCGCTTCGCTCAGACAGGGATGCTCCTCACGCTCGCTACGGTCTCTTCGCTTGACGCCCGTCCGCTGAGGCCGTCCGAAGGAAAGCGAAGCTTTCCTCTTATATCAGCCGGGATATCATTATTCAATTCATTATTCACTATTAATTATTAATTATCATGAAAAAGTCCGTATGGAGTACTATTATCAAAGTGATCATCGCCGTAGCTACCGCCATCGCAGGGGCACTTGGCATCCAATCCTGTATTCTCTAATTTTCAATTATCATGGGTAAGGCTTATTGTTTCTACCAGAATTACAGGGAGGTCAGACTCCTTGTAATTCATTGCTCGGCCACACGATATGACAGGGATTTTCCTGTGGAGGCGCTCCGTTCATCGCACAAGGCACGGGGATTCGCCGATATCGGCTATCATTTCTATATCACACGGGACGGGGAGCTACATCGTTGCCAACCGGTCAACCAGATCGGGGCGCACGCAGCCGGATGGAACGACAAAAGTATCGGTATATGTTACGAGGGAGGACTCGACGAACAAGGCCGTCCAGCCGATACCCGGACCTACGCCCAGCGCTGTACCTTGATGGATCTGCTACGGCAATTACGAAGGGATTACCCGGAGGCACGCATCCTAGGACATTACCAACTTAGCCCCTATATCCGTAAGGCTTGCCCCTGCTTTGACGCAAGGGAGGAGTATAGGGAACTATAATTTACTGATGAAGATCGAGAAGCATCCTATTAATCGTATCCAAAAGAGGTGGAACATCCTCTTTACAGATACGAAAAATTTCTTCCGCATCCACCTCGAAGTAATGATGTACGATAACATCCCTGACTCCCATCACATTCTTCCAAGGTATCTCAGGGTAATTAGAGAGAAACTCTCGCTTAGTTATCTTATCCAAATTCTTTACGCTCTCGCCGACAGCCGATAATTTCATGCAAATGCTGTCCAGCAAGATCACTCCCTCATTCGAGGAGAGGAAGTCATCCGCAAACCGTATCCTCTCGCTTCGCTGGATGATTTCCTCCAACGATTTTTTCAGCAATTCGAGTATATGATAAGCTATTAGTCGTTCAAACATAGATCCCTTCACTTAATATGCGATCCTTAAAAAAGGTATCCATTCTTTCCCGCAGACGGACAATGTCAACTGGACATCCCAAGAGCTCTTCTAAATCAGCCTTTATTCCAGACAACGCAAAGAAACCATGGAGATTTCCCTCCACGTAAACATCGATATCACTCTGCTCCGTGTTCTCTCCACGGGCAACAGAGCCAAATATCCCCATACGGGAAATACCGTATTTGGAGGCATTCTCCGTCATATACTGACGCAGCAATCGTATATATTCGGTCTTTGTCTTCATAAGCGATGCTTTAATGAGCCAAATATAAGCTTTATTTGTCATCCTTACAAGAAAACAGGCAAAGAGCTGTCAGAATTTCTTACCGGACGCTTCCTCCCTCTCTCTCCGGAGATAAGCCTGTTGATTGACAGATGGAGAAGAGACCACAGGAAGAGGTTCAAGAACAAGAGGTATGTAATATTCATACGCTTGGCCAACAGCAAGTTCAACGTTATGAAGAAGATCGATACGCACAGAATCGTCACCATCACCATCCGTACACGCATACCCGTACGAAGCAACTTGTGATGGAAATGATTCTTATCGGGCAAGAACGGGTTACGATGATTACGAAGGCGATGAAGCACCACACGGATCACATCGAGTAAAGGGACCAAGACCGTGGAGAAAGCGATCACCATATAGGGATTTGGTAACTCCGGTGAGACTTGGTTCGACACGCACTGGTGGATGATCAGGAAACCGATCACGTAACCCAGCGTAAGACTACCCGCATCACCCATAAAGAGCTTATGGCCACGGTTTGCGTTGCCAAAGACGTTGTAACACCAAAAAGGCATGAGGACTCCCAGCGTACAGATGGCCAACAAGGCGTACACATACTGCATGCGGATAAAGAAGATCACGCTCAAGACCGACAGGGCGATACTGCACAAACCGGAGGCCAAGCCATCGATACCGTCTATCAAGTTAATGGCGTTCGTGATATACACTACGATAAAGACCGTGACGGGGATTCCCACCCAAGCGGGAACCGAGTATACACCGAACAAGCCTCCCAAGGAACCGAACCAATTACCGGACAGTACCAATAATAATGCCGACACGATCTGGACGGCGAACTTGTAACGGTAGCCAACACCCACTAGATCGTCGCAGACACCCACTAGATAGAGTAACGTCATGCCCACGAACAGAAAGAGATACTCATAAAGCATGTTGAACGACAGGCTCGATGAGTCCATATCCCAAAAGTACAGGCGGAAGCCTATCACAAGGAACATGGACATCAGGATCACCGGAAAAAACGACAGGCCGCCCAGACGGGGGACCGGCGTCGTATGTACCTTACGGGAATCCGGGACATCATATAACCGTTTCTTGTGGGAGATCACCAAGATCCTCGGGATGATCACCATCCCGAACAGCACGGAGAAAAGGAAGCCCGACAGTAGTAGTAATGTTATTTGCATGATTTGCGTATTAGTTATTTCTTCTTGTCACCGGCCTCGAAACCGTAACCATAGCCGTAGCCATAACCGTATCCCTTGCCGTAGCCGTATTTCTTCCCGTAACCGTAGCCGTAGCTGTTCTTGCGCTTCGTCATGTCCAAGCCATTGATCACCGTCGCGAGCTTCGGGAACTTTCGCTCACGCCGCAACACGTTGATGTAGCTGAAACCGGCCTTCGGTGTCATGTCCGCACGGCAGACGTACACGCACATGTCGGCCACACGGCCGATGATCGCCGTGTCCGTAACCATGCCGATAGGGGCCGTATCCAAGATGACATAGTCGTAGCGTTCCTTCAACCGGGCGATAGCCTTCTCCAGCACGTCACGGGCGACCAGCTCAGTCGGGTTCGGGGGGATGGGACCGCCCGGGAGGATATCGAGGTTAGGGCTGATATCGGATCGCTGGACCATGTCGAACAACTCCACGTGATCAGGGTCGCTAAGGTAGTTCGTGATGCCCTCCATCTTACGGGAGATATTGAACACCTTGTTCAGGCCCGGCTTGCGGATGTCCATGCCGACCACCACCACCCTCTTGCCCAAGTAAGCCAAGCTCACCGCCAAGTTGCCAGCGACGAAAGACTTGCCCTCGCCCGGTTGCGTGGAGCTGAAAAGGATCACACGCTCGTCCTTGCCTAGCATGAACAAGAGGTTCGTGCGCAACCCCCGGAACATCTCCTCCATCAGGTCGTTCTTGTTCTCACGCACCACGATCGAGCCCTCACCCGTCTTCTTGACCAACGGGAGCTCCGCCAAGATAGCCACGCCCGTGATCGCCTCAACGTCCTCACGGTTCTCGATCTTGTATTTCAACAGGTCATGAAGGTAGACAATGCCCACCGGGATCGCCAGGCCCAAGATCAACGCCGCAAGCATGAAGACCATCCTCTTCGGGGCGACAGGACGCTCATCGGCGAGCGGCTCCTCGATGATGCGGCCGTTGTTTGCCGTGGCTGCCAGCGTGATGGCGTTCTCCTCACGCTTCTGCAACAGCATGACGTACAACGTGGCCTTGATCTCCTGCTGGCGGGAGATCGTCATGAACTCCTTCTCCTGCCTCGGGGCGTCGCTGATGCGGCTCTCGAACTTGCTCGCCTGACGGTCGATGTCCGCCTTGGCGATCTGGAGACCCTTCAAGACACTGTTCACCGTCGTCCTCACGTTGCGGCGCATAGCCTCGATGCCGGCGTTCATGTTGATGATGGCCGGGTTGCTGTCCGAAGAGGTGCGCAACAGGCGCTTGCGCTCGATGATCATCGTGTTGTACTGGTCGATGACAGAGGTGAGGTTTTGATCCCGCAGGCCCACGTTGGCAGGGATCACCTCGTCCATGTTCGCAGGATCGTCGATATAATTGCGGAGATACTGCACCAAGTTGATCTGCGTGGCGTTCTCCGTACGTTGTTGCTCATACCTCGAGCTTTCCTGCAAAGCCATCTGGGCGTCGCTCGTCAAATTCGTCAGGCCGGAGCGTTGCTTGAAGGCAGCGAGCTCGCTCTCCGTAGTGCCCAGCTCGCCGTTGATGATGCCGATGCGCTCCTCGATGAACTCAGCCGTCTTCTGCGCCACCTCGTTCTTCTCGTCGTTGGCGTCCTGGTTGTAGAACGACACCAAGCGATTGATGAAATCAACGCCTCGTCGCCTCACCGTGTTCCTCAAGGATACCTTGGCGATCGTCGTCGTCTTGGACGAGGGTGTCACGCTCAACTCCTTGCCGTAAGCCTCGGCAGTGGACGTGGGCGTATGGACGTGGGCCACCAGCTCGATCTCCCCGCCCTCCAACTCCGGTATGGAATCCATGCCCGTGAAACTGAAAACCCCCACGGGGGTGGGCAATATGGCGGGGAGCCTGTCGAAGCCCTGCTCCATCGTCTCCTCGTCACCCTCCTTGTCGATCTTGTACTCCGCTCTCACCGTTAGCTGACCCTCCTTCGTGTAGCGCATGCGCAGCTCGACGGGGGCCACCAGACGGTCCGCCTCCTCGGGGGTGATGAACACGTTAACGGGGGAGTTCTTGTATAACGGGGGGTTGAAGCCCAAGGCGTTCGACTCCTCCATGTCGATATACAGGCCCATGTCGTTCACCACCTTCTTGATCAACGTGCGGGACCTCAGGATCTCGACCTCGTTGTCGAAGTTGCTCGTCATCGAGAGCATGCCGAGGTCCTGTATGGCGGCAAGGCCGCTGGCGGCGTTAGCCCCCTTCTTCTCGTCCTCCTTGATCAGCACCGACGACGTGACGTTATACACCGGCGTCTGGTAACGCAGGAACACGTACATGCCGATACAACAGGCCAGCACGCTCGCCACGAACCAAGGCCAATAAACCATATACTTGAAAAACACGGCGTAAAGATTGATCTCACGATCCTCCCCCTCCGGATTGTTATTGTTATTATTATTATTGCTTGTATTTATACCATCGTCCACCATCTCTCTAAATTTTCAATTCTCAATTCTCTATTTTCAATTATTTAAGTATGTTCACCAACAGGCCGGCGATCGAGACCAAGATCGAGATCGAGCTCACCCACAACGTCGTGCTGTTTCCGATATCGGAGTTCTTCGCCTTCGTCTCGTTCGGCGTGACATAAAGGATGTCGTTCTGTTTCAAATAATAATACGGGGAGGTCACGATACCGGCGTTGTTCAGGTCAAGGTTGATGATCTCACGCTTCCCGCCCTCGTCCTCGCGGATCAGCTTCACGTTGTCACGTAAGCCGTAGATCGTCATGTCGCCGGCCATCGCCAACGCCTCCAGAACGTTCACCTTCTCGTTGCCGATCGTGAAGCTGCCCGGACGGGCCACCTCGCCCAAGACCGAGATCTTGTAGTTCGCCATGCGCACCGTCACGATGGGCGCCTCCTTCAAGTAAGGCCTCAATCTCTCACGGATCAGGCTCTCCGCCTCGTTCTTCGTCAAGCCGCCGACCCTCAGCGTACCGATCACAGGGAAGTCGATCTCGCCGGAGTTGTTCACGAGGTATTGCTGCAACGTGGGTTGCGTCGTCGTGTTGATGTTCGTCAGGGCCGCGTTCAACGGGGTCTGCACCGTCAGGTTGAACGGGGCCGCCGCCTGAGGGTCCGTCGTGTTGACCGTGATGCTCAACAGGTCCTTGGGCATGATCTTGGCGTCATACAGGGGAAGCGTCCCCTCGAGATCGTTCACCGCCTCCGGGTTCTGGAGGTAGGGCACGTTCTTGTAAGACGTACACGCCGCCAGCAAAAGGGGCAGCGAGAATAGGAACAGTAGTCTTTTGATCTTCATATTATTTTGTTATCGTTTTTATTTCTTTAAACACGGATGACACGGACTTAACGGAAAAGGCGGGACAGGAAACCTTTGGGTTTCTCCGGCTCGTATTCCGACTCGTATTTACGCATCAAGTCCTCATAGCTCAGTCCCTTGGTCACCATCTCGTAGATCGTGCCCCAGTCCGGGAGGCCGCCGAGATTGCGGTCGTCGATGAAAACGTCCGCCTTCAGCTTGCGGGAGAAGTGGTTGTTCCGGTCTCTCTCCTCCTCCGGGTAGTCACGGTTCACGGCGTAGAACTCCAAGCCACGCTCACGGCAGAAGGACAACGCCTCCTCCAAGAGCCCGCCCTCACGGACCGTCCACAGGATCAGCTTATGCCGATCCGATTGCAATTTCCTCAACGTCTCGATGGCGAAAGGAAGCTCACGCCCGATCGCCGGATACTTGTGCTCGACGATCGTACCGTCGAAATCTACCGCTATTATCATCTCTTTAATTCTCAATTTTCAATTCTCAATTATAAAAGGGCCGGACCACCGGACGGCCGGAGTGGTATATGTTAAAGCGGGGTCAGCCTATCGGCCAAAGCCAAGGGGTCTCCTAGCCGCTAGAGACGGCCATTGCCATCCGGGGGATCCGACCGTTTCTTTTCTGCCCTTATCTAATTCTCGCTTAACCGGGGCAATCCCTCCACCTCGCCGGCGTGCCATTCACGGTAGTCCGCCAAGGGAAACCCGGGGACGGTCAATAGCTTGTAATCCGACCCGTCTCTTCTCAAGATATGCTTGCGAGTATATGAGCGGAGCGAGCGATCCGTAACGGACACCATCACGATCGGGAACGGGTAGGCGAACAGGCGCAACGGAGTGGTCTCGCTATCCGGGAACGCACGATGCAGCTGGTAGGCCGAACGCTCGAACGCTACCCAGTAGGGACCCGTGCAATACAGGTGTATTGAGTTTCGGTTCGCACGCTCACGATCCATGATCTCTGTCAAACGCTCACGCAACAGGTTCATCAGCCGGATGCCCGAAGGGACGCCGCATGTCTCTCTCTCTTCTCTCATATCTTTTATTCATCGCCGTTCCCGTGCCCGAACCAACGGTCGTAATCACGTAAACGACGTATCAACACGGACTTGCTCCTCTTGGGCGAGGCCTCCTCCCGCCAAGGGTCAACCAGCTCGTGCGCCATGCGCTGATAGAGACTGCTGTCCGTACAGCCGTACAGCGTGACCAGCAACAAGGCACGGGATTGCCCCGCTTTTATCACCGGGAGCATGCTGCGCATCGTGGAGAGCAAACGATCGAACTCATCCGACTCGCCCAAAAGCAGATAGGCAGGAAGGAGCAAAGAGTAAAGCTTGCAACGGATCACGTCGGTCTCACCACGGAGAGAGGCGTAGCCACGCAGGACCTCACGGGCCAGACGGGCATCCTCATCCACTACCACGCCAGAGGCATGGTAACGGCCCAAGGCATCGTGCAAGCCCTCCGACAGACGGTCGTTGTCCAAATGGGTATACACGTGCTTGCCCCCCGTGTTCAGCTCGATCAACTCGTACTCCCCCGCTCTCACCTCGAACAAGGGGACCCACAGACAGTCGAGGATACGCACCATCACGTCCTTATGGCCACCGCCCGGCTGCACCACCACCTCCGCCTCCATGTCGGTAAAAGGGCCGGAGGTGATACGCACACGGTCGCCTTTCAACAAGCGGCCGCTATCTGGCACGTACACCGGAAGCTCGTTGGAGTAAGAAGCCGCGACCCAACGCAAGGTATCCATCTCACGATCCGAGAGGTACGGGAAATAAGACCGCCCGCCGGAGGAAACCCGGGGGAGGAAATTATACAGGGGAAGCGTACGCTTCAGGCGAAAGATCTCGTCCTCCGAGGCGTGGACGAACACGTAGTTGTACAGCAGGGGCCGTTTCGTGTTGACCATCTTGCCGCCCACCTTCCTCGCCTCGACATACGAGGGGGAGAAATACTCGAACAAGGCCTCCCCACGACGCTCACGGCGGGAAAGCTCAGCGTCCAGCCCCTTCGAGGGGCTGATCCTGTCACGCCCGCCACCGGCGGTAGGGAGCGTGAGCACGTACCAGCGGACGGCCTCCTGGTCACGTCGCTTCAGAACATGCGCCATGAACCTATCCGAGCACTTGCCTGTCAATATATCCATCTCTATGATTATCTTTTCCAGTGGTTATCCCGTGGCCCGAAAACAGACCCCACGGCAATTCAGAGCCCTACCAAGAATCTTTTATATCATCTTGATAAACAGTACTTTATATTTTTAAATGTGGCATTACTGAAAATTACCATCTCTCGAAATCTTAGGCTACTTGGGGAGTAGCCTAAAAGGTGCGAGAACGGTTATCACCCGGTTGTAGAGACGGGGCGTGCCCCGTCTCCCACTGTCTGATAGTATCTTTAAGTTACCATTTGGAGGGGATGAGACGGGGCACGCCCCGTCTCTACAGGAATGTATGTTCGATTTTTAGAAGGGACGTGATGATGTAGGAAATACGAGATCATTTCGTCTCTATTACCATGTCTATACACTAGGAATAAGAACGAAGATTTAAGGAGAATCAAGGCCGGAGCACAAACTAAAACTAATGATTGCTTGTTATTTGCTATTTTTTGCTACATTTGCACCGTGAAATGAACGCTACTCCCCAAGTAGCCTCAACCCACCTCTGGCATATAATTATATACATTCTCAAAGCAAGACTTATTTACCACCGTCATTTTCTCCAACGAGAAACTTCTTAGATAAATCTGGGTTGTCTTGATGGACTTATGCCCCAATAACTCGCTGATCATCTCAATGGGGACATTTTGTTCCTTCAATGCCATGGCGAAGGAATGACGGATCGTGTAAGAAGTCACATCCGAGGCTATTCCCGCAACCTCCTTCAACGTCTTCAAGTTCCGGTTAAACCGGGACAAGGCCGCATTGTATTCGAGATATTCCTCATGGCCGTTCTTCGTCCCACTTAAAAAGGGAAATAAATAGCCGGAGCCTCCACCCCTCTCACCTGCCAGCTCCTTATACATAGCCTCCGCCGTATCCAAGACCTCCAACCGCATAGAGGTCCCGGTCTTCTGGCGATTGTAATCCAATATGCCGTTCTTGATATTACCCCTATTCAAATGGGCGAAATCAACGAACGACATCCCCCCATATTGAAACATCAAGCAAAGCGTCAGCTGTGTCTTCCTCAACTTCTCTCCTTTTACCGGGACAGTCATCAGGCGATTCAAATCACCCAGAGGCAAGGATTTCTTGCGCTGGCTTTCCACACCCGTAAAAACCCCCTTGAATAATGAAGGGATAAACGCCGCCTCGCCATTCTCCACCGCCTTGTTATAGATACAACGCAAACGGCGGATATACGTGGAGACCGTATTACGCATGCAGCCTTTCTCCAACAAATAAGCCTCGTACCGGCGAAGAGTATCCTTATTTATATATGTATATGGGATACGATCCGTCCCGCTATACCGTATAAAAGAGTTCATCGCATCCTGATAACTTTTCGCCGAGGAATACCGTCCTTCCTTTTGTAACAGACTTATATACTCTCGCATCCCTTCCACCAAATCTTTCTCATCCATATCTCTCTATTTTAAATTCCAACTGAAAACAAACACGCAAAATTAGACATCCTGACAAATTATATCTTTTGCGGCAAGTTGTTTTATTGACGAATAGCCACTATATTTGTACGTTGTTTTAAACAGAGTACAGACTAAATTAAAAAGTAAAGCATATGCACAATTGGTTTGAATGTAAGGTCTCTTACGAGAAAATGCTGGAAAATGGCATGCAGAAAAAAGTAACCGAGCCTTACTTGGTAGACGCCCTGTCTTTTACGGAAGCGGAAGCTCGCATCATCGAGGAGATCCGCCCCTTCATCACGGGTGAATTCACGGTAACAGACATCAAACGAGCTCGTTTATCCGAATTATTCTTCAACGAGAATGGTGATCGGTTCTATAAGATCAAGGTTTATTTTATCACGTTGGACGAGAAGAGCGGAGCGGAAAAGAAAACCGCCGCACAAATGCTTGCCCAAGCCACTACGCTGAAAGAGGCCATCGCCGTATTGGAAGATGGAATGAAGGGTACATTGGCGGATTATACCATCGCCTCGGTAACGGAAACCCAGTTGATGGATGTATTCCCATTCGATGCGAACAGTATTCCCGGCGAGAAGAAAAGTGGCGAGGAACTGATAGCGGAGCAAAAACAACAAGCTGAACAAAGAGGATAAAAACATGAGTATCGCTCAAAACATAGTACAACTGGAAACGTCGCTCCCGCAAGGGGTGACGTTGGTTGCCGTCTCTAAGTTTCACCCGGTGGAGGCTCTATGGGAGGCTTACAACGCCGGACAGCGGGTGTTTGGCGAAAGCAGGGCACAGGAACTGAGCACCAAGCAAAAAGTACTACCTGAGGATATCGAATGGCATTTTATCGGCCCGTTACAAAGCAATAAGGTAAAAGATATCGCTCCTTTTATTCATTTGATCCATAGCATAGACTCCTTGAAGCTTTTGGCTGAGGTGAATAAACAAGCGAAAAAATACGACCGCACGATCCGGGTATTATTGGAGATCCATGTGGCGCAAGAGGAATCCAAGCACGGACTCAGTCCTGAGGAATGCAAGGAGTTGTTGCGTGACGAGTCCTTGGCCGAATTCCAGCATATTCGTATTTGCGGATTGATGGGCATGGCTACCAATACCGATGATACGGGGTTGATACGGGAAGAATTCCGCAAGATCCATGATTTATTTATCGAACTGAAAGAGACGCTCTGTAAAGATAATGTCGATTTCAAGGAGATATCCATGGGGATGAGCCATGATTACCCGATCGCTATCCAAGAAGGAAGCACCTTGATACGGGTGGGTACCAGTATCTTTGGCGAACGGGAATATTAAAGTAATTATTAAATCTAAATATAGGCAACATGATTGACATTAAAACCCAATATGCGGGGTTAACACTTCGCAATCCGATTATCGTAGGGAGCTCCGGACTCACCAATAAGGCGGAACGTAACAGGGATTTTGAGAAAGCAGGTGCTGGAGCGATCGTATTGAAATCTCTTTTCGAAGAGCAGATCGAGATGCAGAGCGAGGCTTTGATGCAAGACTCCGATTACCCCGAAGCGGCGGATTATATCCGTGGTTATGTAAAAGCGAATCAAGTAAATGATTATCTGGAACTGATCAAGAAGAGCAAGGAATTATGTACGATCCCCATTATCGCCAGCATCAATTGCTATAAGGCGGACGCTTGGATCGACTTTGCCCGCCAAATTGAGTTAGCGGGAGCGGACGCTTTGGAATTGAACGTGTTCTTCATGGAAACCGAACTGACCGAAGATTTCGAGAGTATCCGGGATACGTATGTCAGTATCATCCGCAAGGTAAAAGAGACCGTATCGATTCCGGTTATCATGAAGATCGGAAAGAATTACAGCAATATTCCTTCGCTGGTTAATTTGTTGAAAGTAAACGGTGCTGATGGTGTCGTGCTATTCAATCGTTTCTACCAGCCGGATATCGACATTAATAATATGCAGATCGTTTCGGGTAATGTATTTAGCAATCATTCCGATTTGAGTGACACGATTCGCTGGACGGCTATCGTATCCGGAAAGATCCCGGGAATCAGTATCGCTTCCTCTACCGGTGTGCATGATTGGGAAGATGTCGTTAAATGTCTATTGGCCGGCGCTTCCGCCGTACAGATGTGTAGCGCTGTCTATACACATGGAGCGGAAATCATCTCCCAAGTATTGACTTGCGTGGAAGAGTGGATGCATCAGGCACATTACCAATCCCTTTCCCAATTCCAAGGCAAATTGAATTACGCCAATATCCCGAACCCGGCGATGTATGAGCGTTCACAATTCATGAAATATTTCTCCAACAGAGATTAAAAGAAATACCTAGTAGTAGAGACGGGGCGTGCCCCGTCTCATCCCAGCTAAATGGTAACTTAAAGATACTATTCAGACGGTGATGAGACGGGGCACGCCCTGTCTCTACTATAGGGTAATATACAATAGTCTTAATTATTTTCCACTAGAAAGTATTTTTATTAGAAAATAGTTATATCTTTGCATCATCAAACAAGTTATAAAGAAATATGGAACCAATTTGCGCCATAAAGGATATCTATAAGATACTGTACCAGTTCGAGAAAAATTTCTCGGAAGTACATGCTATCACCATCAACGAGGCCATGTTGCTTTGTTGCTTAAAGGATAATGAGGCAAAGTCGGCAGGAATGATTTGCGATTATATCGGTCTTTCAAACTCCCGGGTCTCAAAGGTGATCACCTCTGTCGAGAACAAGGGGTTTATCCGCAGGAACATCAATAAAGAGGATAAGCGGCAAATGTTTTTCTCGCTCACCCCAAAAGGGAAAGAGAAAATACAACAGATGATGCAGGCCGAGCTAAATATGGATAGCCTGTTCAATCAACTCAAAGAATACATACAAAAGGGATGAATCCCTTTTTTTAACTAATTATTGTCTACTAACAAATATGTATAATACAAATTAAATAAAAATAGATATGAAGTACTTGATTATTGGAGGTGTAGCCGGTGGAGCTACCGTAGCAGCCCGGCTGCGTAGAATGGACGAGAAAGCGGAAATCATCCTTTTCGAACGTGGAAAATATGTTTCTTATGCAAACTGTGGATTACC
>OJJA01000588.1_pt1 | contig 12763 bp, 10 predicted proteins | sample 1596031 | NCBI WGS metagenome assembly OJJA01 (sample SAMEA4350132, study PRJEB24818) | metagenome | biome: human; feature: gut; material: faeces | place: Denmark | collected 2013-09
GATTCAAAACTATCGTAATATATTAAAGAGATATATTCGTGATTATGGAGAGAATGAAAACATTAATCGGGCGGTACAAGTGTTGGAACATGCCAAGCGTGAAGCTTTGGCGACCCAAGATAAGACGACCCTAATAGGGTATGAAGGCATGGCTTCAAATGCCTATTTTGAAGTGTTGCCTGTTTTGATACTTAATCAGAAGGCTGATTTCCCGTTTCATGGCCGGAATCGCCGTCCTCCTAAAGATGCAGTGAATGCCATGTTGTCTTTTGCTTATACTTTGATTGCTAATGATACATCTGCCGCACTCGAAACAGTTGGCCTTGATCCATACGTAGGATTTCTCCATACACTTCGTCCGGGACGTACATCCTTAGCATTGGATATGATGGAAGAATTGCGAGCCTATCTTGGTGATCGTTTTGTCTTGTCGTTGATTAATAAAAGACAGATAACATCCAAGGATTTTTTGTTTCAAGGTGATAATGGGGTTGTTATGACGGATAAAGGGAAAAAGACATTTATTTCCGCATGGCAGGCAAGGAAAAGGGAGGTGATAATCCATCCTTATCTTAATGAAAAAATAGAGATAGGGCTTCTGCCTTATGTACAGGCCATGTTGATGGCAAGATATATCAGGCAAGATATTGATAATTATCCGGTATTTCTAATAAAATGATTTACGATTATGCATATTCTTGTGACTTATGATGTGGATACTACGAGCAAAGAAGGAGCTCGCCGCCTACGACATGTGGCTAAGGCTTGCATAGATTATGGCCAAAGGGTACAGAATTCTGTCTTTGAGTGTGAGGTGACAGAAGCACAATATTGTCTCTTGATTGAACGAATCAAGCGTATTATTGATATGTCTCTTGATAGCGTTAGATTTTATATTCTCAATAAAAACGAGAATAAAAGGGTAAAAGTGATAGGTGTTGAAACTGCTTACAAAGTTAATAATGCTCTTATCATATAATTTATGCGAATGTAGAGTATTACGAAAAAAGTAGTATTTTCGCACCCCTTAATAATTAGCAGATTAACCCGTCTTTAAGGCGATTGCAGCCATTAAGCTGAAATAAAAATGAGAATTCGCATATTAATAGGTCTAATTTATTGACTTATAATATGTAACTTTGCACACTGTCGCACCCCGTGTGGGTGCGTGGATTGAAACACGTAATCCAGATAATCCAGCGTACATTTATTGCTTGTCGCACCCCGTGTGGGTGCGTGGATTGAAACATCTTGTTCCATTGCAAGTCGTAAGAAGCAGAGAGTCGCACCCCGTGTGGGTGCGTGGATTGAAACTTTTATACATAGAATAAATATTTTGTTGTTAGTAGTCGCACCCCGTGTGGGTGCGTGGATTGAAACTAAGCATATCGGCGATATGTACTCCCATGATTGACGTCGCACCCCGTGTGGGTGCGTGGATTGAAACAGTATTTCGGCGGATGGATATTATAATACGGTGAAAGTCGCACCCCGTGTGGGTGCGTGGATTGAAACTGTTCTATGCGCAATGGGGAATGTCTAGCCCTGCGTCGCACCCCGTGTGGGTGCGTGGATTGAAACCATGCGATCGCCTCCATTTGTCCGCCTGCCGTAAGGTCGCACCCCGTGTGGGTGCGTGGATTGAAACAATGCCGTGGTGGATGTATTAAAAATGAAGATGGTGTCGCACCCCGTGTGGGTGCGTGGATTGAAACATCTCCGTATTGGAAAAAAAGTCACAGTATAAAGTCGCACCCCGTGTGGGTGCGTGGATTGAAACCCAACCGGCCTACCCAAGCCATGTCGGTGATGCTATGTCGCACCCCGTGTGGGTGCGTGGATTGAAACAGAACCCATCTTCGCTCTCAAATCTCTAGTCGGCGTCGCACCCCGTGTGGGTGCGTGGATTGAAACAACCTCGCCACCGTATTAAGCGATATCAAGAGCATGGTCGCACCCCGTGTGGGTGCGTGGATTGAAACCCATAGACCAGTTACAGTGTTTACCGGAACCGTGTCGCACCCCGTGTGGGTGCGTGGATTGAAACCTCTGGTGGATGCCGAGCGGTTGTTGGAGCTTTGCGAGCCGGGTGCGATCGACAAGGTTCGTTATCTGGTTCCCAGAGGCAGCCATACGTGGGAAGTCGATGTTTTCCACGGAGCGAATGAAGGGTTGATCCTTGCGGAGATCGAGTTATCGTCTGAGGACGAGCCTTTTGAGAAACCGGCTTGGCTGGGTAAGGAGGTAAGTGGAGATCGCCGTTATTATAATTCAATGTTGACAAAACATCCTTTTAATAGTTCAAATACATGAAGAAACTCTTTTTATCTGTAGCGGCCGCTATATTGGCGTTTCCGGTCTTGGCCGATGAGGGCATGTGGCTGCTCCCTTTATTGAAGCAACAAAAGTTTGCGGAGATGCAGGCCCTTGGTCTGCGATTAAGCGATCAGGAAGTGTATAGCGCCGAGGCTCCTTCCTTGAAAGACGCCGTGGTTCGTTTTGGCGGTGGTTGTACGGGCGAGATGATCTCTCCGGACGGGTTGGTGCTGACGAATCATCATTGTGGTTATAGTAGCATCCAACGGCATAGTACCTTGGAACATGATTATCTGACGGACGGCTTTTGGGCGATGTCTCGTGATAAGGAGCTTCCGAATCCGGGATTGACGGTTACTTTTATCGATAAGATCGACGACGTGACGGATTATGTGAGGACGGAACTGAAAAAGATCACGGATCCGAACAGCATGGAATTCTTGTCCGCTAAGTACTTGAATGGCCTCGCTAAAGCGAAAGTAGGTGAGAAGTTCTTACAGGATAACCCCGGTACGGAAGTCGAGATCAAGGCTTTTTATGGAGGTAATAAGTACTATATGTTTACCAAGAAGGTCTATTCGGATGTCCGTTTAGTCGGTGCTCCCCCTTCCTCTATCGGTAAGTTCGGGGCGGATACGGATAACTGGATGTGGCCTCGCCATACCGGAGACTTCTCTCTTTTCCGTGTGTATGCCGACGCGAACGGAAATCCGGCACCTTATTCGGAAACCAATGTCCCGCTTCGTCCGAAACGTTGGCTAAAGCTTTCTTTAAAAGGTGTGGAGGAGAACGATTATGCCATGATCATGGGTTTCCCCGGTCGTACCAATAAATACTATACCTCATGGGAGGTAGCCGAACGTCGGGATATAGATAATGCGGTACGTATCAATATCCGTAATCTCCGTCAAGAGGCGATGCTGGAAGAAATGCTGAAAGATCCGCAAGTCCGGATTCAATACGCTAGTAAGTATGCGGGTTCTACGAACGCTTATAAGAATGCGATCGGTAGTAACTGGGCGATCAACAAACGTAATTTTGAGCAGGTGAAAAACGATGAGCAGGATCGTTTGATCGCTTGGTCGAAGAAGATGTGTGAGCCTGCTTATCCGGAAGCGCTTCTGACATTGGAGCAGATCGTTAATGATCGTAAGGATTTGCGTTTCCGTAGTTGGATGTTGGATGAGGCATTGAGCCGTGGCATCGAGTTCTCCAAAGTTCCGACCGATAGCGAGACTGTTTGTGAGGCTTTGGAGGGGAAAGATCGTTCCGAGCAGCAAAAACAGGTCACTCAATTGGAGAGGGCTTTCCACCGTTTCGCTGATAAGGATTATGCGCCGATGGTTGATAAGAAGATAGCAAAAGTCATGTTAAAGGAATATAGGCGTTTGGTCGCTCCGAAGTCGCAGCCGGCTTATTTTTCCGTAATCGATAGCAAGTTTAAGGGGGATGTGGATAAATTCGTTGATTATCTGTTTGATAAATCGATCTATGGTAGTGAGAAGAACTTCAATGCGTTCAAGGAGCATCCGTCTGTCAAAACTTTGAGAGAAGATCCGATGATTCTGTTCGCACAATCCGTAAAGGATGAGAAAAAGGCGTTAGATAAGGCCTTGGCTGATTTTGATGCCGGATATGCGATCGCCCATCGTGCGTATGTGAAAGGACTTTTAGCGATGTATGGAGACTTGGCTAGTTTTCCGGACGCAAACTCTACGCTTCGTCTGACTTATGGGCAGGTGAAAGGTTACAGTCCTCGTGATTGCGATTATTATGGTCATCAAACCACTTTAGACGGCGTCATGGAGAAGGAGGATTCTACGAATTGGGAATTTGTGGTTTCTGCTCGTTTGAAGGAATTATATCAAGCAGGAGACTTTGGCCCTTATAAGATGCCTAACGGTAAAATGCCGGTTGCCTTCTGTGCTACGACCCATACAACGGGAGGGAACTCCGGTAGTCCGGTATTGAATGGACAAGGAGAGTTAATCGGTATCAATTTCGACCGTAACTGGGAAGGAGTAGGAGGGGATATCCAATATCTGCCCGATTATCAACGCAGTATTATCGTAGATATCCGTTATGTCCTATTCGTAATCGATAAATATGCCGGAGCCGGTTATTTATTGAACGAGATGGAATTCTCAAGATAGAGAAGTAGGTTAACTTCGTGGGCGAAGTATGTTAACATACTTCGCCCATGAACCTAAGTTCCTTTTTCTATAAAGCCAAAAAGAGGAGACATATCCCTGAAAGATACGTCTCCTCTTTTTGTATATGTATATCTATAACTTAATAAATCTTGTCAAGATCAACAGCTTTGACTCTGAAGATATGACCGTTACGAGAGAATACCAACTCTCCGTCTTCCTTCTTCTTCTGATTCACCAAACGCTGAAAAGCTATATTTGCACCTTTTACTATATTCTCTTCGAATTCTCTAACTTCTTGCTCATTCATGATGTTCAAGTTTTGTAAAAATATCTAGATTATACACTTCCCTTTTATCATTCTTGAATCCCTTGGCGATCACTTCCATGGGAGACATCGAATTATCAGTTATCATCCAATAGTCACTAATAGGAAGGTATAGCTCAAATAAATTGTGGATACCGGCCTCATACCGACGCCGTATCGTTGCTTCCGGAATATTGTGACCTCCGGCGGCTACCCTCATTTTCACACGTTCCACGGCTAGATCCGGCGTATTTAGCCAGAAGTAAAGCAATGTAACATAATAACCTTCCCTTTGTGCTTCCCGTATCAGGTTTGCGACTGAACGGGTGGCCAGCGTAGTTTCCATTGCGAAAGTCTCACCAGCACCGATGAGTTCCTTTATCCGCTTATACATAATACGACTAGCTTCAACGGCGACGGCTATACTGTCTGCATTAAAAGGGGAAAGTCCCTTGGCTATCTCGTCTGAGTTAACAAACTCCCTACATTTTAGCATTTCTGGTAAAATAGTGAAGGAAGCTGTTGTTTTTCCTGCTCCGTTGCAACCTGATATTATATACAAATATGGCACTGTTTGCTGTTTTTGATGCTGCAAATATATGTAATAGTTTTTTAATATGCGTCGTTTTATTTCTCAAAAATCGTGAAAATGTGCAGGAAATGTACTTTTAACTAACAGGTTTGTTGGGGAAAGCGGTGGTTTTGTTAATTTTTATACCCAAAGTAGATCACTCATGATTCCGTCGGAAACGAAGATTCCTGACTTGGATAAAATCAATTTGTCACCGGTTTGTAATAAGAGACCTTGGTTGATATGGGGTTGAGCTTGCTTTTGACAATAAGAAAGGAGCTTCCTGCCAAATTTTGTCTGGATATCAGCGAAAGAGACTCCCCACATGGTTCGAAGGCCGGTGATGATGAAGTCGTTGTACCGGGTGCATAGGTCTAAATCCTCGGATTCTATTGTCGGATGCCCATTTTCTATACCGTCTATATATATAGGTAGAGAAGATGGATTCCATTCCCGGTCTATCCCGTTATAAGAATGGGCGGAAGGACCGAGGCCTAGATATTTCTTTCCGGTCCAGTAGGAGCTATTGTGCTTGGAGAAGAACCCGGGACGGGCGAAATTAGATATCTCGTAATGCAAATAGCCTGCTTCTGCCAACCGATCTATTAATGTGGAAAAGAACGAGACGCTTAACTCCTCGTTTATGGGGGTCACTTTTCCCGCTTCCAGCAATTTGTAAAGTGCGGTACCTTCCTCGTAAATGAGGTGGTAGGCGGAAAGATGGGGAACATCCAACCGGATCGCTTGTCGCAAATTCTCTTCCCATGCTTGCTGCGTTTGGTTGGGGAGTCCGTAGATCAAATCGATACTGATATTTGTAATCCCATATTCCTTGCATAGTTCTACTGCTTTAATCGCTTGTTCCCGGTCATGGCGACGATTCAGAAAACGCAAATCTTCCGGATGAAAACTCTGTACACCCATACTGACCCGATTAAAAGGATAATTACGGAGAAGCGATACATATTCTCGTTTCATGTCATCCGGATTCGCCTCTAAGGTAATCTCCATTTGCTCGGCTACATCAAAATGACGATAGATGGCCTCGAATATCTTGCCAAAATCCTTCTCGTCTAATTGGGAAGGAGTACCGCCCCCGAAGTAAATGGTTTCTAATGCTTCGTTTCCTATATATCCCTTCCGCAATTCCATCTCTTTTATAAGTGCGTTTATATACGGCTCTTTATACTTCATCTCCGTATTGGAAAAAAAGTCACAGTATAAACACCGCTTGGCGCAAAAAGGAACGTGGATGTATAAACCTGCCATCTGTATGGACACAATTATATCTTTACACAAAGATATAATTTAAATTTCAAAAAACCTTGCTGCTGCACAACATAGTTCTCAAACACCGGGCGATAATTGCTTTTTTCCTTTACAATCTCTAATTTGCGCCCTCGTGAAAGTGATTCACGCCAAATAAACGTATTGTTAAACTCAAATAAATCCTGATATCATGAAAGTATACCAAACAAATGAAATTAAGAACATCTCTATCTTGGGAAGTTCGGGCTCTGGGAAAACCACTCTCGCTGAAGCTATGCTTTACGAGGGTGGAGTTATAAAACGCCGCGGCTCCGTTGAGGCAGGAAATACGGTGTCCGATTATTTCCCGGTTGAGAAAGAGTATGGATACTCAGTTTTCTCAACCGTTTTCAGTGTTGAGTGGCAGGATCGGAAGCTGAATTTCATCGATTGTCCGGGTTCGGATGATTTCGTTGGAGGAGCTGTTTCCGCTCTGAATGTCACGGATACGGCACTGATGGTATTGAATGCCCAGTACGGTGTTGAGGTTGGAACCATTAACCAGTTCCGGTATACTGAACAATTTCATAAACCGGTGATTTTCGTTGTCAATCAGCTTGATAATGATAAAGCCGACTATGAGGGAACTATCGCCCAGTTGAAAGACCGTTGGGGCAGTAAGATCGTTCCGATCCAATATCCGATTAGCTGCGGCTCTTCTTTCAATGCCGTGGTGGATGTATTAAAAATGAAGATGTATCGTTGGAAACCGGAAGGTGGAGTTCCTGATGTATTGGAAATCCCCGCCGAGGAAATGGATAAGGCGATGGAGTTGCATCAAGCCTTGGTGGAAGCCGCCGCTGAGAACGATGATACTTTGATGGAGAAATTCTTTGAGGAAGGTGCCTTGAGCGAGGATGATATGCGTGCCGGTATCCGTGCGGGCTTGGTTACTCGCGGTATGTTCCCGGTATTCTGCGTATGTGCCGGTCGTGATATGTGTGTTCGTCGTACGTTGGAGTTCTTGGGTAACGTGGTTCCTTGTACCGACAAGATGCCTCGTCTGATTACTACGGAAGGCGTAGAGGTGACTCCGGACTCGAATGGTCCTACTAGCTTGTTCTTCTTCAAGACTACCGTGGAACCTCATATTGGTCAGGTTTCCTATTTTAAAGTGATATCAGGAAAAGTAAAAGAAGGTGACGATTTGATGAATGCCGATCGTGGTTCTAAGGAGCGTATCGCACAGTTATTTGCGGTAGCCGGACAAACTCGTACCCCGGTTACGGAAATGGTGGCGGGTGATATTGGAGCGACCGTTAAGTTAAAGGATGTTCGCCGTGGTAATACATTGAACGGAAAGGGTTGTGATTATCGTTTCGACTTCATTAAATATCCGGATCCGAAATATCGTCGTGCTATCAAGCCGGTGAATGAGGCTGACGCCGAGAAGATGATGGAAATCTTGATACGTATGCGCGAGGAAGACCCGACATGGGTAATCGAGCAGTCCAAGGAATTGAAGCAGACAATCGTTTCCGGTCAAGGTGAGTTCCATCTTCGTACATTGAAATGGAGAATCGAGAATAATGATAAATTGCCGATCGAATATCTGGAGCCGAAGATCCCGTATCGTGAGACGATTACGAAAGCGGCCCGTGCGGATTACCGCCATAAGAAACAATCTGGTGGCGCAGGCCAGTTCGGTGAAGTTCACTTGATTATCGAGCCTTATTATGAAGGTATGCCTGCTCCGGATACCTACCGTTTCGGCGGACAGGAGTATAAGATGAATGTTCGTGATACTCAAATAATTGATTTGGATTGGGGTGGTAAAGTCGTGTTCGTAAACTGTATCGTTGGTGGTGCTATCGACGCTCGTTTCTTGCCGGCTATCCTAAAAGGTATCATGGCTCGTATGGAGCAAGGGCCGTTGACGGGTTCGTATGCTCGCGATGTGCGTATTTGCGTATACGATGGTAAGATGCACCCGGTAGACAGTAATGAAATCTCTTTCATGCTTGCCGGACGCAATGCGTTCAGTACCGCTTTCAAGGAGGCTGGCCCTAAGATCTTGGAGCCTGTTTACGATGTCGAGGTTTCCGTTCCTGCTGATTATCTGGGAGATGTGATGAGTGACTTGCAAGGACGCCGTGCCTTGATTATGGGTATGAATAGCGAGAAGGGATTTGAGAAACTATTGGCGAAAGTTCCTTTGAAAGAGATGTCTAACTATTCTACTTCACTAAGCTCCATTACGGGCGGACGTGCTTCCTTTACGATGAAGTTCGCTAGTTACGAGTTAGTTCCTGCCGATGTACAAGAGAAGTTGTTAAAGGCTTACGAGGCTACTCAATCAGAAGAATAGGTAAAGTAAAATGTCATCATAATTTTTTAATATTTAAAGTTAAACGAGAAAAGGCCGGCTTTGTGAAGAGCTGGCCTTTTTGTTATGTCTTTTTCATTAGGTTGTCGTGAACTTGTAATACCGAAAGTGTTCTTTTGTATCATCTTAAACAAGGAAAAGATGATATTAAGAAAGTACTATCCGACTATTGTCCTCTCAGACATCCATTTGGGATCGGAACATTCCCGGACGGAGGAGGTCACCCGTTTTCTCAAGCACGTAGATTGCGATCGATTGATTTTGAATGGTGATATCATCGATGGCTGGCAATTGAAGAAATCCGGTAAACGCTGGAAACAAAAGCATACCGATTTCTTTAAGGTATTGATGAAGATGATGGAGAAAAGGGGTACGGAGATTATCTATGTAGTGGGGAACCATGATGATTTTCTCGACAGCTTGGCTCCTTTTAAGTTCTCCAATATATCGATCGTAAAGGATTATTTACTGAAGACGAGACAAGGAAAACGCTATTTCGTGACACATGGCGATATTTTCGATACGGTTACGACCCATATGCGTTGGCTCGCCATGCTCGGGGATGTGGGATATACTTTTTTATTGTGGTTGAATAAGGTTTACAATCATCGTAGAGAGCGGCAAGGAAAACCTTATTTCTCTTTATCCCAAGAGGTGAAACACCGGGTGAAAAGTGCGGTCTCTTATATCTCGGAGTTTGAGAAAGAGCTGGTACGCTTAGCGGAGGCCAAGCATTTGGATGGGATTATTTGCGGCCATATTCATCAAGCGGCGAGCGTATGGTATGGTAATGTGCATTATCTAAATTCCGGCGATTGGGTGGAAAGCATGACCGCTCTCGTGGAGGATGAACAAGGAGAGTGGGATATTGTTACATATAATAATGTACAACTATATGCGGATGCCGTATGAAAATTCTGTTTATCATACAAGGTGAGGGACGTGGGCACTTGACCCAAGCGTTATCCTTACGCCAGAAATTGATGGCCGAAGGACATGAGATCGTTGGTGTGTTGGTAGGAAAAAGCCCGGCCCGCCGTTTGCCGGATTTCTTCTTGAATAAGATACAATCGCCGGTATATCCGTTTGAGAGTCCGAATTTTTTACCGACGGCTAAGAATAAACAAGTGAGTTTGATGCGTAGCGTATTATATAATGTATTGCGTCTGCATAAATACATGGGAAGTATCCGTTATATCGACCGGATGATTCGGCAGACGGATGCGGATGTTGTCGTGAATTTCTACGAGCTGTTGACGGGGCTGACTTACTTGATTCTCCGTCCGAAAGCAACGATGGTATGTATCGCCCATCAATATCTATTCTTGCATCCGGACTTCGTTTTCCCGAAGCAGAGCACATTGTCGTTGGCGTCGCTACGATTTTTTACGAGATTAACGGCGATAGGCTCCGTCAAAAAATTAGCCTTGTCTTTCCGGAAGATGCGTGAGGCGCCGTTGGGAGGAATAGTCGTGGTTCCTCCTTTATTAAGGCAAGAAGTCTTGGATGCGGTTCCCTCGAACGGCAGTTATTTGCATGGTTATTTGTTGAATAGCGGGTTTAGTGAGGAGATCCGTTCTTGGCATTCCCGTCATCCTTCGGTTCCGATGCATTTCTTTTGGGATAAGAAAGATCAGCGAGCCGAGGTGAAAATAGACGATTGCCTTTCTTTCCATCAGCTGGATGATACGTTGTTTCTACGTTATATGTCGGGGGCGAAGGCTTATGCTACGACCGCCGGGTTCGAATCCGTATGTGAGGCGATGTATCTGAATAAACCTGTATTGATGGTTCCTACACATATTGAGCAAGCTTGCAATGCTTACGATGCCTCTTTGTCTGGCGCAGGCGTTGTCGCTGATTGTTTTGATCTGGACGTGTTATTATCCATTTCGGAAAGTCATGTGGAGAATCCGGTCTTCCGGCATTGGGTGAAACAGGCGGATTGGCTTATTCTTCGTGAGTTCCGTGAGGATTTGTTGCGTGAGGAACATCCGGTAACGAGCCTAGGGAGGATTACGACAAATTGGGTGGCGCGTCTGGGGAGATTCCTGCCTATCTAGGAACTTATAGCAGTACCGTGCTGTAGATGCAGGTGTGCCATGCTGATGGCACAGGCGTGCCACACTGATGGCACAAGCGTTTCATCAGCATGGCACAGATGTCTTATTTATTGAGCGCTTGCTCAATATCGGCGATGATATCATCGGCGTTCTCGATACCTACAGAGAAGCGGATCAAGTCCGGAGCCACGCCAGCCTCTATCAATTGCTCGTCGCTCAATTGGCGGTGCGTATGACTGGCCGGGTGAAGCACGCAAGTACGGGCATCCGCTACGTGAGTTACGATAGCGGCGAGTTTCAAGCTATCCATAAACTTGATCGCCACCTCACGTCCACCTTTCAATCCGAAGGATAATACACCGCAAGAGCCATTCGGTAGATACTTCTTGGCGAGCTCATGGTACGGGTTGCCTTCTAATTCCGGATAATGCACCCAAGCTACCTTATCACATTTCTGTAGCCACTGCGCTACCGCCAAGGCGTTTTTGCAATGCTGCGGTACACGAAGATGCAAGGTCTCCAATCCCAGATTCAATAGGAATGCGTTTTGCGGGGATTGGATCGCTCCGAGGTCACGCATCAGTTGGCTAGTCGCTTTCGTGATGAACGCTAATTTCCCGAATGCCTTGGTATAGGTCAATCCGTGGTAAGAAGGGTCCGGTTGGCAAAGTCCCGGGAACTTCTCGGCATGCGCTTCCCAATCGAAATTGCCGCTGTCCACGATACAACCACCCACGCTCGTGGCATGGCCATCCATATATTTAGTCGTGGAGTGCGTAACGATATCCGCTCCCCATTCGAACGGACGGCAATTGATCGGCGTGGCGAACGTATTATCGACGATCAAGGGTACGCCATGATTATGGGCGATGCGGGCAAACTTCTCCACATCCAATACCATAACGCCCGGATTGGAGATCATCTCGCCGAACATCGCTTTCGTGTTCGGGCGGAAAGCCTTGGAGATCTCTTCCTCGCTCGCGTCTTGATCGATAAACGTACAATCGATGCCCAGCTTCTTCAAGGTAACGGCCAGTAGATTATAAGTACCTCCATAAATGCTGGTAGCGCTTACGATATGATCGCCAGCCTCGCAAATATTGAAGAAAGCGAAAAAGCTAGCGGCCTGCCCGGATGAGGTCAGCATGGCGGCCACGCCACCTTCCAACGCAGCGATCTTGGCGGCTACAACCTCGTTTGTCGGGTTTTGAAGGCGGGTATAGAAATAGCCGCTTTCCTCCAAATCGAACAATTTAGCCATCTGCTCGCTCGTCTCACACTTGAATGTCGAGCTTTGATAGATCGGGAGGACACGGGACTCTACTTTCTTGGGTTGTCAACCGGCCTGTACGCACAGGGTTTCCGGTTTGAATTTGTTATCCATATCGGTTGTTTTTTAATTAATTGTCATTTGAATCGCGAATGTACGGAAAATCGGTAAGAATTGTTCCGCTTACAATATCTTCTTCTGTAAGATACTGAACCAAATGAAAGCGACGATACCTTTTAGCATGCTGGAAAGGCTGATCGCCCACCAAACACCCGTAATACCCAGTCCCGCTGCCGCTAGCCCGATGGCTAAAGGTATGCGTAATGTGTTACACGAGATGCTGATGATCGCCGGTGGAACCGTTCGGCCGGTACCGTAGAACATGCCTTGCGTGGTAATCTCCAGCATCATGAAGATCATCGAATATCCGTCGATCCGGAGAAATATACCAC
>OJJA01000589.1_pt1 | contig 12761 bp, 6 predicted proteins | sample 1596031 | NCBI WGS metagenome assembly OJJA01 (sample SAMEA4350132, study PRJEB24818) | metagenome | biome: human; feature: gut; material: faeces | place: Denmark | collected 2013-09
TTCCTGTATTATCCATAGAGTATAAGCGAGGACTACCAGAAGCTCCAAAACAATAGAACTTAAAGTCTACATTCTTCGCATTAACTTCATTAGCGATTGCGTAATCAACAGAATATGTTTTCAAATCATTCAAAGATACCATTCCAAATGCATCCGGATATTTCACATGTGCATTATTAGCAAGAGGCTGGCTGCCGACATTCAATGTGGCAACATCCATATTTACATACGCTTTCATGTAACCAATCGCTTCTTTGCCCTCTCTTCCGTCAGAAACAACTACCTTAAGTTTTGAAGTAGCTTCCGTAAAATCTATTTCCGGAGCATAATTTAAAGTATGTTCCCCATTCTTCGTTTCACGCAAGGCTTCAACTTCCGATCCATTTTCAATACGATAAATCACCACTTCGTGTACTCCACGTACTGACTCAATCTGCACAGGTACTCCTTTCTTAGCATCAGTACCTGCAAAAATGGTGGACTCTGTTAAAGTTAATGAAGGTCCGGGGATAGTCTTATAAGTTACAGGCAATGTTGAAATCGTAATGTAGCCGTAGGTATCTTCCGCTTTTACTTTAAAACCTCTGTCACCTTCTTTATAATCTATCATTTCATCAAACGTATATTCTTTCTCCCCACTCAAATTGATTATTCCTTTCGACTCCTGTCCGCTAGCTGAAACCAAATACATTTCAACAGTTTTCAGACCAGCCTCCGAAGTTATTTTAAATGTAGTACGGGGAATAGTAGGATTCTCATCCATTTCATCATAGATGATCTCTTCCGGATCAAAAGTGATAACCGGACGTTCTACGACATCAGTTACCGATATGGGAAGTGTTCCTGTGATAATATGATCCAGCTTATCAGTCGCTTCAATAATAAATGCTTGATAATTTGCATTGTATTCTAAGTTCTCAGACAAACTGTAGGAGTTCGGATTGAAAAAATCCGTAACAGTTTTATACTCAACAGTCCCCTCTACAGTCTGGATTTTCATCGTTACACTCTGTAATCCCGCCTGTGACTTGATTACAGCTACTACAGGCAGATTGTCGACTTTATTCAGATCGACATCCAATTGTTCCATCGGGAATTTGATAACAGGAGCAGATGCATTTGGATCTATGTTTTCATTGTCGTCGCCGCAAGCCACTAAGTTCAAACAAAGCCCGATTAATAAGATGGTATATAATTTACGAATCATAATAAACTCATTTTAATGTAATACTGATTATTTCTGATAATAACAATATTTCTCGAAGATGTGAATAACACCATTCGTCGGTAAAATATTACTAGTCTTGGCATTGCGTTGAGGCGATTTACCATTGCTACCCGTTTCATTCACTAAGATCTTTCCTACGGCAGCCTGCCATGGGTTCTTCCAAACAGACATCGTCATCAACCCCTTTTCTCCGGGAAGCATTGTCAATACAAACATGGCTTCCACCTGCAGTTGACCGTAAGAACTATATTCCCCATCTACAATATGGTATAAAAGCATATTTTTCACCGTTTCTTTATCACAGTCTGCAATAGAGGCTATCCCCGGGAAAACATTTTCACGGTATGATTGCATGGCCGTATTATTCAGAGCCAGATAAGTGTATTTATTTTCAGTCTGCGTATAATAGTCTTTCAAGCCTGTATACTCTATAGCAGTAGTAAATTCAGAGAAGATATCCTGATGGTCCTGAAAATACTCCCAAGCAGTTACATTTACATGAGGATCGTCGACCGATGCTTCATAATCATAATTCTTTTGCAATTCCAAGTCACACCCAGCTAGCGCAATAACGCTCAAGCAAAAGAAAATCGTTCTATATATTGTCTTTTTCATCGTTTCAATCTTTTTAATTGTTACCATAATATGGATTCTGAGTTATCTTCGGATTCTCCAATATGTGAGAATAATGAATCGGGAACAGTTCATTTCCATCCTGGCTCATGCCGTTAATAGGCTCCATCACTTCTTTCCATTTCCCTGTACGTAGCAGGTCGAACCAACGACGGCCCTCACCTACTAACTCTACCTGACGTTCACGCAGTATATAATTAACGACTTCATCTTCCGATGCAAAGCTAAGTGCAGTAGGAGTAACCAGCCCGGCACGATCACGCACTTTTTTCACTAAATCCAAAGCTTCTTCCCATTTTCCGAGACGGGCACGAGCTTCAGCCTGCAATAACAACATATCCGTGTAGCGATAAATAGGATAAGCAACCTCACAGGTTTTGTTTAATGAGTTACTAATATCACCGGCCATATATTTACGTAATTCATTTCCATTCTGATAATCCTTCACCGTATAGGCTTTGCGCAAATCACCCTGCATATCCGGCTCATTGAAGACACTCATCAATTTATCCGACAGAACGGCAGCACGGTTACCGGAACCGGAGAACCATTGATACATATAACTATATCCATTGGTTCCCACTTCATCCATATTAAAATGAATCAGGAAGATAAACTCTTTTGTTGAGTACTCATCATTTTCAGGAGTATCATCAGACGGTTTGTTATTCAGTTCTTCTGTGAACATTGTATGCCAAGTCTGAATAGAAGGTTCAAAGTCCACCAAACGACCTTTGGACGATTTAATGTCAGCCATTTTATCAATGGTTTGATCGGCCAGATTATATTGTTCAGCCCACATATAAGCATCAGCCATGATAGCCCAAACACCACAGATAGAAATGCGTTTGCGTTCGTAGTTCTTGTTGCGGTTTATCAGTCCTTCCGCTTTCTTCAGGTCCGGAAGAATGACATTATCAAGAATGTAGTTTTTATCCGTACGCTCTTTATAGATCGCTTCCGAATACTTTTCAGTAGGTTCTGTAAACAAAGGTACGTCTCCCCAAACACGGATAGCATAGAAGTAGGCCAAAGCACGCAACGCATACGCTTGTCCGAGGTAATCGTTACGGTCTGCCACATCAGGCATACTGATATTAGGAACATATTTAATAGCCAGATTTGCCTGGTTAATCATCTGATACAGAGTCGTCCACTTTGCACATTTCTCATCCGTAGACATCAGGTTGTTGATAACACGTGCCTGATCGGCCATTACCGGTGCTCCGGGAGCTACATTATCAGAACGGAACTCACCCCAATAGAAATAGTTCTCCCGTAAAGTGGAACGTAACAATCCATAGATTTCATTTATACCTGCCTTAGCGTCACGGGCAGTCTGCCACATGTCACCTGCCGGAATTTCACTTACCGGTTCCTCATTCAGAAAGTCTGAACAGCTATTCAATGATAGAGCCAGGCATACAGCTCCAACAAAATATTTTATATTCTTCATACGATATCTTCAATTAAAAGTTTGCAGAAAAACCAATACCATATTCTCTCTTTCTCGGATAACGGTAAGAGTCTTTACCTACCTGCAGAGGATTGTTGGTAGAGAATTCAGGATCGAATCCCGAATAGTTGGTCCATGTCAAGGCGTTGTTTACAAAAGCGTAGATATTTATATTCTTCAACATCAGCTTCTTTATCCAGTTTTCAGGAAGATCGTATGCTACACGTATGTTCTGCAAACGAATAAAGGAAGCATCTTCCAGATAGAACGAGTTCCCCATACGGGCATTGTTGTAATCATCATTATACGGACGCGGATAGATTGCCTGGTCACCCGGATGCAACCACATATTATGGATGACTTCCGGTGAAGGAGTAGTTCCGGTGTATTTGAACATATTACGATTATGTTCGGCTGCATTATAAATCTGTCCTCCCAATGAATAATAGAATCCTAAGTATAAACTCAAATTCTTCCAAGTCACCGTTGTATTCAAACCACCAGTTACATCAGGCATGGCATTACCGATCACCATACGGTCATTATCATCAATCACACCGTCACGGGTTCCTTCCGGTTCCTCCCAGTTGTAATCTCCCCCACGGAACGGTTTGCCGTTCGGCAACGTTTTCTGACGGATATTACCTGCATATTCCTTTCCATCCAACAAATATTTGTACTGGAATACACCATTCTCAAACACCGGAGTCAGCTGTTCCCATTTATCAGTGAAAGCATTCGATTCGTCGTATGCAAAGACACCGGCGCTTTTAAATCCATAGAAGTCACCCACACGGCCACCTTCCTGCATCCACCAGATATCACCTTCCATATATGCCTTACCTTCAGACAGTTTCTCAATACGGTTGATGTTTCTGGAGATATTGAAAGAAGCATTCCACTTCCAGTCCTTCGTGCGGATAATATCACCGGTAACAGCTATTTCAAAGCCTCGGTTACTCATTTCACCGACATTGGTTTTCATATATGCAAAACCGGATTCTTTAGGCAATTGGTAGTTTGCCAGCAAACCGTCTGTATATTTATCGTAATAATCGGCAGTGATTGTCAAACGGCTATTCCAGAAATTCAAGTCCAGACCAAGGTTGAATTGTTTAGTTTCCTCCCATTTCAGATTGTCTTTACCGATACGAGTCGGAATAACGCCACCCACTCCGTCATAAATAGAATTCGGAGAATAAGAGTAGATATAGTCGTAGTTGCCGATTGCTTCGTTACCCGTGATACCGAAACTTGCACGGATCTTACCATCTTCGAGAAACTTTTTCGAGAATTTCATGAATTTCTCATCCGAGAAGCGCCATCCCACAGATACGGAAGGGAAATTACCCCATTTGTTCTCTTTGGCAAAACGAGAAGAACCGTCACGACGCATAATGGCATTGAGCAAATATCTTCCTTTATAATCATAAGTCACACGGGCAAAAATGGAAGCCATAGAGTGATTGCTTAATGTAGAACCTGTAGATGACAAATCCAGGTTTGCGGCAAAAGCATTCATTGTATAGATAAAATCTGTAGACGAGTTTATCCCCACAAATGTTTCGTTTTCATAACGCCACTGCTGTGCACTAACACCTACCATAGCCGTAAAATTATGATCTTTTATTTTGCGTGCATAAGTAAGGATGTCTTCATTCATCCAGTTCCAGTTCAGGTAATTATAAGAATAACCTTTATTCTGTTTCTGCCATTCGTCGGTGATAAGACTCGGTTCGAGTTTTTTACGCTTATCCAGATAGAAGTTGGCATTAATATTAGCTCTAAACTTCAAATACTTGTTGAATTTGATTTCAAAGAACTGGAAGAAGTTAGCCTTATAAGAATCAGTAAAGTCGGTGGTATAATTGACCTGCGCAATAGGATTCTTCTGACCGTTAAACACTCCGACCAAAGAGCCATCCGGATAATAAGTATTGAAATAAGGACGACGAGTCAACACTGCGCTCAATAAAGTACCTTCATTCAGACCTTTCTTTTTAGAATAAGTCAAAGAAATACGGCTACCCATATTCATCCAGTCTGTCGGTGAATAATCGGAGTTGATACGAGTATTTAATCTCTGGAAACCTGTATTGGAAATAATACCTTTCTCATTATAATAACCGGTATTGATGAAATATTTCAATTTCTTTGTACCACCACCTACACTGATATCCACCTGATCTTTTTGTGCAGTGCTTGTAATCATGTCCAGATAATCGTTATCCACATTAAAGAAAGAGTTCAACGGATCATTCAGTATATCACTACTTTCATCCGGATTACCTCCGCCGTATGTTTCAAAATACTCTTTACGATACTGGTCGTACAACAAACGTTCCTTGCGGTTTGCCTGTGGTACCTTGTGAGACAATGTACCCCACGAGTGATTATACTTGATATCAATACGGGCTTTACCTTCCTGCCCACTTTTGGTAGTGATAATAATCACACCGTTCGCCGAACGCGAACCGTAGATAGCTGCAGAAGCGGCATCCTTCAAAATCTCCATAGAAGTAATATCATTGGTATTGATACCATCGATACTTTCCAAAGGAACACCATCTACAATATAAAGAGGAGTCACACCTTCGGCAGAGAAAGTGGAAGTACCACGAATTTTGATAGAAGAAGATTCACCGGGCTGTCCGGAACCGGACACCACCTGTACACCGGCAGTAGTACCCTGCAATGCTTCAAAAACATTAGTAGCCATTTTTTGCTCAATGGCCTCGCTTGAGATGGAAGTAATAGCTCCTGTTACATCACGCTTTTTCATCGTACCGTAACCCACTACCACTACTTCGTCCAATAGCTTAGAGTTCTCTTCAAGCGTAATATTCATTGTTTTATCTTTCACTACCACATCTTTAGGGGTATATCCCATGAATGATACAGTCAAAGTAACTCCCTTCTTCGAAACATTCAATGAGAAATTACCATCTAAATCTGTAATTGTCCCATTAGATGTTCCCTTCTCCATCACATTGGCGCCAGGCAAAGGAAATCCTGTTTTATCCACAATAACTCCCTTCACTGCAAACCCGCCTTGAGCATAAGCCGGATTGACAAGGAAAAAGAGACTCAAGGAAATCAAAAGGAACGACTGAAGCAACCGCACTTTTGTCCTACTCTGCAAATTTTTCATAACTAGAATAAAATTAAATTGGTTAATTATCAAGGTTTTACTCACTACTTAATTAATTGGGGAAAATATATTGATTCTCTCCAATAAGATGTTATCTTTTATTTATTATATGGATATTTGTCTTTCATAATACTACACAATAATTATTATATTAGAATAAAGATTACACAGTACCCGGTCTACCAAATGAAAGTGTGTGCGGACACACCTAACCAAAGAAAACTCAAGTACAAGCTGGCATTATCCAACACCACAAAAGTATCGCATTTGAATATATTGCACCCTATCGAATTGTTCGTTTTATCTAGTCTAAAAATTCAGATGACTTATTTTAATCACTTCACAGAAGGTTCGGAGGAGGTATTATGAGCTTTTCGGTATTGCGTAGGAGCAATATCAAAAAGTTCTTTAAAGCATTTATTGAAGTATTGAGGATTTCCAAATCCTAACCGGTAAGCAATATCCGATATATTCATTTCCGGAGAATTCTGCAGAAAATATGCCGCTTTTTTCAGACGCAGATTCATGATAAAATTATTTGGCGTACTTCCCGTGATACCTTTTATCTTCTGGAATAAGACAGTACGTCCCACCCCCATCTCACGTGAGAAGACATCTACACTGAATTCGGGATTTTCCATATTATCTTCCACTACCTGCGTCGCTTGTTCGATAAACCTCTGATCGAGTTCATTCGTTGCAATCTTCTCCGCTTTGCTATCCAGCTGATGGGCATATTTATTCTGTAAAAGTCTGCGGGTATTAATCAGATTATTGCATTGCATCACCAGCCGCCGCATATTAAACGGCTTCACCACATAAATATCCGCTCCAATTCTCAATCCTTCCAACTCACGTTCGGGTGCACTAAGGGCAGTCAGAAGAACGACGGGGATATGACAGGTTTCAATATTGTTCTTAATTTTGGCACACAATTCCGTTCCGGGCATTCCGGGCATCATAATATCCGAAATAACCAGATCAGGTTGCATCATCTTTACTTTCTCATACCCTTCCTCACCATCACTTGCTGTTTCAACCGTGTATAATGGAGAAAAGATATCTACAAGGATATTTCTGATTTCTTCATTATCATCAATAACCAACAGCTTGCAGTCAGTAGTCCCACTCTCACTTTGAGCCGTCTGTACCTCCTTAACCAATAGTTCTTTATCTTCCGAATAATAAATATATTCCTTATCCTGCTCCGGTTCAATCCGGGAAACAGAAGAATCAAAGTGAGCATCTCCTTTCTTCAGAGTGACCTTAAAACATGAACCTTTCCCCAACTGACTTTCTACAGTTATATCTCCCTGATGAGCTTTCACAATCCCCTGACTTAGAGCCAGCCCGATACCTGTTCCTCCATACTGTCCGATATTCTCGGCCTGATAGAACCGCTCGAATATCTTCACGTAATCTTCCTCGGATATTCCTGCCCCATTGTCTGAAACGGAAAACATACATTCATCCGCTCCATCAGCCAATTCCATACTGATACTTCCACCGTCTGAAGTATATTTAAAAGCATTCGACAGCAGGTTATTAACCACTTTCTGCAATTGCATACGATCTCCCCACACGAGGCATTGCTCACAGTCAGCATGCAAAACAAACGAAATATTCCTGTTAGCTGCCAATTCTTTGAACAATACATAATGCTCTTTGAGTAAAGAATATAAATCAAATTGAGAAACTTTCAATTTCAAAAGTCCCTGCTCCTGTTTCCGGAAATCAAGCAACTCCGTTATCAATGATTTCAGGTTACCGGCATTTTTATGTATATTCAGTAATTTCGAATAAGCATACGTAGACAACTTACCGGAATTCAACAACAGATCAACCTGCCCCAGGATAAGAGTAATAGGGGTTCTGATTTCGTGTGAGATATTAGTGAAGAAACGCAGTTTGGATTGGTTCATTTCTTCAATGTATTGTTTCTCACGAAGTTCAAAATCCAACGAGGTTTTCAAGAACAGCCGAATTCTATATTCTCTCACCACAAAGAATAGAATCGTCAGAATCACACACACATAAATTGTATAGGCCCACCAGGTGGCATAAAAAGGTGGTGTGATCGTTATATGAAGAGATCTAATTACTTCCGGAAAGTTCTTCAATCTGATCTCAAAAACATAATCGCCCGGAGATATATTTGTATAAGTAATATCATTCCCCAAACGATTCTCACTCCATTCGTCATTAGAACCTATCAACCGGTATTCTACCTCACCACCGCCAATATGCAGAAAGTTATCTGTCGAGAAACCGATAGAAAACACATTCTGCAAATAATTCAATTTAATCCGGTCGGTATAGGCAAAGGACTTATTTAGGATGCCGGTTTGATCGCCTGTGGTAATCTCCTTATTATTGACATACAAATGAGCCAACTCCAAATCATATATTTTCGGAGGATAGGACAAGCTACTTTCACGAATGGCAACCAGTCCGGTAGCTCCTCCCATATAAATATCATGATTGCGGGATACATGCATGGATTTCCTATTAACAAGAGTCAGCGGAAATCCTGTTTTAGAATTGAAGTTTATCACTTTCCCGTCTTTCTGTTCTAACACAGACAATCCATGTCCGGTACCAATCAATAAATTCCCGGAAGGAGTTTCGCCCAACACTCTGATATTTTCTCCCGACAATACGCTTTCAGGAGTATGCAAACGAAACAAACGCTCTTTCTTATCCAACAAGAAAAGCCCGTTGCCATGTGTTCCGACCCAAATGTTTCCCTTTCGATCTTCATAGATGACATTGACCAGCTCTTTTTGAGATCTGACCTGCTTCTTCAGACTTATCCTATACGTTTCAAACCGTCCTTCATCAATCACATAAGCTACACAACCATCATCGGAAGCAAACCATAGCCGGTTTTTCGAATCAAGCAACAAAGTGTTATAATTATGTGTAAACAACTCCTTTTGATGAAACAACACTTCAGTTTTTAAGGTCTGTTTATCCAGACTAACAACTGCAGATGTTGTACCTACATACAATTTACGAGGAGTGTCGGCCAAGGCAAACAGAGCTTCTCCCACACTTTCCTCTCCGAGCGGTTCGAGGTCATATATATCATTCCGATAGTTATCAAGATGAAAACAGTTGACCTTGTTTGTAAAGTCAGCGGCAATCCACAAGCAGTTATTAGCCTCATCAAAAACGACATCTTTCAGATAATCCGTACTAAAATGATATCCGGTATGCGCATTAAAATGTTTGAATGTTCCTTGTTCCGGTTGATATAAATCCAGTCCTCCACCTTCTGTGCAAATCCATATATTTCCGGATTTATCTTCTGCCATAGCACCCACCACCGGAAAAGACAATCCGGTATCCGAAGCATGATAATGTACAAAATGTTGATATTCCGGTGAGAAGAAATTCACGCCGCCCCAATAGGTCCCCACCCAGACAGTTCCTTGTTTGTCCGTATAAAGAGAAGTCACCGAACGATTGGACATAGCCCCCACCCGGTTAGGATCCGCCTGATAATGAAATATTTTCCCGGTAGCCACCTCAATCTTACTCAATCCGCTTCTGTAACCTACCCATATATTTCCTTCCAAATCCTGACATAACGCTCTTGCCATATCATCCCGGACCGTGTAAACACTCTTGTCGTTATAATCATAATGATGTATGACTGCACCTTGAGGTGAAAAACAGAAAACACCATGATCCTGCGAACCAACCCAAATATTCTGATCGTTACTTTTTATCAGTTTCATCACCTTGATTCCGGGCAAATAAAGCGACATCGATCCACAAGTATCCACACGCATCACCCCGCCATCTTTCAAAGCAACCCAAAGATTTCCTTCCGAACCTTCTACCATTGTCGGCCCGGTGTCCGGCAAATGTACCTCCGCATACATGGGTTTCACGGAACGGGTATTCTTATCATACAAGAAGAGTTTTCCCCCTTCTGCAATCCACACTCCCAGCTTTCCTTTGGCAAGAGTGGAAGGAGAAGGCACCGGAAGAATATAATATTTCTCCGTTTCAAGGTCGAACTGGAAAAGTCCGGTAGAAGTCAAGAGAAAAAGACTCCCCCTGGCCGTCCTCCACCATCTGGGTGACATATAGATTACCATAACTGATGGAATCGTTATGAAAATGATTAAAGACTTTGATATGATTGCCATCGAAACAATTCAGACCATCCAGTGTGGCAATCCATATACGCGACTTCTCATCCTGGCAAATATCGCTCACCGTTATTTGCGACAATCCATCCTCCACACCCAATGTTCTGAACTTATATTCCTGTGATTGAAGAGGAGATATAAATCCTAAAAGAGATAACAGAATAAGAAAATGGATCTTAGATAGTTTTTGTCCGCGCATATCAAGAATGATGGTTTATAGCACATTATCTTCGCCACAAAAGTAACAGTTTTTATGATATTCCCAAAATCAGAGCCAAATAACTAATAGATATGGACTTCATCCTATTCATTCTTCCCGCCCGAACGAACGATACTCCAACGGAGTAAGTCCCGTACGTTTCTTGAAGAAAGAGAAAAAATATTCGGTTGACTGGAAACCTAGAAAAAAAGAAATCTCTTTTACTGACTGGGAAGTTCCCACCAGCATTTGTTTAGCTTTACGAAGTTTCAATTCCTGGAAATATTTAGCAGGAGCATAACCTGTATACTCCTTAAAAACACGCCGAAACCATGAATAACTAATATTGAGTCGCATAGCCAACTCTTCCGGGTCCACATTGCCGGAAACATTTTCATTCATAATGATTTTTGCCTGTTCGATCTTCTGATCCACATCACTCATCTCAAAAACCTTATTCTTGGAGACGGAAAGAATCATCCCTATCATGTGGAGCACAATCCCGGAAAGATATTGTTGCGCGGAAATCTTATCCGCTTCGGCTACGGCAAGAGCACGGGAGAATAATGAGACTAACTCTTCATTAAGGCCTATTTCCAGTATTTGCTGTTCCTGCGACAAAAAAGCATCATCAACAATGGCGTCTATCATAGGCCCCTCGAAACCGATATAATATTCCGTCCAACCAGTCTGCCGCAACGGGCGATAAGTATGCCATTGTCCGGGAAACAATACCATCAACCGACCTTTACAAACTTGCTTTTCAGAGGTAGAATCGGATGAAAACAAACCACGTCCCTTGGTGATATAAACCAATTGATACTCACGAAGCACTCTTCCTTTTTCTGCATTAAAGAAGTAACCGGAAGGATGCTCTTTCAACGGATAAGGTGAATCAGGAGGAATGGATTGATAGCCGACGGTATTTACCCATAGCCCGAATTTACGGTCCATGTCATTTACAATCAGATATTTAAATTCTAATCCTAAACTATTATCCTCGATCATACCAGTGTGTTTTCATGCAATTGAGTTGGACAAAAATAGGAATTATTTTCAGAAAAACACCACAGATTACACAGATTTACACAGATTTAATTCTTAAATATCGGCTTCCGATTAGAAAATAATCTGTGTAAATCTGTGTAATCTGTGGTGAAAAGAACTTCCGCAAAAACTAACTTTAGAAAGCTTTGCGATATAGAGCTTCGATATCTGCTACCGAAGTAGGACGAGGATTACCGCCTGTACAAACATCATTGAAAGCAGCTACAGCCAGTGCAGGAATATCTTCTTCCTTCACATTGATTTCATGTAATTTCTGCGGTATATTGATACTGGCAGAAAGTGCTTTCACTGCCTCAACAGCCGCTTTTACTCCCTCGGCTTCACTCATTCCGGTAGTGTCCACTCCCATTGCTTTCGCAATATGGATATATTTCGGAGCTGCTGGAGATTCAGCATTGTATTCCATCACATACGGCAACAATAAGGCATTGGCTACCCCATGAGGAGTATCATAGAATGCACCTAACGGATGCGCCATCGAATGAACAATTCCTAAACCGACATTCGAGAATCCCATACCGGCAATATATTGTGCCTGTGACATAGCTTCGCGGGCTGCCACATCTTTACCATTATCCACAGCTGCTTTCAAGTTTTGAGCAATCATTTCAATGGCTTTCAATTCGAACATATCGCTCATTACCCAGGCACCCGGAGTGATATAACTTTCGATGGCATGAGTCAAAGCATCCATACCGGTAGCTGCAGTCAGTCCTTTTGGCATTGAGTACATCAGTTCAGGGTCTACGATAGCTACGGCAGGAATGTCGTTCGGGTCTACACAAACCATTTTCTTGCGGGCATCTTCATCAATAATCACATAATTGATCGTTACTTCGGCAGCTGTTCCGGCAGTAGTAGGC
>OJJA01000600.1_pt1 | contig 12594 bp, 7 predicted proteins | sample 1596031 | NCBI WGS metagenome assembly OJJA01 (sample SAMEA4350132, study PRJEB24818) | metagenome | biome: human; feature: gut; material: faeces | place: Denmark | collected 2013-09
GTACAGATACTGGAGCGCAGTATCCTGGTCTCCCGATGAGATATAATAAGTTGCATTTTCTATAAGTATAGGGATGGCAAGCGGATGTTCCGGATTCTGTTCAAGAAGCGGATTCAGCTTCTTTACATATTCCATGGCCTCCTCCAGGCGATTCATTTGCTGTAGTTGCGTGGAGATTTTCACCAATAACCGGTAGGTTTGCGGATTGTTTTCAGGCAAATAACGCAGTGCATCCATATAAGAGATCAAAGCTTTATCCTGTATGTTAGAGGCTGAATAAGCCTGCCCGACAGCCTGATTGGAAAGAGCGATACCGAAATTGGATTTTATATCTTTAGCATATTCGTACATTAGTCGTGCCCGGTCTATTGCCAGGCTGAGATCTCCTCGCATGATATATGCATTCACTTCCCACAGAACTAAAGTGAAGTAAGCTTCTTCTGTTTTGGGAGATTTCAGTGTGGGAGCCAGTTCGTCGGTCCATGATATAATGCTGTCTATAGGTATGTTGGCATCATAAGGTACCTCTTTGGTTATGAGAGATTGCAAAGCAGCCAGACGTTCTTTGTCTGTACTGGTGGCGTGTATTCCTGCTGCAAAAGAGAAGAGCAAAAAGCCTGTTACTGCTGATATTATCGCAATTTTTCTCAAAGTAAAAGATATGTTTTGTTAGTTCATCCGCAAATGTAATGATAAAACTAAAAAAACAAAAGTATTTGTTGGGTAAAAACTGCAATTACTTAATTATAATCATCAATAAAGCTCTAAACCGAATTCTTCTTTCAATTGCATTAAGGCATTATTCTTTTGTGCCATCAACTGGAATTTCTCCACACGGCTGTATGCGCGCACTTTTTCAGTGGGGGCACTGACGCGGACAGTCATCGTTGCTTTGCTGTTTTTCAGTCGTTTGCGCAAGTAGCCTTGCAGAGTAGGGATCAGGTCTGTGAATTCTTTGGCTGCAATATCATTTTCCACCACGGCTTCAAATGTAGTTGTATCCAGCATTGTCAGGTGAATAACCTGCATACGCTTGGCAAGGGCGGTTTGCTCTTGGGGTAGGCGTCCGGCATATTCCTGCCAGTAGTAGTTGACATCTTTTTCATTGAAGATAAAATCTTCTTCAGGCTGTACATTTTGCTGTGTTGCTGATACTGCTACTTGCCTTTTTTCTTCTTCACCCCGTGGATGCTTGATTGAGACTCCTAAACCGGACATCTTCATAACAGGGATTTTCTTTTCCTCTTTTCCTTGTGCCATTAATACGGCAGTAGGAGTGGGGCGCATGGCAGCTGTTTGCGAACCAAAAGGCTGTTGGACTTGCGGAGATGCAGGGACAGCCTGGGCTGCAGGAGCTTGTTGCACCGGCTGGGGTTGTGCCGGAGTGGCAGTTGTTGCTTGCGGTTGGGGCATAGCATGTGCGGCCTGTGGCTGCTGAGCGGCGGCAGGCTGTGAGAATATGGGTTTGATAGATTGTTTAGGGCCACGCCCACCACTGACGTCGTCCCCCTCGGCGGTAAGCTGGGCAATCTGTATCAGAGTCAGTTCCACCAGTAACCGCTTGTTTTTACTGGCGCGGTAATTTAAATCGCAATCATTACAAAGCTTCATAGCGCGATACAGGAAAGGTAGCGGACATTTCTGTGCCTGTGTCTGGTAGCGCTCCCGGATGCTGGCACCTACCTCAAGTAGTGACAGGGTGGCGGGATCTTTACTCACAAGTAAATCACGGAAGTGGGATGACAATCCTGTTACGAAATGGCTGGCATCGAAACCTTTATTCAGCACATCATTCAGTAACAGCAATGCATCGCTGATCTGGTTTGCCAGAAAATGATCCGTCAACCGGAAATAATATTCGTAGTCCAGTACATTCAGGTTTTCAATAACACTTTGGTAACTGATGTGCCCACCGGTGAAGCTGACTACCTGGTCGAAAATAGACAAAGCATCACGCATGCCGCCGTCAGCTTTCAGTGCAATGACATTCAAGGCTTCCGGTTCGGCAGTAATTCCTTCTTTTGAAGCAACATATGCCAGATGGGCAACCGTATCATCCACATTGATGCGGTTAAAGTCATATATCTGGCAACGGGACAAGATAGTAGGCAGAATCTTGTGCTTTTCTGTAGTTGCTAGGATAAAGATGGCATGACGGGGTGGTTCTTCCAGTGTTTTCAGGAAAGCGTTGAAAGCCGAAGCGGACAACATGTGTACCTCGTCGATGATATATACTTTATATTTTCCTATCTGGGGCGGAATACGCACCTGTTCCACCAGTTGGCGGATATCGTCAACGGAGTTGTTGGATGCGGCATCCAGTTCATGGATGTTGTATGACCGCTGTTCGTTGAACGCTGTACACGATTCACATTGGTTGCACGCTTCACCTTCTGCAGTAGGACTCATACAGTTGATGGTCTTGGCGAAGATGCGGGCGCAAGTAGTCTTTCCCACACCGCGCGGACCGCAGAACAGGTAGGCATGTGCCAGTTTGCCGGTAGCGATGGCATTTTTCAGCGTAGTAGTCAGGGCACGTTGTCCCACTACCGACTCAAAGGTCGTAGGGCGATATTTTCGTGCCGATACGATATAATTTTCCATGATTTGGGATATTCTTGTCCATTACAATTTGTGCAAATGTACATAAAAAAAAGGAATTTCTCAGTTATTCCCCTTATCTTTGTAGGCGAAGAATCCCCTCCCGGTTTCTTTTTAATTATTAATTCTTTAATTATTAATTTGTTTATCAATGGCTAAATTAGCGACACTTTGGGCTTTTGTCCGCAGGCGTAAATACTTGATTACGTTTGCTGCATTTGTAGTGGTTGTAGGTTTTCTGGATGAAAACAGCATCGTGCGCCGTATGGGTTATGCGAATGAAATCAGTCGCCTGAATTCTGAGATTGAGAAATACCGGGCGGAATATGAAGAGAATACGGAACGGCTGAACGAACTGGCTGTAGATTCCGGTGCCATCGAGCGTATTGCGCGTGAGAAGTACCTGATGAAGAAACCGAATGAGGATATTTACGTATTTGAAGAAGACATCGAAAAATGAAATCCCTGATACCTGCTTTGTTTACAGTAGGCGCTTTGATGGTACTGTTTGGTGCTGCCGTCTACATCACCGGCTGGGAGGTTGCTCCCTATGTTTATACAATCGGTGCTACTATGGTGGCATTGGCCCAGATCAATTCTCCTTCCAAGAGTAGTAGGGCCAATGTAAAACGCCTCCGCCGCCAACAGATTTTCGGTGCGTTGCTATTGGTGCTCACCGGCGCATTCATGTTCTTCACTCACGGAAATGAGTGGATTGTGTGTCTGACGGTTGCCGCCATACTTGAGCTATACACTGCTATCCGTATTCCACAGGAGGAGGCTAAAGAATAATATATTAAAAAGTAAATCCCACTCCAATATAGTATCCCAGCTTCTTGGACTGATTCGAATAGTTAAGTTCCGCTTCGATGGGTCCTATAATACTGTTGTAGCAATATCCTATGCTGCCTCCCGCCAATCCATGGGTATTTGTTCCACCAAACAGATTTTCTATTTTGTTGGCTGTCCGTCCGTAACTGCCCCGCACTACGATGTACTGGTTCTTGTAAGTTCGTGCTCTGACTCCCAATATCCCCGTCAGCATAGCATCCGGACTTATTTCGATGTGATTGATACCCGTGAAAGGAATTTGTTGTTCCATGTATCTTCCCGGTACATTTCCACCTACAAAGTTCGATATCGCCAGCGATTGCGTATTTTTTCCAACTACCCTGCCATATACCGACGGCATGATGGTAAATACCCGGTTCGGTGAGAAATATCCGCTCCAATGTGTCTGAAATACCGATACGGGACTACCCGAACCGTAAGCTATCATGTTATCCGTATAGAGCCTGTACGATGCTTCCCATTCCATTCCCTGCGTGGAGAACCGTTGGTTATTCAGACTATTGTACATGACACTGGCCTGATAACTGAGCAAAGCCTTGTCACTTGATTTGGTGATAGAGATATCCGGCCCCGACGGCCAGTCGTGATAATTATACTTCTCAAAATGAATACCTGCCTTGACAAGCAACTTGCACCAGCTTTTCGTAAATCCTATCCAAGCCATGTGATGCACATAAGTCAGATTCATCAGCCGGTCACCTTCTTTATAAAGATTGAAGTCATTATATCCTATCTGATATCCTGTACTGAGGTCCCAATTATTGCGTAGTGAGTACGTGTACTCCAGTTGTCCGAAAGTCCGCTTGCCCAGACGGGTAGTGGCGCTTAGTTGCGATTTCTTCTGTTTTCCGAGATATGCCCTTGCATTCAGTAACAATACGGCTAACTCTTCATTATCAAATCTGCCTCCTATATTTATAGTGTTCACCGGCTTTTCATGCGGAGTAATTTGTGCTACGGAGGGGATCGTATCCAGCATGGTGCGCGTTGGTATTTTGAAAGGACCGGGATATTCTGCGCGATACTCCGTGCCGATACCTATTTCTTTTTTCAGTGCAATCAGTTTTTCCCAATCTTTCATGGCGGCCTCTTTGCCCCTGCGCATCAATGTGTCCAATGCTTCAGAGTTGAAACTTGCTGCCGAGTATCCATCCACATCTACCTGTATGTGTATGTTACTATCCTTTACATTTTTTCTGTAGCTTTCTTCCCCCACCAGGTTTATAATTTGTCCCAGCACGCTCGAGAGGCTTGTCAGCTCATCCGCTTTCATTAATGGATTCTGTACATCGACTCCGATAATAATTTCCGCTCCCATTTGCCGGGCTATATCTACGGGGTAATTATCTATCAGTCCGCCGTCTACCAGCACTTTGCCATTGAGATAAACCGGGGCAAATACCCCCGGAATAGACATGCTGGCACGCATTGCAGTGGCCAGTATACCGTTGTGGAAAACGACCTTGCTGCCATTTACTATGTTGTCCGATACGCAAGCGAATGGGATGGGGAGTCGGTTGAAGGAGATAGAGTCATGATAACCCACTGTCAATTCGGAAAGCAACTGTGATATGTTTCTTCCTTTTATAATCCCTGCATCGGATACATGCGCTGATTTTCCGGCAATCGGAACAGAGAGCAAGTACTGTTCTTCCTTTAGCTTTTCGCTCAGCAATGTAGTTTCCGGATCGGGGGTATCAGACAGCAGAAACTTCCAGTTTTGTGCATTGACAATGCTATCCAATTGCTGTGGGGTGTAGCCGATAGAGTATAGTCCGCCGACGAGGGCTCCCATACTGGTACCTACTACATAATCTATCGGTATTCCGGCTTCTTCTATCACTTTCAGCGCTCCGATGTGCGCCACGCCTTTGGCGCCACCGCCACTCAGTACTACTCCGACTTTTTTGCGGTTCTGCGCTCCGAGCGTACAGGCGGAAAGCAGGGCAATTATTAATAAGGACAAAGATTTATATTTCATAATTGGTGATTTGTTACTAATCGTTCAGATAAGTAACAAATAAAGTAGGCAAATAGATTTATATTACCACCTTATCACTCCTTTATTCCTTTCTTTTCCATAATGAATCTCACCCTTCCCTCTCACTCCTATACCGTATCGGTGATGTTCCCAAATGCCCCTTCACATACTTCCCGAAAAAGGATTGATTCGGGAAGTTGAATTCTTCTGCAATTTCTTTGATGGATTTATCCGAATGTTTCAGCCGGTATTTGATGTGCTCTATGGCAGTCTCATTTATCAGGTCCAGTGGAGCCCTGCCGCACGCTTGCTTAATGACCTTTGAAAAATGCTTGGGCGTATAGCAAAGTGCATCGGCAAAGTAAGTCACAGAACGATGCATACCATTATCTTTCGACAGTAATTCCATGAATTTCCGTAGAATATGGTCAGCCTGCTTGATGCCTTCTTTCGAAAACGCTTTCTCTGAGTCGGCAATTTCCTTGTTGAGATAACCCAGCATCTCGCAGAAAAGAGCAGAAAACAGATGTTGTACTACTGCTTTGTGGTAACAATGAGGCTCATCATTAATCTTTGCCATAATTAGCTCTCCGTAGTATTTAAAAATGCTGTTATCATTCTCTCTGCTAATAGATTTTATCGGATTGTTGTGGATATGAATGGCGGTATCCCATGTGTCTTTTTCTACCTTGAGGATACGTTGCAGGAAACGGGTGGAGAACCCCGCAAGCCTTATCTTATATTTAGGACTCATCATCGTATGTCCGATAATGGTGTTAGGGAGACCCAGTAGTAAATCGCCCGGTTGCAATTGGTAAGTCTTATTGTTGATGTCCAGTTGAATGCATCCTTCTATGCAGACGGCAATGAGGAAACATTCCAGTCTGACTATTTCATTACTATAAGGTATTCCATCCAGACTGTTCACTATCGCGAAGTCATCGTCTAAATAGTCAAGAATATGCTGACTGTTCTTAAAGTCTTCAATGGTAACGGTCTTAATGTTCTCTTTTTCCATATTATTTCCTTTTTTCTTTTTGCAAAGTTGGTGAATTATGAGGAAAACAGGATGTCCTATAAGCCTTTAATTTTGTCCTATATGTTGCTTATTGATAATTAGTTAGCATTGAAAATGGTAAATAACGAAAATGGAACATTCTTGGGGGAAAATTGGTCACTATACCCTTGTTCCTTTCTCCTACATTTGTCCCAGTTTTAACAAATGACAATTAAGAGAAAGTATGATTACAGTGAACAAAAAATGGTTACGGCTGATAGGGATTGTCGGTTGTACAGTGTGGATGGCATCTTGTAAGCAGGCAACAGATGCGGGAGTGAAACCTTCTTATGCAACTATGAAAGTAGAAGTGGCGGATAAGGAGCTTTCCACCTCATATTCGGCTACTATTCGCGGGCGGCAGGATATCGACATCTATCCGCAGGTATCGGGTACTATCGAAAAACTTTGTGTAACCGAAGGGCAGACAGTGCGTCGCGGACAATTACTTTTCGTTATCGATCAGATTCCGTACAGAGCTGCGCTTAAAACTGCCACCGCCAACGTAGAGGCTGCACGTGCTGCAATGGCTACCGCCGAACTCACCTACAAGAGTAACAAAGAACTGTATGCGCAAAAAGTAGTTTCAGAGTTCAGCCTGAAAACGGCTGAGAATACATTCCTCACCGCCAAAGCACAATTGACGCAGGCCGAGGCACAGGAAACAAATGCCCGCAACAACCTCTCCTATACTGAAGTGAAAAGTCCCAGTGACGGAGTGGTGGGTGCATTGCCCTATCGTGCAGGTGCATTGGTAAGTGCCAACATACCTTATCCGTTGACTACGGTTAGTGATAACTCGGATATGTATGTCTATTTCTCCATGAACGAAAATCAGTTGTTGGCTCTTACCCGCCAGTACGGCAGCATGGACGAAGCATTGAAGAACATGCCGGAAGTGGAATTGGTATTGAATGATAATTCGGTATATAATAAGAAAGGTATAATAGAATCCATCAGCGGAGTTATCGACCGCCAGACAGGTACTGTAATGGCGCGTGTAGTATTTCCTAATGAATCACGCCTGCTTCATAGCGGAGCGTCCGGTACGGTAGTGGTACCGAGCATTTATAAAGATTGTATTGCCATTCCGCAGGGAGCCACAGTGCAGATGCAGGATAAAGTAGTAGTATATAAGGTAGTGGATGGTAAAGCCGTCTCTACGCTGGTCACAGTATCCGGCATCAGCGACGGGCGCGAATATGTGGTGCTGAGCGGACTGAACCCCGGTGATGAAATCGTATCAGAAGGTGCCGGGTTGATGCGTGAGGGTACGCAAGTTAAATAAGGAGGAGATTAAATTATGAAAGGAAACATATTTATAAAGCGGCCGGTGATGGCTATATCCATCTCCGTGCTGATTCTGGTCATAGGGCTTATTTCGCTCCTTACGCTGCCGGTAGAGCAGTATCCTGACATTGCGCCTCCTACGGTATATGTAAGCGCCCAATATACGGGTGCCGATGCTGAGGCAGTGATGAACAGCGTTATCATGCCGTTGGAAGAAAGTATCAATGGTGTGGAGAATATGATGTATATCACTTCCACAGCTTCCAATTCCGGTCTGGCTATTATACAGGTTTACTTCAAACAAGGCACCGACCCCGACATGGCGGCGGTAAATGTACAGAACCGTGTAGCCAAGGCACAGGGATTGCTGCCCGCCGAGGTAACTAAAATCGGTGTAAGCACGCAGAAACGTCAGACTAGCTTCCTACAGATCGGTGCTATGGTCTGCAACGATGGACGTTACGATCAGACCTTCCTTGCCAACTATCTGGATATTAACGTACTTCCCCAGATCAAACGTATCGAAGGGGTAGGAGACGTTATGGAGTTGGGTGATACCTATAGTATGCGTATCTGGCTGAAGCCGGAGCGGATGGCACAATACAGCCTGGTTCCTTCGGACATAACGGCCGTGTTGGGCGAACAGAACATTGAAGCTCCTACCGGTTCGTTAGGCGAAAGTTCGAAGAATGTGTTCCAGTTTACCATGAAATACCGCGGTAGGTTGAAGAGCGTGGAAGAATTTCAGAATACGGTGATCCGTTCGCAGAGCGACGGCTCTGTGCTCCGCCTGAAAGACGTGGCCGATGTGCAACTGGGCACGATGACCTATAGTTTCCGTAGTGAAATGGATAGTAAACCTGCCGTTCTCTACATGGTATTCCAGACGGCAGGTTCCAATGCAACCGCAGTGAATAAAGAAATCACCGCCCAGATGAAGCAAATGGAAAAGAATCTTCCGGAGGGAACGGAATTCGTCACGATGATGAGCTCGAACGACTTCCTTTTCGCTTCTATCCATGAAGTGGTGAAGACGTTGATCGAAGCATTTATCCTGGTGTTTATCGTAGTGTATATCTTCTTGCAGGATTTACGTTCCACATTGATTCCGACTATCGCCATTCCGGTAGCTCTGATCGGTACTTTCTTCATCCTGTCCCTGGTAGGATTCAGTCTGAACTTGTTGACGTTATGTGCGCTCGTGCTTGCTATTGCGATTGTGGTCGATGATGCGATTGTGGTCGTCGAGGGTGTGCATGCCAAGCTTGACCAAGGTTATACATCTGCCCGTCTGGCTTCTATCGATGCCATGAATGAATTGGGTGGTGCTATCGTATCTATTACGCTGGTTATGATGGCCGTATTCGTTCCGGTAAGTTTCATGGGAGGTACAGCAGGAACATTCTATCGTCAGTTCGGTATGACTATGGCTATCGCTATCGGTCTGTCCGCATTGAACGCATTGACTTTGAGTCCGGCTTTGTGCGCCGTTCTTCTGAAACCTCACAAAAAAGAAGATGGAACAACGGAAGACTCCACATTGAAAGAACGTATGAAAGTAGCCTATACGGCAGCCCATACAACTATGATCAACAGATATACCGAAGCTATCGGAAAGATGTTGCATCCGGGAATTACACTTACTTTGACGCTTATTGCCATTCTCGGCATGATCTTTGGTTTGTTCAGTATCAATCCGATAGTCACTGCAATTTTCGTAGTGCTTAGTATTCTGGCACTGATCGGAATGAGTACGAAGAAGTTTAAAAACAGATTCAACGATACATACGAATCAATCCTGAAACGTTATAAGAAACGAGTACTGTTCTTTATCCAGAAGAAATGGTTGTCTATGGGATTAGTTGTCGCTTCCATTGCGATACTTGTATTCTTCATGAACACCACTCCGACAGGTATGGTGCCTAATGAAGATACCGGAACGCTGATGGGAGCAGTGACATTACCTCCGGGTACTTCCCAAGACCGTTCTGAAAAAATCCTGGCACGTGTAGACAGTCTGATCGCTTCCGATCCTGCGGTATTGTCACGTACCATGATTTCCGGATTCAGCTTTATCGGTGGCCAGGGACCATCATACGGTTCTTTCATCATCAAACTGAAAGACTGGGACGAACGTTCCATGATACAGAATTCAGACGTTGTAGTCGGTTCCTTATATATGCGTGCACAAAAGATTATCAAAGAAGCACAGGTATTGTTCTTCGCTCCTCCTATGATCCCGGGTTACTCGGCATCTACGGATATTGAGGTCAATATGCAAGATAAGACCGGTGGTGATCTGAACAAATTCTTCGATGTGGTTAATGATTATACGGCAGCATTGGAAGCACGTCCGGAAATTAATTCAGCAAAGACTTCCTTCAACCCGAATTTCCCGCAATACATGATTGACATTGATGCGGCAGCTTGTAAAAAAGCTGGCATCAGCCCGAGCGATATCCTCACTACTATGCAAGGATATTACGGAGGTTTGTACGCATCCAACTTCAATCGTTTCGGTAAGATGTATCGTGTTATGATTCAGTCAGATCCGTTATCACGCAAAAACCTGGAATCTTTAAAAAATATCAAGGTGCGTAATAGTGCAGGCGAGATGGCCCCGATTGCCCAGTTCATTTCTGTGGAGAAAGTATATGGTCCGGATATTATTAGTCGTTTCAACCTTTATACCTCTATGAAAGTAATGGTAGCTCCGGCAAGTGGTTATACATCCGGTCAGGCATTGACGGCTCTTGCCGAAGTTGCTCAAGAAAACCTGCCTACCGGTTATACGTATGAACTAGGAGGTATGGCGCGTGAAGAGGCTCAAAGTAGCGGAAGTGCTACCGGACTGATTTTTGTACTCTGTTTTGTATTCGTTTACTTATTGTTGAGTGCACAGTACGAAAGTTACATTCTTCCATTGGCCGTATTATTATCCATTCCGTTCGGTCTATTAGGCAGTTTCCTGTTTGTGAATGGTGTAAGTGCTATCGGTAATATTTCGGCATTGAAGATGATTCTGGGTACGATGTCAAACAATATCTATATGCAGATCGCGTTAATCATGTTGATGGGTCTGTTGGCGAAGAATGCCATCTTGATCGTAGAGTTCGCCCTAGATCGTCGCAAGATGGGTATGAGTATCACTTGGGCAGCTGTATTGGGTGCCGGTGCTCGTCTCCGCCCGATTCTGATGACATCATTGGCGATGGTAGTCGGTTTGCTTCCGTTGATGTTTGCCTTCGGTGTAGGTGCCCACGGTAACCGTACACTAGGTACTGCCTCTATCGGTGGTATGTTAATCGGTATGATTTGCCAAATTTTCATCGTTCCTGCCTTGTTTGTTATCTTCCAGTATCTGCAAGAGAAAGTTAAACCGATGGAATGGGAAGATATTGACAATGCAGATGCCGTAACAGAGATTGAACAATACGCTAAATAATGAAATTCGATATGAAGAAACAGATTCTATATATGTTGTGCGCAACTGCTCTCTTGAGCAGCTGCCACATCTATAAGTCGTATGACAGACCCGAAGATATCACTACTTCCGGCCTGTATCGCGATCCGGTAGCGGATAATGATACACTGGTTTCGGATACAGCCAACTTCGGTAATCTGCCGTGGAGAGAAGTCTTCACCGACCCGCAACTCCAGTCACTCATCGAAACGGGACTGAAACAAAATACTGACCTGCAGAGTGCAATACTATCAATCAAAGCAGCCCAGGCTCCGTTGTTGGCAGCCAAACTAGCCTATGTTCCAGCTCTGGCCTTGTCCCCACAAGGTACTATCAGCAGTTTTGATAATAGTAAAGCAAGTAAGACTTATTCACTTCCGGTAACCGCCAGTTGGGAGATTAGTCTCTTTGGAGGCTTGCTAAATGCCAAACGAGGTGCAGATGTTGCCGTTAAGCAGGCCAAAGCTTACAAACAAGCTGTACAAACGCAGATTATTGCCAATGTTGCTAATCTGTATTACACTTTATTAATGCTTGACCGCCAACTGGAAATCACCAGAGAGACAGCAGAAATATTAAAGCGTAATGCCGAAACAATGGAAGCAATGAAAAATGCTGCTATGTATAATATCAATTCGGCAGGTGTCGAACAGAGTAAAGCGGCTTATGCACAAGTGATGGCCTCTATTCCGGAAATAGAACAGAGCATCCGCGAAGTGGAAAATTCTCTATCAACTCTTCTTGGAGAAGCTCCCCGCCATATCCAACGCGGTACCATCGAAAAGCAAATTCTACCATCCGAATTTTCAGTAGGCATACCTATCCAATTATTATCCAACCATCCGGATTTAAAAGCGGCTGAAATGTCACTAGCTTCTGCTTATTATAACACGAACTCCGGACGTTCCGCTTTCTATCCACAAATTACACTTAGTGGATCTGCCGGATGGACAAACAGCGCAGGCTCTGCTATCATTAATCCGGGAAAATTCCTGGCTACTGCCATCGGCTCACTGACACAGCCTCTCTTTTATCACGGAGCAAATATCGCTAAACTGAAAATGGCCAAAGCGCAGGAAGAACAGGCGAAACTCTCCTTCCAGCAAACGCTGTTGAATGCCGGTAGTGAAGTCAGCAATGCGCTAAGTTTATACCAAAAGACGAGTGAAAAGGTAGAATCTCGTCAAATGCAAGTAGAATCTGCCAAAAAAGCTTCGGAAGATACAAAAGAATTGTTTAACTTAGGGACTTCAACCTACCTGGAAGTATTGTCTGCACAGCAGGCTTACTTGAGCGCACAAATCTCACAGGTTTCCGATTGCTTTGATCGGATGCAGGCTGTAGTAAGCC
>OJJA01000618.1_pt1 | contig 12265 bp, 10 predicted proteins | sample 1596031 | NCBI WGS metagenome assembly OJJA01 (sample SAMEA4350132, study PRJEB24818) | metagenome | biome: human; feature: gut; material: faeces | place: Denmark | collected 2013-09
GACCCCACCGGGGGCCACCATCTGCAGCTGGCGGAGGTACGGATCATCCCCCAAAAGCTTCACAGACGCATAGCCCACCAGCCGGACGCCGTCCACGTGGTATTCCTGAGCCCAGAAGCGGACCACATCCAGCACATAGGAGGGCGCTTCCTTCCCGTCAAAGAATAATTCCAGAACCAGTTCCAGTCCTGCCCTGTGGAGGGCCTTCACCATATCCTTAAACTCCCGTTCAGGCTCCCTCACAGGTCCGCTGCTGTAGGCACACTTAGGCGCAAAATAATACCCTCTGGTATATCCCCAGTAATTCAGCTTTCCGTCCGGTTCTTCAGCTGCAAAAGGACTTCCGTCCACACGCTCCGGTATGATTAACTCCTCAAACTCCACCGGGGGCATCATCTCCACAGTGGTGATCCCCAGGTCTTTGAGATAAGGTATCTTCTCCGCCACGCCCTTAAAGGTTCCCCTGATGTCTCCTTCCAGGCCGGAGGAGGCATGTTTGGTAAATCCCCTGGTATGAATATGGTAAATCACACACTGGTCATAAGGGATGCAGGGTAGGATATCATCCTCCCAGTCGTACGCGCCCCCTTCTGTATCCACCGGCGTGCGGACCGGCTTGTCCCGGCGCGCCAGGCTTCCCCAGCGCTCCATGCCCGTAAACTTCCTCCCGTAAGGATCCGGCATCTGCTGTCCGTCTACCTCGTACACGTACTCCAGGCCGGAAAAGTCTCCCAGCACAGTCATGCTCCACACATCCCCTGTTCTGGCATTTACCGGAAATTCGATTCTACCCTTGGGGCTTTTGGCCCCTTTCCTATATAAAATAACGGCGCAGGTCTCTCCCTTAGAGGGGAAAGAAAAATGCACCCCTCCGGAGACAGCAGTCACTCCCATCGCATATATCCTTCCATCATTCCTGTCTATCCGGAATCCCTTCATCATAGCTGTTACCGCCTTTCCCAAGACCACTGTTTCTGGATTATCAACAACTGTTTTTAAGTGGATTTTCTATTTGAAACTGTCATAAGCACGATAAGAAAAGTATATAGTTAATTCGATATTTTGTCAATAAATCAACACTCCCTGGCAGAAATCGTCATCTTTTTATGCACAAAAAGAACTGGTTATCAGAAAAATACAACCCGTCTGATAACCAGCTCCCATACTGTGCCTGCTGTTATTTCTGCGCCTCTATCTGCTCCACCAGCTCGTTAAGATACATCCAGCGCTCCATCTTCTCCTCCAGCTGTGCTTCCCTGGCGGACTTTTCCTCCATCAGCTCATTGAGCCTGGTATAGTTGGTGGCGGATTTTCCAATCTCCTGCTCCAAATCTCCGATGGACTGTTCCAGAGCCGCGATATCCGCCTCAATGGTTTCCCATTCCCGCTGTTCCTTAAAGGAAAGCTTGCGCTTCTTTTCGCCGCCTGCGGCCTGCTTCCAGTTATTCCGGTTTATGGGGAGGCCGGACCCGTTTTCATCACTGTCTCCGGCTCTTACGCCCTTCTGCTCCCCTGTCTCCTGGGGATGTCTGGCGGACCAGGCAATCTGATAATCCGTAAATCCGCCCTCATACTGGGTCACCTTTCCCTGTCCCTCAAAGGCAAAGATTCGGTTCACAACGCGGTCCAGGAAATACCGGTCATGGGATACGGCTATAACTATGCCCGGAAATGTATCCAGATAGTCCTCCAGTATGGTCAGTGTCTGGATGTCCAGGTCATTGGTGGGCTCGTCCAACAGTATCACATTAGGCGCCTCCATAAGGATACGCAGCAGGTAAAGCCTCCGCCTCTCCCCGCCTGATAAGCGGCCTATGGAGGTATACTGCATACCGGAGGGGAATAAAAACCGCTCTAACATCTGGCTGGCGCTGATACTGCCGTCCTTTGTCTTTACGTACTCAGCCACATTTTTAATATAGTCGATAACCTTAAGGCTTTCATCCATGGCCTCATTTTCCTGGGAAAAATACCCCATCTTCACGGTCTGTCCTATCTGGATGGTGCCGGAATCCGGTTCCACCCAGCCTGCCAGCATCTTCATCAGGGTGGACTTTCCGCTTCCGTTGGGGCCGATGATGCCCACACGGTCATTTTTCAGGAAAATGTAGGTGAAATCCTTCATCAGCACCTTGTCCCCGTAAGCCTTGCACAGATCCTTCACCTCCACCGTGGTCCTGCCTAACCGGCTGGCTATGGATTCCAGCTCCACGTTGCGGTCATATTCCGGCCCCTTCTGGTCCCGAAGCTCCTCATACCGCTGTATATGGGCCTTCTGCTTGGTGGAACGGGCCCTGGCTCCCCGCTGCATCCAGGCAATCTCGTTGCGCAGAATGGTCTGCCGTTTGCGCTCCGATGCCTCGGCCATCTCCATGCGCTCCGCCTTCAGGGCCAGGAAGCCCTCATAATTAGCCTGGTAGCTGTAGAGCTTTCCCTTGTCCAGCTCCACAATGCGGCCCACCACGCTGTCCAGGAAGTACCGGTCATGGGTAATCATAAGCAGGGCGCCCCGGAAGGCTTTCAGATATTCCTCCAGCCAGTCAGCCATACCGCTGTCCAGATGGTTGGTAGGCTCGTCCAGTATCAGAAGATCCGCTGTACTCATAAGCACACTGGCTAAGGCCACCCTCTTTCTCTGTCCGCCGGAAAGGGTGGATGTCAGGGCATCGTGTTCCGTGATACCCAGCTTGTTAAGCATGCTCTTGGCCGTGGCCTGCATCTCGTCCGCAGAACTGTAGTGGGTTTCCCCGGCATTTTCCCGCATAACGCTTTCAAGCACCGTATCCCCCTCCGCGAATTCCGGGATCTGGGAAAGATAGCGTATGTAGAGGCTGCGGCCCCTTACCACGCTGCCGCTGTCCGCATCTTCCAACCCCGCGACAATCTTAAGGAGAGTGGACTTGCCCGTGCCGTTGACGCCAATCAGCCCAATCTTCTCCCCCTCGTTGATGGAGAAGGACGTGTCGTCAAACAGCAGCCTCTCCGTGTATGATTTTGTCAAATGTTCAATGGTAACCAGATTCATCGTCTTTTCCTCTTATTCAATCACCAGCTCCACCGGGCAATGGTCTGAACCCATAACCGTATTGTGGATGGACGCGCTTACCAGTCTGTCCTTAAGGCTTTCTGATACACAAAAATAGTCAATACGCCACCCTGCATTCTTGGCCCTGGCGCTGAAACGGTAGGACCACCAGGAGTAAGTCCCCTCCAGGTCCGGATAGAAATAGCGGAACGTGTCCACAAAACCTGCTGCCAGAAGGTCTGTGAACTTGCCCCTCTCCTCATCGGTAAAGCCGGCATTTTTCCTGTTTGTCTTGGGATTCTTAAGGTCAATCTCCTTGTGGGCCACATTCAGATCCCCGCAGAATACCACAGGCTTGTTTTCCTCCAGTTTCTTAAGGTATGCCAGAAAATCATCCTCCCATTTCATCCTGTAATCCAGCCTGGCCAGGCCGTCCTGTGAATTGGGTGTATAGCAGGTCACCACATAATATTCAGGAAACTCTGTCGTAATCACGCGCCCCTCGGTATCATGTTCCTCCATGCCGATGCCATAGGACACGGACACGGGTTCCTCCTTTGTGAACATGGCTGTGCCGGAATATCCCTTTTTCCTGGCATAGTTCCAGTACTGGTGATAGCCGGGCAGGTCCAGCTCAATCTGCCCCTCCTGAAGCTTGCTTTCCTGTATACAAAATACATCCGCCTCCGCTTCCCTGAAAAAATCCAGGAAGCCCTTACCCACACAGGCCCTGAGGCCGTTTACATTCCACGAAATCAACTTAGTCATTCTTTATGGCTCCTCTCCGGAACATGGTCCGGAAATGGGTTTCCGGTATGTTCCTGCGTGATTTTCAAACAGCTGCCTACTCCGGATATACCAGCCTGGATTCCGGGAACCGGTCCACATGGTACAGTACTTCCAGGTACTTCCCGGCCAGGTATCTGGCCATGCCCAAATTCATATCCAGATAATTTCCGCAGTCCTTTGGCGACGCCCCGGGCACCTCCCCCTGAAAATCCCTGATAAACTCATACATTTCCACCATCAGGGGCAGGATATCCGCGGACTGGTAATCCCCTGCCAGAAGCAGATAGAAACCGGTCCTGCACCCCATGGGTCCGAAGTAAATGCATTTTTTGCCAAAGGTGCCGTGATTCCTTAAAAAGGTTGCCCCCAGATGCTCAATGGTATGCATCTCCGCGGTGTTCATCACCGGCTCCTCATTGGGCGAAGTCATCCGCAGGTCAAAGGTGGTCACCATTCCCCCTTCCACCTGGTCCTTCCTGGATACATAGACTCCAGGCTGCAGCTTATTGTGGTCAATGGTAAAACTTGTAATCTTTTCCATATCTGTCCTCCTCTTAATCCGCTCATACTAATAAAATGACTGAAAAGGGGCAGGATTTATCCATCCTGCCGCCCTGTCACTGCCACTATATTAATCATCTGCCTCTTCACTCTCAGTCAGTGTGAAGGTAAATCTCTTACGTGCCATCTCGTCGCTTTCAAGGTACTCGTCGTAGGTGGTAATCTTATCAACCAGCTTGCCGTTAATGATTTCCATGATACGGTTTGCAGTAGTCTGCACAATCTGGTGGTCACGGGAGGAGAAAATCATCACACCCGGGAACTTAATCATACCGCGGTTCAGAGCGTCGATAGACTCCATGTCCAGGTGGTCCGTAGGCTCATCTAACATCAGCACATTGGCGCCGGATATCATCATCTTAGACAGCATGCAGCGCACCTTCTCGCCTCCGGAAAGGACCTTCACCTTCTTTACTCCGTCCTCGCCGGCAAACAGCATACGTCCCAGGAAACCGCGGACATAGGTTACGTCCTTCTCAGGAGAATACTGGGTCAGCCACTCTACGATGGTGTCATCGTTGTCAAACTCAGCGCTGTTATCCTTGGGGAAATAAGCCTGTGAGGTGGTAAGACCCCACTTATAGCTACCCTCATCCGGCTCCATCTCACCGGACAGAATCTTAAAGAGCACGGTCTTGGCCCGCTCATTTGGTCCTACCAGGGCAACCTTGTCCTCGCGGCCCAGAATGAAGGAGATATCGTCCAGTATCTTTTCGCCGTCAATGGTCTTGCTTAAGTGCTCCACGGTCAGGACCTCGTTGCCAATCTCGCGGAAAGGACGGAAATCAATGTACGGATACTTACGGCTGGAAGGACGGATGTCGTCCAGCTCAATCTTCTCAAGGGCGCGCTTACGGGAAGTGGCCTGTTTGGACTTGGACGCATTGGCGGAGAAGCGCTGGATAAATTCCTGGAGCTCCTTAATCTTCTCTTCCTTCTTGCGGTTGGCTTCCTTCATCTGCTTCACAATCAGCTGGCTGGACTCCACCCAGAAGTCGTAGTTTCCTGCGAACAGCTGGATTTTCCCGTAGTCAATATCAGCAATCTGGGTGCAGACCTTATTCAGGAAATAACGGTCATGGGATACCACGATAACTGTGTTCTCAAAGTTGATCAAAAACTCCTCCAGCCACGCAATGGCATCCAGATCCAGGTGGTTGGTAGGCTCATCCAGAAGCAGGATGTCTGGGTTGCCGAACAGGGCCTGGGCCAGAAGTACCTTTACCTTCTGGGCGCCCAGAAGGGAGCCCATCTGCGCATAGTGCAGGTCCGGCTCAATACCAAGTCCGTTTAAAAGGCTTTCAGCATCTGACTCTGCCTCCCATCCGTTCATGTTGGCGAATTCACCCTCTAACTCAGCGGCCTTGATGCCGTCCTCGTCCGTGAAGTCCTCCTTCATGTAGATGGCTTCCTTTTCCTTCATTATCTCATACAGTCTCTTATTGCCCATGATGACCGTATCCAGGACCGTGTACTGGTCATACTTAAAGTGGTCCTGCTGCAGGAAGGACAGCCTCTGTCCGGGAGTGATGATGACATCGCCGCTGGTAGGCTCCAACTGGCCTGACAGGATCTTAAGGAATGTGGACTTTCCGGCACCGTTTGCGCCGATGAGTCCATAGCAGTTGCCCTCGGTGAATTTGATATTCACATCCTCAAACAATGCCTTCTTGCCCACGCGAAGAGATATGTTGCTTGTACTAATCATGTTCGTTACCTTTCTCTTAATCTGTTCTTCTTAATCTGTTCCGCTGATATTTCTGGTATCTGCTGATATTTCTAGTAAAAGAGGGGTCATGTACGGCCCCTCTCACGCTGTTTACTCAATATCAGATTGTACAGGGAAAACACTTATTTTGCAAGGGTTTTTCGCAAAATTGTGGCGTCAGCCCGTCTATTTCGTTCCTTTAATCTCCACCGGATAGTTTACTCCCTGGGAATTCACATAGGTCACAGTCACCTTATCCCCGCTGTCTCCTGCCAGGGCCCCTTCCTCTATGGGGCAGTTATCCTTTAAGAAGCTTAACTCCTGGCCGTCGTCTGTCTTAATGGTAAAGCTGCTCATCGCGTTAGCCGTAGTGGTTCCATCCTCCGTAAGGATACTCCACTCCTCCTGCTCTGGAAGGGCCACCACCAGGGTCACGTCCTCCAGGCTGCCCAGGGGCTCTCCTATATATGCAATGGCTATCTGCACATCCTCCTCAATCTCCACCTCCACGTCCCGGATGTTGGACTGGCTGATATCATAGTCCTTGCCGTCGTCCGCCTGAAGGGTGAACACCGAACCATCCGCTGTCACCTTTGTAACGGTGCCCTGAAGCATATGGTATACTTCCTTTGCCTCAGCCGCCTGTTCCGTTGTCTCCGGGGCCTTTGCCGTTGTCTCAGGCGCTTTGGTAGTCTCCTCAGCCGAAGCCTGGCTGGTAACTGTCTCAGATGTCTCCACCGCCGGTTTTTTGGCACAGCCCGTTCCCAGCACCATTGCCGCAGCCAGAGCGGCTGCTGTTATCATCAATGAATGTTTCTTCATATTGCAATTCCTCCCGTCTTATATCAGATTACCTATGAAGCTTATCATCATATCCTGTTAATTTCAATAAAGATTCCCTTAATTTTGCCGGTATCATAACCAGTACTCCGGACAGTCCCATGCCCAGAATCCCGGGCAGATGCCGGAGACACAGAAGTATGATCAGACGTCTGGCTGCGGGTGACAGTTCCATGGCAGTACCTTCCTTTTTTTGTAAGTATGCCCCGGACTTCCTTAGCCCAAACTTCCTTGGGAAAAACTTTCTTGTAACAGCCAGTACCAGATGCTATAATATTTTAGTAGATTGAAAGGAGGTAGCCCCGTTTATGAATGACCCTGTGCTGACGCTGCGATGGTTTTTAAACTGCCCTGAAATTGATAATCTGGAATTCTTCGGAGATGAGGACTGTCTGGGAAATCCCATCACCGGAGTCAATGTAATTGACAATCCGGAAGGCGTCCCCTGGATTAAAAAAAACGAACTGGTCCTGACGACCGGCTTTATTTTTTATAAGGATATTGCTCTGACAAAAAAGCTGTTAAAGGAGCTCCATGATGTGAGCTGCACCGCACTGTGCATAAAAATAAAACGTTTTTACGACACCATTCCTCAGTTTCTCATAGAAGAAGCGGCCAGGTACCGCCTCCCTCTGATTGCAGTTCCCTTCTACCACAGTTACTCTGATATTATGCGAGTCATATTCCGTGAACTGGAACTGAGGCAGCTGTCCAACCAGGCCTTTGTCATCAATGAAACCCGCAAATTTTGCCAGCTCTTCACCAGCAACAGCGGAATCAGTTCCATGCTGTCCATGCTGTCCTCCTACACGGATTCCATCATCCTGATAACCGACTATAACGACAAATCCGTGTATTTCCATATTCCGGATTCCTATGCCAATCTCCTGCAAACCTCCAGCCGTGTAGTGATCCGGCCCGATAAATCCAAAAACGCAGAGAGCGGCAAGGAGACTGACAGCGATAAGGAAGCGTCCAATACGCGCAGGTTCTGGATCAACAAACAAATCATACCCTTTGCCGTTTTTCCTATCCCCAGCGGCAGGTATTACCTCTGCGCAGACATAAACGCCGCGCCCCTTTCAGAAGACATAGTCTCCATCATCACAAACTGTCTTCCCATCCTGTCAACCGAGCTTGAAACCATCCAGGTAAACCAGCGGCGCTTTTCCTCCACCAACCACTTTGCCCCTTTTTTCTCCATGCTGTCGGACATGCGTTCCAAATCCAGCGAAGAAATAAGGATCGTCTGCAATACATTTTCCTTCCCCTATGACTGCAAGCGGGTCTGCATCGCCTATGAAATCCAGCAGGCGGGAAGCCCGGATAGGCTGATGCGCACGGTTTACGATAAATTCAGCACTATCCTGGAAAATTCAGGACAGCAGTATTTCCTAAGTTTTTACAATGATTATGTGATTATATTTCTGTTCTTCCAGAAAAACATTTCCAACCTGGAGGCGGTGAACCAGGCACAGATGACAGCGGAATACCTGTACCAATCCCTGGATGAGAGCCTGCGCCAGTGGGTGCGGGGCGGAGTCAGCAGAAGCCACAGCCGTTTGGTGACAATCGGCACTGCATTTGAGGAAAGCTTAATTTCCATCAATATGCAGTCCCACCTCAATCCCCAAAAGGCTGTGGCTTCCTATCTGCGTCAGATTCCCTATCATCTCCTGAGAAACCTGAACCATCACGACCTGAATAAAATATATAACGACACCATCGTCCGGCTGGTTGACTACGACCAGGCAAACGGCACCTGTCTGGTCCATACCCTGCGCATGTACCTGGAAAACCGTATGGTCATCCGCGAGACCTCCAGACAGCTTTTCATCCACCGCAACACCCTGGCAGACCATCTGAATCTGATAAAGCGTATACTGGGCACTGATCTGGAAGCCATGGACGAAATTTTCAGCTTCTACCTGGGACTGTGCGCCTATGATCTGCTCAAGGAAACATAGCTTAAGCCTGATGTGCCTCCTTGCCTAATGTCTGGAGGTGATTCATATTCCCATAGAGCTTCCGGATCTTTGCAAACTCGTCCTCATCGTAAAAGCTGCACTCCCCTCTTGCGTAAGCTTTTGCTACTTCCAGCATAAATCTGGCGGCCTCCTCACAGTCCGTGATGTGGGTGGCTCCGGTAGCACATCCAGCTACCGGCACCTCTGTGGTGATGGCTACTCCGATAACCGGCGCCTTTGTTCCCGTTGCAGGCTGCAGGATGCTGTTTAAATGATACAGATCATTGCCATAGGGCGTAATATCCTGGACAGACAGGGCATATACATAGGGGAGCCGCCCGGTGGTGGTCTGCATAATGTCCAGAACGGACTCAGACACCTTCAGAATATATCCCTCCTTAACCGTAGGTGATATGGCGAATCCCCTTGTGTTGATAATCCGGTTCCCCTTGGTAGTGTCAACAGACAGGACCGCGTCAAGCTCATCACTCAGCTCTTCCTTGTTGACCTGGGCCATCTCCACAGGTGAATCCATAAATGCCACCGGCTTGTGGGGCCTTGTAGGTGCGTCGGGACACACATGAGTGGATACAATGATGTCACCCTCCAGTATGTCGCCCTTATTCTGCATATCCAAGAGCTTGGCAGCCAGGGATAATGCCACCAGGGCGCCGTCGCCGTCAGACACGAATCCGATTCGCTCCGGCCTTGCTCCCAATCCTCCCAGGCGTCCCAAAAGCCCCAGTGTGGGCGCATCTCCCCCGCACGTCTTTCCCCTGCTTCCGTGAATCCTGACCTTGACCATATCGGTTTTGCCCTTGGGGCCAACGAGCGGATATACGTGGATATCCGCATCCTTCCTGATTCCTCTTAAGTATGCCTCAACCGTTTCTCCGCTGGCATTGCTGTCATCCAGAACATCATACACTTCCAATAACTGTTTGATTAACACGACATATCTCCTCCTGGTATTTATTCAATTCCCATTAAATCGCACACCGCTGCCACATATGCCTTGGCGGCAGTCACCACATCTTCTATCTCCACTGTCTCATTGTAGGAGTGAATACCCACTGTATTGGACGGACCGAACTGGATCGTAGGAATTCCCTGACGCCGGTAATCCCTGGCATCGCTGGAAGCCCACTGGTAAGCAGGCACCACCTGGGTACCTAAAAATGCCTCCACATTCTTTTTAACAGCAAGAACCAATGGATCCTCATGATCCGTAAAATTTGGCTCAGAACGGTAATTCAGCTCAAAATCAACCCCGTCCACTCCGCTCTCCCTGCGTATCTCCTCCACGCAGGCAGCAATCTCATCCTGGCTGACGCCTATGGGCAGACGGCAGTCAACCACTGCCTCGCAGCAGTCCGGCACCATATTGTGGCGGGTTCCCCCCTGTATCAGGCCGATATTGGTGGTTACATGATCTATGACACTTCCCAAGCCCGGAATCTCATTCTTATCCTCCGCTATCATCTTTGAGTCTGCCAGAGGCTTTAACTGCCTGTCTGAGAAATGTCCGCTTATCCTGGTAAGCTTTTCCACCAGCGGAAGGACCTTTGCCATCTTAAGGATTGCATTCTCTCCCTTATAATTCCCAAGACTTCCGTGAGCCGCCTTGCCATGGGCCCGGATTGTCAGCAGCATTCCCCCCTTCTGGCCAATCTCAATGGTCGCCATGGAGGTGGGTTCCGCCACCAGGCATCCGTTTGCTCCCTTGGCGTATCCGTGCTCACACAGCCACGCAGATCCGTACTCCCCGCCGCTCTCCTCGTCAGAAACAATGTGAAGCCGTATATTCCCCTTAAGGCAGACATTGGACTCTTTTAACAGAGCCATGGCAAAAAGGACTCCGGCCACCCCGGCCTTCATGTCGGAGGTTCCCCTACCCAATATCTGGCTGTCAGTGACTGTACCGCAAAAAGGATCAAAATCCCATAGTCCTCTGTCTCCCGCCGGGACTACGTCCACATGCCCGTTGAAAATCAGGCTGTATCCGTCCTCGCTGCCCATTCTGGCCACCACGCAGGGGTAATCCGGGTTTTCCCCGGTTTCCTCGTAGGCAATACCGGCCTTCTCCAGATATTTCTCAACAAAATCCACCACTTCCCTCTGGGTTCCTGTGGGATTCTCGCTGTTAATCCTGATAAGCCGGGAAACCAGGTCAATCAGTTCAGCTTTCCGATCTTCCACCATGCTGATTAAATTTTCTTTTCTCATTTTTTCCTCCGTCAGTCGCGTTCGTTCTGATATAGAAAACAGGCTACCATGTGGTCCGTGTCCCCGTGGGGCAGCAGTTTCGGCAGTTCCTCCCTGCACCGCTTCATACACCGTGGACAGCGGTTTGCAAGAGGGCATCCCTTCTGTTCCCCGATTGGGCTGGGTACCTCACCGGTCAGCACAATGCGTTCCTTTTCCTCCTCCGGGGATTCCGGCGGAATGGCGGACAAAAGTGCCTGGGTATACGGATGCAGGGGATTGTGGTAGATAGAGTCACTGTCACACAGTTCCACCAGCCGCCCCAGATACATGATGGCGATGCGGTCGCTGATATATTTCACCACGCTCAGGTCATGGGATATGAAAATATATGTAAGGTTAAAATGCTTTTGCAGCTTCTTAAACAGGTTAATGACCTGGGCCTGTATGGACACGTCAAGAGCCGATACGGGTTCATCGCAGATGACCACTCTGGGATTGCTGGCAATGGCCCTGGCAATGTTCAGCCTTTGGCGCTGTCCCCCAGAAAACTCATGGGGATATCGGTTTAAATGCTGCATATCAAGTCCCACTTCCTTGAACAGGCCTATGGTCCTTTCCTGGCGTTCCCTGGCAGTGGCAGGCGTCTTGTGGACAATCATGGGTTCCTCCACGGAATCCGCGGCCGTATGGCGGGGGTCCAGGGAAGAATAGGGATCCTGGAAAATAATCTGCACTTCCTTTGTGAAGTCTTTCTTCTCTTTTCCTTTCAGGGCATGGATGTCTTTTCCTTTATAAAGGACTTCCCCGTCGGTGCGCTCATAAATCCCGATGCAGGTGCGCCCGCATGTGGTTTTCCCACAGCCGGATTCGCCCACCAGGCCAAGGGTCTCGCCTTTGCGGATGAAAAAGGACACATCGTCCACGGCCCTGAGAAGCTTCCTTCCCGTCTTAAAATATTTCTTCAGATGCCTGGCTTCCAGAATGATTTCATTTTGCTTCATCTTTGCGGCCTCCTATTCTTTTGCGTCAGGAGAATAATAGAGCCAGCAGGAGGCGGTATGATTCTCCTCGAATTCAAACAGAGGCGGCGTAAGCCTCCGGCAGATGTTCATGCAGTGTCTGCACCGCGGTGCAAAAGCACAGCCGGCGGGCGGAGCCAGCATGTTC
>OJJA01000633.1_pt1 | contig 11945 bp, 6 predicted proteins | sample 1596031 | NCBI WGS metagenome assembly OJJA01 (sample SAMEA4350132, study PRJEB24818) | metagenome | biome: human; feature: gut; material: faeces | place: Denmark | collected 2013-09
GGTCGTTCGACGCAATGTTTTCATCAATTCTTTGAGGAAAAAGAACGGTTTGGTTGGGAATGTAAGGACGAAAATGTAACTTTGCCATAACGAAATACTTTATGCCTAAAGATACAAAAACTTTGGGGAATAGCAAAGCCCGGGCTTGCGAAAGTCTGGGCTTTGTGCATAAAAAAGGTTGTGCCAGAGTTTTGACACAACCTCTATTCTTTACTTTCTAACATAAAAAACTTATGTTTGTGCTTGTTCAACAAATAAAGAAGTGATATGGATAGTAATGTTGTAGAAGTACTTTATAATATATATCATCGTAAACTGTCTAAGGTTTCGGTAGAATATAAACGGTATTTATATGAGAATATAAATTGGACCTCCCGCCTTATTGGTATTAAGGGCTCAAGGGGAGTGGGTAAAACAACTTTGTTGCTTCAGTATATAAAGTGTACGTTTGCTGATGTAGATAATGCGTTTTATATTTCTTTGGATGATTTATGGTTCAAGACCCATTCCTTGATGGAGCTTGTAGAATATGTTTATACTCATGGAGTAACTCATTTATTCTTGGATGAGGTGCATCGTTATCCGGACTGGTCTCAAATTCTGAAGAATATATACGATAGCTATTCGGATTTATATCTTGTTTATGCAGGTTCGTCTATGTTGGAAATCGATAATTCAAAGGTGGATTTATCCCGACGGCAGACCGTTTATGTGATGTCCGGACTTTCGTTTCGGGAATATCTTGCTTTTGAAGGTGTAATATTTCTTGCTCCGCTTTCATTAGATGATCTTGTCAGTCGGCATGTGGCAACTGCCATGGAGATAACGTCTTCGATAAAGATCCTTCCATTATTTGAGAAATACCTGAAGAATGGATATTATCCTTTCTATAAAGAAGCAGGAGAAGATTATCTGTTGCGGCTACAGGAGGTAGCTTCTCTCGTCATTGATGCAGATCTTCCCGCAGTAGAAGAAATAGAATATTCAACGGTGCAAAAGGCTAAGAAAATGTTGATGATCTTGGCGGAACGTGTTCCTTTTACTCCCAACATCAGCCAATTGTGTAAGGAACTGGAAACTACGCGAGATGTAGGTTTAAAATTATTGTATGCTTTGGAACGGGCTGCGCTCTTGAAATTATTGATTTCTGAGATTAAAAGCTATAAATCTCTGTCAAAACCAGAAAAGGTATATCTTAATAACACAAACTTGATGTATGTACTGACCGCAAAAGTAGATAAAGGAAATCTTCGTGAAACATTCTTTTTTAATCAGGTAAATGCTGCATATTCCGCTATAATGCCTCAAAAAGGTGATTTTCTTGTAGATGGTAAGTATTTGTTTGAGGTGGGTGGAAAGGGAAAAACTTTTGAGCAGATTAAGGACATAGCGGATAGCTTTTTGGCTGTAGATGATGTGGAGTGTGGACATAAGAACCGTATTCCATTGTGGATGTTCGGCCTGCTGTATTGATATCATTCTCAATGCTGTCGCATTTATAACTTGAACTCAGGTTCAGCGCTACGCAGGGTTTATCCTCACTTTTACCTACACGCTTACACCCATGCTCTGTATTGCCCTATTCATCGGTGATAGAGCATGGTGGAAGCAAATGGAAAGAGTGGTGTTAGGTAAATTTGCCTACACCACTCTTAATTAGATGTATGTCTCTGATTATGTTTTCGTTACCCTTTATATTCGTATAAAACCTTTCATTCTTTATCTTCTCATTTTCTGCTTCTTTTGATATAAAAGATACTGGATTCCTTGCTTTTCATTAGATACTACTCTGTTTCTTCTCTACTTTTGTTTCTTCTAAACAGGGATTGTAGATGTCAGTCTCCTATGTTCATTGTGAAAACTATATGTGTTTATTGTATTGATATACAGTGCTGTAGTGGTGCGCACGCCTGTAGGATTCGTGCTTCGCGTCTGTGAAGCACGAGCCTCATAATTGTGAAGCGGCTGATTCACAATTGTGGTCATTCAGAAATAAAGCACTCTGAACTAAAAAACTACCTATGCGGAAACAATGAAGTAGCTGTGTTTGCGCTACATAACAGCCTTTTCACATGTGTTCCTCCTTATACTGCGTCGGCGAACATCCCATATACTGTTTGAATACCGTACTGAAGTAGCGTGATGTAGAGAATCCTGTCTGATCCGCTATCTCATTTATGCTGAGGGAACTATGTGTAAGCAACCATACAGCCTTTTCCATTCGGATTTTAGTAATATAATCATTTGCCCCCATTCCGGTCAGTGCCTTCAACTTGTTGTAGAGGGATGCGCGGCTGATGCCCAGTTCTGTACAAAGTAGCGGTACTCCCATTTGCGGATTTTCCAGATTATCTGAAATGGTTTTATTCATTCGTTTGAGAAATATTTCGTCTGCCGAACTGAATGTACTTTCTTGTGGTTGAGGAAGCGGCTCTGTGCCGGAGTAACGCATCCGCATTCGCTCTCGGTTTTTTAGCTGGCTTTGAATAATTGTATAGAGAATATCGACTTCAAAGGGTTTGGTCTGATAAGCATCTGCCCCATTTTTGTAGCCGAATGTCTTGCTCTCTTCATCATTGCGGGCTGTGAGCAAAATAACGGGAATATGACTGATTTCCAGGTCTTCTTTGATATGCTTGCATAATTTGTAACCGTTCATGCGAGGCATCTGGATGTCGCTGACAACAATATCCGGATGCGATTCACGGCAGATGCGCAGAGCCTCTTCGCCATCATAAGCCACCCATATCTTTTTGAATTTATTTTTGAGAGCATCGGACAGGTAATCGGTCAAATCTTTATTGTCATCTACAATAAGTAAGGTGTTGCCCTGGGTTTCTTCCTTTCCGTCCTTTCCGTCCGGGATGCTTTCCAGCTCTTCGGTAGGAGCTAATAACTCATTCAGATAAGGCTGGGGTTGCAGCGTGACTTTTCCCGGTTGCGCATCCCGTGGCAGTTCGAACCAGAAGGTGGAACCGGGAGAGTCTCCATGATCGTAAGCGCCGATACTTCCGCCATGTTGTTCTGTAAGGATTTTGGAGTAGGAGAGTCCGATGCCCGTTCCGGGGCGACTGTTGTTGCCCTGATAGAACCGGATAAACAGATTATTTATATCTATGTCCTTTAAACCCGGACCTTGGTCTGAGATGGAAATACGGACACAGGTTTTGTCTTCCGATAAATCGGCAGAAACCTCAATCAGAGTGTTCTCATCACTGTATTTCAGTGCGTTGATTAGTAGGTTTGTTAAGATAGTGCTGCACTTTTCCTTATCGAAACAGAGGGTGTCTATCTCTTTATTAGGAGTATAGGATATGGAAATGCCTTTCATGTTGGCTTCCGGTCTGAAGTCAGCTAAGAGTTGTTCAATCCATGAATTTAGTTCTACGCTTTCGATATTCAGCGAACTTTGCCCGACTTCCATTTTCCGTACATTCAGCACCATGTCCAGCAGTTTCTTCATGCGCCCCGATTGCCTGCTGATGCTTTGTATTACCGGATACTTCTCATCTTCAGGCGACAATGTTCCCAATAGCTGTTTCAGTGGTGCATGTATCAAGGTCAGCGGGGTGCGAAGTTCGTGATTGATATTGATGAGAAAACGTACTTTCTCTTCATATACCTGCTGCTCGTGCTCTTTCATCGCCCATTTCAGCTTGTTCTCTTTGCGGCGCAACAGGGAGAAGAAAGCCAATATAAGGCCTATGCAGACTACTGCGATGCAACAGATAGTAAACCAGACGGACTTATACCACGGTGGAAGCACTACCAATTCCAGTATCCGGTAGTCTTCCGTCCATCCGCCGCTACGGGTGCTGCATGAGGCTAAAACCTGATATGTTTTTGCCGGCAGTCCGTTGAACGTCAGTTCTGGTTGATACGAGTACATGATTTGCCCATCCATGCCACGTAAGGTATACCGATACATAGGCTTGCGAAAAATATCTCTGTCATGGGTAATGATTTTGATAGAGATGGGTTTGCTATGTTCCTGTACAGTCAGGCTGCGTCCGTTTTTTATAAAGGCATTCATTCGTTCTCCGCCCACAGCCACGTCGGCCAACTCAAGAACAGGAGGAACTGTATCTTCGTCCGGCAGTTGTTTGTCAATGCAAAGCAAGCCGTTGACTCCTCCCATATAAATGTCCCCTTCTGCGGATAGCAGCCGTGGTTTCTCCAGATATTCGTTCTGGATAACACCGTCCGATTCTCCGTATAGGATAAATTCTCCTTCACGGATGAGGTGGGCAAACAGTTTTCCATCCGTCCCTATCCATACACGTCCCCGTTTATCACAAATCAATGAGTTGATTTCATTAATCAGGTTGTTGGGGATGTTGACATGTTCGTGCTTTTCTGCTGAATACCGGCTGAGGCCATAGTTGCTTCCTATCCAGAAAATGCCGTTTTCATCGATGGAAACGGAGTTGAATATCGTGTCTCCGGTGCAATGATACAGAGTTTCTAACCGGTTGATTCGTGAGTCTATCTGATAGATGCATTTGATGTCGTGCAAGTAGGAGATGGGGCCATTCTGGCATATTGGCAAGATAGCACCAACGACTACCGGAGTAGGTTTATCTAAAGAAATAGGGGTGAATTCTTTCTTCTCTATGTGATAACTATAAGGCATTTCAGAGAGTAGCAGCACTGTTTCTGGAGTATTCCGGAAGACATTTACAGCCTTCCCGCGTTGGCACAAGAGGGCGTTGATGCTGTCGTTCACGATAATCAATGGCCGGTACTCTTCGGTGTGTTTATCAAAGAAGAATAATCCTTTACTGAACAAAGAAACCAACAGATGCCTTTTATCCACTTCCGTAATGGAGGAAATTTTGTCTCCCCAAGTAGACTTTGTATGGTAGAATCTATTGTTGTCGGGGTAGAAACGGTTGATTCCACCGCCGTCTGTCCCTATCCATATATCCTTCTCTTCTCCCTGATAGATGCTTAGCACTGCTTTTTCGCTCAGTCCGTATTCTGTGCTTGGCAGTGCATCCGAATATATCTTCATTCCCACTTCCCTGATATTTATCAGTCCGCCGCGTACACTGCCTGCCCACATGTTGTTGTTTGAGTCGGAATATAAGCAGAGGATGGAGTTGACCGGCAGGGAATAAGGATTACCGGGTGCGTGGGCTATGGTGGATATCTCATCATTCTCCGGATTCAGGATATAAATGCCTGAGCCGTCTGTTCCAATCCATATCTGTCCGTTGTTCTCAGCCAGGGAAAGCACTACATTGGTTTGCAGGAGGGAGTTCCCGGTGTGATAGGAATGCAAAAGTTTACCTTGGCGGTCATAACATTTCACTCCTTGATGATAGGGGGCGAGCCATATATGTCCGTCTTTGTCTATCAGGCTGGTTATGATTTCATTACTTTCAAAAGGAACAGGGTGAGTCCGTCCCGTAGGTATATCGACGAGCAGTGCATGGCTCCAACGGCTGGTGCACAGCAGAGTCCGGTCGTCCCATTTTTGCAGATTGGTGATGTTATAATGACTGTTGGGAGTCAGCGGACATAGGAATCTGATTTTGTGATTGGCATAATCATATTTATATAGCCTTCCATTGCCTCCGAATATTACTCCGTCCGTCCAGGGACAAATGGAAGACACCACTACCGGATTTTGGTCTTCATCGCGCGCTTGCAGGAAAGTGTCTTCCTGATAGTTATAGTGGAAGAGTCCTTTCGGCGTGATGGCCCAGATGGTATGTTCTTCGTCTTCAATGATATGGGTGATATTTCCCAACAAGTATTTTCTTAGCTCGTAACCGTCAAAACGCCCTATACCGGACTTGGTTCCGATCCATACATATCCTTTGTCGTGGCTTACTACCAGGCAACGAACAGAAGAGGACAGACCGTCCTGGGTACTAATCTGCTGGAAAGCATATTGTTTATTACCTGTAACTTTACCCGGTAGGAATAATAGTAGGCACAATATGAATGCGGTTAACATGTTTTTCTTCATGGTGCTATACAAAGATTGGAACAAAAATAGTCTTTTGTTTCGAGCCACACAAAACAAAAAACAGGTATTTCATGATGATGGTCCCTGTTTTTATCTGTTTGGGCTGTAAAAAGTCAATTTTAATTGGAAATGAATCAAACAAATAATCGTTTCCCGACACGTTGGGAACAGAAATTATGCTTACCTTTGTGCGTAAGCAGAAAAAACAGAAGTTATGGTACAGAAAGACAGATATATACGTTTTGACTGGGCGGTGAAGCGCTTGCTGCGCAACAAAGCCAACTTCGGCGTGCTCGAAGGTTTCCTCACCGTGTTGCTGGGCGAGCCTATCCGCATCGTCGAGATACTGGAAAGCGAGGGCAACCAGCAACGTGAAAACGATAAGTTCAACCGTGTGGACATCAAGGCGCGCAACAGTAAGGATGAAATCATCATCGTCGAGGTGCAGAACACGCGCGAGATATACTACCTGGAGCGCATCCTCTTCGGCGTTGCTAAGGCCATCACGGAGCATATCGAACTGGGAGAACTTTACTCCCAAGTGAAGAAGGTGTACTCCATCAGCATCCTCTATTTCGACATCGGCAAGGGCAACGATTACCTGTACCACGGTCAGAATTCCTTTGTGGGCGTGCATACGGGCGATTTTCTGGAGGTCACCACTAAGGAGAAGGATGCCATCGTGCGCAAGCTGCCTGCCGAAATCTTCCCCGAATACTTCCTGATTCGTGTGAATGAGTTCAACAAAGTGGCTGTCACCCCGCTTGAGGAGTGGATAGAGTATCTGAAGACCGGCATCATCCGCCCCGATACGAAAGCTCCCGGACTGGAAGAGGCACGCCGCAAACTGATTTATTACAATATGGACAGGGCGGAACAACTGGCGTATGACGAACATATCAATGCCGTAATGATTCAGAATGATGTGCTGAGTACGGCGGCGGAGGAAGGAAGAGAGGAAGGCAGGCAGGAAGGGCTGGCGGAAGGCAGGCAGGAAGGCAGACAGGAAGAAAAAATAGAGAACGCCCGAACAATGAAAGCCTTGAATATCTCCTCCGAGGTCATCCACCAGGTGACGGGTCTGCCTATCAAAGACATAGAAGAATTATAAAAATAACAAGATACTATTTATTTTTCGTCTCGCCCGATTTTCGTTTTATGAAAAGCAGGCGGGACGTTCTGTTTTTTTCCGGCGTAGAGACAGAAATATGAACCTGCCTAAGGAGTTGCCTTGGGCAAATAGCTCGAAAATATCCCCTGACCGCATTGCTTTTCAAAGTAAAGGGTAAAGCAATATGTGACTTTACCCTTTACTATATATAATAGGAATATATATACTGAATATTCCGATTTTATTGTGATAACCCTATCTCTTTTTTCTCTTTCTACTATTCAACCTAGTATCTACCGAAGATGCTATATAATATCATGGGTTGGATAGTAGAGTCGAATTCTCCATGATAATCGAGAGGTTTCCAAATTTTTCCTGCTTTTTCAAAAAGCAGGTATTGATAATCATCGAAACAACCATCCTTAAGTATTAAGTTTATGAGATTATTCACAGCATCTTTAAAATCAGGAGAAGAATCTGTTAAAAAGATGTTGGCACCTAAGGGGGTATTCCAAATTTTACTGTAAAGTATAGCATTCGCTATATCAGGAAATATGTGTGCTTCAAATTCATAAGTAAACTTTTTATTTGGATCATCGAAATCTTCTCCATAATATAAGTGTTGCAGAGCATATAATAGTTCTTCCTCAAGAGTTTTTGAGTTAATGTCTTTTTTGCTTGCAAATAAAATAGTTCTATCAGTAGACTTATATTTTCCTTTTGATTGCCCTTCGATAGAAGGATCAATGTGGAAGTTGATTTTTATGCCAACTTTTGTTAATGAGTTATAGACTTTTTTTCTGAATTCATCGTAATTCATACTTACTATAGCTTTTTCAAGAAGTTTCTTTTCTTCATCTGTTAAAGTAGACTTATCTCCGTATATTTCGCCAAGAACTCCTGTTTCAGAACCGCCGATTTGAATAGAACCTCCAGGGTTGGGATTTTCAGGATCGCCTCCGCCTAGTGGAGGACATTCTTCTACAGGGTAATAACCAACTATCACAGTAGGACAAAATAGGTCGTCGCCACCTACACCAAACTCCATATCATCCATGCCTTGCCCCCTATCGCAATTGGAGTCAGAACCATAAATAGGATAATATACTATAACACAATCTCCTTCAGAGGAGCGTGTAGCGATATTTGAGGGTATAACATCTTTCAAACTATCTGTTACTTTTGATAAACTCGCTATAATCTTCCCTTCTGAATATCTCCAACCATTAATAAAGGTCCCATTCACTTCATAAAAGAAGACACTGCCACTGAAATCAGGTTGGCGATATAGGTAATTGTTCTTTCCGATTGTTCGAGTTTCTTTTAAATACTTATAAGTTCCAATGAAAATAGTAATGAAACTTCTTGTCTTGTTTGTTTTTTTATCTAATAAAGTTACTAAACGAGCGTTGTTACGAATAAAATTATGTTTCTTATCAGCTATCCAATGAGCTTCTGTATCATTGTCCATTATGAGATATGAACCATGAATGTAGATAGGGGTCTCTACTACCTCATACTGCATTTTATTATACTCTTTGGCTTCATTCCAATGAGGTTTGTATAACCATTCTTCACTGCTACTAATTCGTGTTGTAATAACTGGAGCATAGTTCTTCTCAAACCACGCTTTCGCTACCGATATGGTTAATTCTTCATTTTTTTGATTTTGCTGATTGGCTTCAGAGTTTCCATCTCCTTGTAGCATATGGTCAGCACAAGCTAATAGCATACAGAGTATCCCTATATACACTAGGATATTCCACTTTCTGTAAAATCTAATGTTTTTCATGTTCTTTTTTATTAGTTTGACAATTATTTAATTTTATCTTCGAAGATACTTTTTAAGTCGCGATGTAGTTTGAATGTATTGAAACCGTAAACCTTTACATCTTCTGTTAATATTTTATGAGCTATTCTGCATGCTTCTTTTCTTCTTCCCGTTTCGTTGTATAAAAAGGCTAATTTCCCTCGTGGAGTTTGTAAGGAAGGCATCATAGCAGCAGCTAATTTATAGGCTTTCTCTGCTTCTTCCCACTTCCCCTTTTCTTTTAAATAATCTCCTTTTATTAAGAATAAACCAGGAGTCGGAAAATTAGTTTCCAAGAAATGTATGGAATAAAGAAATTTTATATTTGAATGATTTGCTCTTAGTATTTGGCTATAGAGATAGACAAAGTTTATATCACTTTTCATCTCTTTCTTTACGTTAATGAGTGTATTGGGGAGTTCAGTATTATTAGATTTCAGACAAATATATAGTTTGTGATATGCTTCCCATTTATTCCAAAGTTGGCTACTCAGGCAAATAATGGTAAGACTATATACGGCTATTTTTGCTATTTTAGAGTATTTATTATAAGGAAGTTCATAATACTTTTTATCTCTCTTTTTGTTTATTATGAAGGCTATTCCGATAACCCATAATGTAAGTAATGGGAATACTTGATCCGGATAGGCAAAAAATCCCCATATTGCAATTCCTGCCAGAAGCGATTTGCATGTAATAGTAACCGAATTTCTGCTTTTTGATGGAATAAGTAACCAAATAATGAAAGTTAAATAGACAAACAAGCCTATTAGTCCATACTCAACAGTTATACGTAAGGGTTCATTAAATGCTAAATGAGTATTTCCTGCTAATATCTTTTCTTCAGTAGATGTTGATGGCCTACCCATATATTTCGCTTGATAATATAAATAATTAGCAGCGAAACCACCTTTGCCGAATCCTGTTAAGGGTTTGTCTTGTATCATTTGCCAGCTAACTTTCCATATCAGTAAACGTCCATCAGCAGATTTTGGCTTTAAATAATATAATGCTCCGGCAGATACACCAATACAAAGTGCAATACTTCCACAATATATCAACTGTTTTAATCGTAACTTTTTGGTCACAAACCGCAAATACAGGCAATATAAAATAGAAACGATTAATGAAATGTAAGCTGCACGAGCATATGTTAGTATAAGTAGGGGTATACAGAATAATGCAATGGCGATTATGATTACTAACATCTTGCGATATTTTTTTAGTTTGATATAAAAAAGTATGAATGTATTCAGTATAGCCCCTAACAAGGAACTTAATATTATAGCAAGTATTGCTGGATTATGATAGGGACCAGTTAATGTGAAATATTCACTATAGGAGGAGAGGCATCCCAAGTATTGCAAATATCCCCAACATGCAAGTAGGACAGCTGCCCCAAGAACGCTTTTAAAAGCAACTAAATAGTATATTCGCTCTATATGACACAGTATGATGAACAGTATTAGTAAGCTGTAGCTTCCTATATTCCATAGATTTACTAAATCCCTAAAGTCAATCAAATAAAATACTAGAAAAAGGAAACATAAGATTGTGGGTTTATATAATTTAGCTTTTCCTTGAAAGATACTTAAAGATATTATACTTATTATGATTGATACTATAGCTATACTAAATATGGATGATGTCTGGGGATGATTGAATACCTCAAAGAAAAAGCCAGATACAGAGAATGTTATTATCATTCCCAGTAACAAAGAAATTGAGTAATTCATGACTTTTTTCATATGCAAATTCTCGTGTTATAAATGTCCGTGTCTAAACATATCTTAGTGCGAATCTTGTGAATGCCTTTTCTTGACTAAAATTAAATTAGCCAAAATCGTATTTAGACTTTTGCTATGGTGTATTTAGACCTAAAGGTTAACAACCTTTTGAGGCAAAATTAGATAAATGCTTATTCGTGTACAAATTTATATGCCAGAATATTAGTCGTTTAGCTATATTTGGACTCGCCTTAGCTAAAATTGGATTATAGTGTCTTGTCTTGCTTGTTTTGAGAGGAAGAAATGAATTTTATTCGCATTTGTTTACTGCCTCTTGGCTAATAAAGACTTGTTTATCTTTTGGAAAAAAGAAAGGGAGTTCCTCTTTGCCTTGATCGAGATTTCGTAACCAATATATAGTTCCACTGGGTATAGAATCAAAATCTATATAATTATATTTCGAATGTACTGTTTCATGTTCTATCCATTTGTTGTTATCAAAGTAGAGTAATTGATAATGATTATTGGGCTCTATACCATTTCTGGAATTTCTTGGATACAACTGTAATGCTTTGGCACATACCGGTGGGGTAAACTCAATGCCAAACCAACTTGATTCAATGTAAGTATCAGGATTTCCGTCACATGCCTGAAGATAAAGCGGTCCTGACTTGATAGGGGTTCCTTTCACTTTCATATATTGGGTAGTTGCAGGGATGTGGCATTGTAATGAATCAAAGATAGGCAATGGGCTTGGATGGGTGTAAATGTGTTTATTGTCTTTTGCCGCTAAAAACTCATATTCAGCAATATTGATAGAGCTATTGTCTTTTGTCTGCAATTTATAGTATCGGTATTTCTTATTATTATCTATATTGTATTTCTGCCAATATGGGGCAGGTGGAGTGGTGATCACATATAGTGTGTCATAAGAGCCTTCTATTTTATTAGTGGCCAATAGAAGTGCTCCTTTCATATTGTTCCGATAGTTGTCTAAGTGTGGTTTGGGAGGGTATTTACGTAACAGATGTATGGAAATTCTTTTTTGATAGTTACAATTTATAGTTTCTTTTTGAAATTTTCCTGTTGTGGAATCCTGTCGTATTATAAAAGCCATATCAAACTGAATTGATTTCCCATTATTATCTATATAGGTAGGGAAAAAAAGTGTATTTATAGGTACCTTATGATAGTGGACTATTTGTTTTATCGAATCGATACTCCCCCAAGCGACTGGATTAAGTCCTTGTGTGTTAAAAAGGGATAAATAAGCAAGATTATTTCCTTTTATTGGAGGGGTTGGCAAACTTATATCTGTAC
>OJJA01000659.1_pt1 | contig 11706 bp, 10 predicted proteins | sample 1596031 | NCBI WGS metagenome assembly OJJA01 (sample SAMEA4350132, study PRJEB24818) | metagenome | biome: human; feature: gut; material: faeces | place: Denmark | collected 2013-09
GATATTTAGTTTCCACCTTCCCATTTTCTACCTTGAATGCAGGAAGGTCAAACCAACCACCAAAAGCAGGGTTGACAATCAGTATATCGGGTGTATGCAAATGTATGTAACTTTGCAAAGATTCTGGGGAAGAAACCTCTATAGGCATTACATTCAGATTAGGCAGGCGCTTCAATACTGTCGTAAGTCCGCTTCGGATGATGACAGAAGTTTCAGCGACTGCTATCTTTACAGAAACATTATTGTTCATTTTTCAATCTCCTTTCCAGTTGGGCTACAGCAGGAACAAACATATAGTCTTCTACCTGGCAGTGTGAAGCAAGGTCATGTTCGCAGTTGAAGATGTCAAAAAGAACAGCATTAAGCTTGTTGTTGTTCTCTTTTTCCGGATAATATTTAATGATGATATTTTTCAGTTCGGTCAGCTTGGATTCAATCTGATTGTGCTTGCTGGCAAAAGTTGCTATATCATAGTTTTCAGCAAGTTTACCTTCAAGCAGCTTTTCGACATAGGTGAACACGGCCTCGTTTTCATATTCCATGTGGCGGCGTACCTCTTTGGCATATTCATCGAAAAATTTCAGAATGAGATAAGCAATATTGTCCGTACCCGAACAATCGATAGCTTCGATCAATTTACGACGGATAACAGGTAATTTAAAATCGAGGAAATAAGTATGTGCCCGTTTTAGGTAATCCATAAGTGCTGAGATAGAAAATACATTTTCATCTCCACTATAGGTATATTGCTCTTCGCTGATGAAATTGGCTACTGCGAGAAAGGTGCGGTAGTCTACGCCTTGTGCCTCACAAACGTCCTTTACACTCTTATCTCCAAATCCCAAGGAGAGTCCAAAGCGGCTCATAACCATTAATAAGGAGTAGTTATCACAGATAAGGTCGCTCATTTTGTCTGTGGCGCGATACTTATGCGGTTCATTCATTGCAGATTATCCTTTCTTTCTTTGTTAATTCGTGCGCAAAGTAACGACTTTTTGATGAAGATTACAATCGCTATTTGTAGGTATTTTAGTGTTTAGTCTTATTTAACGAGAAAAATTAGTTTGCAAACTAAATATTTTAGTTCTTTGCAAAAAACAAATGAAGCGTTATGAAAGGATTGACTGCGAAAGAAGAAGAAATCATGGGATTTTTCTGGGAGAAAGGTCCGTTGTTTGTGAAGGAAATGCTGGCTTTTTATGAAGAGCCCAAGCCGCACTTCAATACTTTGTCCACAATTGTAAGAGGTCTGGAAGATAAAGGTTTTCTGGCGCATAAGACTTACGGTAACACGTACCAGTATTATGCTGTGCTAAACAAGGAGGATTTCAGCAAAGGAACACTGAAGAAAGTAATCAGTAAATATTTCAATAATTCGTATCTTAGCGCAGTATCTTCATTGGTAAAAGAAGAAGATATATCACTGGAAGATTTGAAGCAGCTGATTGCAGAAGTGGAGAGAGGGAAGATATAGTAACTTTAAATATCGAAGATTATGAAAAACATTGCTATAACTTGTTTAGTGTTGGTAGCTGTTTGTGCAGGCTTGCAGGCGAAGAAGGTGGTGAGAGCGCCTTATTTCATGGCAACGAGTACCAGCCAAATAGAATTCCAGAAAGTGACATTAGGGAAAGATACGACATGGATAGAGGCTAAAATATATTCCAGACCGGGTGAAGGAGTAAGAATAGACTCGACTGCCGTTGTACAAGTGGGGGATAAAATGTATGCTTATTGGGGTGGCGATGGATTTTCGAAAGAGTTTTGGACGAATCTTCCGGCTTCGGGTGAGTTGGCTGTGACTTTGAAGTTTGAACCGATTCCTATGGATGCGGAAAGTTTCGACTTTTATGAAATGCCTGCAAAGAAGAGTGAAGGATGGAATATTTATGGGGTGCGTCTGGATGGCAAGAAGCCGGAAATCGGAATACCTGAGAAATTGTTAAATCAGCAATTGGATTATTCTCAGCCTTTGCCTGATCCTGATTTGAAAAATGGAAAGACGGTGATCCGCGGATATATATTGGGTTACAATCCGGTATATGGAACTACTCTGAATTTCAATTGCAGTGACTGGTTCTTTTTTGATGTATTTGGTCAATCCCTTCCGATAGCTGAGGATGGAAGCTTTTATTATGAAACAAACTTGATGATACCGGGTGATGCTACATTGCGAGTGGGACGGAAGAGCTTTGAGATATTTTTGGTACCGGGTGGTGAGCTTGAAATAACATTTAATTTACCGGAAATTTACTGGTCGGAAAGCCGTTTGTTCGGGAAGAAAGATAGAAGACCACTGGTTTGGTTCGAAGGTACGTATGCCGGTCTGAATACTGAATTGACAAAGTATGCAGGACTGACGAGTATTTACAGTGCGGATAATTTTTATGAGAATATTTGCGGTGTCACTCCTGCCCAATATAAAAAGTATGTGACGAAGATTTACGAAAAAAATCGTGATGAAATACTAAAGAATAAGTTACTGAGTGATGCTGCACGTACATACATGATAAACAATCTGGAAATGTCGTATTTCTTTGCTATCAAGGGGTATAAGGGTACAATCAGTTATGCTCCGATGATCAGTGGAAAAAAAGGAGTGAAGCGGGCGGATATGACGGTAGGTGAGAACTATTATGATGATATCCTGAGATTGGATTTTATTCATTCTCCTTATATACGATATGGTGGTTATCCTGATTTTGTCCGTGCTGCAACCGAAGATTTCAAAGGTAAGTTTGAACCGCAACCTATCTGGGAGGATATCTTACGGGCGAAACCTCTAGGATCTATTCTTGCCCGCTTGAAACCATTGTCGGAGAAACAGATGTTGACATTGGATAGTATATCTGAACCGGAAATCAAGAAAGCTTTGACTATCAGAAATCAGAAAGTGATGGATTTACTTGCAGAGAGCGCAAAGAAAACTGGTTACACGATCTGCCAGCTTGATACGGCAGTTACAGCGGACAGTTTGTTAGCAGTTATCACTCGTCCTTATCGTGGTAAAGTGGTTCTGATAGATATGTGGAATACTTGGTGTGGTCCTTGTATGCGAGCTATGAATAGTTTGAAACCAGTTAAAGAAGAACTGAGAGATGTAATATATGTCTATGTAGCGGATGAAAGTTCACCCGAAGGGAAGTGGAAAATCACAATACCTGATATTCATGGAATTCATTACCGGATTACGAATGAACAGAGTGCTGCATTAGGCAAGTTATATGAGTATCCAGGAATACCTACATACTTTGTGATAGATAGGGAAGGGAAGCTTTCATATAAAGTTACAGGTTTCCCCGGTGCGGAAAAGATGAGAGAAGAATTGATTAAATTATAAATTGTACATCCATATGGGAATTTTCTTTGTCTATATACTGAAGTCGTCAGTTTGTCTGGTGGTATTTTATTTATTCTACCGATTATTGCTGAGTCGCGAAACGTTTCATCGTTTCAACCGGGTGGCGCTACTGAGCATTCTGTTGTTATCGTGCCTTTTACCATTGGTAGAGGTAACCGTAGAGGAGCAGACAGAAGTTCATCAAACCATGATGACTTTAGAACAGTGGCTGATGCTGGCAGATATGATGAACACGGCTGATACTACGGATTTGCAGGCAGAGGAAGTGACGGTGACTTGGATACAGGTTGCATTGTTGGTGTATCTGGCAGGAATTTTACTCTTTGCCCTACGCAACGGATATTCATTGTTGAAATTAGGCGGGTTACTAAAATCTGGTAGGAAAGAGAACTTAAGTAAATATATCGATGGGGGAGAGAAAGTGACCCTGATAGTACACGACCGTGATATAGCTCCGTTCAGTTGGATGAAATGTATCGTTATTTCGGAAAAAGATCTGGATGAGAATGGTCGGGAGATACTTATTCATGAATTGGCTCATATTCAAAATCGGCATTCATGGGACTTACTGGTGGCGGATATCTGTATCTTCTTCCAGTGGTTCAATCCGGCTTCATGGTTGCTGAAACAGGAGTTGCAGAATATCCATGAGTACGAGGCTGATGAAACGGTTATTGAAAAAGGCGTTGACGCGAAGCAATATCAACTATTATTAATCAAAAAAGCTGTCGGCACAAGGCTCTACTCTATGGCCAACAGCTTTAATCACAGTAAACTTAAAAAACGTATCACTATGATGTTAAAAGAAAAATCGAATCCGTGGGCAAAATTGAAGTATTTATATATACTTCCGGTAGCAGCTATTGCAGTAACAGCTTTTGCCCGTCCTGAAATCTCAGAAACTGCAGAAGAGATTTCTGCCGTCAAAGTTAATGATTTGACAGCAATTGTGGAAGCAAAAGCCATAAAAAGTACGGAAGAGTCAGTGCAGATAAGTACTGTGTCGCAAGATACGGTAAAGGTGAATTATGTACCAACAGAAGTGAGTCGGAAGTTGCAAGGTACAGCGGTCTTTGAAGTGGTGGAAGAAATGCCGGAATTTCCAGGTGGTGTGGATGCCATGATGGAATATCTCCAGAAGGAGCTGCGTTATCCGGAGTCTGCAAAAGAAAAAGGGATTCAGGGGCGTGTGACGGTACAATTCATTATTGATAAAGAAGGAAATGTGACGAATTCTAAAGTAACCCGTTCGGTAGATAAGGATATGGATGCTGAAGCTATCCGGTTGGTAAAGGCAATGCCGAAATGGAAACCAGGTATGCAGAAAGGGAAGGCGGTAGCAGTGAAGTATACGGTTCCGGTGGTATTTAGGCTGGAAGGTGGAAAGACGGTAAATTCACAGGTGACTGTGAACTCGAAGGTGTCAGAATTCTCGGTTCAAGGTATGAATAATCCTTTGTACATTGTTGACGGTAAAGAAGTCACTTCGTCAATCCTTTCTGCTTTAGATGTGAATAAGATAGAGAGTATGACTGTTCTGAAAAACGAATCGGCTACTGAAGTGTATGGTGAGAAAGGAAAGAATGGTGTAATCCTAATTACTCTGAAAGGAAGCGCTGAGAAGTCTATTACCTTATCAAATAAAAGTTCAGTAGTTAACGTACCTGGATTGAAAGGTGTTTATTTGAATAACCGAAGGGCAGAGTGGGAGGATGTAGATATATTTGTTGATGGTGAGAAGATAGAAATGGCTGGGAGAGCATTGGATGAAGTTGTACCTCCTAATCGGATTGAAAGTATCAGTGTTGAGAAAGAAAGAAATGAAGCTGGAAGAGGTAAAATTTATATTACTACAAAGGCAAAAGAAGGTGTTGAGAAAACGTCTGTTCGGGGTGATATGAAAGTAGAAGGTTTTGTACAGGATAAGGATGGAGAGCCTATTGTGGGGGCTACTGTTCTTATTGAAGGAACCAATATGGGAACAGTCACCGATGTAGATGGACGTTTTGTAATGTCTGCTTCAAAAGAGGATAAGTTGGTGGTTTCTTATATTGGTATGAAGGGTACCAAGGTAAAAGTTGCATCGAAAGTGACGATTACTTTAAAAGATGAATAATCAAGAATATTTTATATGGAAAGGAATTCTCTCTTTTTGTTTCTCTTTATGATGTTTGTTTGGGCGGGGCTTTGCTCTGCCCAGACTACTGGTGACAAGTTTGTTCTCATTGACGGATGCTTTTTCAATGGCATGCCACCGGGAGTTCGGAATGATGAAGGAGCTCAAATGATTATGTTGACAGATGAAAAAGGACATACAGCATTGGAGATACGTCTGAATAAGGGGAAAAAATTACCGGATTATGCGATGAAATACCGGGTTCCGGTAGAAAAAGTACCCGGAGGGGAGGAGCTATTGATGATCTCACGTTCCGGGACACAAAAACCGATGGCGGTTGCCGGAAGTAATACGATTACTCTTGATAAATGGGTAGGTAGGCCATTTCCGGATTTTGAAGTAAAGGATACGGCAGGACGGGTATGGACAAAAGCGGATATTCTCGGAAAGCCTTTTGTGCTGAACTATTGGCATACAGGTTGCCGGCCTTGTATCAAAGAGATGCCGGATTTGAATGAATGGATGAAGATCTGCCCGAATGTGACTTATTTTTCTACGACTTGGAATACGCCGGAACAAATAAAGAAGATTGTGGAGAACCGTCCTTTCCTTTTTACGCATATTGCCGATGAATTATTTTTCTTCAATCTGTTTAAAGTACAGGTTACACCGACTACAGTGTTGGTAGATAAGAAAGGTATTATCCGCTATTGGGAAGAAGGTACAAGCGAGAGTAAACGAGCATATCTGCTTGATAGGTTAAAGGAATTATCTGCTGAATAAATACTTTGTTTCTTATTTTTTTGTTTAAATCATTACTTTTAAGTATTTTTGTTTGAGACGGTTTAGATTCTATCACTTAAAAGATAATGCTATGAGACAAAGAAAACAAATTCACCAGGGATATAGCTTCTTTTGGGGAGTATTTCTATTATTAGTAATGTCTGCCGCTATATCTATTCATGCTGAAGCCCCTTTCATGAAGGAGCTTGTAATTTTCAAAGATACTTTGAAGAATGACACACTTGTGACACAGTCTCCGAAGAAAGATGGTACATTGGTTATCAGAGACCGTATTCCTATTCCATCCAATGAGCCTTTATACATTGTAAATGGGTTAGAGCTTCCTTATGAAATCTTTGCGGCATTGAATCCTATGCACATTGAAAGCATTGATATTTTGAAAGATGCTTCGGCTACTGCTATTTATGGTACACGTGGAATAAATGGAGTCATAGTTCTGAAACTGAAAACTCCACAGCAAATGAAGGAAGAAAAAACGATTAAGCAGATTGATGAGTTGCTGAAACCGAGAGGTGTTGACAGGCGAAATGCACGTTATTATATTAATGGAAAAGAAGTTCCGGCCAGCACTGCGTATCAAACGAACATCGAACAAATGGAAGTGAAAACCGGTGCAGACGGAACTTTGGAAATCTATATTAAACCAATGATTTTCATAAGGGGAGAATATGAATAAGAAATTATCCGCCTTTTTATTTACCCATCTCCTTTTCTAATAATTCTTTGAGGGGCTGATAGATGCCGCTATATCCCCTCAGAAGAGTTTTTCCTTCGGGTGAGATAACCATCAGGATAGGAACTCCGTTGAAGTAATAATCATCGGCAATAAAGCTATTTTCCTTTTGATTTGTATATACAGTGGCCCAGGGTGGATAAAACAGTGAAGCAACTTCTGAGTCTTGAGAAAGAGTTTCTGGTTGCTTATCGCCAGTGAATCCTAAGATTTCAAAACCTTTATCGTGGTATTCCTCGTAGAGTTTCAATAAGCGCGGATGTACCCAGGTAGTTCCAGGACATCCATATCCCCAATGATAAATAAGTAAATATTTACCACGGTAGTCCGACAAAGAAATACGGGCACTATCAGAAGTGATTACGGTAAACTCGCTTGGGGTGTTTCCCGGTTCTATATTTTTCATGACCTTGAGCAACTGTTCCAGTTTTCTCCCGATAGTCGATGATTTAATTTCGGGAGTAAAACGAGTGAATCTTTCTGCAGCTTCCGAATAAGAGACTCTGTTTACGGCTTGCAGATATTCCCAAGCGGCATATTCACTGTCATCTGCCGTATTGCGGAATTCTTTCAGAGCTTCACTTAGTTCGCTGGAACGGCATTGACTGTATGCTTGGTTATAATACATCATAGAGTCGGGATTGGCCTGTGGGGTGCCTCGCAGGTTTGCAAAATAGTATAGTTTGCGATATATTTTGTTTTGTTCCACTGTTATACTATCTTCCAGGGTTAGGATGCGTTGTAAACGCGGATCATCATACATTCCGCCCTCTTTGTGCATGGCAGGAAAGAACTCTACATTCCCCTTTACTTTCAGATGATCGCCCGGACGGGCATAGAATACAAAGCCACGATTGCAATATCTTAAAGGTTCCGTTTGAGAAGGATGGTAGGTTATGATGTAAAGCTTTGTCTCATCCGTCTGTTTGCAGAAAGAAAATTTTCCTTCTTTTGTTGCTATGAAAGTATCACGGTCGCCTTCTTTCCAGTCCGGTAGTAGATGGTGGGTAAGAATAAGTGTGTCTCCGATTTGTATTCCCTGCGTTGTAGCATCTATTCGGAAATTAGGTGCCGTAGTGCAAGAACTGACTGTGAGAATGAATATAAATATTGCCAGTGGAATAAGTGGTTTCATAGTACTGTACTTTTTAGTTGCGTTCAAAAGTAATTAATCCTATTGAGATATTCAACCGGAACTAAATAATTCTGATCTTTTTGAATACTTCTTTAGTAGAAAATCTTATTTTTGTATCAGCTTCCCAAATACCTGATGACTTATGTTGAAACAAATATCCTTATTAATCCTGTGTGCGGTAGCAATCGTTTTGTTCGCTACTCCTGTGCATGCTTGTACTTCTGCTGTTGTATCGGGTAAAGTGACACTCGATGGGCGCCCTCTGCTTTGGAAAAACCGTGATACGGACTTTATGCGAAATCATGTTGACTATGTGAAAGGCGAGAGGTATGACTTTATTGCTGTAGTGAATAGTGCCAATGCATATCTGAAAGAGGCATGGATGGGAACTAACTCTGCAGGATTCGCTTTGATGAATACACAATCGTATAACTTGGTGGATGTAAAAGGTGATGAAGAACGGGGAGCCGCCAATGGGCGTGTTATTTATCGTGCACTTGAAGTTTGTGCTACGGTAGAGGACTTCTGTCATTTTCTGGATACCATTTCCAAGCCCAGTGATATCGAAGCTAATTTTGGTGTAATCGATGCACAAGGTGGTGCAGCTATGTTTGAAGTAGATTATTATAAATATGTGATGTATGATGCCAATAACCCGAAGGATGCTCCTTATGGTTATATTGCCCGTACTAACTTCTCTTTTGCAGGTAAGGTGAACGAGGGGGCCGGCTATGTGCGCTATATGGAAGCAGACCAGGTGCTGATGAAAGCTTCGGCTACAGGTAACATTACCCCACAGTTTATTTTCAATGATTTATCCCGTTCGTTCCGTAACCGTATGCTGGATATTGATTTGCGTAGCGGGGGGTATAATCGTCCTCAGGCATCGGGCTGGTTTATAGATCAGGACTTCATTCCGCGTAGCAGTACATCGTGTTCGGTGGTGGTACAGGGGGTAAAACCGGGTGTGAAGGCCGAACTGACTACCATGTGGACCCTGTTAGGGTATCCTCCTACCGGTATAGCTGTCCCGCTGTGGGTGAAAGATGCCGGTAAACTTCTTCCCGGAATGGTACGTTTTAACAGAGAACATGAGGCAGCTCTGCTCAGTGATTGGTCACTTCGCTTGGCAGACAGAGTTTTCAGCTATAAGCAGGGAATGGGCACCGGACGTTATCTGAATTGGGAGAGGTTGTATAGTCCTGGGAAAGGTGACGGTTATATGACAGTGATTACTGAAGTGGAAGATGAAGTATTCCGTACGACGAAGCCATTGCTGGAAGAGTGGTACAAAAAAGGAAGCCTCGATACCCAAGCAATACCGAAGCTGTATGACGAACTGGAGTCATCCATTAGAATGATTTATCAGAGTTTACTGGAATCAGAATAGAACTTACATTACCGAACGGAGGTACGCTAGTATCTCCGTTTCTTGTTCCGGATGGAACCAACGGATTTCTTCATCTTTCCTGAACCATGTCATTTGCTTGCGCGAATAGATGCGGGAGTTCTGTTGGATTTTCTCTATGGCAAAAGGCAAGGTCCATTCTCCGTCCAGATATTTGAACATTTCTTTATAACCTACCGTATTCAATGAATTAAGTGCCCGGTAAGGATATACCTTTCTGGCTTCTTCTTCCAGGCCATCCTCTATCATAATCTCTACCCGTCGGTTTATGCGTTCGTAAAGTTCTTCCCGATCGCGCGTCAATCCTATTTTGATGATGCGGAAGGGGCGCTCTTTTTTCTGTTGGGTGCGGAATGAAGTGTAAGTTTTTCCAGTCATATAGCATATCTCCAGTGCATGGATTACACGTTTAGGATTCTTCAGATCCACTATTCTGTAGTATTCCGGGTCGAGTAACTTTAGCTCTGCGCACAATCTTTCCAGACCTTCCGTTTCATACTTATGCAGCATCACTTGGCGTGTTTCAGCATCTACGGTCGGAATATCATCAATGCCTTTGCAAACGGCATCCACATACATCATAGAACCGCCAGTAAGCAATACTATATCCTGTTCGGTAAATAAGATTTCCAGAAGCTTCAGTACCTCCGTTTCATATTGGGCGGCACTGTAATAATCGGTGAGTTGCAAGGTTCCTACGAGGTAATGTTTCACGCGTTGCAGTTGCTCGGGGGTAGGGGCTGCCGTTCCTATTTTCAAGTCGGCATAGAGTTGCCGGGAGTCTGCGGAAACGATGCAAGTTTGGTAATGCTCAGCCAGCCGCAGGCTGAGTTCGGTCTTTCCGACTCCGGTCGGTCCAATAAGCCCTATCAGGGTTTTCATAAGGAAATGGTATTTAGAGAATAATTTCCCATCCGCAGATAACGCGGATAACGCAGATCTCTTCTAGGCTTAAGTCTTTCAAATCTGTGTTATCCGCGTTATCTGCGGATGAAAATTCTAAAATAATATTAGAACTTTTCTTCCTCGAACGGTGTGCCACCTTCACCTCTGCCTATGTCAAAACCTTCCTGGTCGAAATCTTCCAAATCAAAGTCCTGGTCTCCATAGAAGTTTTCATCCAGATCGAGTGATCCGCTGTTGGCTGCCATTTCTTCGAAGTCAATAGTCTGTTTCGGGGCATCGCCTTCCTTTTTGGTACACTTGGCACCTTTCATTTCCTTTCCGGTAATGATCTCGGAAAGTTCAATGAAGAAACAGCGTTCTGTCATGTAGTCGAACACATAGAGTAACTTCTGCTTTTCATCTTCTATCAGTTCGCTGATAGTGGTGTCTTTCATTACCCAACTGTCCATTTCCGGATTGTCATCCATCTCTTCCAGTGTGATTTCCTTTTCTTTTTCCCAATCATCATCACAGATGAAGAAAGAAGTCATCTGGTCGTTAGTATAGCCTACTGACTTCACTATAGCCTCATGGAAGTCGTAGAATGTAGCTTCCGGGTCAATTTGTATTTCTCTTACGAAGTCGTCCACTTCATCGGAGATAAGTGTAAATCTGTATATCATATTCTAATTACTTTATCGTTTTATCACCTAATAATACCACGTTCGGAGTCACGGATGAAGCTGACAATATATTCTATTTCCGGGCTCGTCGGAATTTCTTCTTCTATTTTCTTTAATGCATCTGAAGTGTTCAAGCCACTTTGGTAAATGATACGGTATGCATTGTGTATGTTCTCAATGGTTTTATTGGAGAACCCGCGACGACGCAACCCGATAATGTTGATACCACTGTAAGCAATCGGTTCCCGACCTGCAATGATGTATGGCGGAATATCCTTACTGAAACGGCACCCGCCTTGTATCATGCCATATCCACCTACACGGCAGAATTGATGCATCAATACATTAGCGCTGATAATGGAGAAATCGTCTATAACTATCTCACCTGCCATTTTGGTAGAGTTACCTATGATACAGTAATTACCGACAAGAGCGTCATGAGCTCTTGTCGGTAATTCCTGTATCATAGGTACCTCTACCAAAATGGTAGGTGAGATAGTTATAGACGATTTCTCCATTATCAGCGCTAATGTATTATTGCATCAATTCTGCCGTGTAGGTGGATATGGCATGATACAAGG
>OJJA01000665.1_pt1 | contig 11656 bp, 8 predicted proteins | sample 1596031 | NCBI WGS metagenome assembly OJJA01 (sample SAMEA4350132, study PRJEB24818) | metagenome | biome: human; feature: gut; material: faeces | place: Denmark | collected 2013-09
ATTGTAGAATCCGTAAGAGAATTTACACGCAAAGGTGCCAACAGTAAACCATTTGCGATAGACGGGTTACGCAATGCCGAATGGGTAGCAATGGACTACTCTGACATACTGGTTCACGTTTTCCTACCCGAAACGAGAGACTTCTACAACCTGGAGCATCTCTGGGCCGACGCCAAATTAACCCAAATACCTGATATTGATTAATAAGCCCTATGGACAATAATAATAACGCTAACAAAAAGCCCAATAAGGTCAATATGCCCAAGTTCAACCTGAACTGGTTGTATATGATCATAGCCATGATGCTTCTGGGCTTGTACCTGACCAACGAGAATAGTACAGGTACGAAAAACATATCTTATGACGAATTCCAGCAATATGTACGCAATGGTTACATGAGCAAAATCATCGGTTACGATGATAACTCGGTAGAAGCGTATATTAAGCCTCAATATGTGAAGAATGTATTCCAGGCAGACTCCAGCCGGGTAGGTAGGAATCCTATGATTACTACCGAAGCCCCCTCTCGCGAGAGTCTGGGAGACTTTCTGCAAAAGGAAAGAGACGAACAGCATTTCGACGGTTCCATCAATTACGAAAAGAAGCGGAACTACTTCGGTGTAGTGCTGTGGCAGATTCTGCCTATCGCTTTCCTTATTGGTTTCTGGATTTTCATGTCACGCCGCCTGAGTGGTGGTGGCAGTGGCGGCGGTGGCGGCATATTCAATGTCGGTAAGTCACGCGCCCAACTGTTTGAAAAAGGAACTCCTATAAAAATCACTTTCAAGGATGTAGCAGGACTTGCCGAAGCCAAACAGGAGGTGGAAGAAATTGTAGAATTCCTGAAAGAACCGCAGAAATACACAGACCTGGGTGGTAAGATTCCCAAAGGCGCTCTGCTTGTAGGCCCTCCGGGAACAGGTAAAACCCTGCTTGCCAAAGCTGTGGCAGGTGAAGCCAATGTACCGTTCTTCTCACTGGCCGGTTCCGACTTCGTAGAAATGTTTGTCGGTGTAGGTGCGTCCCGTGTGCGCGACTTGTTCCGCCAGGCAAAGGAAAAAGCGCCCTGTATCGTGTTTATCGATGAAATTGATGCCGTAGGACGTGCCCGTGCCAAAGCTGCCGCAATGGGTGGTAACGACGAACGCGAAAACACTTTGAACCAGTTATTAACTGAAATGGACGGTTTCGGTTCCAACAGTGGTGTAATCATCCTGGCTGCTACCAACCGTGTAGACGTACTGGACAAGGCTTTGCTGCGTGCTGGACGTTTTGACCGTCAGATACATGTAGACCTCCCCGACCTCAACGAACGTAAAGAAGTATTCGGTGTACACTTGCGTCCTATCAAAATAGATAATACGGTAGACGTAGACTTGTTGGCACGCCAGACTCCGGGCTTCTCCGGTGCTGATATCGCCAATGTCTGCAACGAAGCAGCACTTATCGCTGCCCGCCATGGCAAGAAATTCGTAGGTAAGCAAGATTTCCTCGATGCCGTAGACCGTATCGTAGGTGGTTTGGAAAAGAAAACGAAAATTACTACTGAGGCAGAACGCCGTTCCATTGCTATTCATGAGGCGGGACATGCTTCCATCTCCTGGTTATTGGAATATGCCAACCCACTGATCAAGGTGACCATCGTTCCGCGTGGCCGTGCACTGGGTGCCGCCTGGTATCTGCCCGAGGAGCGCCAGATCACTACCAAAGAGCAAATGCTTGATGAAATGTGTGCCACACTGGGTGGACGTGCTGCCGAAGACTTATTCCTGGGACGTATTTCAACCGGTGCCATGAATGACCTGGAACGTGTAACGAAGCAGGCTTTCGGTATGATCGCTTACCTCGGTATGAGCGAGAAACTGCCTAACCTCTGTTATTACAATAACGAAGAATATTCTTTCAATCGCCCGTACAGTGAAAAGACTGCCGAACTGATTGACGAGGAAGTTAAGAACATGGCAAACGAACAATACGAACGTGCCAAGAAGATACTCTCCGATCATAAGGACGGACACCAAAGACTGTCACAGTTACTGATAGACAGAGAAGTGATCTTTGCAGAAGATGTAGAAGAAATCTTTGGAAAACGCCCCTGGGCTTCCCGTTCGGAGGAGATCAGTGCCAATAAGATTTCAGAGGATCTGAAGAAAGCGGAAGAAGCAGCTGCAAAAGAAGCTGCGAAGAGCGAAAAAGAAGTAAAAGCGGAAGAGGAAAACAATGTTGAAAGCGGAAATGAAACCGGTAATACAAAGGTTTCCGCAGAAGGAACTAAAGTTTCTGTAGAACGTCCCGAACCCGCAAAAGAATAAAGAACTAAAAAACGGAATTACCGTGAAAAGCAATTTCTTACAACGCGCCATCACAGGTGTGTTATTCGTAGTAGTATTGGTGGGCTGTATCCTATACAGCCCCCTTTCATTCGGTATCCTGTTCACCATTATCGGTGCACTGAGCGTACACGAATTTGGGCACCTGATCAACCAAAGCAGTGAAGTACAAATCAATAAAACGATCACCGCCCTTGGAGGCGCTTATCTCTTCCTGGCCGTAATGGGGTTCTGCCAGTCAACCATCGGAGCACAGGTATTCCTGCCTTATCTGGCTTTACTGCTTTACCTGATGATTACGGAACTTTACCTGAAAAAGAAGAATCCCATCGGCAACTGGGCTTTTTCCATGCTGAGCCAGCTATACGTGGCATTGCCGTTTGCGCTGCTCAATGTATTGGCTTTCCAATATAACCCTACAGAAAGCAGTGTGACCTATAACCCTATCCTGCCGCTTTCCATCTTCGTATTTATATGGTTGAGCGATACAGGTGCTTACTGTGTAGGTTCCCTGATTGGCAAGCATCGCCTATTCGAACGCATTTCCCCTAAGAAATCTTGGGAAGGAAGCATCGGTGGTGGTGTATTCTCTATAGCCTCTTCATTTGTATTTGCACACTACTTCCCATTCATGCCTGTTTGGCAATGGGCAGGACTGGCATTGATCGTTGTTATATTCGGCACATGGGGAGACCTGACGGAATCACTGATGAAACGCCAGTTAGGTATTAAAGACTCGGGACATATCCTGCCCGGGCACGGAGGAATGCTCGACCGCTTCGACAGCGCTTTACTGGCAATCCCCGCGGCAGTGGTCTACCTCTATGTATTGACCTTGTTATAAAATAAAAAAGCCGGAGGAATTCACATTCACCCGGCTTCACACAAAACACTTTACTCTACTTCAATTGCATCTTTGAGAAATCTAAGTTCGAAGCTTCTTCAGCATTACTTGATTGTTTTTCAAATACTATTTCTACTTCTTTATTCACTTCCGAATTAAGTTTCAGCTTGATACCCTTCATCTCAGGAGTCAATACTTCTTTCAGATTGAAAGAAACTAATCCGGCGGCACGGCGTCCACTTACATCACCATAGTTATTATAACGAAGTTCGAGATGGAGATATCCGTCATCTTCACTCACAGCATCTGCTGTAGCTTCAGCAGGTTGCACCAGACTGATACGATGTTTCGTATCAGGATCCTTCGGCAAGTTCTGCATAAAGACAATATTCATATAACCACCACTGACCGTCAGGTCTCCCTTATAAATCAGTACCGGATCATTACCATATTCTTCCTCATTCTCAGCAGTCAACGGTTCCACTACTTTCGTCAGGGCATGCTCCAGACGTAATATCTTCACAGCATGATCATATCCTTCATAATTATCGTAAATAGGATTGAACACCGTAACCACACGTTGTCCGTCTACCGGCTGATACCAGCCCATATCCGTATTGATAGGCCAAAGTGTTCCCCAAGTATCACTCTCCATATAGAAAGCATTCCCCTTGACACGTATAGTAGCCCAGTTCGGATAAGAAAAGTCCCCGATTGAGTATCCGCTGTCGAGATCATCGCATGACTGCAAGGCAGGTAGCACCGCCAGGCACATCATCATAAATAACCAATGTAATTTCTTCATAATTAAAGTCCTCTTGTTTGTTACCGTAATAATTGTTAGTTCATAAAATATCGCATGTTCTGACTATAAAATACGAAAGCCGGGCTATTACTGCACCGGCTTTATCACTTTTAACAATTTTATGGTCTTTTGAAACCAAAGAGGTTTCATTATGTAAGAAGAATTACTTTCGTAGTAAGCGTACCATCTTTTTTGCCGCCCGCTTCGGAGCACCTGCATCACCCAAGCGTGCCGCCATGTATTCATAGCCATCAAGCATTCGCTGCCGATAATCTTTATCATATAAAATACGTTCCAGTTCGGCACGTGCTTGTTCAACTGTCATTGTATCAGCTACCAGCTCCTTCACTACTTCACGGTTCGCAATCAGATTTACCAGCGAAATGTACTTCACCGTCAGTATATGGCGGCGCAGGAAAGAGATGACTTTTCCTATCGGCGTATGATAACAAACAGCTTGCGGCACCCGGAATAAAGCAGTCTCCAATGTAGCAGTCCCCGAAGTCACTAACGCCGCCTCAGCTTGTTGTAGCAGGCGGTAGGTCTGACCGAAAAGGATCTTCACCTTCGCATCACCTACATATTCGTGATAATAATCGGGAGAAATACCGGGTGCACCAGCCAAAACCAACTGGTATTCCGGAAAAGCGGAAGCTGCCCGAATCATATCGGGCAGATTATCCTTTATTTCCTGCTTCCGGCTACCTGCCAGCAAAGCGATGATCGGCTTAGAGTCCAAGTTGTTTTCACGAACAAAGCCGTCAAAGGTTTCAGGGTGCTCTGCACGGAAGAGGGTCACCTCATCTACCGTAGGATTACCTACATAATGTATCGGGTAGTGATGTTTGTCTTCAAAGAATTCCACCTCGAACGGTAGAATAGAAAATAATTCATCCACATCCCGTTTGATATTCTTGATGCGGTATTCTTTCCAAGCCCATATCTTCGGAGAGATATAGTAATAGACAGGGATATGCGTCTTCGCCCGCAAGAACTTGGCTATACTCAGGTTGAAACCGGGGTAATCCACCAATATCACCACATCGGGCTGCCAGGCAACGATATCTTCCTTGCATCGCTTCATATTGGCAAAGATGGTACGCAGGTGCAGCAACACAGGGATAAATCCCATATATGCCAACTCCTTATAATGCTTCACCATCGTTCCGCCAACTGCCGCCATCAAGTCTCCCCCGAAAAAGCGGAATTCCGCCTGTGGGTCTTCTACTTTCAAAGCAGCCATCAGATGAGACGCGTGCAGGTCACCAGAAGCTTCACCGACAATCAAATAATACTTCATATCAATTGTCAATTGTCAATTGAATTAAAACCAAGATTGTAACTCATCAATAAGATTGTAAGCCGTAACATCCACCGTAGTTGGAGTGATGGCTACATAGCCGTTATCGAGTGCCCAATGGTCGTTCTTCTCATTATCAGGGTCCGTATTCTGGAATTCACCGGTCAGCCAATAATAATGAGTATCGCCACGATGTGCAAAGTTTTCCCATTCATTCGTCCATTGTCCTTTGGATTGCTCACACACTTTAACACCTTTCAGCTCTTTTACATTCGGGAAGTTCACATTGAGACAAGTCAACGGTGGCAGTCCTTTTTCCAGAACCTGACGGGCAATCTCGCGGATATAAGGTCCCGAAGGTTCAAAATCAGGGTTCGGATCATGACAGCAAAGAGAGTAACCAATAGAGGGAACTCCTTTGAGGCAACCTTCAATTACCACTCCCATCGTACCGGAATAGTGTACATTCACAGCAGAATTATCTCCATGATTGATACCGCCGACTACCAAATCCGGTTTGCGGTCGAGCACTGTATGGAAGGCAAGCTTCACACAGTCTACCGGAGAACCGGAACATTTGTAAATCGTAAGTCCTACATCTTTACGTACCAACTGATAATGAATAGGTTCGGTCACTGTCAGCGCGCTCGCATTGCCCGAACGCGGTGCATCCGGCGCCATTACTACGATTTCTCCCAACGGACGGAGAAACTTTATCAACTCACTAATACCTTTCGCAATGACTCCATCGTCATTGGATATTAATATCAAAGGTCTCTGATTTTCCATATTTATCCTAATTTTCAGTGCAAAAATAGCAAAAGAGAACCGGATATCAAGCTTCGAAGACTTAATATATTAAATCCATACACTTAATCTATTAATTCCTCTTGGATGCTTCCTTCATTCATCATGTTACTATGCAGCACTGAAGGCTTAGCAAAAAGGTCCTGTGAGTTATGAAGTAATTAGCCCCTAATCATTCTCTTCTTAATGATGTCTGTCATCCCCTCCCGTTGTACTTAACACTATGTTGCGTGCAACATGAGCTTCATTCCCGGCAGCATCCGTACAATAAACCATCAGGTGATAATCTCCCGGAGTAGCATTAGCGGGTATCACGATATCATGGTGATGAATATGCGCCGTTCTTTGTTCCGACACATCATACGACCTGTTAAAAGTGAAATCCACAGTAGTCCCCGTAGCCCGGGTATCGTGCGAATGATGATCGAAATTATTATGAATCTCTATCTTATACGATTTTAGCATAACATCATCCGATAGCTCCATCTCAAAATGCACACCGTGCTCACTACCTATTGCCAGCACCTGACCTTCGGTGGGTGAATTAAGATCAATTACCGGCTTTGTGGTATCACTAAGCGGATTATCACTATCACTACAAGCCGTAAACAACGACATAACCATCACTAAAAGGGAAAAAATCATCGGGAAATAAAATCTTGTTTTCATTTGAATCGTTTTTTAAAAGGTACTTTAATTAATAATTGAAAGTTTCGTCCCGGTTCAGGGATCTCCACTTTGCGGTAAAAACTGAGATGATTGTAATAACGCGTATTGAATATGTTCCGAACGGTCAGAGTAATCTCCACCTTATTTCCGGCAACAGGTAAATCAAGAGAGCCACCTATATGGAAAAGGTTCGTACCCGGAGTACGATCTTCGTTACGGTCCACCCTATTTTGACGGGCTATGTTTTGCCATTCGGCATACAGCATATAACGTTTCTTCTGCCAAGTCAGCGTATTATGCAAAGTGGCAGGCGGAGAAAAGCTCAAAGGAATATGTTCATCACAATTATAGGTATAGACATACTCACCGGATATGCGATAACTGAAAGCAGAAGAAATACGAACCTCTGCACCTGCCTCCGTTCCTGCAAACAATGCCTCCGTCTGTGTATATCGATAAATTTGTCCTGTATGGGGTAATACGGACCATTCCCCCGTAGGGCGCAGAAAGATATAATTGCTGAACCAGTTGACGAACGGAGAAACATACAGAGACAATCGTCCGTACTTCAACTGATAAGAAGCATCCATTTGCCAGCCTTGCTCGGAAGAAAGTGTGGCATCCCCTTGTTCGTGGCGGAATGTACCATGATGTACCCCATTCGAAGCCAGTTCATTCGCACCCGGCAGACGGAAACTCCGCCCAACGTTTACCTTCAGCTGATGCAGTACAGAAGGTGTCCATACCACTCCCAGCGACAGAGAATAGTCTCCGAAGCTTCTGTTTACACGACGGCTGTTCCAACGGTAGGATTCCACCTGTTCATCACTATAGCCCTGCTCTTGCAGATAAGTTGCCAGATATGGATCATCGTGGGCAAAAACATATATACGCCCATAATCATACCGTATACCTCCACTAACAGCAAGTACATTGTCCGGACGATACGTTGTAAGCCAGGATACCCCGGTAGTGAAACGCTCATATTCCGGCAGCAGAAAAGAATAGCCTGAAATTGTGTTTCTCTGAAACTGAGAATCCCATCCCATCCGATGTTCCCAGAAAGAAGAACCGATAAGCCGCCCTATCGCAGAAAAGCTGAAAGTATTCAGATTAAAACCCAGTTCCTTATCCGGATTTGTTTGTGGCAAAGGCTGACTGCCGTAATGGGTATGGAATGCACTCCATTCTTCACGATGATTATTCTGATAACCCATATCACCCGACAGGATAAACTTCTCCCAAACATATTGCTGATGAGTAGTCACTTTCAGATGGTTCACTTTACTATAGGGAAGCTCTATGTTCCGGCTATCACCGTCATCTTCCAGACGCGACACATCGGGAATTCCATGTGCACCGGGAAAGAAACCTGTCTTCTGAAATACATTGGACACGGCATAAACCGACTTATACCCTTTCTTTTGGTATTGGGTAAAGAAATTGATATTACGCTCCCAACCTGCCGTATTCTTCAGTCGACGACCATAGACCGGCATCTTCTGAGTCAGGTAGATTATCGTATCCACCGGGATACGATAATCCCCGAATCGCTGTTCGGAATAACGCAACTTCGTATACCAGGCATTCTTTTTGATGCCCAACATCAGCGAAGCGCCGAAAGTCTCGTTGACAGACTTTCCTAGAAGCGTTACATCACCAAACAACATATTCTCTGCCGGAACCTGTACGGGAGAAATGTCAATCACTCCGCCCATGGCATCGCTGCCATAAAGCAACGAAGCAGGTCCTTTCATCACACTCACGGCATCTACATTGAAAGCATCGAGTTCCAGACCATGATCTGCTCCCCACTGCTGACCTTCTTGTTTGATACCATTCTCCAATACGGCAACCCGGTTAAAGCCCATTCCCCGGATCATCGGTTTAGAAAAACCCGAGCCGATATCCATAGCTTGCACGCCCGGAATATTCTCCATCGCCTGCATAAAGTTACCTGTAAAATGTTTCCGCAAGAAATCCCGGTCAGCCACTTCAAGGGTAAGTGCAATCTTCTTATTCTGAAGTTGTTGGTAGGTTTCCGCCACCACTACTTCAGGCAAAGCTACATTACGGACTGAATCGGATTCTTGCGCATGGGCGGAAAGAGTTGTACATAACACCCCTAACACGCCCGGAATAATTCCTATACGCATTGATTACAATCTTTTTAGAATAAAACAATGAGGGGGACAAGCTCTCAAAACCTGCCTCCGCATAAATAAAGAACTATGTAATCAAGCAGTGGGAGGACCGCGCAAATAATGTGAATAAGACAGTGCATAGACAATCTTATCCTGATAAACTACTTGCTCAAAAAGGATGGGCATTAAGATACAATGGAAGTCAACCGACTGTGCTTCCGTGAAAAGAGAAAGAGAGAAGTGACAAATGGCACAATCGTCCGGCGAATGGCGCGGATGATCGGCATGGGAGCAGGAAGTGGAATGACCTTCCTCATGGTGATGAAAAGCTTTCACCACGAAGAATGGCATGAGCGACAAAATCAGCACCCATGCCACAACGGCTCTCTTCTTCCTACTACTATTCACTTCTCTTACAGATATTTTCTGAATATGCCGCGAAGATATGCATCGCAAACCGAACACGCAAACTACGACACTTAATATGTGTTACCGTTTGTAGTTTTACCAATATGTAGGTATAGCCAGCATTACCTCTTTGCTTGTTTTCTATACGCAACACAAACAGCTGCACACTATGGATGCCTAAAACTCGTCTTCTGCAAAATAAAACACAATGTTCCCGTCATAATCAATGAACCCATCGTATTTCTTCAGTTTCACATGGATGACTTTCTCCGTGCGATGCTTCACATCTATGCTTTCTCCCCAATCAGAGCTAAAGCGAAGCATTTTCCCTATAGGACTCAGCAGGAAAGGCAAAGAGGCTCCCGGGCTACCTGCCCAAGTGGAATAGCCATTGATGAACTCAATAGGTTCACCATTCCGCCTGGTCGGATCCAACATTTTATTTTCCAACTGTGCCCTGACTACATTAAAGTTCTCGTCGACAATATCCATATATCGTCTGTCTTTGAACTGTGCATAGGCATATCCCAAATAGAAGTTGCGAATATCCTCAAATTCCGGGCTTATCACCGTTCCGGTCTTGTCAATCATCACCACTCCGCCCTCTCTCTTTGCAACAGAGGCTTTTCCTTCACGGAACGGATAGGGCTCTTTACTGAATTTAGCAGGAATCACCATCTTGCCCGATACGTCAATAAATCCCCACCACCCGCCATTCTCGGTCACTTTCACAGCAGCCAGGCCTTCGCTGAAGTCCTGTACTTTCAGGTAGATGGCCGGACAAATGATTTTGCCAGCCTTATCGAAAAATCCATAACGCCTTTTCTCCATATCATAGAAGGCCGCCAAGCCATTAGAGAAAGGACGCACCTCTTCCGGGCTTTGCGCGCCCACGGTCAACATCGTCTGGACAAGCGCCGGGAATACCTCACGGCCTTGCCTGTCAATGTAAGTACACTTGGAGTATCTGTCATTCACCGTCTTTACAATCAAGGCATAACCATCTTTGTTGAAAGGAGCAGAATCTATAATCCTCGCATTGAGTTTTATAGCCCGCCCTTGCTTATTAATGACGTACCAAGTCTCAGTGCGGCCCCACATGTCACGACCGGACTTGCATACCAGGCAAGCTCCACCTCCAAATTGAGGATAACCGAAACTTTTATAATCCCATTGGTAATCAATCACTTTATTCCCCTGCTCGTCTATAAATCCCCACAAACCGGTCTCGTCGTTCTTCACGGCAAGCAAACCATCATGAAAGGCATAGTTGGTGTCATACTTGTTTAATATTACTTTTTTGGCATTCTCCCCTATCCTGATAGGAGTAAACTGGGCGGCGGCAGGCAAAACCATGCCTACTGCCAAACATATTGTTATCAAATATCTTTTCATCTTCTTATGGCAATCTAAATTTAACAGAAACCGCATATTTCACTCTGACGTTTTTACCCTTCTGCTTTCCCGGTGTCCATCGAGGCATTGACTTAATAACCCGAAGGGCTTCTGTATCCAAATCAGGATCAACGCTTGTCAGCACATATGCATTGATGATACTTCCGTCCGTGTCCACCACAAACTGCACAACAACTTTTCCCTGCGTACCGTTTTCCTGCGCACTCTTAGGATATTTCACATTCTGTGCGATATAGCGCATCAGTGCCACCTGTCCGCCGGGATACTCAGGCATCACCTCTGCATTGTCATATATCTTATTGGGATCTTCAGCCTCCGCTTCCTTTTGCAGTTCAGCCGCCAATTCAGCTTGCAGCCTGGCTCTCTCCGCTTCCTCGCGCTCATTTGTTTCTTCAACAGGAGCTATATACGGCACTTCGGAAATCTCTGTTTGAGAATCATACTCAGCCTCCTCTGTATTCTGGCTTTTACTTTCGGGTACAGACGGAGCTTCGGGCGGAATTGCAGCAATAAGCGCCTCCCAATCTGCCAGACGTTGAGCAAGGTCTCGCTGGTCTAAAAACAGATGAAAAGAACCTGACTTTTCAGTTTCTACCTGCAAGCTTCGGTCGGAAGGATTATAGGTCAATGTGAATTTCTCCTCCCCCATTGCCAATACAGCCGTATTTCCGTTTAATTGCAAAATGGAATCCACTCGATATTGTCGGAAATCCTCCTCTATCTCAATCATGAAGAAACCATATCCATATCCCTTTATATCCTTATTATACAATCCTAATTCAGCGTTTGCAAATTTTGCGCCATCTTTCGAGTTCCATTCACCTACAAACGGATGCTCCGGATCCGTCGAAGGAATTATCCTGTGTATTTTGTCTTCCAAATTGACCTTAAAAGACTTCTTTCCATTGCTCCATGTACCTGTCAAAGAATAAT
>OJJA01000687.1_pt1 | contig 11458 bp, 9 predicted proteins | sample 1596031 | NCBI WGS metagenome assembly OJJA01 (sample SAMEA4350132, study PRJEB24818) | metagenome | biome: human; feature: gut; material: faeces | place: Denmark | collected 2013-09
GGATTGTAGTATGAGAATCAGGAAAATCATGGCCGTAACTATGGCCGCGTGTCTTGTTGCAGGTTCCCTTGCAGGATGCGGCAAGAAAGCAGAAGAAAAAGTCATCAAGATCGGCGTGTTTGAACCGACCACCGGTGAGAAAGGCGGCGGCGGATTCCAGGAAGTACTGGGTATCCGTTATGCAAAAGAGATGCACCCAACCGTAACAATCAATGGCGAGGAATACAAAGTAGAGCTGGTGGAGGTTGACAACAAGTCCGATAGGACAGAGGCTGTCAACGCAGCACAGAAGCTGGTAAGCGAGAAGGTAAGCGTGGTCCTTGGAAGCTACGGCTCCGGCGTGTCCATTGCAGCCGGACAGATCTTCGCAGACGCCAAGATTCCGGCCATCGGCTGTTCCTGTACCAACCCGCAGGTAACCGAGGGAAATGATTATTATTTCCGTGTATGCTTCATTGACCCCTTCCAGGGCACGGTCATGGCAAATTACGCATTCCAGAACGGCGCAAAGAGCGCTGCCGTGATTACCCAGCTGGGCGACGACTATTCCTCAGGCCTTGGATCCTATTTTAAGGAAGCCTTTGCAAAATTGGGCGGCAACATTGTCAGCGAGGAACAGTTCCAGACAAACCAGACTGATTTCAAGGCCATCCTGACCAACATAAAGGCGGCTGACCCTGACATCATCTTTGCCCCGTCCTCCATCACCACTGCCCCGTTAATCATCAAGCAGGCCAGGGAGCTGGGAATCACGGCTACCATTGCTGCCGGCGATACATGGGAGAACTCCACCATCATCGAGAACGCGGGCGCCGACTCTGAGGGAGTCGTAATCTCCACCTTCTTTGACGAGGCGGAACCGGCTAACGACGAGGCTGCGGCCTTCATCAAGGGCTTCAAGGAATACCTGGTAAAGGAAAAGCAGGAAGACATTATCCCGGCTGTTTCCGCCCTGGGTTACGATTCCTACCTGGCTGCCATCAAGGCCATAGAGGACGCAGGCTCCACCGATACCACCGCCATCCGCGACGCCCTTAAGAATGTAGAGATTGACGGCGTAACAGGAAACATCACATTTAATGAGACCGGCGATGCCAACAAGGATATCGCGTTCATCAAGACCATCAAGGACGGCAGGTTCCAGTTCCTGACCACCACTACTGTGGAATAGGGCATCTGGCGAATTACATATGGATACAGGGCTGCAGGCGGCAAACGCTGCTGCCTTCAGTCTTAACCAGCCTTGGACGTTCCAGGGCTGGTTGTATGTTTTAACGGATTTCTGGATACGGACCTTACTATAAAAACACAGGAGGCAGACTCATATGAGTTTAACAACATTTCTTCAGCAATGCCTGACCGGCATCTCCCTTGGCGGGGCCTATGCGCTCATTGCCATAGGCTATACCCTGGTCTACGGCATCCTCCGCCTCATCAATTTCGCTCACGGCGATATCTTCATGATGGCCGGATACTTTATGATTTTTGCAATGGCAAGCCTGCCATGGTTCATTGCCATTCCCGTCACCCTGATTGTGACCATTCTTCTGGGCGTCACCATAGAGCGGGTGGCCTACCGCCCCTTGCGATCCGCACCCAGAATGTCTGTTATGATTTCAGCCATCGGCGTTTCCTACCTTTTGCAGAATCTGGCCACCTACCTCTTTACCGCCCTGCCCAAAGGGTATCCGGAGATTCCATTCTTAAAGAAAATCTTCCGGATAGGCGGACTGTCCGCCTCCTTTGTCACCTTCCTGACCCCTGTCCTGACCCTGGTGCTGGTCTATCTTCTCATTCTGCTGATTAACCACACCAAAATAGGCATGGCCATGAGGGCGGTTTCCAAGGATTATGAGACAGCCTCCCTTATGGGCATTAAAATCAATAAGACCATCACCTTTACATTCGCAGTGGGGTCCCTGCTGGCCGGTATCGGCTCCATTTTATATTTTACGGACCGTATGACCGTATTCCCCTTCTCCGGCGCCCTTCCGGGCTTAAAATGCTTTGTGGCTGCCGTGTTCGGAGGAATCGGCAGCATTCCCGGAGCTGTCATCGGAGGCTTTATCCTGGGGCTTGGAGAGACAGCCCTGGTAGCCATGGGACAGTCTACCTTCAGCGATGCATTTACGTTTATCCTGTTGATTGTCATGCTTCTCATCCGTCCCACAGGGCTCTTTGGTGAGAAGACGACCGATAAAGTGTGAGGTGGCGGACATGAAGAATATGACAAAGAACAAGAACAAACTATATACCCTCATTGCCCTGGTAATAATCATCGGTTTCCTGGCATTCCTGCAGTCTGACACTGCCGAATACAGCTACCAGATATCCATTCTGGAGAGAAGCGCCATCTATGCGGTGGTGGCTGTTTCCATGAACCTGCTGACCGGCTTCACGGGCCTGTTCTCCCTGGGCCAGGCAGGATTTATGGCCATCGGCGCCTACGTGGTTGCCATCTTTACCATCCCGGTGGGATCCAGGGCCAGCGTATACTATGTAAGCGGCATATCCCCGGTGATTGCCAATATCCAGCTGCCCATCCCCGTGGCCCTGCTCCTTGGCGGACTGGCGGCAGCAGCCATGGCTGCCCTTATCGGAATCCCGGTACTGCGCTTAAAGAGCGATTACCTTGCTATCGCAACCCTTGGCTTTTCGGAAATTATCCGGGCGTTCATTGCAGCTCCCATGTTTGACACCATTACCAACGGTTCCTACGGTCTTAAGAGCATACCGGGCTTTCCCAATATCTTTGCGGTATTCGGCCTGGCCGCCCTGTGTATTGCCCTGATGGTGCTTCTTATTAACTCCTCCTACGGCAGGGCATTTAAATCCATCCGTGAGGACGAGGTGGCTGCCCAGTCCATGGGAATCAACCTCTTTCATTACAAGGAGCTTTCCTTTGTGATTTCCTCCTTCTTCACAGGAGTGGGCGGCGGGATGCTGGCCATGTTTATGCGCTCCATTGACTCCAAAACCTTCCAGGTGGCCCTTACATATGATATCCTGCTGATTGTGGTCTTAGGCGGCATCGGCAGCGTTACAGGCAGCGTGGTGGGCGCATTCCTGGTCACCGCAGGCAGGGAGCTGCTGCGCTTCTTCGACGATCCCCTGACCATTGCCGGGGTAAGTGTTCCCCTGTTCCGCTCCGGATTCCGTATGGTCATTTTCTCCATCCTTTTGATGGCGGTCGTCCTCTTCTACAGCCGCGGTATCATGGGAAACCACGAATTCTCCTGGGACGGACTGTTCCGGCTCATACGGGGCATTCCCGGCAAGTTTAAGAAAGGCAGGAAAAAGCCCTCTTCCGCCAAGAAGGGAGGCATCCACTGATGAACAACATGGAAAACAGCGTAAAAAATGTACTGCATATGGAGAGCATCACCATGCAGTTCGGCGGTGTCGTGGCAGTGAACGGACTGACCCTGGATGTAAATGAACACGAAATCGTGGCCCTCATCGGGCCCAACGGGGCAGGCAAAACCACTGCTTTCAACTGTGTCACAGGTATTTACCAGCCCACCTTTGGTTCCGTATCCTTTAACGGTGAGGTTATACTGGCCGATACGCCCCAGGGCAAAATGCGGCGCCTCTATGAGGGCGATATAGCTCCCACGGACCTGACTCCCGTGCGCAAGACACCAGACCAGGTTACCAAACTGGGCATTGCCAGGACCTTCCAGAACATCCGTCTCTTCGGCGCCCTGACTGTCTTTGAAAACGTCCTGATTGCCAAACATATGCGGGCAAAGCAGAATGTGTTTTCAGCCACACTGCGCCTCAACCATGCTGAGGAAAAACGCATGCGCGAGGAGTCCATGGAGCTTCTGGAAATGCAGGGACTGGCCCATTTAAAGGACGAAATAGCCTCCTCCCTGCCCTACGGACTCCAGCGCCGTCTGGAGATTGCCAGAGCCCTGGCCACCAGTCCCAGCCTGCTCCTTCTGGATGAACCGGCGGCCGGCATGAATCCACAGGAAACCCAGGACCTGACTGATTTTATCCACAAAATCAGGGACGATTACCACCTGACCATCTTTATGATAGAGCACCACATGGATTTGGTCATGCAGATATCAGACCGCATTTACGTGCTGGATTTCGGCAAGCTCATAGCCCACGGCACGCCCGACCAGGTCCAGAACAATCCAAAAGTAATAGAAGCATATCTGGGGGTGAGTGAAGATGCTGAAGATTAATGATTTAAGAGTAAATTACGGCGGTATCGAGGCTGTAAAGGGAATCAGCTTTGAGGTACCGGAGAAATCCATTGTCACCCTCATAGGCGCCAATGGAGCAGGCAAAAGCACCACCCTGCGGGCCATCGCAGGACTTGTAAAAGCCTCGGCAGGCTCCATCCAGTTTGACGGTACAGAGCTGTTAGGCATGGATACCCCTGATATTGTGTCAAAGGGCATCACCCTTGTCCCTGAGGGCAGGCGGGTGTTCCCGGACATGACCGTTATCGAGAACATAAAAATCGGAGCCTATTTGAGAACCGATTCCCTGGACCAGGATATAGAATGGGTCTACAGCCTGTTCCCCAGGTTAAAGGAGCGCAGCTGGCAGTTAGCCGGCACGCTGTCTGGAGGGGAGCAGCAGATGCTGGCTGTGGCCAGGGCCCTTATGAGCCATCCAAAGCTGATGATGATGGATGAGCCGTCCCTTGGCCTGGCCCCTCTCATTGTCCAGGATATATTCAACATCATAAAGGAAATCAACAAACAGGGCGTGACCATTCTTCTGATTGAGCAGAACGCCAACATGGCCCTGCGCATTGCTGACCAGGGTTATGTGCTGGAAACAGGCCGGATTTCCCTGTCAGGCACCGGCAGGGAGCTGCTGGCAGATGAGTCTGTGAAGGCGGCTTATCTGGGGAAGAAAAAGAAATAAAACGTGTAAAGGCCGGGAAGCGATGCTCCCCGGCCTTTGATCTATAGTTCTATCACTTATATCACAGAGTTTCACTACAAACTGGTATACCCATAAGCATTCACCAACGCATCCAGCTTCCTTCCCTGCTTACACAGAGGGCAGTCCCTGTAGTCATAATACGTATAATCTGGCAAATCCTTCCTGCTGAAAATAGATGTAATCCTGTATCCGTTGAGCTCCTCCAATGTGCTGAAAATAGCGGTAATGGCTCTCAGATTGCCGCCGTAATACCGGATGGACTCAATTCCCTTGTTCAGTGCCAGGCCTGTGGTCACGGACGCGGTCAGGATGATGACATTCTTATCCCGAATCATGGGAAGTATGTTCTCCTTGAATATCATCTGGCTGTTGCTGTTGAACTCCGGAGTCACGATGTAGATAGTCTTATGGGCATTCATAGAGAGAACACCGGCGCTGGTCAGTTCCTCAGCCAGGAAACTGCCCACGACCTGGGTTCCCTCAAGACATACAATGGTATCTACCACCGTGTCATAGAGGAACAGCCCCGACAGGCTCCTTGCTATCTCCTGGGCCTCGCTGAGCCTGGTCTTTAAGGTGGTCATATCCAGATAATAATTGATATGGGCATGGTTGGTGGCAAAGTGTCCCGGTGTAACCTTAAGCGGTGCATTACAGCCGGTGGTATGTATCTTAACATACTTATTATCCATAAAAACGCCCCCTTTTACAATGGTACGGACATCGGTTTCTATATGTATTATTATACTAAATAATCCTCCCCGGTACAAGGGCTATCCGGCTGTCTTACCATTTTCTGCTAAAAATTACGAACATCCTGCCATGTTCCCGTCCCTCCATCCATCCTATAAAACAGGCGCCGCAGCTGCTTCCCCGCAGCTCCGGCGCCTGTTGCTTTTATGATTTAATGCTACAGATTTCTGTCATTTCCAGGATGACTCCACACTGTATCCTCGGTTTTCTTCTCCGGCTCATTGCCTCTGTCTGAATCCTCGGTTCCTGACTGGTTTCCCGGATTAGACTGTGTCTGTGGATTGGCCTGTTCCTCTGGATTCACCTGCTCCTGCGGACTGGCCTGTTCCTCTGGGTTTACCTGCTCCTGCGGATTGGCCTGTTCTGCCTGATTCTCCCGCTCTCCCCGGTCAGCCTGGGTTTCCGGATTTACATGAAGCTCCTGCGAAGCCGTGCCTTTGTCATCATCCTCTTTTGGTTCCTCCGGCTCAGGAATGCCCTTAACCCTGCGGAATATCTTCATGAATTCCTTACCGGTGATTGTCTCCTTGTCAATGAGGAATGCGGCGATCTGGTCCATAGCATCCTTGTTATCGCTCAGGAGGCGAATGGCCTCATCGTAGGAATCCTTCAGTATCTTCATGACCTCCTGGTCAATCTCGGCTGCCGTTGCGTCGCCGCAGTTTAATACGGCCCGGCCTGTCAGGTACTGGTTCTCCTGGGATTCAAGTCCCATAAGGCCGAATTTATCGGACATACCGTACTGGGTAACCATGGCCCTGGCCAGGTTGGTGGCCTGCTGGATATCATTGGCCGCTCCCGTGGTAACTGTCTCAAATACGATTTCCTCGGCGGCACGGCCGGCCATCAGCTCTACTAGCCTGGCCTCCAGCTCCTTCTTCGTGTTGAGGTACTTCTCCTCCTCGGGCACATTCATAACATATCCGAGAGCGCCCATGGTCCTCGGCACAATGGTAATCTTCTGCACCGGCTCCGAATGCTTCTGGAGCGCGCTTACAAGAGCGTGGCCCACCTCATGATAGGATACAATGCGGCGCTCTTCCTTGCTCATGATGCGGTCCTTCTTTTCTTTACCCACAAGAACCACTTCCACCGCCTCAAACAAATCCTTCTGGGACACTGCGTTTCGGCCGTGCTTAACCGCATTGATGGCTGCCTCGTTCATCATGTTGGCAAGGTCGGCGCCCACTGCGCCTGATGTGGCCAGGGCTATCTCCTTAAAGTCTACGGATTCGTCCAGAAGCACATCCTTGGAATGTACCTTCAGTATATTGATACGGCCGTTCAGGTCCGGCTTATCCACCACCACGCGGCGGTCAAAACGTCCGGGACGAAGAAGGGCCGGATCCAGGACCTCAGGACGGTTGGTGGCGCCCAGCACCAGCAGTCCCTTGGTGGAATCAAATCCGTCCATCTCGGAAAGAAGCTGGTTCAGAGTCTGTTCACGCTCGTCGTTGCCGCCCATACGGCTGTCACGGCTGCGTCCAATGGCGTCAATCTCATCAATAAAGATAATACATGGGGCATTCTCAGTGGCGTTCTTAAACAAATCACGGACACGGGACGCGCCCACACCCACGAACATTTCCACAAAGTCAGAACCGGAAAGGGAATAAAAAGGCACATGGGCTTCGCCTGCCACCGCCTTGGCAAGCAGGGTCTTACCAGTTCCGGGAGGGCCCACTAGGAGGGCGCCCTTGGGCAGCTTGGCACCAATCTTTGTGTATTTACCCGGATTGTGGAGGAAATCCACGATTTCTGTCAGCGACTCCTTGGCCTCGTCCTCACCGGCCACATCCTTGAAGGTGATGCCGGTTTCCTTCTGGACGTACATCTTGGCATTGGACTTGCCCACACCCATGATTCCGCCGCCGCCCATACGCTTCATGGTGAAGTTCATAAGGAACAGCAGGAACAGGAATGGGACGGCGTAATTCAGCAGGACCAGAAGGAGGGTGCTGCTGTCGCTCTTCTCACGGTTGGTAACCACGTTATTATCCAGTATCCTGTTGACGAAATCATAATCCCCTTCCAGTCTCACCACATAATAATCCAGATTCTGGGAATACTTAGTATTACCCTTCTTAGGGATGACCGTGATTTCCGTGCTGCCCACCTTGATGGAGTCCACCTCTCCGGCTTCCACCATCTGGACGAACTCATTATAGGACAACTCCTGACGTTTCTTGGAATTCAGATAGTTGTTCATACTGCTGACCACGATAAATGTAAGTATGGCAGCAACCACCAGCATGGTTATGGTCTGCCAGTTACTTTTCATATTCGGGTCCTGTTTGTTATTATTATCCATATTGTACAAATTCTCCCTCTGAATGGGTCATCTATCAATTTCCAGCAAAAACCCATTCTCTACCATTATAGTGTCAGTCTCCCCATAAATCAAGAAAAGAACAATTAATTTTCTTAAATTTTTACAAAAAGTCCTGGATTTATTCTCAGTGAGGATGTATAATGTTTCAGTTATTTTTTTGATACTATATCAGACAAGTCACACAACCCCACAACAAGAAAAGGAGGTATCCCCATCATGCCAGTCAAATACGTATTCGTAACCGGCGGCGTAGTCTCCGGCCTGGGAAAAGGCATCACTGCGGCATCTCTCGGCCGCCTGTTAAAGGCCAGAGGCTACAAAGTGACCATGCAGAAGTTCGACCCCTACATCAACATCGACCCCGGCACCATGAACCCGGTCCAGCACGGAGAAGTCTTCGTGACCGATGACGGCGCCGAGACAGACCTGGACTTAGGCCACTATGAGCGTTTTATCGACGAAAGCCTTACCAGGAATTCCAACGTCACCACGGGCAAGGTCTACTGGACGGTCCTGCAGAAGGAACGCCGCGGAGACTTCGGCGGCGGAACCGTACAGGTAATCCCCCATATTACCAACGAAATCAAAAGCCGTTTCCACCGCAACTACACGGAAAACGAGACGGAAATCGCCATCATCGAGGTCGGCGGCACGGTCGGCGACATCGAAAGCCAGCCATTCTTAGAGGCCATCCGCCAGTTCCAGCATGAGGCAGGCCCAGGCAACACCTGCATCATCCATGTCACTCTCATACCTTACCTGAAAGCCTCAGAGGAGCTTAAGACCAAGCCGACTCAGGCCAGTGTAAAAGACCTTCAGGGAATGGGCATTCAGCCCGATATCCTAGTCTGCCGCAGCGAACTCCCCCTGGACGACGGCATCAAGACGAAAATCGCCCAATTCTGCAATGTTCCCAAACATCACGTACTCCAGAACCTGGATGTGGACGTGCTCTATGAAGTACCCCTTGTAATGGAGGAAGAGCATCTGGCCCAGTCCGCCTGTGAATGCCTCAATCTGCCCTGTCCGGAGCCTGACCTGGCAGACTGGAGGGCCATGATAGAGGCCTGGAAGCATCCAAAGCAGGATGTGACCGTGGCCCTGGTAGGCAAATACATCCAGCTCCACGACGCCTACATTTCCGTGGTGGAAGCCCTGAAACACGGAGGCGTTGCCAACCGTGCGGCCGTCCATATAAAATGGGTGGATTCCGAGACAGTCACACCGGAAAATGCCCCTCAAATCTTCAAAGATGTAAGCGGTATCCTGGTTCCCGGCGGCTTTGGCGACCGCGGCATTGACGGAAAGATTCACGCCATCCAGTATGCCCGGGAACACCGCATACCATTCCTTGGACTTTGTCTGGGAATGCAGCTGTCCATTGTGGAGTTCGCCAGAAATGCGGCCGGATACGCGGATGCCCACAGCGTGGAGCTGAATCCCGCCACCACCCATCCCATCATCCATCTGATGCCGGAACAGAACGGAGTGGAGGACATCGGCGGCACCTTAAGGCTGGGTTCCTACCCATGCGTCCTGGACAAGACCTCCAAAGCTTATGGCCTGTACGGCGAATCCACCATTTATGAGCGCCACAGGCACCGCTACGAGGTCAACAACGACTACCGCACCGCGCTTGTAAAATGCGGCATGATGCTCTCCGGCCTGTCCCCCGACGGGCGGATTGTGGAAATGATAGAGCTCCCAGACCATCCCTGGTTCATTGCCACCCAGGCCCATCCGGAGCTTAAATCCAGGCCCAACCGGCCCCATCCGCTGTTTAAAGGTTTCATAGAAGCCGCTTTAAAAGAAAAAACAAAAAATAACGTATGACAAAAATGGCTGCCCTGCTTTTGATCTGCCAGTATGAATCATCCGCCTTTGCGCAAACTATGGTTAAGATTCAATCATAAGCGCATCACAAGGAGGTGAATCCCAAATGGATCACAAGGAAAAAGACAATTTTGACGTTGACATACAAGCCTGCTCCACCATGGACTGTACCGGCCTGATTCCTTCCCTGCCCCAGGACGAGGCAGAGAAGGAGGCCTATGAGGACCTCTATCCATATGTCACCAAGGCTGTTTCATCGGACAAGGAATAATGGCAGGGCAGCCCAAGTGAAAAAAACGGAGCCGAGACCCTAAGCCTTTGCTCCGTTTTATTTTATGCATCATTTTATACATCGTTCTATGCATTATCTTATGCATTATCTTACTGTCCTGGTTGTGCGGTCCGTATGGACTCCCTGCTGGCCGGCCGCGGCCAGCCTCCGTCACCCATGCATAAATCTGCTTAAAAACTCCTGGGTCTGAAGCTGTTTCGGCGCACCAAATATCTGTGAGGGCTCTCCCTCCTCAACAATCACGCCGCCTGCCATAAATGCCACACGGCTGGACACATCCCTGGCAAAGGCCATTTCATGTGTGACGATAATCATGGTAAGGCCCTCTCCGGCCAGTTTGCGCATGACCTCCAGCGCCTCGCCCACCATCTGCGGGTCCAGTGCCGATGTGGGCTCATCAAACAGCAGCACCTCAGGTTCCATGGCCAATGCCCTGGCAATGGCAACCCTCTGTTTCTGTCCGCCGGAAAGCTGTCTGGGCTTGGCATTGATATAAGGAGCCATCCCCACCTTTTCCAGGTAATACATGGCATTCTTGTGGGCATCTGTCTTGTTCTTCTTAAGCACCTTGACCTGTCCGATTATACAGTTCTCCAACACAGTCATGTTGTTAAACAGATTAAAGCTCTGGAACACCATGCCCACCCGGGAGCGGTACTGGGCCGCGTTGACCTTGTCGTCCGCGCTGTCCTCCCCGTGGTAGAGATTCTCGTCAGTGGTGGGCGTCTCCAAAATATTGAGGCAGCGCAGCAAGGTGGACTTGCCGGAGCCGGAGGCCCCGATGATACAGGTCACGTCTCCGCTGCTGACGGAAAAATCGATGTCCCGAAGCACGGGATTCTTGCCGAACATCTTGCTCAGATGCCGGATCTCTAAAATTTTCTCGCCCTTCATCATGACTCCTCCTTCTTCTCATCCGGGAACCGCATCATACCGCTGGTGTAGGCCAGGGTGTCCGTGGTCGCCAGATCGTAGTTGTCCGGCCCGTCCATTTTATTCTCCAGACGGCGCAGGATGCGGGAGCAGGTAAAGGTCATGATAAAGTACATGATCATGGTGATGGTGTAAGTCTCAAAGTTCATGTACAGAGCGCCCGCGGCCGCCTTGGTCTTGTACAGCAGCTCGGCCAGGCCGATCACGGAGAGCACGCAGCTGTCCTTGATGTTGATGATCAGGTTGTTGCCGATCTGAGGCATGATGTTGCGCAGGGCCTGGGGCAGAATCACATAAATCATGGTCTGAACATGGGTCATGCCGATGGACTTGGCCCCCTCCGTCTGACCGGGGTCAATGGAAAGGATACCGCCGCGCACGGTCTCGGCCATATAGGCGCC
>OJJA01000734.1_pt1 | contig 10794 bp, 7 predicted proteins | sample 1596031 | NCBI WGS metagenome assembly OJJA01 (sample SAMEA4350132, study PRJEB24818) | metagenome | biome: human; feature: gut; material: faeces | place: Denmark | collected 2013-09
TTTGCATAGTGGTTCTCCTTTCAAACTAAATACATAAATGTACTTTCCACCGTCAGGAAGTCTACCGTTTTGTTTCGCTATCTCCTTGAAAGTCGTTCCATGAAATACTGCATAAATGGCACTATCAGTTACCTGTACATCACTAAAACCCATAATTCCAGCTGGTACACCATATCCGGCAGATATTTCAAAGTCCGGTTCACCATGCTCACCAATATGTATCACATGTGTACTATCCTTTAAGTTATAAACCTCGACTACTTCCCCTAATTGAGTAACAGTCGCAAGAATACCATTATGAGGATTATAATCTAGAAAACTACGCCACGCTTGAGCCAACGCCGGGCGGGCATGCTGTAAAGCATCCTCATTCACAGTTGGTATATTCCCTAGCCTCTCGAAAAGTTTTCCTTTACGATTTACCATGCACAGACGACTATCCCCCGAATAGTCAGGAATAATAAATGTAGTATCATTAAACACCGTAAAATCAAGTACCCGAAGGACAGCTTCATCCAATGCTACTGTTTCCTCATGAAGTAGTGAGTCACCGGATAATGAAAAATCGAACTTAGTTAATTCGCTTTTATTAGCGTCTAATGTCCATACATCTTCGTTATAAAACCGAAGATTTTCCATTGATAGCATTCCCGTAGGTGAATCACTATGTATTCCGAAAGAAGATAGATAGTGAAAATCAGGATATTGAAAAAGATGTCCATAATTATCAAAACCATGCAAATCCATTACAATGACTTTATCTCCTTCCACTCGTATCCGAAAGGGATAACGAAACAAGACTGTATCGAGTTCTATGATTTCTCCTTTTAACTCTTCCACTTGTAGAAATTCAGAATAGAGAAATACATTGTCTCCATACTTCGTATGCTTTGTACCACAAGATAGGAAAATTAAAAGGAAAAATAGGAAACCAATACTATTTTTTAGGTCCGTAATCCACACTGATATACTCCACCTAGATACCTTCATAGGTACAATCATGCCATTTTGTTTTCTCATTAATCTCATCACGTGACTTATTTATCTGTTTGAATAGCGCAAAGGTAATAATTTGCAAAAACCAACGGACGATATTAAAAACTATTTTTAGCCATTCATACCTCTTTTTCCATGTACATCCAAGCAAACTACTTATCTTAATATTTCATTATCCAGCAATCGGCATTATTCCCCAACTGGGAAACTTCATCATTTCAAATAATATTTCAATATTACAGGATTATCGTCTTCTTTCAGCGTCTCCATTTTATGAATTTCTTGTGGTGACATCAAATTACGATCCATATATTGAGACAACTCATCCTGTTGGCAAATAGCAAGTGAAACATCCTGCGAGATTTCATTTACTCCGACCCTGCCAATGGCATACTTTATTTCTGTATCAACAGAGTGACGCTATCGCATACAAATAGCAACGGTATAGAGACCGGATAGCTACGCTATTCCGACCCTATACCGTCGCTATATAAAACCCAATATAATTGTGTTGATTTCTAGTCTCAGCGCTGTGTAGGCAGGGTAAATTCCTGCGAATCGCAAATTATTCCGTTCTCATCCGCCACCGCTACACGAAATGTTACCTCACCGTCTTTCAGTTTCTCGCCTGCATGAATGGAAGCGGTGTAACGAATACCTTCCCCCGGAAGGATTTCCTCTATCATCACAGAAGGAGAAATGCCGAGATGCTTCACCTTGCCCACTGTTTCTACCAAGGGGACAATATTATAGACAGGGTTCCGTCCTTCATTCATAATCTCAAAGATGATCTTGCTATTCTCTCCCGCATCAATCACATGACTACGGTTATCATCAATAAAACGAATCCTGCGCAGTTTCAGCTGGGTAAGAGGTCGCTGCACCTGTGGCTGTTTCTTATATTTCCGGACACGAACTTCCCGTACTTCAGGAATATACGCATCTTCCTCTATTTGCTCTTGCCTCGGCGCCGTCAACGCGTTTCCAATAGCCGCACCGGCAATGGTTCCCACAATATTCCCAATAGCAGAACCACGGTAACCGCCCCTCCAGCCATGATTATTATCTCCGATAAGTCCGCCTATCGAACTTCCCAGACTACCTCCGATAGAAGCACCTGCCATGATAGCTCCCGGATTTCCCATACGCCCCGACGCACATCCACTCACAATCAAAGCGGAAAGCAAAATTACTGTTAGTTGTTTCTTCATGAGTCTCTCTATTTAGTGTTATTATTTATTCTACCACTTTAAAACGAGCGAAACGTAATAATAGTTGTTTGTCTCCCGCATTTTTAAAATGAATAGTTGCTTTCGCATTGTCTCCCGTTCCTTCTACTTTAATCACTTCACCCAATCCGAAACGTTCGTGCTCTATCATCTGTCCGGCCTGTACTCCTGCTACCGATGGCGAAGTGGAAGAGGTTGCCTGTGCACCGCTACTTGGGCTAACAGTACTAACTTTCTTCAAATTCCTCGGTACGCTGGAAGCAATGATCTGTGCTTTCGGACGTTCACGTTGTTCGGAAGATGTACTTCCGAAAGGGGCACGCGACGGAGAAGCTGAACGGGTGAATCCTCCTTCAATCTCTCTACGGAAACGTCCTGCACCTTCATCGACAGCACGGCTCACTCCTGCCTCATGCGGCAATTGCAAGTAATGAACATCGATATCACGCAAGAAACGACTGGGGCTTCCAAATTCCATCTTTCCATAACGGAAACGGGTTTTGGCAAAAGACAGATAACAATGTTCCTCCGCACGAGTAATAGCTACATAGAACAAACGACGTTCTTCTTCCAGTGCCCGGGGAGAATCTCCTACCATCCCACTGGGAAACAGGTTTTCTTCCAGACCGACCACAAATACATTCTTAAACTCCAATCCTTTAGCCGAATGAACTGTCATCAACGTTATCTTTTCCCCATCATCCGCCTTGTCGGAATCCTGATCGGTAAGCAATGCAATCTCCGAAAGGAAATCGGTAAGAGACACATTCGGGTTACCCTCCTCCTGTCGCAAAGCGCAGAAGTCATTCATTCCATTCACTAACTCTTCTATATTCTCTTTACGACTTAGATTCTCGGGTGATGTGTCCTGACAGACATCGTTGATAATGCCGGACTGACGGATGATATTCGTTCCTATTTCATAAGCGTTCTTATCTGCCTGATCGACAATGAAACTTTCTATCAATTCACGAAAGCCTTGCAGTTTCGCATGCGTTCCTTTATTTATATCCAGTCCGTAACTCAATGGTTCGCAGAGTGTCGCCCAAAGACTTACACCATGATCGGTAGCCGCCGATATAATCTTCCCGACCGTCGTATCTCCAATGCCACGCGCCGGATAATTAATAATCCGCTTGAATGCTTCTTCATCATTCGGATTCACTACCAAACGGAAATAAGCAATCACATCTTTTATCTCTTTTCGCTGGTAGAACGAAAGTCCTCCGTAAATCTTATAAGGTATACTTCGTTTCCGAAGAGCCTCTTCAAAAATACGGCTTTGTGCATTCGTACGATATAGGATGGCAAAATCAGCATATCCGTAGCGATACTCCCGTCGCAGTTCCGCAATCTTATTAGCTACAATATCTCCCTCTTCCACATCGCTATACGCCTGAAATACGCCGATAGGTTCCCCCTTTTCTTTCTCCGAAAACACGGCTTTCCGTATCTGGCGTTCATTCTTCTCAATCAGGCTGTTGGCAGCACAAACAATGGTTTGTGTGGAACGGTAATTCTGCTCCAGTTTAAAGACTTTCGTATTGGGATAGATTTTTGTAAAATAGAGAATATTGTCAATATCCGCCCCACGGAAAGAATAGATACTTTGCGCATCATCTCCCACGACACAAATGCGTTGGTTCTCTTTCGTTAGTTGTAGTATAATATTGTGTTGAGCATAATTTGTATCCTGATACTCGTCTACCAACACATAATGAAATTGATCTTGATAACGTGTCAACACATCTGGGAAATCACGGAACAGAATGTAAGTATATACCAGCAAGTCATCAAAGTCCATAGCTCCCGCCTGACGGCATCTTTCCCAATAGCGAGTATAGATATCACGGATAGCGGGCATCCTAGCAGCTATATCTCCTTCGTAAGCCTCTTTATTGGCAGCGTACCCCGTAGGAGTGACCAAATGATTCTTAGCATTGGAAATACGCGCCTGCACTACTCCAGGTTTATAAGTCTTCTCATCCAGTCCCATCTCTTTAATAATAGAACGAAGTAAACTTTTACTATCAGCTGCATCATAAATAGAAAATTGGGGAGTAAATCCGATATATTGTGCTTCTCGACGGAGGATACGAGCAAAGACTGAATGGAAAGTACCCATCCATATATAACTTGACCATGGAAGGCCTATGTCACGATTAACACGTCTCACTATCTCATGTGCAGCCTTGTTGGTAAAAGTCAATGCAAGTATATGATGTGCATCATACCCTTTCTCCTTTATCAGATAATCAATTTTATAAGTCAACACACGCGTCTTCCCCGAACCTGCGCCAGCTATCACCAGCGAAGGACCGTCATTATAAGTCACTGCAGCACACTGACTCTCGTTCAATTCATCTATATAATTGGTATTCATAACAGCATTATAAAAACAATGTGGATTTTTAACAAACCCTTGGCATTCAAATTTGTTCTCAATACAAAAGTATAATATTCATTCGAGAATGAAGGTATTTTTATGAATTTTCATCACTAACTATTTTAACCTAACACCAAAAAGCAATGAAAAGAAGTATATTTTTATCGATTATTTTGAGTTTGTTTCTGGTCGCCTGCATTCCACAGGCAATGGCACAAAAGCAGAGCCGCCTGGAAAAGCTGCTAAGGTATCTGAACGATAATGACGCCGACAAATGGCAGAAAAACCGTGATAAGATAGATGACGAGACACAAACCTATTATGCCGAGGAACTGGCATTATTGGATGTGCTCAATGGATTGTGGAACGAGCAAAGCGAACAGGCCGCCACCAACTATTTCGGATGCTACGAAAGGGCAACGAAAGCTTATTTTCCCAATATCTGTGAAGAAGAGAAAATACAACTTTCCAACGTACAAAACAAAGCGGAACTGGCTGTTATCTCCATTCTGGAAGCTTCGAAAAATCAAATCCCTTTTAGCAAGACGTTGATGGACAGTATCCAGTCAAGCGGTTATCCGGGAGATTCTACCATCTTGCAAAAGGTACGGGACATCCGTGAAATGGCTTTACTGGAAGGTATGCTGAAAACACCTACGCTGAATATTTATCAAACGTACATCACGGAATATCCGAACGGCAAATTTATCTCTCAAATCAACACTGCGGAAAACAAACGGCTTTACCAGATTGTAAAGAGTAATCCGACATCAGCGAATTTCAAGGCATTTTTTGATAACGCCAACATGCAGAAATTCTTCACGGATAAAGATACGCGTCCATTCCTTCCGGAAGTCCGCGCGTTATACGATGATTTTCTGTTTCAAGGGATCGACAGCCTCCGGGAGAAAGGAAACGCAACAGACATCCGGCAGATTATTGACGAGTATAAGCAATCACCTTACCTGACTTCTACAGCACGTACTCATCTGGACGACCTTGAATATCTTAGTGAAAAAGCTGATTTTGAGCTTTTAAAAGCTGCCATTGTCAATTCCGAATCTTTGAGTATGCTGCAGGATTTTCTTTGCACACACAGGTATAAGGAATTTCGTGACCAGGCCAATGCACTACGGACACCGTTTATTCTGCAAACAATCATATCCACTCCTACTTCTGTGAAATACTATAATGGAGGACGATTGATTAAGTCTGCGGAAAATGACAGTACGGGAAATACCTCGACCACTTATTCGTATGATGATAAGGGGCAGCTCATTTCTACATTGTCGCTTACCGTAAAGAACGGTCAGCCAAGCAATGAAATACAAACGAACAGATTATACGATCCGCAAGGTCACTGCATCTTTGAAGTGCAAACGAATCCGAAAACCAAAACGGATCTCTACCGACGGACACGCCGTATCGGTACGGACGGAAATATCGAGAGTGATTCGCTCAAGTATACAGATGGAAGAGTCATCATAAGTTCCTATAATAAACAGGGGTTATTGACCGAAACCAAAGAGTATAATAAGAATGGAGAACTTCAGGCGTACACCGCAAACAAATATGATGATAAAGGCAGATTGATTTCATCCCAACATCAAAACCTGCTTTTTGCCAATTCTTCGGATCAGATTATTTCACAAAAAGATGCTTATGAATACGATAAATACGGTTATCTGACACAAATCGTTTACCAACGGATTTTAGGCAATAACCAGAAAACATCGGGATGCCTGATCTGCCTGTACGATAAATACGGAAACCAGATCGATAGTAATTCTTATTATGAATATGATAATACGGGCCAATGGATCTGCCGGACCGACCGTGAGCATCCGAAAGAAGTGGAACGCATACAGTACATTTACAAATAAAGTAAGATGCTGTGAACATTTTGCAGAGGGCTTCTGTTATTATAGTATAACAAGCCGATTAAAACTTGTAACATTATGAATACTATATTAATGTCTTTAATTATGATGACCATGACTTACGAAATGCCTAAACTTCCTTACGCAAACAATGCGCTGGAACCTGTAATCAGTCAGCAAACGATAGATTTCCATTACGGAAAACATCTACAAACGTATGTAAATAATCTGAATAGCCTCGTGCCCGGAACAGAATATGAAGGTAAAACGGTAGAAGAAATCGTTGCAGCCGCACCGGATGGAGCTATATTCAATAACGCCGGACAAGTATTGAACCACAACCTGTACTTCCTGCAATTTGCCCCGAAACCTTCAAAGAAGGAGCCGGCCGGTAAACTGGGAGAAGCCATCAAACGTGACTTTGGCAGTTTTGAAAACTTCAAGAAAGAATTCAATGCAGCAGCAGTCGGATTGTTTGGTTCAGGATGGGCTTGGCTATCCGTAGATAAAGACGGTAAACTGAAAATCACTAAAGAGGGGAACGGCAGCAATCCGGTACGTGCCGGTTTGAAACCACTTCTTGGATTTGACGTTTGGGAACACTCCTATTATCTGGATTACCAGAACCGCCGTGCCGACCACGTAAACGCCCTGTGGGATATCATCGACTGGGATGTGGTTGAAAAAAGAATGTAATCAAATTTACAAGCTAAACTATACTTATGGAAAAGGTCGTTGTGTTTTTCACAGCGACCTTTTTTACAGATTAAAAAGAAACAGACTTTTATTGTATATCAGATGCATTAGTTGTATTTTTGCAACTCATAAAACAACATAACAAACAATTATGATACTGTATAAAAGAAAAAAAATACGATTTATTGTCTCCATTGCTGTACTCCTTTTCCTCCCCCTTTTCGGCAATGCTGCCACCACAGAAGAATCTGAGGAAGAAATCCTGTTTATCACCTCTTATAATTCTGACACTAAATATACCTACGATAACATCAGCACATTTATAGAGACCTACACCCAATTGGGAGGAAGATATTCGACCATGGTAGAAAATATGAATGCAACAGACTTAACGCAGGCGCATCAATGGAAAAAAACATTGACCGATATTCTGGACAAACATCCGAAAGCCAAATTAGTTATTCTCCTGGGTGGTGAAGCATGGAGCAGTTTCCTCCATCTCGAAGATGAAAAGTACAAGCAGCTTCCTGTTTTCTGTGCAATGGCATCACGCAACGGAATACGTATTCCGGAGGATTCGACCGACATCCGAAGCTATAATCCCGAAAGCATTAACTTAATGGAACGCATGAAGGAATACAACGTAAGATATTGTAGCACATACGAATATGACATTAAAAAAGATATTGAAATGATACAGGATTTCTATCCGGAAACAGAACACCTTGTATTTGTATCGGATAACACATACAACGGACTTGCCGAACTGGCATGGTTCAAGAAAAACCTGCAACATTTCCCACAGTTGTCTATCACCTACGTCGATGGCCGCATCCATACACTCGATATGGCTGCCAGTCAATTGCGCAATCTTCCCAGAAACACAGTCATGTTGCTTGGCATCTGGAGAATCGATAACCGGGGTATTACTTACATGAATAACTCCGTTTATGCTTTTTCCGAAGCCAATCCTCTCCTGCCTATGTTCAGCATGACTTCTACCGCAATAGGTTACTGGGCTATCGGAGGATATGTCCCGCAATATGAAGGAGTGGGAAAAAGCATGGGAGAATATGCTTACCGCTTTTTAGACCAAAAGGAAACGGGTATCAGCAGCATCAATATCTTACCCAACAGATATAAATTTGATGCGAAGAAACTAAAGGAATGGGGATTTGGAAACAAGAAGGTACCTGTCAACTCAATGGTAATCAATCAGCCCATCCCGTTCTTTGTGGCCTATAAGACAGAAGTGCAATTCATCCTGATTATATTTCTCGTATTAGTAGGAAGTCTAATGATTTCGCTGTATTACTATTACCGGACTAAAATCCTGAAGAATCACCTTGAAAGAACTACGAAACAACTACGGGAAGATAAAAAGAAGTTGGAAGAGTCTGAAGTCGAATTGCGTGATGCTAAAGAGCGCGCCGAAGAAGCTAACCAACTGAAAAGTGCCTTTGTTTCGAATATGAGCCACGAGATACGGACTCCGCTAAATGCTATTGTCGGTTTCTCCAGCCTGATTATCGGTTCGGTAGAGCAGAATAACGAACTGAAAGAATACGCAGATATTGTCCAGACCAACTCCAATCTGTTGCTCCAACTGATTAGTGATGTACTGGATATATCACGCCTGGAATCAGGAAAACTGCAATTCAACTATGAATGGTGTGAGCTGGTGAACCATTGCCAGAATATGATTACTCAGACCAACCGGAACAAGACAATGGATGTAGACATTAAACTGCAAATGCCTAAAGAGCCTTACATGCTCTACACAGATCCCTTGCGCCTGCAGCAGATTATTATCAATCTGCTGAACAATGCCTTGAAATTCACTCCTGCCGGAGGAAGCATTACGCTGGATTATGAAGTGGACGAAGAAAAGCAATGTATGCTGTTCTCGGTAACTGATACCGGCACCGGAATCCCCGAAGATAAACAGGAGCTGGTATTCCAACGTTTCGAAAAGCTGAACGAGTTCGTACAGGGTACAGGATTGGGACTGGCTATCTGCAAACTGACCATCCAATATATGGGAGGTGATATCTGGATTGACAAGAATTACAAAAATGGTGCCCGGTTTATCTTTTCTCATCCTATCAAAAAACAGGAATCAACAGAAAAATGAAAAAAAATCGAATGATTTAGTGTTTTTCTGTTTCTTTTTCACTTACTTTGCCCCCGTAAAGACAAAGGGGTGCCCCATGAGGGGCTGAGATTATACCCTAGGAACCTGAGGCAGTTAGTACTGACGTAGGGATTGTGTTTCTTCTTATCGCCTTTCCATTCAAGCACGCTCTTTGTATTTACTTTCAACTTATTTATTCTGATAGGACAATGAAAGTACAAGTGAACAACAAAGAGGTGGAAATTACTCCCGACTCTACCCTTACACAACTGACAGCACAGCTCGAACTTCCGGTTCAAGGCATTGCTATTGCCGTAAACAACAAAATGATTCCCCGTACCGAATGGGAGGGTTTCATATTGCATGAGAACGATAACCTGGTGATTATCAAAGCTGCTTGCGGAGGATAAGGGAATGGTCAGTCTACAATTTATCACGCATCAGACCGAACGGTACTCGTACCTCGAATCGGCACGTATGGCACTCGAAGGCGGGTGCAAATGGATCCAACTACGCATGAAAGAGGCTCCTCTCGAAGAAGTGGAGGCAGTAGCCCTGCAACTGAAACCGCTTTGTAAAGAGCACGAAGCAATCCTGGTTCTGGACGATCACGTTGAACTGGCGCGAAAGCTGGAAGTGGACGGTGTGCATCTGGGCAAAAAGGATATGCCTATCGACCAGGCCCGCCAAATTCTTGGAGAGGCTTTCATTATCGGCGGCACTGCAAATACATTCGAAGATGTTGTACAGCACTATCGTGCCGGTGCCGATTATCTTGGCATCGGTCCTTTCCGGTTTACTACCACCAAAAAGAATTTAAGCCCTGTACTGGGATTGGAAGGCTATTCCTCCATCCTTTCACAGATGAAAGAGGCGAATATCGAAATCCCCGTAGTAGCGATTGGAGGAATCACTTATGAGGATATTCCTGCCATACTTCACACAGGAGTAAACGGGATAGCCCTGTCGGGAACCATTCTCGGAGCGGATAATCCGATAGAAGAAACACGTAGAATCCTGAATCATGCGTAAAGCAATGATGTACAATCAGTAATTTAATTTATAATATATATAGAATGGAAAAGTTAGTAATTGCGGGACGCGAATTTAACTCCCGTCTTTTCCTGGGAACAGGAAAATTCAATTCCAATGAAGTAATGGAACAAGCTATTCTGGCTTCAGGCACGGAAATGGTTACTGTTGCCATGAAACGAATCGACATGGACAACAAAGAGGATGACATGCTGAAACATATTATTCATCCGAATATTCAGCTATTACCCAATACTTCCGGTGTACGTAATGCAGAAGAGGCTGTTTTTGCAGCACAGTTGGCTCGTGAAGCCTTTGGAACAAACTGGCTGAAACTGGAAATTCACCCGGACCCACGCTATCTGCTCCCTGACTCTATCGAGACACTGAAAGCTACGGAAGAACTGGTAAAACTGGGTTTTATCGTGTTGCCTTATTGTC
>OJJA01000737.1_pt1 | contig 10757 bp, 9 predicted proteins | sample 1596031 | NCBI WGS metagenome assembly OJJA01 (sample SAMEA4350132, study PRJEB24818) | metagenome | biome: human; feature: gut; material: faeces | place: Denmark | collected 2013-09
GCCCTGGATCTGGTTTTCTATATCCTGTTTACACCTGTCTGCGTGACTATGATGGACAAAATCATGTGGACCAGTGAAAATACCATGGCTGCCAATGACGCGCTGGAGCGAATATTGAATGTTATCAGAGAGAAGCCTCTTTCTGAGCCCGCAGCTCCCAGGAAGCCTGAAAATCACAGGATTGAGATTAAGGACGTCTCGTTTTCCTATAACAAGGACGGTGTAAACGCTCTGGAGCATGTGTCTCTTACTGTGCCGCAGGGAGCCACCACAGCTATTGTAGGGGCTTCCGGAAGCGGCAAGACTACTCTGGTCAGCCTGATTCCAAGGTTTTTTGATGTGGACCAGGGAAGCATTTGTATCGGCGGTGTGGATGTGAGGGAGATGGAGACAAAAGAACTGATGAAGAGGGTCAGCTTTGTATTCCAGGACAGCCATCTATTTAAGGACAGTCTGATGAACAACATACGGGCGGCAAAACCGGAGGCAGATAAGGAGGAAGTCATGGGGGCCGTGAAGGCAGCCAGATGTGAGGACATTATTAAGAAGATGCCCCAGGGTCTGGATACGGTGGTTGGAACCAAAGGGGTGTACCTGTCGGGCGGTGAAATGCAGAGAATTGCACTGGCCAGAGCAATCTTAAAGGACGCTCCCATTGTGCTCCTGGACGAGGCCACGGCATTTGCCGACCCTGACAATGAATATCTGATTCAGCTGGCCTTTGAGAAGCTGGTGGAGGGCAAGACCGTGATAATGATCGCCCACAGGCTGTCTACGGTGTGCCGGGCTCACCGTATCTTCGTGATGGAGAAAGGCCGTGTGGCTGAACAGGGAAGCCATGATGAACTTTTGAAGGCCAGGGGGCTGTATGCAAAAATGTGGAAGGATTATCAGACATCAGCAGAGTGGAAGGTAGGTGGAAAGGCATGAGCAAGTATCTGCAGAAAAAATTCGCCTTGAGCGAACAGGGAGGAAGGGATCTGACAAAGGCCATATTTTCCTGTGCTCTCACCAATATGGGGCTGATATTCCCCATGGGCATCCTGTTCCTCTTTATGGAACGGCTTCTGGGCCCGTTGGTGGGGATTCAGGCTCCTTCCCTGGGAATGGCCGGGTATGTGGCAGCCTGCATTGTACTGCTGGTTATAATATTCATTTTCTGGAGAATCCAGTATGACGCTACCTTTGTGGCATCCTATACGGAAAGCGCCAATATGCGTATTCGTCTGGCGGAGAGGCTCAGAACCCTGCCCATGTCTTTTTTTGGAAAACGGGATCTGGCAGATTTGACCACCACCATTATGGCGGACAGCGCGTTTATTGAAAAGGCATTTTCCCATTTTATTCCTGAACTCATAGGGGCCTTCCTATCCACGGCGATCATAGGAGTGTGTCTTATGGCGGCTGACTGGCGGATGGGGCTGGCTGTGCTGTGGGTGGTTCCCATATCCTTTCTTCTGGCAGCAGGTACAAGACCCATGGTGGACCAGGTGGAGCGCAGGCAGAAGGAAAGAAAATCGCTGCTTCGGACGGAATCCAGGAGTGCATTGAGAATATCCAGGACATCAGGGCCAACAACCAGCAGGAGGAGTATCTGAGGGGGCTGGACCAGAAGATTCTGAACGTGGAATCCATCACCATACGTCTGGAACTGTTAAACGGTACCATGGTCACAGCGTCCCAGATGTTCCTGAAAGTCGGCATGGCTACCACGGTACTGGCGGGAGCTGCTCTTCTGTCATCCCATTCCATCGGCTTTATGATGTTCCTCATGTTTATGGTGGCGTCCACCAGGCTGTACGGACCTCTTACCGGCTGTCTGCAGAACCTGTCGGCTGTGTACTCTGCTTTACTGGTGGTGGAACGGATGAAGGGGATTGAGGAGCAGCCTGTTCAGCATGGAAGCAGGGAAGCTGCGTACGATGGATATGACATTGTATTTGACCATGTGGGATTTTCCTATAAAGATGGGAAACAGGTTTTAAAGGATGTGTCATTTACAGCAAGACAGGGACAGGTGACAGCCCTGGTAGGGCCGTCGGGAGGCGGAAAATCTACCAGTGCAAAGCTGGCTGCCAGGTTCTGGGATATTGACAGAGGAAAGATTACGCTGGGAGGTACGGATATCAGCGGGATAGAGCCGGAGACCCTGCTTAGAAGCTTTTCCATTGTATTCCAGGATGTGGTCCTGTTTAACAATACCATCATGGAGAACATCCGTCTGGGACGCAAAGACGCATCTGACCAGGAGGTGATGGAAGCGGCCAGGGCAGCCCAGTGTGAGGAATTTATTCATCGTCTTCCAAACGGATATGAGACCCGGATTGGGGAAAATGGTTCTGCCTTATCCGGCGGGGAACGGCAGCGGCTGTCCATTGCCAGGGCCCTTTTAAAGAATGCCCCCGTGATTCTCATGGATGAGGCCACGGCGTCTCTGGATGTGGAAAATGAGACTCTGGTACAGCAGGCCATATCCAATCTGGTCAAGAATAAGACTGTGCTGATTATTGCGCACCGGATGAGGACTGTGGCAGGCGCAGACCGGATTGTGGTGCTAAAGGATGGTTATGTGGCGGAGCAGGGTACGCCGGAGGAACTGTTGGAGAAGAAAGGGATATACCATCACATGGCAGAACTTCAGGGTAAGAGCCTGAACTGGAGTCTGTAAGCAGATGGTGAGAGGAAAGCCGCCGGGAATGGATGGAGTCCCGGCGGCGTTTTTTGACTTCCACAACAGCGGCGCCCGTATTTTAAAAGATATTTGCTTGGTTTGTAATCGGGGATAGTCTTATGCAAACTTGATGGTTTATTGAGATATTTCGGCAATTGATAGAAATCTCCGGAAAATCCCCTGTCAGTTCACAGAAAATCCCCGGACTGTTCACAGAAAGCTCATGGTTTCCAGGATTTTTTTAAGGTTTGTTTCAGCTTGGGCTGTTAGGATAAAAGCCATAAAAGATGAAGGAGGCCATGTGTATGACTCAGGAAATATTCAAACGCTACGAGAAAAAATATATGCTCACCCAAAAACAGTATGATGCTTTGATGCCTGCTCTGGAAAGACAGATGGATACAGACCATTACGGGGAATATACCATATCCAATATTTACTTTGATACACCGGATTTCCAGCTGGTCAGACAATCCATTGAAAAACCGGAATATAAAGAAAAGCTGCGTTTGAGGGCATATGGGAAGGCGACGGACACCAGCGTGGTATATGCGGAATTAAAGAAAAAGTTTGACGGGGTGGTGTACAAACGCCGGATACCAATGCCCCTCTGCCAGGCAAGAAAGTATCTGTATTATGGAATCCGGCGGATTGAGGAGAGCCAGATATTGAAGGAAATAGATTATGTTTTGAATCGGTATGACTTAAAACCCGCGGCTTTTGTGGCCTATGACCGGGCGGCATATTACGGAAAGGGCAATGAAGAATTAAGGATTACCTTTGACCGGAATATTTGCTGCAGGTGCAGCGGGCTGGATCTGAAGAATGGAGTTTATGGAACAATGCTTTTGAATAAGGACCAAATTCTGATGGAGGTGAAAATTCCTGGGGCGATGCCGTTATGGATGAGCAGGCTTTTTTCCGATATGGGGCTTTTTCCGGTGTCTTATTCAAAATATGGTGCCTATTATAAAGAGTACCTGTATCAAGGGATATTTATAGAGGGAGGTAGAATCTGTGCTTGAGAGTGTGTTGACAGAAACTGTAAATACCGGTATTACAATGGGACAATTTTTACTCTGTACCATTACATCAGTAATGCTGGGGGCAGTGCTGGCTGCGGTTCATACATACAGGAACCAGTATTCCAGAAGCTTTATTCTTACTCTGGTCCTGCTGCCTGTTATGGTCCAGACCGTGATCATGCTGGTAAACGGAAACCTGGGTACCGGAGTGGCGGTCATGGGAGCGTTCAGTCTGGTGCGGTTCAGGTCCTTGCCCGGCAATGCAAGAGAGATTGGAAGTATATTCCTGGCCATGGCTCTGGGTCTGGCCGCTGGAATGGGGTATCTGGGAACCGCTATGCTTTTGATGATTGTGTCTGGCGGAATTACCATCCTTTTGATATCCCTTCCGGCAGGCAGGGCCGGGAGAAAGGAATTGAAAATTACGATACCGGAAAATCTGAACTATTCAGGGATTTTTGACGATATATTTGCGAAGTATACTAAAAGGTCAGAGCTTGTGCGGGTCAGGACCGTGAATATGGGCAGTCTCTATGAACTGTGCTACCAGGTGGATTTAAAGTCGGAATTTATTGAAAAGAACATGCTGGATGAAATACGGTGCAGAAATGGGAACCTTACCATTGTCTGCGGCCGGCTGCCGGATGGCAGGGATGAATTATAGGAGGATAATCATATGGGCAGAAAAGGACTGAAATACAGGAAACTTAAGATATTTGGAATAGCGGCCGGACTGGCCGGTGTTCTGTTTCTTGCCGGATGCACAAAGACAGCCGGGCAGGATGGGAGTAAGGCGGGAGCCGCTGGAACATCGGAAACAGCAGGCATCCAGGAAGCGGCAGGGACGCAGGACACAAACCGGACAGATGCAGACAGTTCCTTTGGTGATGGAGAGGAAACACGAATCACTGGAAATGGAACAACAGTGGCCATTGAAGGGACAGGGGCTGCGGCTGACGGGGCCAATGTCACTATTTCATCTTCCGGAACATACCGCCTGACAGGAAACATTACAGGGGGAGGCGTGGTGGTGGACGCGGGAAAGGAGGATGAAGTATGTCTGATACTGGACGGCGTTTCCATTACAAGTGCGGATTATTCCGCAATCTATGCCAGCCAAAGCGGACTTCTGACCATTGTCCTGGAGGATAGGACAGAAAACAGGGTATCTGACGGAAATACATATACTTATCCGCAGACAGGGGAGGACGAGCCGGATGCAGCCATTTTCAGCAAGGATGATGTGGTATTTGAGGGGAACGGCATGCTGACAGTCAGCGGTAATTATATGAATGGTATACGGGGAAAGGATCGCCTTACCATTAATTCCGGTACCTATGTCATTGAGGCGGCGGAAGATGGCGTGAAAGGAAAGGACGCCGTAGAGGTGAACGGCGGAGAGATTACCATTACAGCAGGCAGCGACGGGATACAGTCAAATAATAATGGGGAAGAAGACAAGGGATATGTGAGAATCACCGGAGGAACCACGGCCATCACAGCAGGAAAGAAAGGAATACTGGCCGAAACGCTGGTTGAGGTTACAGGCGGCATCATTGACATAAATGCTCAGGATGACGGTATACACAGCGGCAAGAATGTAAGGTTGTTCTCAGGTGAGCTGACGCTGTCCGCAGGCGACGATGCAGTTCACAGTGATAATCTGGTGGAAGTCTCAGGCGGAACCATAATCGTGGAACAAAGCCGCGAGGGACTGGAAGGGCTCTGTTTGGAAATCACTGGAGGAACCATTCAGATTAACTCAGAGGATGATGGAATTAATGCAGCCCGGGGTACAGATACATCCGGCGGTCCAAATGCAGCCGGCGGTTCTTTTGGTGCAACAGAAGGGGCTTACATCCGTATTACGGGAGGAAACGTGAAGATCAATGCTTCCGGGGATGGTATAGACTCCAATGGAGACCTGTATCTGGAGGGAGGTACCGTCCTCGCAGAAGGCCCGGCAGAAGGGGGAAATGGTGCTTTGGATTACAATGGTACGGGAACCATTTCGGGAGGAACCATATTGGCTGTGGGAAGTGCGGGAATGTTCCAGACGTTTTCTGAGAATTCATCCCAGCCCATGCTGATGGTTTACTTTGATGAAATGCAGGATGCCGGAACAACCATATCAATAAAGGACGGGCTGGGAAATCAATTGACGGAAACAGAGATTTCAAAGCCCTTTGAGGCTCTGCTTTTCAGCTCGCCAGAATTAAAAACAGGGGAGACTTATTACATAGAGGCCGGAGAACAGGATATTCAGATGGCGGTGGACGGCATCCTGAATCAGTATGGCACGCCTTCCAGCGGAGGTTTTAGAAGAATCCCAGGCGGCGGAGACGGAAAGTTAAAAGAAAAGCCGGGAGCAGGAACCGGAGAGGAAAACTTCGGAAGAACACAGGAAGGTAGAGAAGGAGAGAATGCTGAAGGAAGCCGGGAGGGAAGGCGAAAAATGCAGCCGGAAGCGGGAAACGCAGATAATATTGGCAGTGAATCAGAATCGGAAGGAACCGGAAATGTTTCCGGCAAAGCCTCCGTTGTTGTAATACAGGAGACTTTGCTGGCAGGGAATTCGCCGGAAGAGAGCTTGCCGGAAGGTATCCATGTTCTGGGAAGCAGCGGTAGCATGGAGTAAGCCGAAGCCTTGAAGCATGCCGGGTGGCCGGGAATACTTTCTTATTCCTGTATGGGCAGCCGAACTATAAATGAGTTTGTTGCGAAACCATCCGTGCTGGCCTCAATCTTTCCTCCATGCTCAGATACAATGCTTTGGGCAATGGAAAGTCCGAGGCCGTAGCCGGGGATATTGCTGCGGGCAGTGTCTCCGCGGTAAAAGCGGAGAAACAGGTGTTTGATTTCTTCTTTCGTGAGAGGCGCCCCCTCATTTGAGACAGTGAGGAGCGCCTCTTTTGCGCTGGCCTTTTTCAGGGTAACACAGATGGAGCCGTTATCCTGACTGTATTTGCAGGCATTGTCAAGGAGAATGTCTGTCAGCTGCCGGAGTTTTTTATCATCTCCATTTACATGAAGTGCAGCTTCGATATCATAGGTGATGTGTTTACCCATGTCAAAAGCCAGAGGCTCAAAGGCCATAAGACTGCTATTTACAATAAAGCTCAGGTCAACTGGTGCGCTGACCGCAGACTCCTGTCCTGAGTCACTCCGGGCCAGGGCGAGAAGGCTTTCTGTCAGCTGTTTCATCCGTAGGGACTCAGCCTTTATATGGCTTATTCGCTGCCGGTTTTGTCCCTTCGGTATATCGCGGTCTTTTTCAAGCATATCGGCATTGGAGAGGATGACGGTGAGAGGTGTTTTTAATTCGTGGGAGGCGTCCGCAACAAACTGGCGCTGCCGCTGCCAGGCAATCTCCACTGGTTTCACAGCCCATCCGGAGAGAAGGATGGAGAACAGGAAAAAGACAGCAAACGAACATGCTCCGATAATGGAAGAGTGAATCACCTGCCAATAGAGTGAATTCTGTTCCTCATATATATCGGCGAATACATACCGCACTGTTTGGTCAGGCTTGGTTTTTCCCCGGAGAAAACGCAGGTGCAGGTCTTTTAAGGTGCCGGACTCACCGCCTTTGCTTTCCGCCAGGGATATCAGGGTTTCGGCCTCCTGGCTTTCTATATCTGGAAGCTGGTTCTTTACTACAGTATAGTTGCCCTGCCTTATATCAACTACCATCAGAGGAAGTTCCTGCCTGCGGGGGCGGGAGGGAGGACGCTGGCCCGCAGAGGGCGGCTGGCCTGCCTGTTCCTGTATACTGCCCGGATAATTTTCCAGCATGGCGGAATGCAGGGTGCCCATGCTCCGCTGAACGTAGTTTGCTTTTGTTGTGTAGTACAGCGTTATGAAAATGACAGCCAGCAGAAAAGCGACAATGGTCATCATGATGGCTGAAAATTTCCATCTGAGTTTTCGTATCATAGGGACACCCCCAGCTTATATCCAATGTTTCTCATGACGGAGATAGAAACACAGGATCCCAGCAGCGAGAGTTTCTTGCGCAGAAATGATATGTAGGCCTCCACACTGTTGGAATTCACATTGGCGTCATATCCCCAGACCTTAAGGAGTATGGTTTCTTTGGGGAGATACTGACTGCTGTTTTGTATCAGCATGCTCATTAGTTCCAGTTCCTTGGCGCTTAAAGACACACTGTTTTCTCCGCAGATAAGTTCAGGCATGGAGGGTGTGAGGATAAGGTCGCCAAAGGTCAGCGTGTCGGGCGCAATATCTCCGTGACGCCTTAGCACGGTGCGCAGACAGGCCAGGAATTCTTCGGTGGCAAATGGCTTTGTCAGATAGTAGTCGGCTCCGGCATCTAATCCCCTCACCCGGTCCGAAAGCTCCGACCTGGCAGTCAGCATGAGCACCGGCGTCATGTTGCGGGTGCTTCTTAAGTTTTTCAGAACCCCATATCCATCCATTCCGGGAAGCATAACATCCAGGACAATGGCATCGTAAATGCCGGTTTGTGCAAGCTCCAGTCCCTCTGCCCCGTCATGGGAGACATCTGTATAATATCCTGCCCCGCCTATCATGTCAGCCAGAGTAAATGCCAGCCGTTTCTCATCTTCAATCACTAATATGCGCATGGAATCCCTCCTGTGGTTCATTGGAATAAGCCTATTATAACATGAAGCCTGGGGAGGGAATTTTGAACTTTGTGTGAAAAATTTACTCAGGCAATAATGGGGTTTATTTTGCTGCAGTGCAGGCGGTATTTTAAAGAATAGGGTTAGGGAAAAGGTGTGGAGTGTACGAGGATAATAGTAATCATTTTAAGAGTGACACTTAGTGTGTAGATTGTTTCAAGTTTCAATATAAGGTACAAACATCCATGAAGCGGTGGAAAAAGCGCTTCATGGATGCTTTTTTTGTACAGTAAACAAATCCGCCTGGGGAATGCATATAGTTATAATTTTATACTTTCCCAGCCAGAACATACATCTTTGACAAAAGCATCGGCTCCTTTAGATACATCGCTTTTTAAAAGCGCATCAATTATAGCAACATGATTATCGCAGCACAGAACCTTGATTTGTTGGTCTGTAAGGCCGCCAAAACGATTGCGGTAAGCAATATAACGGCTGTTCATGGTTAAATCGGCAATTACTTTAACCTGATCGTGAATGATTCCTGGAATACACTCATCAAGCAGCCGGTGGAATTCCACATCCAGATAAAATAGTTCTATCAAATCAGGATTACTTATGTACTTCATGTTTCGGAAACGGCTGAACTCCTCATGAAATTTGTTGAGTTCTTCCTTGCTAATTAAATGTCCTGCACTTTCTATAACAAGTTTCCCAAGAGATGCTCTGGCTTTAAAAATGATTTCCAGTTCAAAGGGAGTGAGCTCCCTGACAAATGTTCCCCGTTGCGGTTGTACCACAACATAACCATCTCTCTCAAGAGCAGAAAGAGAGACAGAGATAGGAGTACGGCTTACCTGCAGTTCTTCGGCAAGACTGGCGATACTAAGCTGCTGACCAGGGTGTAGTTTATCAAATATAATCCTGTTTTTGATGATGTTATAGGCTCGTTTATTCAGGGCAGGCTCGTTTGTGATGGAGTCTTCGTAACTTTTCTGATATTTTCCCATTAATGTACCTTCTTTTTATAGTATGTGACATTTTACTTATGCAATATAAGTTTAGCACATGTAGTAAAATAAAACAATAGAATTTTAGCATAGATATGGCGGGGGTTGAAATAAATTGGATAAAAGAGATAGAAATAAAAAGAATATACAAAGTATATTAGATATATTGACAATAAAAGAAATGGGTGGTACTATCTAAACATAGACAACTAACATGTTAGTTAAAAATAGAAAATAGAAATAAAACAAAACTAACATGTTAGTAGGGGGTGCTTTTATTTTTAATACAGAAAGGAGAAGTATGAGGTTTGGATGTTGCATCAATATGGTTGCTTCAGAACTTGATGGAATTGGAACAGAACATTTGAGTGAATTAGAGCATATGGGATATGACTATGTTGAAATGCCTCTGGCGGAAATGATGAGACTTGATGGGCCGAATTTTTTGGAATTAAAGAGAAGGGTGGACCGGTTGACTATCGGCTGTGAGGTCTGCAACAACTTTTTTCCAAAACACATGAGACTAACAGGACAAGAGGTTCGTATGGATTTGGTATTGAGCTATGCTGAGCGGGCCCTGACGCGTGCTAAAGATTTAGGTGCCACATGTGTGGTGTTTGGAAGTGGCTCTGCTAAAAATGTTCCGAAGGGGACTTCGCTGGAAAAGGGATATCAGCAGATTGTGGATCTGCTGAATCAAATAGCGTCTCTTGCCGCGAACAGAGACATTATCATATGCATTGAACCGCTCAGAAAACAGGAATGTAATCTTATTAATACCTTTGAGGAGGGGGGGAGGCTGGCGGATGAATTAAGACATCCTAACATAAAGGTATTAGCTGATTATTTTCACATGATGGCTGAGGCGGAACCCATGAGCCATTTAAGTGGACCTGGCGGAAGATATCTGGCACATGTTCATTTTTCCAGCTCAGAGAGAAAATTTCCCGGATATCAGGATGAGGAGGCCTATCATGAATTTTTTAATGAACTGAATCGGATTGGATATGACGGCAGGATAAGCTGCGAGGCATATTCTGGTGATTTTAAGGCAGAGGCCCCTGTGACACTGGAGTTTTTGAAACATATGGATGCAAGAGCGAAAGGAGGAGACAGTAGTGTATAGTAAGGAATTGATTGATAATCTAGAAAAAAAGGCGCAGATCCTGCGGCGGGATGTGATAATCAGTGTGGGGATAGGAGTAGCGGGCCATATAGGCGGTTCTAACTCTTCAGCTGATATTGTGACGGCTCTCTATTTCTATAAGATGAGACATGACCCGAAGAATCCCCGCAAAAGGGACAGGGACCGTTTTTTGTTAAGCAAAAGGCACGTAGCCGGCTCTTATACACATCTCCGCGCCCACGAGACAAACGCGTATATCGTATGCCGTCTTTTGCTTTATACAAAAAAATATTCATTAAAATCTTTATACTGTAATTT
>OJJA01000749.1_pt1 | contig 10599 bp, 8 predicted proteins | sample 1596031 | NCBI WGS metagenome assembly OJJA01 (sample SAMEA4350132, study PRJEB24818) | metagenome | biome: human; feature: gut; material: faeces | place: Denmark | collected 2013-09
TATTTTTAATTACCCCCGTTTTGGCCGTCAAACCGTTTTTTGGGGGGAATGCTTAAAGATACAAAAAAGGCAACTAACTCGCAATGAATTAGTTGCCTTAAATTTTATTATTTTAGGAATATCCCTAGGTAAAATGGATGAACCGCAAACCTTGTAGTAACATTTATGGTACTTATTTCTTAAGAAAGAGTTACTTCTTCCAACAAGGCAAGCTCCCAGCTACGCCAAACAATAGTAATTAACTTCAGTTCACCTTTCGCCTTGGCTTCTGCCACCAGCTCATCTTCACTATAACGAAGTAACTGTTCGCGCGCCTCATCAGCAAGGGCACGTATTTCTTTTTCCGAAGCACCGGCTTTTGCATATTTCACCTCAAGCAGATAGGTGAAAGGAGGAAGTACGGGAACCGACAGACTAGGTTTGAAGAAGAAATCTGCAAAGCCTTTATTCAATTCGTATTCCGGATAAAGTTGATAATAACGATACATTCCTAAATAAGCAAGCAAGAAGCCTTTAATGTGCGCTTCACCTTCAATATATTCACGGATACGGCTTTGCTCACGAACAGCGTTGGCGATAAAATCGAACAAAGGTTTCCAGTCTCCTCTGAAAGCCATATTCTCAAATAAAGCACTCATCTTGTTCATGTCTATTTTAAAGATATCATGCTTGATGTAGCCTTGTATCAAAAAGTTAAAAAGCTGCTCTCTTACAACTAAATTCGGTACATGCAGGATGGGTCTTCCCACCATATCTACACCTTTGATGGAAAGAAGTCCGAAATAGAATAATAAAGACTTGAAATTACTGGGGTCCGTCATCTCCAATGCAGAAAAATGAGTAACAATGTCAGTAATAATCTCTCCTTGCTCGGCTATTTCCTTTATAACAGAAAAATTCTCTCCCAATCCATGATCTAATTTTATCAAGTATGCCAACTTGTTAAAGTCAGTGCGAATGTTAGGGTCTACAATTTCTTTAGGCTTTTTATGATGAAGTACAAAAGATTTCAGAAAATAAAGTGCCATGTCAGAATTAAACATACACTGTTCCAATGTATCTTCACTAAAGCAATAATTGTCATAATTGGGTTTCATCATGGCAACTATTTCATCTATAGATTCTTGAAGTACTCCCTGCTCTTTATAATATTCCAGCATCTCACGCAACTCATTCTCACTGAATCCAACCAAATCATTAAACCATGAATCATTTGTGATATTGGTTCCGATGTTAAATCCACTTGTGACATCATCCATCGTCACGGGACTCACTCCAGTAATAAACAACCGTTCAAGAGCAGCTCCGGTTCCGGTAGTAGCGGATTTTATCACGTTAAAGAAGCCACGAATAAAACCTTCGCCATGCGTTGCTTTTCTGTAAAACTCCGTACCGTAGGTTGAAAGAATGGTATTGGTGAAATTATCATATTCATCAATGAGCAAATAAATGCGGAGATTCCCTTTACGGCTGGCATAAGTATTAATTGCAGATAAAAAAGCTCCGGGATCTCCTTGTATACTCTCATCAAGAACATTCCAAATTTCTTTTCCAAACAAATGCTCGTATTTGTACACAAAGTCTTTTAACTTGCTACTACAATGCAGTTTAAACGAACGCTCTACCTCGTTGACATTAGAACTCACTTCTGAAAAATTAAATCGCATGATGAGAAACTGATTGTGGAGCTTCGTCGGATGCTGACCTATGTATAGCTGACCAAACAACTCGTCAAACTGTTCAGCATGATTTACGTCATAATAGGCCTCTAACATAGCCAAAGTCAGACTCTTCCCAAATCTACGGGGACGTATCAGAAACAGATAAGGCGGTTGCATCTCTATTTTTTCAATGAACATTGTCTTATCTACATAATAATAATTCTCTTTCTGAATTCGGCTAAAATCAGTTATTCCGTAAGGTATTTGTTTCATCATATTGCGATTCCTTTCAATTTATCTGTCTCTTATTTCTGCAGACTTTTTTCAATATTCTGCAAACGGCGTTCTAATGCTGCATACTTTTCATCCTTTTCTTTTAAAAGACGCTCGTAGAGTTCAGTGATTTTGTCGATAGGATTGAAGTTGTTAACTCGACTATCATTAATACTATCTTCGGTATCAGACTTAACTATACCCATGCTGATGTTTGCCCCACCTGCACTTTGTTCTGAATTATTCACCGTATTATTTTCAAACACCACCGTCTGTGCATCCTCCTCCAAAGTCTTGAGATAATCGAAAGGGACATTCAATGCACGTGCAAAGCGTTGCAACATCTCATCATCAATCACCTTCATCTTCTCATATTTAGAAACAGCAGGTTGTGAGAGATGTACTAATTCACTCAAACCCTCCTGGTTCATATTCTTTTCAATACGGGTACGACGTATATTGCGTCCGTGATGGACTCTCCCAATTGTCAATTCTTCTGTTTCCATTTTTATTTTCTTTCTTTTTAAAATCCAACAAATATACAAATGAAAAGTTTCGCTCGAAGCAAATATACGAAAAAAACGAATAGATGTGATAATATGGATAAAAGGAATATTACAACCTGACAAATAGAATAAAATGAATACTTCAAACAGCGCATAATGTGTTAAATTATCACGAACTTTACCGCACGAAAGGGCAACAAAACAAAAGAGCAAGTGAAGATGAAAAGAATATTGACAAGCAAAGAATACAGGTTCATAAAAGGGCTCAAAGAATTGATGACTAAATACAATGCAGTGATCTCTACAGATGCACAAGGAAAAATTGAGATTGTTGTGAATGAAGACGACGAATCATTTGATTTTGAAACAGAAAGCACGATCTATTTAGGAGAATGTTTTTCGGATGATGAGCTAAATGAATTACTGGAAAAGAACTTAGCACACATAATACGAATAAAAGAGGAGTATAAAACAAACTTGTAAACGGATTTATATAATTGAAAAATCATTAATCCAAATTTCTATATAAACACCCCACCAGATTTCTTTAGAACCAACGGCCTCTTCCTTTTAAAGGAAGGGGTCGTTCCTTTAAAAGGAGTGAAGCTTTGGTTTTAAAGTAAGAAAAACGACCTTATTAACTGGTATATTTGCCTGTATCATAAACTTTTTAAATAAAAAAGCTCTTTCAAAGAAATTTTTCTCATATCTTTGCGACGTGTTAAGTTAATAAATTGATTAAGGTCGATTTTTGACTGTTTCGAATCGGGAAGTATGGGGGTACTTTCCGATTCTTTTTTGGGGAGGATATAATAAGGTGTCTTTCATCTTTTTAAAGGTTTTAATAAACTGAATAAATCTAATATATACTAACTCTATATATAAAACAGTTCAACTCCGGAGGATACTAATAAAAAAGAAGGCTGTTTCAAAATTAAATTTGAAACAGCCTTCATTATATATAGAAGCTATCGCTTTCTTACTTCTTTTCCGGTCTTGGCAACAAAACCTTTCTTGAAAGTTTGAATTTGCCAGTTTTCGGATCGATATCAATCAGTTTTACCTCGATTTCATCACCTTCTTTGATTCCGGCTTCTTCTACTGTTTCCAGACGTTTCCAGTCAATTTCGGAGATGTGCAGCAAACCATCCTTGCCCGGCAAGAATTCGATAAATACACCATAAGGCATAATAGAACGAACTTTACCTTTATAAACTTCGCCTACTTCAGGAACAGCAACGATTGCTTTAATCATGCGCATTGCATCATCAATACATTTCTTGTTTGTTCCGGAAACTTCGATGCGTCCCATACCATCAATTTCTTCGATAGTAATCACAGCACCAGTTTCTTCCTGCATACCTTGGATGATCTTTCCACCAGGGCCGATCACAGCACCGATGAATTCTTTAGGAATTGTCATCGTTTCGATACGTGGAGCATGTTCTTTCAGGTCGGCACGTGGTTCAGCAATTGTTTCAGTAATCTTATTAAGGATATGCATACGTCCTTCTTTAGCCTGGTTCAAAGCACGTTCCAGAATGTCATAAGACAGACCGTCTACCTTGATATCCATCTGTGTAGCAGTGATACCGTCTTTTGTTCCGGTCACCTTGAAGTCCATATCTCCCAAGTGGTCTTCGTCACCCAGGATATCAGACAATACAGCATATTTTTCTTCGCCCGGATTCTTAATCAATCCCATAGCGATACCCGATACCGGTTTCTTGATCTTCACACCTGCATCCATCAATGCCAATGTGCCGGCACATACGGTAGCCATAGAAGAAGAACCGTTAGATTCGAGGATATCTGAAACCACACGTACTACATACGGATAGTCAGCAGGAATCTGTCCTTTCAAAGCACGCCAAGCCAAGTGACCGTGACCGATTTCACGACGGCCTACACCACGTTGTGCTTTTGCTTCGCCTGTAGAGAAAGGAGGGAAGTTATAGTGTAACAAGAAACGTTCTTTTCCGTGTTCCAAAACATCGTCGATAATCTTCTCATCCAGTTTTGTACCCAGAGTAACAGAAGTCAATGACTGTGTTTCACCACGAGTAAAGATAGCAGATCCGTGAGGGCCAGGCAGAGGACCTACTTCACACCAGATCGGGCGGATTTCGGTAGTCTTACGACCATCCAGACGCTTACCTTCGTCAAGGATAGAACGGCGCATGGCCTCTTTTTCTACATCGTGGTAGTAACGATCGATCAATGCAGCCTTTTCGTCCAATTCTTCTTCAGAGAATTGAGCTTTGAATTCTTCGCGGATCGCTTCGAAAGCAGCAAAACGTTCGTGTTTGTTATTGTTTCCGGAAGCAGCAACTGCGTAAGCCTTGTCGTAACATGCTTCGCGAACAGCCTTGCGCAAGTCTTCGTCGTTTACTTCGTGGTTGTATTCACGTTTTACAGTTTTTCCAACCTCTTCAGTCAACTCCATCTGCGCTTTGCAATGAATCTTGATAGCTTCGTGAGCCACTTTCATTGCTTCCAGCAATTCAGCTTCAGATACTTCATGCATTTCACCTTCTACCATCATGATGTTCTCATAAGTAGCGGCTACCATCAAGTCCATGTCAGCTTTTTCCAGTTGTTCAAAAGTAGGATTGATAACGAACTGACCGTCGATACGTGCTACACGCACTTCAGAGATCGGTCCGTTGAAAGGAATATCTGAAACGGCAAGTGCTGCAGAAGCGGCAAGTCCTGCCAATGCATCCGGCATATCCACACCATCAGCAGAAAAGAGGATGATGTTCACATATACCTCTGCGTGATAATTATCGGGGAATAAAGGACGGAGAGCACGGTCTACAAGACGGCAAGTCAGAATCTCATAATCAGAAGCTCTACCTTCTCGCTTGGTGAAACCACCAGGGAAACGGCCGAATGCCGCAAATTTTTCTTTGTACTCTACCTGTAAAGGCATAAAATCTGTTCCGGGAACTGCATCTTTAGCGGCACAAACAGTAGCTAACAACATGGTGTTGCCCATGCGAAGCATTACAGAACCGTCTGCCTGTTTTGCCAACTTTCCCGTCTCGAGTGTGATGGTTCTTCCATCAGGTAACTCGATTGTCTTAACAATTGGGTTAATCATAAAAATTGTTTTATCTATACTTTTTCTTTCAAAATTCCTGCAAAGATATACATTTATCGTGGTAATCAGGTGGAAATGAGGTAAAAAGTTAGTGGTGAACTGATTTTTTTTCAAAATTAGGATGAAGAACCCGGCAAAATGCTTTGACTAATCTCGAAAAGAAGTATATTTGCATCTCGTTAATAACACACACTATATGAAAAAGGTTACTTTTGCAGCGCTCGCCGCACTTACTATTACTGCTTGTAGTTCCGGCCCTAAATTCCAGGTGAACGGGGATATATCGGGAGCCGATGGTAAAATGCTTTATCTCGAAGCTTCCGGTCTGGAAGGTATTGTTCCGCTCGATTCAGTGAAGCTGAAGGGGGAAGGTACATTCAGTTTCAAGCAGCCTCGTCCCGAATCACCCGAATTTTATCGCTTGCGGATTGACGACAAAATCATCAATTTTTCTGTAGATTCTATCGAAACAATTCAGATCAAAGCGCCGTATGTGGATTTCTCCACTACTTACACGGTGGAAGGTTCGGAAAACAGCAACAAGATAAAAGAGCTGACGCTGAAGCAGATCCGCCTGCAAAAAGAGGTGGACGACTTGCTGGCAGCTTTACGCAGTAACAGAATGGGGCATGATGTATTTGAAGACAGTCTGGCAACGTTGCTCAACAATTACAAGGAAGATGTCAAAGTGAACTATATTTTCGCTGCTCCCAACACGGCAGCCGCTTACTTTGCCCTGTTCCAGAAACTCAATAATTATCTGATATTCGATCCGTTGAACAATAAAGATGATGTGAAATGCTTCGCTGCTGTTGCTACGAGCCTCAACAATGCGTTCCCTCATGCCGTACGTTCCAAGAACCTTTATAATATTGTAATTAAGGGGATGAAGAACACGCGCCAGCCACAGGCAAAAGCATTGGAGATTCCTCAAGAGAAAATAGTGGAAACCGGCATTATCGACATCGCCCTGCGTGACGTGAAAGGAAATGTGCGCAAACTGACCGACCTGAAAGGAAAAGTCGTATTGCTCGATTTCTCTGTATTCCAGTCGCCTGCCGGTTCTCCTCACAACCTGATGCTTCGCGAACTATATAATGAATACGCAAAACAAGGACTGGAAATATATCAGGTATCTCTCGATGCGGACGAACACTACTGGAAAACTGCGGCAGACAACCTTCCTTGGGTTTGTGTACGCGATGGAAACGGAGTGTATTCTACCAACGTAGCTGTATATAATGTTCGTCAAGTTCCATCTATCTTTTTGATTAACCGTAACAACGAATTAAAGCTTCGCGGCGAAGATATCAAGGATTTGGAAGCAGCTGTCAAGTCATTGCTCTAAGTTGTTATAATTTAGCATATTTCATTTAAATATGTTACATAGCATCTTTTTTCACTTGACACGTATCACTTAAAAGTCTATCTTTGCAAAGAAATAATGATAAGAGGGTTCCAACATGGCTCATGTTGGAATTCTTTTTTGTTTATATGACCATTTAAAACAATTAAAGGAGGAAAACATCATGGCTTATATGTCAGAAGAAGGTTACAAGAAACTGATGGCGGAACTGAAGGAACTGGAAACAGTGGAACGCCCGAAGATCTCTGCGGCAATAGCCGAAGCCAGAGATAAAGGAGACTTGTCGGAAAATGCAGAATACGATGCCGCCAAAGAGGCGCAGGGTATGCTTGAAATGCGCATCAACAAATTGAAAGCTACCATTGCAGACGCAAAAATCATTGATGAATCTAAGCTGAAAACAGATTCTGTACAGATTTTAAATAAAGTGGAACTGAAGAATGTAAAGAACGGTATGAAGATGACTTATACCATCGTTTCCGAAAGTGAAGCTAACCTGAAGGAAGGAAAAATTTCCGTTAACACCCCGATTGCACAAGGTCTGCTTGGCAAGAAGGTGGGTGATGTAGCCGAAATCACTGTTCCACAAGGCAAAATTGCATTGGAAGTAGTAAACATATCAATTTAACGTAAAGGCAGGTCTCCTTGTGGGGCTTGCCTTCATTTATCAATAAAAGTTATGGCAACAATATTCAGTAGAATCATCGCAGGCGAAATCCCCTGCTACAAGGTGGCGGAAAACGAAAAGTTTTTTGCGTTTCTCGATATCAATCCGTTGGTAAAGGGACACACATTGGTGGTGCCCAAACAGGAAGTAGACTATATTTTCGATTTGAGCGATGAGGACCTGGCTGCTATGCATGTATTTGCAAAGAAAGTGGCCCGTGCCATTGAAAAAGCTTTCCCCTGTAAAAAGGTGGGCGAAGCGGTTATCGGACTGGAAGTTCCTCATGCACATATTCATTTAATTCCTATTCAAAAGGAATCGGATATGTTGTTCTCGAATCCGAAACTGAAATTGTCGGATGAAGAATTCAAGTCCATAGCACAAGCAATCAACTCCTCTCTATAAAACATGATGATGAAATAAGCAAGAGCGTTCTGTGAAGGACGCTCTTTTTTTGTTCCATGCCTTGAAACAAAGTGTTCCTCGGTGTGAAACGAAGTGTTCCTCACCGAGGAACAACCTGTTCCACACGGAGAAACTTTTATCGTTCCTTGCTTTCGGCAACTTCTACCAAATAAACTCCGATACAGATAAAAATAATGGCAAACGTCTGCGTCCAGCTAAAACGGTCTTGTCCCAAAGCAAGGGAGGCAATAGTTGCCACAATCAGAATCAGATAACCATAAATGGCAACCACCGTTGTCTTCAGATATTTCAAACCGACAGGCAACAACATATAACTGATAGTGGTCGGGAAAATCAATACGAACATCAGGATAAGGAAAGGTGTCCAATGGAACGGCATGGAGAATACCGGGGCATCAAATCCCGTAATGAACGTTACTATTATAGCAGATACAGCAGCACCGGAAAAAGTATAGCGCAACATGGTTATTGCTCCGATAGCAGTCAAGATACGCTGACTAAGAATCAGATAGACAGCATATACCACAGAGCTAAGAAGACAAAGCATATTTCCCGTGAAAGCATCGGACGCCAAATCATCACTTTGCTGGGTTAAAATACAAACCAATGCTCCTATCAGACCGATAGAAATTCCTATTATTTTTTTTGTGGTCGCCTTCTCCTTATAAAAGAATATCATCATGAGAAAAACCCAAATAGGCTGGAGACTGGTAAAAATAGAACTGGAAACAGGAGTCGTTTTACTCAATCCGGCCAGGTAAAGAAACATAAAGCCATAAAGTCCCAAGGCCCCCAACAGGAAAAGGAGCCATTTATCTTTGGCGGATGATTTTTCCGGAGGCATAAACCACCCGATTACCCAAAAGGCTGCTGCTGCAAACGTGCAGCGAAGGGTTGCTCCTGTCAGCGGACTCATCCACAAAGGCAGAAGATACTTCAGGGCATTCATATTTAACCCGCTAAAAACTTTCGAGACGGCCATGCTAAGATTGGCTTCCAGTTTCTTATTCTTCATTTTTTATTTCAATTGGTCGTTAAACAAAAAGGTATGACGGCGCCGATATGCCCAGAAAAGAGTGACAACAGTAATCAGCAGATTAAAGATAAACGGAAACTCTTGCGATTGGGTATGGAATACCCACTGGAAAAAATCGACGATAAAGGGATAGAGCAAAATAGCCAGGTAGTTCATCATCATCACAAATGCCAAAGCTAATGTGGTCTTTTGCGGTAATGCGGTCTGCGTGGTCTTGTCATAAAGCATGGGCTGGATAATGCCATACCCTAAACCGACCAGAATACACCCGGGAATAATCAACCACTCTATCGGAGCTATCCAGATTAATAATAGTCCCAATGCCATCGACAACAGGCTATATGCCTTCGTACGTTCTTTAAGCAAGCCTACAATTTTATCCAGACAGAAGCCCGGAGCCGTGATAGCCAGGAAGAAAAGCGAAATCATCAGTCCGGAATTACCACTGGAGAAATGATGCTTTTCCATTAAGAAAGGCAGATTGAAGATCACTACTATTACGATATATGTAATCACCCCATAGAAAAGCATCAGTTCTATCAGATGCTTGATGTGAATACCATATTTACTGCCTTCAATGTCTATGGCAGACTGTCGGGCAGCTTTGCTGTCGTCCGCTGAACTCGTCTCCGGCACAGTCACCGTCGCCGCATTCGCAGTTGCTACATTTGCCGCCGTAGTAGTAGCAGTATCAGACGAAGAAGATGCCGTTAAAGCGGCTTCTCCGGACCGGTCTTCTTTCAAATGTCCCACCAGCAGAATGGAAACCAACGGAAGAAGATAAACAAGAAAAGGCAGGTGCCAACTGACTTCTGCCAGATAGCCCGTCACGGCAGTTGCTATCACTAACGTAAAATTAGTTATGGCCGAACTCAACCCGAACTGTTTCACCCGATAAGTTCCCACAAAATATCTGGAAACCAATCCGGTAGACAAAGGGATAATAAGTCCGGACCCGATGCCGAGCAGAGCACTAACCACAATCAACTGCCACATTCGATTGGATATCAGATACAGAACACCGCTTGCGGCAAAAAGCCAGAGTCCGACTTTCAATACACGGACATAATCGACTTTCTCCGTCAGTTTACCACCCAGCAATATAAAAGGTATGATGAGCAATGATGGCAGTGATGTCAACATCTGTATGTCCAGATCCGTAGCTTTCGGAAATATCTTTGTAAGGTCACCCAATATAGGTGAAACAGCGAGTCCCGGCAATGAAGTCAATGCCGAAATAGACCAAATGGCAATTAAAGTGATAAGAGGAATTGTTCCTCGTCCCGTCTGTATCTTCATAATGCTTATTCGTTAAAAGTTTAGGTTTGAAGAAAACAATAGTCGCTTTATAAAGTTCATTTATTCACCACAGAGGAGGACGCAGAGGATACAGAGGGGAATCTTGTTCATGCCGGTACCGTTTTGAATAAAATAATGGAGTATTCTGGAAACGTTGTGGCAAATCTGAAAAAGATGATTGAGTTTTTAAGATTCCCCGTTATCTTTTTATTATAAGATATGGGTCAAGGGTGAGGGGTGGTGAGGGTAGATTTATAAC
>OJJA01000760.1_pt1 | contig 10514 bp, 9 predicted proteins | sample 1596031 | NCBI WGS metagenome assembly OJJA01 (sample SAMEA4350132, study PRJEB24818) | metagenome | biome: human; feature: gut; material: faeces | place: Denmark | collected 2013-09
TAAGAATATGCCTAAGCGAACTCAGAGAACGGAAACAAGATCATCACAAATAGAACGAAAGATAAGGTTACCATATCCGGTCTCTCCAGAAATAAAGATTACTGGCTCTTTACCCGGGTTGCCGGTGATGAGAACGGCAGCTATGAGCCAAGTGAATGGAGCGATCCTGTTCCAATCAAGACCGCAAAGACCGATGTCGTCGGCCCGATCAAGCTCAATACGAATATCAATGCCGGTTCTCAGCTCATCGCAAATATCGCGGATACCAATCTTCAGACAGGTGACTGGAAGCTCGAGCGTGTCAAGGATGGTTTTACTACCCCGCTTACACCAACACCGGCCGGTGATTATGGATTGACATATATGCTTACGGACGCTGACGCAGGTTCCGTGATCCGTGTCTCCTTTACCGCAAGACCTGATTCGGATTTCCAGGGTACGGTAAGTGTGGAGACCAAAACGATCCTGAAAAAGTCTCAGCAGGCACCTGACATTGCGCCGACAGAGGTCGAGAACGAGAAGAAGGATCATGCTCTCGTCGTGAAGTCTACGGCTGTGGAAGCAGATACCAGCTATGAGTTCGGCTACCGTAAGGATGCGAAGGAAGAGATCAAAACGCTGGAAGGTACATATGCCGCGGATACAAAAGTGACCATCCCGGATCTGGATCGGAACACCACCTATTATGTCTACATGAGAAAAGCAGGAAAGGATCGCTATGAACCAAGTGCGTGGTCTCCTTCCGTCCAACTGACGACAGAGCGCTCCAGCGTCGCAGCTGACACCGTTTCTGTCACTGGTACACCGAAGGTCAATGAGACGATCACCTTCAAGGTAAAGAATGAAACGGAGAATACACAGGATGAGCGTGGTATATGGGTACTGGAACGGATCGGTGACGGTATGAACAACACCCTGATCCCTACGACTACGAGTGATGATACGAAGACCATCACCTATCGGCTCGTTCCGGAGGATGCTGGTTATCAGATCAAAGCGACCTTCATCGGTACGGGAGACTATAAAGACCAGCGCAGCACCTCCAGCGTGACCATCCAAAACGATGCACAGGATATCGGTATCACAAAGCCGAAACTCGTCAGGCAGGAGGAATACAGCATCACGGCCCGTGTCGAAGGCGCAAGCGACGATATCTATGAATTCGGTTATAAAGAGGAGGATAAGGAGGAGATCACTGCCTTTGCGGTCACTGCAGGCTGGGGCAAGGACGTATCCATCACACCATTGACGAGGGATACGGCATATACCATCTATGTCCGAAAGGCCGCAAAGACCGGCTATGATGCGAGCGGCTGGTCAGAAGGGATCAGTGCCAGGACACAAAAGAGTAAGCTTGCCGGAAACATCAGCTATGAGGGTACGACGAAAGTCACAGATACGTTGGAGGTCACCTATGAAGCCGGTACCTATGCCTATCCAGGGAACGATACAGAAGGATCCTGGCAGTGGTATCTGGATGATGTCCCGGTACCTGAGGAAAAGGGTGGTACATCACCAGCGCTGTCTATCGAGCCGGTGGATGGGAATCCAAAGGTGAAGGTGACCTATACGGCGAAAGATGGCAGTGGTTTCGAGGGTACTGTGACAAGAGATTTCGGAACGGTATACAAAGAAGCCTATGAGGTACCTGCAGCTCCCACATTGACTGCGCAAGCGGAAGACGCAAAGAAAGAAGGAAGCGTCCTGCATCTGACGAGTACGGATGTCGGGAACAACGTGTTTTACTATCTGCGGCTCTCCTCGAACGATACGCTGCCAAAACGCATACCTGTAAAGGATGTACCGGATGGCGGTGCACTGAAAGAGGATACGGACAATGTGGAACGCTGGCTGAAGGCATCCGATGATATGTCTGTGAGAGTGCCGGCCAACCGTACCTATGTCGTCTATGCCGCAAGACTGGAGAGCGATACCAACCTTGCCAGTGAGATCAATTCTACAAGAGGGAAGCTGAGTGCGAAGGAGCCGCTGTTGCGAGAACCAGAAGAAGTTGGAAGGATAACGGAGACAGACAGCACGGTCAAATGGAAGACCTTACAGAAGAAGACCCTGCAGTATTCCCTGTATGGGAAAGCACCGAGCGCCACATGGAAATATTATGTGACGAAGGATCCAGGAGATGATACGACCTGGCAGAACATCAATGCGGAGCTGAATGCGCTGGGGAAGGTCGAGGAGAAGAAGGACGGTGTGTTCTATACGACCTTTGAGATCCCTCTGAAATATACCGGCTATCATTTCAAAGCAGTACTGATCGGTACGGATGATTACAGTTCCCAGGTGGAGCTGGTCACACCGGCATTGGAAGGGAAGCTGTTGAAGGGGACAGCAGACATCAGTTCTTCTGATTCCTACAGTCTGCTGGACGAACTGACAGCGACCTATACAGGAGATGACGATCAGTCCGGTACCTTCTACTGGTACCGTCGCAAGGAGGACGGCACCATCGAACAGATCAAGAAGGACGCACCGGGCGTGACGAGCAGCTATCAGACCCAGCAGGCGGATTATCAATGCAATATCTATGCTGTCTATGTGGCAGCGCCGAGCGGCCAGTTCAGTGGCGAGGTGTCCACAGATATGCGTTATATCAAGCAGAAGGCGGCACAGAACAGACCGGAGGCACCTGAGCTCCTGCAGGTGAACGGGAACAGCATCCAGTTCAAGGCGCCATCGAATTACAATACGAGCGGTATGGATAAGATCCCGCAGGTAGTGGTCGGCTATCAGAAGGTGTATGAGGATGGTACTGCGATCGATGAACAGATAACATGGCAGCAGCCGGACGATTACGATGAGAACTGGTTCACGAAGCTGGACCGCAGGAGCAGCTATAAGCTGTATGCGAAATTCTTAGGGACCGATGTCTATGCACCATCACAGGTGAGCGCAGGCAGTGAGATCATCCATACAGAGAATGAGCTGTTCGATGAGGGCAGTCTGCAGCTCCAGGCACTGTCGGCCCTGGATGGAGGGACAACCTCGGATATCGGCAACAAGGTACGGATGAGCTATACCGGAGACGGCTTCGATGAGGGCTATTTCCGTATCCGCAGGAGCAACGGGGATACGATCATGGAGCAGGTCAGCGAGGTGCGCATATCCGAAACGAGCGTGTCTTATGAATATACCTATACGGCAGAGGATGTGGGGACCTACATCATCGTGGACTACATCGCGAAGGAGAACTCCAAACGCTTCGAGGGGACGATCAGTGCCTCCAACAAGCTGGTCATCACGAAGCCGGAGAATCCGGAAAAGGCGATACAGCCAAAGCTGGAACGAGATCTGGATACCAACCTGTATGTCGAGGTGAAGGATGACTATGAATACTATCTGAGCGAATTATCTATCGCGCCATCGAGCAGCAGCGGGGACTGGGACGTGCTATCCAAGGATGAAGACGGGAAGCATCAGTTCACGAACCTGGATCGTACGACGACCTACTATCTGCATGCGCGGATCGCGGAGACGAAGGAGTACAGAGCGGGTACGGCCGTAACGAGTGCAGGGGAATCACCGACACCGTACATCGACCTCAAGACGACCGAAGTCCTGAATACGGAGGATGCGGATGCAGCGATGGAGCTGAGTGAAGCGATCCCGTTCCCGACTACCCTGAAGAAGGGGGACATCACGATCGAGGAGCTGTCCTTCGTCAATGAGCTGACACCGGAAGAACCGCTGCGGCTGCATGCGACAGCAGTCTTCAGCAGTGAACAGGGAAAGGCGACGGATATCGTATATGAAAAAGGAAGCAGCTGGGCCAACAAGAACTTCGCCACAGAGCTCATCCTCTATGATGCGGACGGCAAGATCGTCGATCGTACGAACGGGACGAAGACGAAGCTGGATGCAGCGAAGGCAGAGACGATGCGGCTCGCAGTGTATCGTGCGAATGCACTCAGTGCTCCGGGAGCGTATGTCTGGCAGGCGCTGCTGAAGGATTCCTCAAAAGAGGCGATCACCGCCCTGTTGAAAGGCAGCGTCACGATGACGACCCAGCTGAAGGTGGTCTCACCACAACAGATCCGGATCGATGTGGACGGCTCCTTCCTGCGCCAGAGCACGAACAACGCGTCCCTGAAGAATGAGACGACGATGCCGATCACGTTCGGTGTGGACAGACTGGTAAACAAAGGAGATGAAGGATTGCCGTCCCTGATGGGCGTCATGAAGGGCGGTATCGCGATGATCGAGCCACAGGAAGCATATCTGAAGATGAGCAATGACGGCTCTAACTTCACGAGTCCGCATAACGGAGCGTGGTTCCTGACAGAGACAGAGAGTCAGAAGGAAGACCTGTTCCTGCTGGGAAGGGGAAGCCGTGCAGACTACTATGTCAGCGGAGCGGCATCCTCTGCCCAGAGCTGGCCATGGGATGCAGATGAAGAGGTCAAGGATGCCTATGGGATCCGGTTCATCGCTTCGGTCAGTGAAGAGGACGTAGGGACCTATGAGAAGAAGACATATGAGATCAGAGAGGAGTAAGGCATGGAAGCGGAAGGAAAGAAGCCGTTGGATCGAAAACGGGTGCTGATCATCCTCCTGCTCCTGGTATCGCTGGGGATCGGGGGATGGCTGTTCCTGAAGCAGGACGGCTTCCGCTTCGACAGCGCGGCGGAGGACGGCAGTCTGGATGGACTGACGAAGGAACAGATCCAGGAGCTGATGAACGACAAGGTGGATAAGAGCATGCTGGCGATCTCGATCAACAGCACGCCGGTGTTCGAGGATGGGAAAGGCAAGGGGAGCCTGCGCATCGAGAATGCGGCGAACAACAACTACAACATGAGGGTGCGGATCGTGATCGACAACGAACAGAAGCAGATCTATTACAGCGACGGGATCCGACCCGGACAGATGATCCGGGAGGACTACCTGGACGAGGTGCTGGATAGAGGGACATATGCGTGTACGGCAACGTTCGAGGCATATGATGAAGACGGAAAGAAGGCAGGTGAAGCGAAAGCACAGTTGAATATCGTAGTAAGGAAATAGAGGGAGCAGGCCCGAAGGAGAAGTACAGAACCTGTATCCCGGAAGGGTACCCGGGGATGTAAAAGATACGGGGACAGAAAAGGAGAAGAAACATATGAAGAAACTATTAGCAATGAGCATGGCAGCCATGATGATGGCGATGATCACACCGGTCGCAGCAGCGGAGCAGAACGAGACGAAGGATGTGGAGACGACAGACGGGACCTCTGAACAGAGTGGAGAGATCTGGGCGACACTGTCAGGGAAGGATCTGAAGCAGCTGAAGGTGACGATGCCGATCCGTATCGACTTCGCAGTCGTGAAGGGGACTCCGGACAATTCCTTCATCGTCGGAGACTATAAGATCAAGGTAGCGAGTGATTCTGAGGTCGGCGTAGAGCTTGCGAAGATCAATGTCCAGAACGCGGACAAAGGAAACTGGACGCTGACGGATGCGGCAGGGATCGACGCAACGAATGGTAAGAAAAACGATGATGTAGCGATGAAGACGGTCGCAATACAGATCGCCGGAGCTGATCTAAAATACGGAGATAATGAGGTCACTGGCTTCGAGGTCTTGAAGGCAAATGAAAAATCTCTGGGAGTCGATGGGACTGCGACGAAAGCAGAGATCGATGAGAGCTATGAAGCGAAGGCAGAGCACGCATTCAATGTCGTCTATACGATCAAGCAGAAGGAAGAAGTAACGACGCCAGCGAGCTGAGGATGAGAGCACATCGTGCTCTTACATGAGGGAGGAAGGCTTCCTTCCTTATGCAAAGGTACGATGGAAGGAGTACAGGATGGAAAAGATAAAAGAAGGACAGAAGGAAACGAAGAGAGGAAAAAAGAAATGGCTGATCCTCTTACTGCTGCTGGTGGTACTGGGCAGCTGTATGGCCTGGTCGCTGACGAGAGAGGACGGACTCTTCCTCGATCCGGATCAGAGCGAGGGTACGCTGGATGGACTATCCAGGGAGGAGATCCAGAAGCTGATGAACGACAAGGTGGAGGAAGGACAGTTCATGATCTCCATCAATACACAGCCGGTGTTTGCGGACGGAAAGAGTGAAGGGACACTGCGGATCGAGAACAGTCCGCAGAACCGCTATCTGATGATCGTGAAGATCTATCGCTATGAAGGCAGGAAGCAGGGAGAGCTGCTCTATGAGAGCGGAGCGATCAAGCCGGGGAACAAGATCGAGACAGCGAGACTGAAGGTGGAGCTGCCAAAAGGGGAGTATCCGGTGATCGTGTATTTCGAGGGCTATGATGAAAAGAGCAGAGACTATGTGGGGAAGGCCGGCAGTGAGCTGAGCATCCTCATACAGAAGTAGAAAGAAGGGACGATATGGAAGGCAAGGAAGGAAGCAAGGAAAAAGGAAAGAAGAGATGGCTGCTGCTGATCCTGCTGCTGTGTCTGTGTGCGGGAGCATGGCTGTTCATCGCATCATGGAAGGACGATGATGAGCGTCTGGCGAGAGAGCGGGATGCCCAGGAGGGCTATCTGCCGGGGATGACCAGAGATGAGATCCAGAAGATGATGGATGACAAGGTAGCAGAAGGCAGCGTACAGATCAACATCAACAGTGAGCTGGTATTCGAGAACGGAAGAAGCAAGGGACTGGTGCGGATCGTGAACACGAAGAACAATCATTATCTGATGGTGGTGGAGATGGAGCGCAAGGACACCGGAGAGCGGATCTATCAAAGCGGAGCGATGGAGCCGGGGAACTATCTGGAGAAGGACAAGCTGGATGTGGATCTGCCAAAGGGAGACTATCCCGTGCGGATCCGATTCAAGAACTATGATCCGAAGAGTGAAGAATACATCGGAGAAGCAGTAGCGGAGAGCGTCGTGCATGTATTGCATTAGAAGGAGGTGAAGGGCGTGAAGAAAGTGACAGCGGTGCTGCTGTGTCTGATCATGGCAGGTGTGAGCATGCAGGAGATCCGTGCGAAGGATACGCATACGGAGACAGACGGCAACGGGAATATCGTGACAGACCTCCCATGGAACCAGGAGATCGAGGGGAAGATCTACGGGAAGGTGATCGGCAGAGTGAAGGATGAGGATATCGATATCGACCTGCCATCCAAAGAGGAGGAAGGACCGCCAAAGGATACGGGACAGACAGGAGAGAGTCCCGGCGGCAGTAAGGATGAGGATCATGAGAAGCCGGACAACAGTACAGGACAGAAGCCGGCTACAGGAACGACAGAGGAGCCGAAGGAAGGGGGAGAAGCGGGGACATCGGCGATAGAGCTGTTCTATCCCAACATCACGGATGCGAATCAGCAGACCTTCGGGATCCGGGAGGATGGCACAGGCAGGGACGGTGTGGTCTATTATAGATGGGAAGAACAGGTAGAGCGTCTGACGATCTATCCGGCGCTGGTCACGAAGGCGAAGGAAGAACAGAAGAACATCGTGATGCGGGTGGTGGACCGCAAGGAGAAGAAGATGCATTACCGTCTGCGGCTGCAGTATGCGGATATCAAGGATATGAAAGAGGAGACGATGCGCTTCGAATTCGGAGCGAAGTGTGAGCATAAGGAAGCGATGTATGAGCTGGCAGGGACGGATGATATCGTATATCTGTTGCAGTGTAAGCAGGAGCATATCAAGGTGCCAGTGTATATCGGTGTGGCAGTACCGGAGGCATGGGATCATGCGTACGGGGTATATCAGTATGCACTCGAGCAGCAGGACTTCATATACATCCGCAAGGATCTGCAGATCGATGAGGAGAACGTCGTCGAGGTGAAGATGGCACCGGGGAAGGACTATGTATTCGCACAGCAGAGCCTGCCGGTAGAGGACAGGAGTCTGAAGACATGGGTGAGCGGACTGAGCGGGGGAAGTCAGAAAGTGGATCAGAAGCTGGCACTGGGTAGTACGGCGATGTTCGCAGCGGCAGGGTTCTTGGGGGTGACGCTGCTGATGGGCGTATATATGAAGAAGAGCGGAAAAGGGGCATGGGGGAAACGAAGTAAGGAGAGCTGAGGAAGATGTGTGTAAGAAGATATGAGGATAACTGGCAGGAGCTGAAGGGGGAGCTGATGGAGAAGGATGTGCTGGAGGTGATGTCACTGAGTGCATTCGGAGCGGACGGGAGCGATCTGGAGGAGAAGCTGAGATACTGTGGGGAGAAGGATATCCGACTGCAGGTGAAGGATGCGAGGATGAGTGCGGAGATCTATCTGGATATCGTCTATCTGATGAAGCGAGAGGAAGAGAAGCGGAAGGAGGAGCTGAAGAAGGCGCAGTATAAGGGGATCGTGAAAGCGCTGGAGAAGAAGAAGGAGGGGGAAGGGAGCTATGGGAGACCGCGAGCGAGACTGCCGGAGGATTTCAGGGAACAGGTGCTGTATCATCAGGAGCATAAGATCCCGCTGGAGAACTACCGGAGGAAGACGACATTGAAAAAGGCGACGTTTTATAAGTATGTAAAGACGATACAGAGCGAGCGGGAAGAAGCGGGGAAAGAACAGGAGCGGTATCAGACGATATCGTAAAGAGAAAGAGCAAGCCATCATACGGACAGGTGGAGATCGATAGCACAACGGAAGGAGAGAACCCCTTCCTTTTTTACGTCGAAAGGGTATCCAAGGATCCATTGAGATGGTCTATCGGCAGATACATGGAAGAATTGGACGCTATCCGACTGAAAAATGTAAAAATATAAAAAAATCAAAAAAATTTAGGAGTTTCGCAAATTTCCTTCGTATAGATATATATAAAGACAAAGGAGGAAACTGTAAATGACGAAAGTGAAGGATAGGGAATATCCGATCCCCTTCCACAATGATGTTTTTTTCAAGTACATGCTGATTGGCGAGGACGCAGGCTCTGCGATGCTGAGAAGCAGGATCATCGAGGAGATCTACAAGCTGAAGGTACAAAGGACGAGGGTGCTGAATCCGGAGCTGCTGCCGGAAACCTTTTTCGGCAAGCGGGCGATCCTGGATGTGGTGCTGGAGGATGAGGATGGTCATTTCTTCAATTTGGAAATGCAAGTATCCGGGTATACGGAGGATGAACAGCTGCGCTTCCAGCAGTATGGCTACCGCCTGGCGGAAAGACAGCTGAAGAAGGGGGATGATTACACAAAGCTGAAGCCGTTCTATCAGATCATCTTCATGAACTGTAAACCGAAGGATGGCAAACGAATGATACGCCACTACAAGGTAAGAGATGAGGACAATCAGGAGGAGCCACATGGTACACTGAATCGCGCAATCGTGTTTCTACCGATGATCGAGCAGCGCATAAAGGAGGCTGGAGGAATAGAGAAGCTGACGGAATTTGAGACCTTTTGTTATGTGCTTGCATATAATCCGGATGATGCTATACTAAAGATGAAGAGAAGGATGGTGGATGTAGCGATGGCAAAATATAACGAAATGAGAGAGGATGGACAGCTGTTCAGCTGGGCGGAATCAGTGGAATTTGCTGAGCGAGCAGTCCAGGCGAATCTGCGGGAGCAGACTGCAGAAGCCAGAAAAATAGGATTGGAAAAAGGCTTTCAACAAGGAATGGTAAAAGGAATGGAAGAAGGGTTAGAAAAAGGAATAGTAAGAGGAATGGAAAAAGGCTTTGAAAAAGGCATTGAAAAAGGCTTTGAGGAAGGTCAGGAAAAAAAAGGAAAGACCTTATTAAAGTCGCTTGTATTACATAAGTATGGTGTTGAGGATGAGTGGGTGGAAGCATTGAGTGAGCAACAAATCGATGAAGCTGTCATCAAGGTTCTGGAATGTGATACCTATGAAGCTTTGAAAAATAAGATTGCAAATACAGAAGCAAAATAATAGAATAATGAAAAAGCTGCATCCCGTAATATGAGGATTCAGCTTTTTAAGTCTAATAAATGCATATATCAAAAATACCTGTTTCTTGAATCGTGAATAAAACCTAACAATCTGCTTATCACTTTCATACATAAATGCAGATTGTTTCCGCTGACAACACATAATCATTGAATATATCCGACTGGCATATCGTAATATACGCTCTTTTCTATTAAGTCTGTGATTATATGCTTCTATAGCTCAGCAATTAACGTATTATTTTTTATACAATATACGTTTTCTTCCTGTTAGACATAAGACAGCTCCTGAGAACAGAAATAGCAAGATTGCTGCTCCTGTGGAGGTCGCATCCGCTGTATTCGGTGCTTCTGTTTGATTTGCTTGCACGATTGCTTCCTGCTTTTTACCACTTACGGTAAACCTAGTTTCCGCATACTGCCCGTCTTCATAAACAAAACGAACGGTATAGCTGCCCTTTTTCAATGTATCCAGATACTCCGGTTTCAGGGTTAGCACTGTGCTCCCGGATGTCAGCGTATAGGAATCACTGCTGATTGCACTGCCATTGATAAATATAGCATGAAGATCTCTGAGTTCACCGGAGCAAATCAGCTCAAGAGGCTTATTGCTGCCTGCGATATAGGTCTGATTCCCTTTCGTTATCTTTGGTGTTTTATTTCTGGCTTGGATAAGCCATGTAC
>OJJA01000768.1_pt1 | contig 10344 bp, 8 predicted proteins | sample 1596031 | NCBI WGS metagenome assembly OJJA01 (sample SAMEA4350132, study PRJEB24818) | metagenome | biome: human; feature: gut; material: faeces | place: Denmark | collected 2013-09
TTATGGGGTAAGGGGATTTTGTGTCTGCGACATTTCTGTTGTGCAAGAAATATGTACAATAAAATGAATTTTGTCGCTTTGCAAGCAAAATCCCACTAAACCCTATAGGTTGCGGATTTGAGGTTTATCTTCATTGTCCAATGCCTTTAATGAGGTTTCCTGAAGCAAATCATTTGCTTCTTCACGGTCGGAGGTTAATTTGTATGCGAAACGTAATAAATCGTTTTGTACTCCGAGCAAATCTTTTTGGAATGTAATACTGTTCATATCGTTCTTCTTTTTTATATAGTTATTCGTTTATTTGACTTTTGATGTTGCAATTTTACGAAAGTTATCTAACTCCGACGGACGCATTTCAAGCAATCTTTAGGGCAAAAACTATCAATTGATAGTTTTTGGGCGTCTTTTGTTTGTTTTTGGGTGCAGTTTTAGACAATTTTATTGCGTATAATTAAAAAGATGAGTTAATTTTGCGCAATCATTTCATCTTAAAAAGAATGGCTGACGACTCTTTATTTTTGATTGATATTGATAAAGTACTCCGGGAAAAGGCTCCGAAGTACTATAAGTACATCCCCGGATTCGTAGTTTCTTATCTGAAAAGAATTGTTCATCAGGAAGAACTGAATGTTTTCCTGCGCGATTCTAAGGATAAAGTGGGCGTAGACTTTTTAAAAGCTTGTTTGGAATTTCTGGATGCCAATATCGTGGTTAAGGGAGAAGAAAACCTACCGAAAGAAGGACTTTACACCTTTGTCTCCAATCATCCGTTGGGAGGCCAGGATGGTGTGGCCTTGGGATATATACTGGGCTCTTTTTATAATGGCAAGGTGAAGTATATGGTAAATGACTTGCTGATGAATCTGCAAGGATTAGCCCCTCTCTGTATACCTATTAATAAGACCGGAAAACAGGCAAAAGACTTTCCGAGAATGGTAGAAGCAGGTTTTGCATCCGATGATCAATTGATAATGTTCCCGGCTGGGTTGTGTTCCCGTCGTCAGAATGGAGTGATCCGTGACTTGGATTGGAAGAAGACCTTTATTGTAAAGAGCGTGCAGACACATCGTGATGTTGTCCCTATTCATTTCGAGGGTCGGAATTCGAACTTTTTTTATAATTTGGCTAACATCTGTAAATTCTTGGGCATCAAGGTTAATATTGCTATGCTCTATCTTGCGGATGAGATGCTGAAGAACCGTCATAAAACGTTTACCGTAACCATTGGGAAACCTATTTCCTGGCAGACTTTTGATAAATCGAAGACTCCTGCCGAGTGGGCGGCTTATGTGAAAGACATTGTGTATAAGTTATAAGGTGGTAAAGTGACAAGGTGATAAAGTGAATTAAAGAACTACTAACAAAAAAATATGGAAGAGATTATTGAACCTATAAGTAAGGAGCTTTTGAAAGCGGAATTGACCGAAGAGAAGCGTCTGCGTATGACAAATAAGAGCCATAATCAGATTTATATCATTACAGCTCAGGATTCTCCGAATATAATGAAAGAAATCGGACGTCTACGTGAGATCGCTTTTCGTGCAGCAGGCGGAGGTACAGGAAAACCGCTTGATATCGATGAATACGATATCATGGAAAATCCTTACAAGCAGTTGATTGTCTGGAATCCGGAGGCGGAAGAGATATTAGGTGGTTATCGTTACCTTCTTGGTACAGACGTTCGGTATGACGAAAAGGGTGCTCCAATTCTGGCTACAGCCCACATGTTCAATTTCTCTGAAAAGTTTTTGAAGGAGTATCTCCCTACTACCATTGAGTTGGGACGTTCGTTTGTTACAGTTGAGTATCAATCTACCCGTGCCGGTAGTAAAGGCTTATTTGCATTGGATAATCTGTGGGACGGCTTGGGAGCACTGACGGTGGTAATGCCCAATGTGAAGTATTTCTTTGGTAAAGTAACTATGTATCCAAGTTATCATCGTCAGGGAAGAGACATGATTCTTTATTTCCTGAAGAAACATTTTGGGGATAAGGAAAATTTGATAACTCCGATGAAACCGCTGGAAATGGAAGCTAAGGAGGAAGATTTGGCTGCTTTGTTCTGTAAGAATACCTTTAAGGAAGACTATAAAATATTGAATTGTGAGATACGTAAGTTGGGGTATAACATTCCGCCGTTGGTGAATGCTTACATGAGTTTGAGTCCGACTATGCGTATGTTCGGTACTGCCATTAACTATGGTTTCGGTGATGTAGAAGAAACCGGCATTCTGATTGCTGTGGATGAGATTCTGGCAGAAAAACGTATCCGCCATATCCAGTCGTTTATCGAGAATGAGCCGGAGGCCTGCAAACTTACCTCCGGGGCTAATAAAGTTTTCTTTCCAAGTAGATGAAAGGTGCTAAATAAAAATAAGAAAGCGGAGAGTGAGCTCATTCTCCGCTTTCTTATTTTCTCCGGTATATCTAAAGCATTTTCTTTATTGGATTTGCGTCAGTTTATCTCCGTCTACTTTGACTTTATAAGTCTTTCCTTTTACAGTCTTGAATGAAAGTGTCTTGTCTTCATATCTGACGGTGCATGGAGCTCCTGCTTTTGATACAAGTATTGCCTCATCCAGCCGGTTGTTTTTCCAGGAGATGGAAACCTCAAAGTTTCCTTTGGCGCAAAGCCCACTTACCACCCCGTCTTTCCAGGCATCCGGTAGTGCTGGTAACAACTGGATGAAGCCCATGTGGCTTTGCAGGAGCATTTCTGTTACACCGGCTGTTCCTCCAAAGTTTCCGTCTATTTGGAATGGTGCATGTGTATCCCACAGGTTATCCAGAGTGCCGTTTTTCAGCAGATTGCCGAACAGGGTATATGCGTGATTACCATCCTGAAGTCTTGCCCATTGGTTTAACTTCCATCCCATACTCCAGCCGGTTGCTCCGTCACCACGGTGTTCTAACACGATTCTTGCTGCTTTTGCCAGTTCCGGAGTAGTTACTGGTGAAAGTGTGCGTCCTGGATGCAAACCGAATAAATGGTTTACATGACGATGTTTGTCGTTGGGATCATCGATGTCTTTCGACCATTCCAGTAATTGTCCGTAGCGTCCTATTTTGTAAGGAACAAGGTGGGCCAGCACTTCTTGCCAATGCTTGCGTTCTCTGCTGTCTACGCCCAGTACTTTACTTGCTTCAATGGCATCCAGAAGAATCTCACGCACTACGGCATGTACAAAGGTGGCGCCTTCGTCAACCGGACCGTGTTCGGGGGATGTAGAGGGAGCGGCTGTATAGGTACCGTCTGGCTTGTGCCACAGATAATCTACAGTGAATTGTGCACTGCTCTTAATCAGATCATAGCCAACCTCTTTCAAGAAGTTCCGGTCTCTCGTGTAGTCATAATACTCCCAGATATGCGTTGCCAGCCACGGACCGGCCATCGGGTTAAAATTCCATGCCATTATCTCACTGGAAAGCGGTGAGGTAAATCCAAATATATTGGCAGAAATGGAAGCTGTCCAGCCGCGTGCGGCAAAGTAGGCTTGTGCAGTTTTCTCACCCGGTTTCACTAATCCCCGGATAAAGTCGATCAACGGCCAGGTACATTCGCTAAGATTCGTAGGACCGGCTGGCCAGTAGTTCATCTGAATATTGATGTTATTATGGTAATCCACACGCCAAGGGCCGTCCAGGTTATTGTGCCACATTCCTTGCAAGTTGGCCGGTAGATTTCCCGGTCGTGAACTGGCTATCAACAGGTAGCGCCCGAATTGATAGTACAGTTCCTCCAAGCGGAAGTCCGGTTGTCCTTTCCGGTAGTTTGCCAAACGCTGGTAGGTTGGCAAATCGGACCCGGTAACATCGGGGTTTAAGGTCAGTTTAACTCTGTTGAACAGTGCCGTATAGTCTGCTTTATGGTTGTTAGCCAATGTCTCATATCCTTTCAACAACGCTTGGTTCATCATGGATTGCGTTGTGAGTTCCGGATCATCGCCTACGTAAGTTTTCGGATTTTTGAAATCCGGATTGAAGTTCATCTTGTAGTCGGTGTCTGCGGTGAGCAGGAATACTACCCGGTCGGCACCCTTCACTATCAACCGGTCATTCTGTGCTGTAACGGTTCCGCCTTTTGCAATCGCTTTGATGCGGAAAGCAAACTTCATTCCGTTGTTGTTCAGGATTCCGGTATATACTAAACCGTCTGTTCCGTCGGTACGCATATTGCTTTGGGCTTCCGGGTTCGGGGCATAGCTCAATACCAGATTCTGCTTTCCTGCTTTATCGGCGGAGAATTCCATTGCCATCACACTGTCCGGGTAAGATATGAAATACTTGCGACGGTATTGTACACCTTCTTTGTCGAATTGTACCACGGCCATGGCTGAATCCAAAGATAATATGCGGCGGTAGTTCTTCATTCGTAGTTCACTTAAACCGGTTTCTATATAAAGTTCTCCCATCGTGGTGAATGAACCGAACCGGAACGGGTGTTCGTCTTTTTCTTCATAAGCAGCTAATCCGTTGAAGTTTTTGCGGGTCAATTGTGCTGCTTTCTCTCCGTTTCCTTCGGTGAATGCCTGCCTGATTTCTTTTAGAATAGGGGCGGATTGTTTGTTAACGTTCCAATAATAGTCGGCACCACCGGACGTATTAGGTCCGCCTCTCCAGAGCGTTTTTTCATTGAGGGTGATTCTTTCGGCGGCAACCGAGCCTAGAATATTAGCTCCCAGGCTACCGTTTCCGATTGGAAGTGACCGGCTTTCCCATTCCCGGTCGAGATTAGCTCCCCGGTTGCCATTGCTGCGTAACCATACAGCTTGTCCGGTTAAGCTGTTGGGAGTGTCGAACCAGATAGAAAGCCCCTGCCTGTAATCCGTTTCTACAGCTTGTACTGTGGGTAGTAGGAATAAGGCACTAACAAGAAATACATAAAAGTTCTTCATAATAGTAGATATTTAATTTAGTTCTATTCTATATAAATCAATCATCTTTCAAATTCTTTTCTTTAAATGCTGACACCTGAATGAGGTAGAAGGCTGGGCAAATATAAAAAAAAGATTTAAGGTTATTGATGCATCATTAATCGTTTAGGAGTCTCAAATGCCGTTATTGGATGTTTTTGAACATAGAATAGCTAAATTTGGAATTCTGTTATCTCATACTGCCGGAAGACTATTCCCATTTATTTTCCTATAGAGGTCGAGAGCGAAGACATCTGTCATACCGGAGATATAATCCAATACCGCCTGTATTCTTTCATAGAGTATGGGCGCTTTTATATTATACTGGCCGGATACCCGGTTGATGAGTAGCTGTGAGTAAGCCTTCTCAGGTGAACGAACGGCATCTATCATTAAGTCGAGCAGAGTACTGATGATGCGGAAACCGGCAAGTTCAATATCCAATACATCGCGTGAGCGATAAATCTTCTTTAAAGAAATGTCGGCACAATGATTGTAAGCACTGGCAGGCAGTTCGGATATATGTTTGATGAGACTTCCTTGGAATTCTCCTTCCAATATCTTTTCTTCATTGTTCAGGAAGGCTTGGGTGCATTCCTGGATCAGTAATCCGATGACACAGGAACGCAAATAGGCAATCTGCTCATTAACGTCACTGACAATGTCGAGCGTTTTGAGCATATGTGCTTTGCGCTCTTCCGGGAAATAGGAGAGGAGTAAATCCTGTGTTTCTCCTGTGGTGAGTATCTTTAGTTTATGGGCATCTTCAATATCCATCATCTGGTAACAGATGTCGTCTGCCGCTTCTACCAGATAGACGAGTGGATGGCGGGCATATTTCAGTGGATCATCATTCAATCTTTTCATACCCAGTTCTTCGGCTATCCGTCGGAAACTTTCTTCTTCCGTAGTGAAGAAACCGAATTTAGACTTTTTGCCGGCTAAACTCGATGAAAAGGGGTATTTTACGATACTTGCCAGAGTGGAGTAGGTAAGTACGAAGCCACCTTTACGCCGTCCTTCGAACTGATGGGTGAGTAAGCGGAAGGCATTGGCATTTCCTTCAAAATGTGTCAAGTCTTCCCATTGTGCGGCAGGCAGCTGTTCTTTCAGTGCCATACCTTTTCCTTCGGAGAAGAAAGTGGAGATGGCTCGCTCTCCGGAGTGTCCGAAAGGGGGATTGCCTAAATCGTGTGCCAGGCAGGCTGCTGATACGATGGAACCTATTTCTGGAAGATAAGAATTTTGCAGTTCGGGTTGACGGGCAAGGATTGCCTTGGCTACATCAGTCCCTAATGACCGGCCTACACAGGATACTTCCAGACTATGTGTCAGGCGGTTGTGTACGAAAATACTACCCGGAAGGGGAAAGACTTGTGTTTTGTTCTGCAAGCGGCGGAAAGGAGCTGAAAAAACGAGACGGTCATAGTCACGCTGGAACTCTGAACGGTTTTCGTGACGCTCCTGATGAAACTCTTCCAGTCCGAAACGCTTGGCAGATATGAGGGTATTCCAATTCATCATGGTTACTTTGTTATTATTTAACTGCAAATGTATCATTATTTTGCTTCAAATTCCGTATTTTCGCCCGTTAATATAGTAAACGACTTGAATATGAACGTACAAATCATTAATAAATCGAAACATCCGCTTCCGGCTTATGCCACCGAACTGTCCGCAGGAATGGACATCCGTGCTAATCTTTCAGAACCTATTTCGTTAGCTCCGATGCAGCGTTGCCTAGTACCTACGGGATTATATATTGCCCTGCCGCCGGGATTCGAAGCACAAGTACGTCCTCGCAGTGGTTTGGCTATAAAGAAAGGTATTACTGTGTTGAACTCTCCGGGAACGATTGATGCCGATTACCGTGGGGAAGTTTGTATCATCCTTGTAAACCTGTCATCGGAGACTTTTGTGATAGAAGATGGGGAACGTGTAGCCCAGATGGTGATAGCACGCCACGAACAAGCCACTTGGCAGGAAGTGGAAGTGTTGGATGAAACGGTGCGCGGTGCCGGTGGTTTCGGCCATACGGGAGTGTAACATTGATAATTGCAACTGATGATGAAGATTAGATTTAACATACTATCGCTTTTCTTGTTGTGCGCGTTACTTGTATCGTGTGGCACTTCCCGTCAGGGAGGTAAGAAGCAACGGAAAGGGATGAAGACGCAGGTTATGCTTACGCCCGAACAACAGCGTAAATACGATTACTTCTTTCTGGAAGCCTCCCGCCTGAAGATGCAAAATGATTATGGAGCTGCTTTCGATTTGTTGCAGCACTGTCTGAGCATCAATCCGAATGCGTCATCGGCTCTATATGAAATATCGCAATATTACATGTTCCTTAAACAAGTTCCCCAGGGACAGGCAGCTTTAGAAAAAGCTGTGGAGAATGATCCGGATAATTACTGGTATAGTCAGGGACTGGCAAGCCTGTACCAACAACAGAACGAGATGCAAAAGGCTACTGACTTGCTGGAAAGCATGGTCACCCGCTTCCCGGATAAGATGGATGCTCTGTACAGCTTGCTGGAAATATATAATCGTTTGGAAGAGTATGATAATGTGATTACTACTCTGAATCGTCTGGAAGAAAAAATGGGTAAGAACGAGCAGCTCAGTATGGAGAAATTCCGCATCTACTTACAGATGAAAGATAATCAGAGTGCTTTCCGTGAGATTGAAAGTCTGGTGGAAGAATATCCGATGGATATGCGTTATCAAGTAGTGCTGGGGGATGTCTATATGCAGAATGGCAAAAAGGATGAAGCTTACAACATGTACAAGAAGGTACTTGCTACCGAGCCGGATAATGCCATGGCCATGTACTCACTGGCATCCTACTATGAGCAGACCGGACAGAAAGAACTCTATGAACAGCAATTGGATACCCTTTTGCTGAACAAGAAAGTACCTTCCGATACTAAATTGAATGTGATGCGCCAGTTTGTGGTTGAGAATGAACGGGCAGGCAAGGATAGTACTCGCGTGATTACTCTTTTCGACCGTATCTTGGAACAGGATCAGGACGATGCACAAATGCCTATGCTCTATGCCCAATATCTCCTTTCCAAAGGGATGAATAAAGAAACAATGCCTGTGCTGGAACAGGTGTTGGACATAGATCCTACCAACACAGCCGCCCGTATGACGCTTCTGGGTGAAGCGGTTCGTAAAGAAGATTATAAAGAAGTGATCCGGCTTTGTGAGGCAGGTGTTGAATCCAATCCGGATATGTTGGAATTCTATTTCTATCTTGCTATAGCTTATAATCAGGCAGAACGGGCAGACGATGCACTTGCCGTTTGCCAGAAGGCATTGGGAAACATTACGGAAAAGAGCAAGAAAGAAGTCGTTTCGGATTTCTATGCCATCATGGGTGATATTTATCATACGAAAAAGATGAATGCAGAGGCCTATGCCGCTTATGATTCTGCATTGGTTTACAATTCGGCGAATATCGGAGCCATGAATAACTATGCTTATTATCTTTCTCTGGAACGTCGTGATCTGGATAAAGCGGAGGAAATGAGTTATAAAACCGTGAAGGCTGAGCCGAATAATTCTACTTACCTGGATACTTATGCCTGGATTTTATTTGAGAAAGGTAATTATGCTGAAGCACGCCTTTATATAGACGATGCTATGAAGAATGAGGGTGATAAGAGTGACACCATTGTAGAGCATTGCGGTGATATCTATTATATGACCGGTGATGTGGACGGTGCCTTGAAGTATTGGAAGCAGGCCCAAGAAATGGGCAGTGAGTCCAAAACATTGAAAAAGAAGATTGAGAAAAAGAAATATATACCAGAATGAGAGTATTACACAGCAAATACAGCACAGCAGGATGTATTCGTATCCTGCCCTTTTTGCTTCTCCTAAGTCTAGTGCTAGGTCTTTCCGGCTGTAAGACTTCCCGGAGAATGACTTCATCAACAGGAGAACCTCGCTATTTGTCTTCTAAGGTACAACTGACCATTCCTAATAAAGGAGGTACAGTTACAGTGAATGGTACAATGAAGCTTGTGAGCGGAGAACGTATGCAACTTTCTTTTTTGATGCCTATTCTTCGCAGTGAAATAGCTCGATTGGAAATCACTCCCAACGATGTACTGGTCGTAGATCGTATGGGAAAACGTTATGTTCAGGCTACCCGCAAAGAATTGAAAGACATCCTGCCTAGGAAGGCAGACTTTGCCTATCTGGAAAAGATTCTTTTTGATGCTGCCAAACCCGGTGGTAAGGCCACTTTGACGGGCAAAGAACTGGGTATCCCTTCTTTAGAGAAAGGTAAAATTGTTCTTACTGACTTCTCGAACAAAGAGATATCGTTGACACCTACTCAGGTGTCTTCCAGATATACTAAAGTTGAATGGACTGAACTTTTAGAGATGCTGGCGAAGTTATGAGACATTTTCTTTGTATCTTCATAGGTTGTTTCTGTCTGGCTCTGCCGCTTTGCGCCCAATCCAACAAGATGATAAAAGAGTTGGAAAGTAAACGGGGCGCTTTGCAAAAGCAGATAGCTGAGTCGGAAACACTCTTGAACACTACAAAGAAAGATGTAGGTAGCCAGTTGAACGGGCTTGCCGCCCTTACCGGACAGATAGAAGAACGGAAACGGTACATCCTTACCATCAATAATGATATGGAGACTATAGACCGTGAACTCTCCAAACTGGAACGGCAATTGGTTCGCCTTGAAAACGATTTGAAGGATAAGAAAAAGAAGTATGAAGCTTCTGTTCAATATTTGTATAAGAATCGTTCTGTCCAGGAAAAGCTTCTTTTTATTCTTTCGGCCAAAACGTTGTCGCAGACGTATCGCCGTATGCGCTATGTGCGCGAATATGCCGACTATCAGCGTCTGCAAGGCGAAGAGATTCTGAAAAAACAAGAACAGGTCAATCAAAAGAAAACAGAACTGCAACAGGTAAAGAAAGCGAAAGCCAGTTTACTGAAAGAGCGTGAAGTCGAGAAAGAAAAGTTGGAAGCTCAGGAAAAAGAAAAGAGGACTTTGGTGGCCAACCTGCAGAAGAAACAACGCGGTTTGCAAAATGAACTCAATAAAAAGCGTAAGGAAGCCAACCAGTTGAATGCACGTATCGATCGTTTGATAGCCGAGGAAATAGAGAAAGCCCGTAAACGTGCAGCTGAAGAAGCCCGCAAGGAAGCTGCTGCCCGTAAAAAAGCTGCTGCCAAAGAAACGAAATCGGCTGCAACTTCTTCTTCCGAAAAGGCTACAACGAAGAAAGCGGCGCCTCTTGAAACTTATACGATGGATAAGGCAGACCGGGAACTTTCCGGTAGCTTTGTCAGTAACCGTGGCAAGTTGCCAATGCCTATTACCGGACCTTATATTATAACCAGCCGCTATGGACAGTATTCTGTAGAGGGGCTTCGTAATGTGAAACTGGATAAT
>OJJA01000776.1_pt1 | contig 10302 bp, 6 predicted proteins | sample 1596031 | NCBI WGS metagenome assembly OJJA01 (sample SAMEA4350132, study PRJEB24818) | metagenome | biome: human; feature: gut; material: faeces | place: Denmark | collected 2013-09
ACTCAGGTCGATACCATAATCCTGGCGTAATTTACGAGAAAATACGGAACCATACCAGTCGTAGTCGCTTTCGTCCCAAACCATTTCCAGATCGGGATTTGCATAACCGTTACCATTGCCGTCATGCAGCACGTAATTGGATGCATCACCGGTCCATTTGAAGGGAGTAACATAAACAGTCTCACCTTTTGAGTTGACACGCGGATTGACCATGTGGCCCAGTACAGTCTGTGAAGCATAATCACCGGCAGCCTGTTTGTCCATTCCTTCTACATAATATTTATCATTATAGATAGCGCGCCATGTATTTGTCAACTGTTCGTACGGATTGGCCTTCGTCGGGTTCTTAACCGCATTGTCGGAAGTCCCCCAGGCGCCACGGAAATTGATCACAGGTTTACCTATTTTACCTTTCTTTGTCGTGATCACAACAACACCGTTTGCAGCACGGGATCCATACAAAGAAGCTGCTGCAGCATCCTTCAATACAGTCATAGATTCGATATCAGACGGAGCCAAAGTAGAAATACTACCATCATAAGGCATACCGTCAACAATATACAACGGGGTTGTTTGTCCTGACATCGAACTGATACCACGGATCTGGATACGGGTTTCACCGCCCGGGTTACCTTCGTTATTGGAGACATTTACACCAGCACTCATACCTTGTAAGGCTTCCGTAAAGCTGGTAGCAGAAATCTTTTCCAGTTTATCGGACTTTACGACGGAGGCAGATCCGGTAAATGAGGATTTTTTAGCAGTACCATAAGCAACAACTACCACTTCATCCAGATCCTGCGTATCACTAGCCAACTTTACATTCAGAGTATTTTGTCCGTTCCAAACAATCTCCTGTGTTGTCAGACCGACAAATGAAACAACAAGTACAGAACCTCTCTTAAGACCATCCAATGTGAATTTACCATCCATATCCGAAATAGTACCGTAAGAAGTTCCCTTGATAGAGATAGAAGCACCAGCTACCGGCCCCATATCGTCTGTTACGACTCCTGTAACTTTTCCATTCTGCTGTGCGATCATAGCACCTGCTGAGGCGGGGATCACTGATGCATCGATAGTCCCGACTGTACCGAATACAGTTGCAAAAACTAATGCTTTAACCAGTTTCAAGTTTATCAACATAAGCTAAATTTAGAAATTAAACAATTAGAAACTTTAACCACTTTGGACGGGGGTAGTGAGGAACCCAGAGTACTAACATAACTCACTGGCACTATGCTCCATCCGTATTAAAACCGAAATACCTGGTGTACATAAATTAATCCGACTGTTTGATATTAACACCATAGTTTTTGTAGAACTCACGTATTTCACGGGGATAAATATAGTAATATTATTTTAAATAGTGCTTAAAAATACCGCATTAACGTTATCAAACAAGAAATTTAACATAATAGACTATAAGATATGTGGTTAAAGCCAATAATAGCCCAATATCCTAACCGTCAGCTGAAGCAGACGGCAATTGAACTTAGGCTAAAGCCATAAAGGGCGTGAGTTCTACAAATACGATGGTTTCTTTGTATGTGATCTCGTGCGGGGTACAAAACGATATCATTTTATTCCGTCAGCAAGTACTTTGTATATTTCTCAAAGGTAATATGACAGAAAATGTTGAACCCTATCCGTCTTCTGAAGAGACGGATAAAACCCCATTATAATGCTCTACTATATTCTTACACAGATTAATCTCTATACCTGCTCCTTGTATCTCATCATGCTTTTTATAGAAGCGCTCAAATATTAACACTTGATCTTCAGGAGAAATTCCTATCTCGGTATCAGCAACTGTTATATAGACATTCTTGTCATCAGAAGTATAACCGACAGTTATGCTTCCCTCATTTGTAAAGTTAACAGCATTGTTGATCAGATTTGTGATAACCTGATTTAACCTAAGCGTATCAACTACCAAGCAAACCGGCTCTTCCGGTAATTGACAAATCAGTTGCAGAGGTTTTTGCAAAATAACTTGTTGGTTAGTCATTACTTGTTTGATAAGGCTGTTCAAATTACAACCCACATCAGTATAGACCATATTATTAGAGTCTATACATGCCAAATCAAGTATATCCCCGAGCAAAGGGAGCAATAAATCACAATTCGACTGTATGGTATTATTGTAAAGTATCAATAGATACACTACACTTTTTCTTTTCGTAGGCAAATTTTAATTCGTATCTTCATGGCATGAAAGAAGATATACGGAAAATACGGATGCGCCAAAAAAGGCTTGAGATATACTCAGAAACGGGTTCTGTGACAAGAACTGCCCTTCGGTGTGGGATTGCCCGTTCCACGTTATACCGTTGGATAAATCGCGAGAAAGAACAAGGTAAGTCAGAATTGTCCGATAAGTCTAAACGCCCATCAAGACTTGCTAATATGAAGATAACATCTGAAATTGAGAACATTATCCTTAATTTGCGTGAGACGAGAAGATAGGGAGCGCAACGGATTGCCAACTATCCGCTTAGGAAGAGAATAAAACTCTCGGCCATGACTGTGTGGCATGTGTTGAAAAAGCATCAGGTCAAAACTGTTGTGAAACGGCGTAAAAATTCAGACTATATCAGATATAGTAAAGAAATTCCCGGGGAAAGGGTTCTGCTGGATGCAATGAAAATACGAAACGGAGCATATCAGTTCACGGCCATAATGATTGCACCCTTTAAGAACCATTCGTGTATATCCCAATAAAAAAGCAGAAAGTACAATCCATTTTTTAGGAGAGATACTGAACACCTTTCCTTTTCCCGTTCAGCGGATACAGACTGATTGGGGAACAGAATTCTTCAATTATGATTTCCAATATGAACTGCATGACCATTTTATCAAGTTCAGACCAATCAAACCAAGGACTCCGCATTTGAACGGCAAAGTTGAAAGGTCTCAGCAGACCGATAAGACAGAGTTCCGGAATCTTATAGATTTGTCGGATAAGACACTTGATTTGAATGCGATAGCTATGGAATGGCAGGAGTTCTATAATAAGAAACGATCGCATTCCTCGCTGAACGGCAAGACTCCGATGCAAAAGCTCAAGTCTGTCGAGCACCTTATTCCGATCCAGCCCGGTGTAAGTAAAAAATTCTGGGAGTCAAACGAAGAAATCCTGCCACGTAATTACGAGTATCTTAAATTCATAAAACATAGAAAGAAGAAAACTGTTGCTCGATAAGCTGTGGAAAATTAAAAATATATTACAGATTGTTAACGCTTTTAAGCTCATCGGTCGGGGAACGGCCAGTGCCAAGGGGCGGGACCACCCGTCCCGGCGAGCGTAAAAATGCAGTAAGTTAATGTAGCGAATCTGTTGTTATAGCACAATTGCATGACTTCCTTGTCCCAGCGATGCGTGAGGCGGACGAGATGAGGGTCCCCCTTACGGAACGTTTCTTCAGAATAAAGTACCGGCTTCCAATTTAAGACTGATTAAACGCCATTTAAAGACCGATAATATGAAACTGAGATCAGACGAAAAGTCCTCTGAACCTAATGTCGGACAGACAAGACTTATGTGGATATTTGCAAAGTCAACTCCAAGAACAAGGCTATGTGCCATCTGGTAGAGGTTGAATTTATCATGCTGAAAATGACTAAAAAAATGTATGTTTTCTCTATTTACTTCTACATCCTTCTTATTTCATTATAAATCAATGACTTATAATCATAAGTACGAGCAAATTCAGGTATCTTATATATCTACGCGTGTACATAATACTATATAAATTCCTTATAATCAAAATATTATCACCATATGATTTTCAATAGCCCTTTCTTTGAAAAATAATCAAAACGGTCTATTTTCGAGTTGTTTTTGGATCTTTTTATATTTAGAATATAACAATTGTTTACATTTTGTTTTCTACACCGGATATATGGCATTTAAGAAGTGATTTTGGAGCTGATTAAATTATTTTTTATCGCTTATGCGGCTCACTTTTTCTTACTGTAGTCCATACAGAACTATGGTGTAATAGTATCGACAAATAGAGAATATTTGTATCCGTCCGAAAACAGTTGCCTTACATGATCTCCAGATAGGTTTAAGTGCTGTTTTACCGGTTATTAAACGACATAAAAAGATTGATAGAGTTTGATCAATGATTTACCTGTCAATCTTCTTATAATCGGAAATGATAATACTCCCGATCAGCTTTAGCTTAATGTAATGTGTAATTGATGTATAATATTTACAAATTGGGGTATAACGATTTTAGTTTGATACGTGCATCAGAAGCTCTGAACTGCCATTGGATAGCTTGAAATTTCCATTATCACCTTTTAGCATAAGCAAGTTTATTTCAACACCTTTGTCTATCCATGGCAACACCAATTCCGCTTTAAAATAATGATTCTTTGGATCGACATTAACCACTTAGAAGAATGTATCCAGATCAATGCCTTCGGGTACTCGATCTATCTGCTGTCGGTCTTTCGGGTTGGCAAACTTCTTATAATGATAGAACGTAAAATTATCCGGTTTACCTACTATCCGATAGGCTTCCTTTATCAGCTCAAAGTCACGGTCAAGTCCTCCTTCAGTACAAATAACAGGGCGGGGAGCCAAGGCAGCGACCAAATCAGGAAAATCAAACTGTGTCAAGAAACCAGGTATCAAATGCTCGATAGAATTCGGAAAAGGTCGCCTCCCCTTCTCATCTGGTTTTGTCATCACCAAAATCCGTTCAAGTGTACGACACAGAAAATCGTTATATACAAAGGCATAGATAGACGGATCCAAAACTCCTAAGACCATCAACGGCTCGGTCCCCAAAGAAAAGCCACTGATAATGACTCGTTCTTTATCTATATAGCTCTGTGCTTTCATCCAGTTCAGAATATTCCAGTCTTGCCAAGCAGTCAGCCCTAGATAGCTCCATCCCACTTCCAATAAGATACGCGAAGTATTGAGATAATCGAAATACCCGTTGTCAGAAAGCTCGCCGCACGACGGGTTATCTACAGCAACCGCAACCAGACCTTTCTTTACATAACGCAAAGCCATCGCATTCTTTCGCACCGGCTTAACAGGCAACGATGTCAAACCGTAATCACCCTCCGTCTCACCCGCCAGTTCCTCTTTACTGCCACCAAAACCCGGTATACAAAGCACAGAAGGCACCTTATCCTGAGTAGTATCGATCCCGTCAGGTATCAATACCAGATAAGGAACAACGCTTCCTGGCAACGGATAAGACTCCCATTTCTCCACCCGATAGCCATCCCTCTGTACCATTTTGATACGTACTGGGGCGGGCTGGTCTTTCACCTCCGGAAAACGTATCAATTCTTTCATAGTGGAACACAAGCCCAACTGCCATTTCTTAAACTCCGTCGCCGTAAATGCCGGATTGAAAGTAAACGCAGGTTTCTGCTTCAACATATATTGGACAGCTCCTCTTGAACTTGAGAAACGACCATCTTCACGATTTGCTGTTATCCTAAAAGAATTGTTGAGATCAGACGTTTGTCCCATTACCGGCAAGATCAACAGCAGAGTAAATAATGTATTAATTATTTTATACATGATATTCATTTAATTCAATTTCTATACGACCATCATATAAATATCACTGTTCTGTAGAAAACAAACGAACGATCAAATCGAAATTAGAATCACGGAAAGATGCCTCCCAGGGTGACGTATTCGTTTGGTCATTACGCGACTGAAGCATTCCCACAGCCTTTTCTTTTTCTCCCCGATAAATAGCCGTACACCATTGGACTACACGATTTTCAGGGAAATCCGTGCTCCAGGCAGCTACCATATGATCTGCTTCCTGCACTTTTCCTGACTCGCGCAAAGCCAATGCACTTAACAGATTACCAGACTCAAAATGAGAACGGGATATCGTATAGTCGGCTACGGCAGCTAATAAAGCAGATGTTTTTCGGCTATCTCCCTGCCCTGCCGCTGCTTTTGCTTCCAGATAATCCTCCAGACGGTTGTCAATCATATTGTCGTATGGTTTTCCGACACCCAAATTCTCCGGCCATTCTTTTGATGTCTCCACACTCTTCACTACCTGTTTATAATTCTTATGGCTCAGTTGTTCCATTGCCCGGTACAAATTAGCCTCGCGATAAACAGCGCGTCCTGCATACGAACCTTCATTCGGAAGAACCTGCATCCGGCTCAACAGAGAGATACAAGGTTGATACTGGCCTGTCTCACACAAAGCCTTTGCATATTTCAAACCAATATAATAGTTCGACGGATACTTCTTCGTATACTTCTTTCCTGTCTCAACAGCTTTCTGCCACTGGTTATTGGCGACATAGTGGTTGATCAAAGCAAATCCGGTACGCCATGACATCTCGATCTGCTCTGCTTTCAACAGGTCAGCCAACCGGGATTCGCCCTCTTTTAAAGAGGCACGGCTTAAATAGAATGGTGCATAGTCGGCTTCACCACAATTCTCCAGCAGCTCCAACGCCTTTGCCTTATCCTGGTTAGCCCACCGGATCAAAGCTTCATAATAATCGATCTTCCAGTCCGGCTGTACCGTCTTCGCCCATTCCAACGCTTTTAAAGAAGAAGGACGGAAAGGAAATACCATTGCCGGAGAGAGAGCTCCGGCGCGTTGCAACATTCCGCGGCTTTCATCGTCGTTGCCAGCCTGATGCAATAAATAAGCCTGTTTGTAAAGAGCAATCGGATAGTTACCTGCACATGACAGGAGAGACAATGCTTCTTCTGTGCAACCGACCGATTCATACCATTCAGCCAGTTCCATATAGGTTTCGAAAGGTAGTTCGTTGCGAATCAACGACTGAAGATCATCGATAGGATGACCGGAGCCTTCCCCCTGGTAGAGCTGTTCAAAACGTGCTGCATGATACAGCGGGAGGTCTTCCAGCAACGGATCGATAAGCGCTTTAGCTTTCTCCGGCTGGTTCGTCTTACGATAAACCACCATTAAAACATGGTCAGCACTCAGATTCATTTGATTGAACTCTTTACTTCTCAAGGCATAATGTTCAGCCTTTGTCCAGTTCCTATCCATCAGGTACATTTCAGCTAATTTCTCATAGGCTGCACTACGGACTCCCGGAGAATAAGAAGCTACAGAAAAGCCGTCTTTGGCATCCGTATGATTTCCCAATGCCATGTTGCATAATCCATACAGATAGTTGACATCTCCATCGTACGTGTTAATGCTTAACGCTGTTTTACAACGGGCAAGCGCTTCGTCATAACGTCCCTGACGATAATAGAGGGAAGCCAGATCAGTCAGTGCAGGCACGAAATAAGGATCTTTTTCGAGGGAAGCCAGTAAAAACTTTTCTGCCTTGTCGAGTACTTTCTGATTCATCCATTGCTCTCCCTGCGTATAAAGACCATATGCCGAACTCCAGTCAAAATCGGCAGGCAGTTGTTTTGGGCGACTGGTGATGTTATCCGAAGGTACTTCCGAATACACCAACAAGTCTTCGCCTACCACGACTTTCAGTCGACCGGCGGCAACAGCCTTATTCAATGGGATAGAATCTTTCCAGGTTTCCAGTACACCGCAGTTCAACGGGACGGAGTTCATTTCCTTTTTTCCTTCATACAGTTTTATGGTTCCAGTTATTTTCTCCAAAGGTGAGAAGTATAACATCCGAAATCCATCTTCCCTCAACACGTTAAGCGCTCCGATACGGCTCGCCTTTGAGACTCCTTTTATTCCTTTTACCGGAAACCAGTACTCAGTCCACCTGTCGGTCGCCTGCGGACCGAATGCCGTATGTTTATAAGGAGTTAAGCTACTATTGGAAGCCGGCTGGTTATACATGCGACCCGATTGCAGTTCGATATACTGCCCGTTCGTATCCGTCAACAAATCTTCCCAGATACCTCCCTCCCGGGAAAGTCCCCAAAGGAAAATTTTCATTCCCAATTTCTCGTCATAATCCGCATGATGGATAGAGCCGAAATCGTTGTCGTGCCAGTAAGCACCGTAGAAATCGTTATACTTCCCTACAATATGATACGATTTGGAATTACCGAAGTCGTTCTTTTCATACCAGGAGATATCCCGGCCCTGTTCATCCAAAGGAAACGAATGGAGTTCGCCTCCGTGTCCGATATAATTGGTTCCGGGATAGCAGAACTCGGCATTCCCCGCTGCCGGATAGCCGGCATTCATCCATTGATAGTAAGGCTGGTCAATGGATGAACTGTTATGCCAGGTCGTTGTCGTCGTAAAGTAAGCCTTATCTTTCGGAAGATTCACCTCCACAGTCCACAGTGTCCGAGTAACTAGTTCATAGGAGGATACATAACAACTCACGCTTCCATCTGGTTTCTGTCGGGTCACATAGTCGACCGGCGTACTGGAAGTCGGTGCATGACCGATGATACCGAAGTTGAACTCGATACCGCCTGATGTCCACGGACCACGCATCGCAATATCACGGAATTTCACGACGTGGTTGTTGTAGATAAACTCCTTACCCGTCGTTTTATCTACGGCTCCCCAGATCTTTCCACCTATCTCGGGGAAGAGGGTCAGTTTGATATAATCATTTTCAAGAGAGACTACTTTCCATTGCCGGTTGATTCCTTTAGCAGAAAAACCATCAAAACGGAAATAAGGATAAAACAGATCGGAGGGATCAGCCACCGGATCAGGATCAGAGAAAGGATAGGTTTTAACTGTCTCTACTGTCTCGGTTACAGTCGCTTGCTGTGCAAACAAGGGTTGCAACAAAGAGGTTGCACAAAGAAGGATGAGCATCTTTTTCATGGTAATTCATTTATATGGACAATAATGTATATAAGGAGTTTAATCCTCCTTATATACGATTAAAGAGTATATTTCCGGTAAATTATACTATATCGGAAGAGGTTATTTTGCAATAATTAACAAGCCTTTCCCTTTCGGAACAACAATCTCATCGCCGGGTTTCCAGGTTGTTTCCTGTTGGAAATTCTCGATAGCCGGGGCATGCAATGTCACTTTCGAAGGATCGAGACCCAGTTTAGCCCAGTCGATGGAAAGCTTCACTTTGGCATCCGTATCTTCCCAGGTAGCCAATGAGATCAGTGCTTTATCACCCATGTGGCTGTAAACGGTCGCTAACGTCTTTTCGCTACCCGTCTTCACCGGATTGTCTTTCACCCAGTAACCGATCATTTCACTATTCTGCATACCGAAAGAATCCCACAGTTTCCACAGCGGTCCGTTATCCACACGAGGACTACGTCCTGTCATGCCATACAGCATGCCGCGCCACGGATTACCGCCTCCTTCCAGCATCTCGCCCATCAAACCATAAGGAATACCGGAAACTTCAACCAGCCAGAACTCCGGCGGGAAATCATAATTGAAGTATTCACCGAACCACAGACGGTCGAGGTAGGGGAAATGTTCCAGATACAGATTGGCACTATTGGCAAAACCGTCTTTCGGGTTATACTGATTGGCAGAATGCAGGTCGATCATAGCTCCCGGATTCGTACGGTTCATCACTTTGCGGATACGTTTCATCGTCATCCGGTCGAAAGCCAGGTCATCGATATACAGCCCGTCGATACCGACGTTCTTCATCAGCCAGTCGAGACCTTCCAGATAATAGTTATGCCAGCGGGAAATGCCACTGTTCACAATCGCTGCATCTTTCAGTCCGGGTACAAACCAGGCGCCGATATAATTCTGGTCCAAATGTTCCTGTAACCAGGAGAAGCCGCCACCGGGACCTTCCGAGAAGATCTCGTTCCCCAGACTACGCAAAGCAAACATTTCCACACAGCTGTTGGACAACTCACGAACGGTATTGTAAATTTTCACCTTCATGTCGCGGGCGTGAGCACCATCGATGTACGCTTTCATCTCTTTGGTACGCAGGAACGGATAGTTGATGAACGGATTGATAGCATTCGCATGATGGATATTGATGACATTGGCACCTCGCTTTTGTATACCATCCAGGAACTCATAGTTATGATGATAGCGTTCGCGCCATTGTTTATCCGTATCAATCGGACGGAACGGAGTCAGCGCCAGGTTGAAATAATAATACAGCCGGTCTCCTTTTTTCACGCTGCGCTTACCGGAATAAGCATTAATACGTGTTCCATCGGCAGCATTATGAATATCGATACCTCCATTTCCGGCATTACACCAGGATACCGGCATGTGCAACGGTTTCTGATGATAGAAATTGGTATTCAGCGGACGTTCGCATTTATTATCATACAGGCGGATCTGGATACCGGCATTGACATCACCCACCCAAACAGCATCCTGGTTTTTCTCTACATCCCATTTCCAGCGAAGATCATTC
>OJJA01000785.1_pt1 | contig 10183 bp, 8 predicted proteins | sample 1596031 | NCBI WGS metagenome assembly OJJA01 (sample SAMEA4350132, study PRJEB24818) | metagenome | biome: human; feature: gut; material: faeces | place: Denmark | collected 2013-09
GTCCTTTGCCGGTAAACCAGCCTGTCAGGATTTCTGTCCGCGGAAAGTTCTTTCATGTGCACGGCGCTGAAAAATGCCCGGAACCGGCTGCACTCCCGGGGATGTACATGGCTCCAGGCAAATGCCTGAAATTCCTGCTCTGTCCGGTTTTCCCACAGCCGGCCCCTGCCCTCTGTATAAAATATAATGCGGCTGTCCCCTGATGCCAGGTCCCAGGCCAGCAGTTCGTCAAATAATGTCAGAAGCGGCTGTGCATACTCTTTTTCATGCTCCGGTTCCAGCACCACGTGTTTCATATACGCCTGCGTTCTGTCTTCTGTCCCTTCACCCATGCAAAACTTCCTTTCCCCCTCCCGGTATACCATCCAGGAGATTGGTGTATTTCAATTCATATTTTATATGTATTGCATAGTGATTCATAATATAAGAAGTGTAGTGTACACTAGTATTGAGGTGAATCACAATGCATGATTACGTTAAAACTTTAGGTACGGTCATCCGAAAAGCCTGCGAAGAACAGGGAATGTCCCAGGCTTCCCTGGCAGAGAAGCTGGGCATAGATGTCCGTACCATTATTAATATAGAAAATTTCCGGGGAAACCCCAAATTCGAGGTGCTTTATCCTCTGGTAACCACTTTAAGAATTCCCGCCGACCGCATCTTTTACCCGGAAACCGATTCCATGGGCGACAGCAAGCAGCAGCTGTTCTGGGAGCTCCACAGTCTGAGCGAAAAGGAAGCCCTGGAGCTTCTTCCCGTCATACGCTGTCTGGCCGAAATGATGCGCAGACATGGGTCTGAAAGCCCATAATCAGATATTATTTTACTACAGGGATTTTAAAAACACAACATAATATTCATTATACTACAGTTTTTTAATGTATTATAATGCATGTTTCAGACAAAAATATAGAGCTGCCTGCCAGGAACCAGATACAAACAATCCTTCCAAAGCAGGCAGCCCTGTCCAATGTCCCGGACAAAATCTCTCCTCCGGCATCTCTTATGCCGGAACATTGATAATAAGGGCAATGATTTCCATGGTTTCATTCCCGTAACAGCCAATGCCGTGGCTGTCCCCGTCCTTGCACATGTGGTAATCTCCGGGATTCAGCACGGTTTCCACGCCGTTATCCGTTACCAGGGCCTGCCCCTTCAGAACATAGTACCCTTCAAACTCCCCATGATGCTCATGTATCCCAATGGATGTACCCGGCTCAAACACAACCCTGGCAAAGGTCCTGCCAGAACCATAAGCCTCCTCCTTTGTCATGAAGGTGTGGAAGGTCACATCCCCCATCCCCTTCTGCAGCTCATGCCTGGTCACGGGCTCCATCTCGTCTTTTCTTCTAATCATGATTCCTGTCCTCCTGTCATTCCTTATAGCTATCCATATTGTACCATCCTGTCCCTGGTCCGTCAACGGCCGGCCCCCTTTGCAGACGCGTCCCAAAAATGCGTCCTGCACCTCTTGGCAGACATGCCGTACTGTTGCCGTCAGGAGTAATACAGATCCCGCTTCCTTCCTATAACAGGGCCGGGGCAGTCTGAAGCAAGGGAAACCGACAGTATCTCCTGGTCCAGCTCCACCTGCGGCTTCACGCTGCATTTTGCCTTTAGGAGCTGGCACAGGCTCTTGGCCCGCTTCATGCTGTCAGTTGCCTCCCTCATCAGATGTTCCAGCTCCTGCTCCACAAAGCTGTCCTTTGCATATTCACGGCAGATGACATCGTAGTTGCGCTGGCGGCCCGTATCTTTTCTGCATATATCCTCCAGAAAGCTTCTGGCCACTTCGCCGGATGGAAACTGTTCACTTAAATGAAGCATTATGAGACGGGCATAGGCTTCCACAAACGGCCCTTCTCCTGTCCTGGACCGGCGCCCGTCCATACGGCAGAACTGTTCCATGTCAAAAGCCCGGGCCGGCACATGGAGGTGGCCCCAGGCCCCTGTCATATAGCATACATATGCCTGCTCCCGTATCTCTCCTTCATCAAACTCCTCCCGCCCGTATTTTGCCGCACCTTCCTGTATCTTATATATCAGATTGTGAGTAATATACCGGTTCACCCTCAGGTTCACTTCCTGTTCAAGGACAGCCATATCATAGATATGTTCAGAGGACATGGGAAACAGTGCCTCCAGAAGACCCCCGGTAAAATCCAGAAACCGGTTGGTTCTGCTGTCGAAAAATAAAAAGGGACCATTACCCGGCCCGGTTCGGTCAGAGACTGCCTCCGGCCTGCATCTGACGCTAATTTCCCAAAAACCATCCGGACAGGCAGGGCCCGGTTTACCGGCAGAAAATAAATATTCCTGGTTTCCGGAAAACACACTGACTGCCTTCCCCGCCCTTATCCCCTCAATCAGTCTCATAATCCCCATGTCATCATATCCTCTCGCATCATTTGTATTTTCCTGAGCATCCCATATTTCAATGCTCTAAATTACGGGATGTATGTTCTATACTACTAAATTTCACAAAAAAATGCAATATTCACAACCAAAAATACACAAAAAGTACAATAAAACACAATAAAACACCGGATGGCTCAAACAAAGCCATCCGGCAAACCGTTATAAATCACGATTGTCCCTGATTGGGTACTGCTATTTCATGGAGTCTACAATGGCATCGGCCATGGCATCCAGTTCTTCCATCTGGGATTCCTTAAGGGAGGATTTTACAGTCACCATCTGTTCCAGAACCGTCATATTCTTCATGGTGCCGATGATTTCCTTCATCTGCTTGCCTGACAGCACGCCCCAGGATCCGTTTTCCATCAGGGCCACAGTCCTGTTCTGCAGGTTATGGGCCTTCAGATCCATAAGCACATGCTCCATGCTGCTAAAGATGCCTCCGTTATAGGTGGCAGATGCAAACACCAGGTGGCTGCAGCGGAACGCCTCCGAGATAATGGTGGAAGGATGGGTGGAGGAAGCGTCATACATCGCAATGTTCCTGATTCCCCTCTCCGCCAGCTTGCAGGCCAGGATATTGGCTGCATTCTCTGTATTTCCATAGATGGAGCCGTAAGCAATCATAACCGCCTTTTCCTCCGGCTCATAGCTGCTCCAGGTCAGATACTTGTCCACGTACCAGCTGATATCTTTACGCCATACCGGGCCGTGAAGCGGGCACAGGGTATGGATATCCAGGCCGGACGCCTTCTTTAACAGGGTCTGCACAGATGGTCCGTACTTGCCCACGATATTGGTATAATAACGTCTGGCATCATCCAGCCAGTCTCTCTCAAAGTTGACCTCATCCGCAAACAGGTTGCCGTTCATGGCCCCGAAGGTGCCGAAGGCATCTGCGGAGAACAGGGTCTTGTCCGTGGTATCATAGGTCACCATAACCTCCGGCCAGTGCACCATGGGTGCCATGAGGAAGGTAAATGTATGACGTCCGGTGCAAAGGGTATCATTTTCCTTGACCACAATGGCCCTGGAATCAATATCAAAATTATAGAACTGTTTGATAATCGGAATCGTTTTAGGGTTGCACACAACCTGTACGCCCGGATACCGCAGCACAATCTCCCCAAGGGTGGCGCAGTGGTCCGGCTCCATGTGGTTCACCACCACGTAATCTAAGGCACGTCCCTTTAACAGCGCGTCTATGTTCTCAAAAAACTGCTCCGTGATTGCCCTGTCCACCGTGTCGAACAGCACAGTCTTCTCATCCAGCAGCAGGTAAGCATTATAGGATACCCCCCGCGGAATAGGATAGGCGTTTTCAAATAAGGCCAGCCTCCGGTCTGTACCGCCAACCCAGAACAAATCATCATTGATGCGCTTTACACAGTACATATTCATTCTTCCTTTCGTCCATAATATGTTAAATATCCGTCAATTTATTTCGCTTAGAAGTATACTACATTTTTCCCAAAATGTCACTGTATAAATTAGTGTACACTAATAATTTCCGGCTGTCCGCATATTCTTCCGCGCTGTCTGTACTTACTTTGTATAGTATCCCTTTCTGTCCCTAAAATATCACGGAGCCGCCAATCTTTGCGCAAAAACGGCAGAAAAACAGCAGGGCATGTATTCACACCCCCCGCTGTTTGAATTCCATCTTTGCTGTTGATAATCCCAAATCCCCTATGCCTTCTTTTTCGCCGGTTCCTGGGGGCCTGCGTGCTTATGCTCAGACAGCGGCATTACATGCATGTTCCCCCGCTGCTCATTCTCAGCCCAGAATATATCATCCGCCATCTTTGCCTCAGGATTGAACTCCACCCCTTCAAAGATATGTTTTACGAATTCCTTATAGCCCACACGGTCAATAAGGTGGCCGCCGTGGAGATACTCCGGCTTGTAATCCAGGGCCCAGGCGGAGAACTTCTGCCAGTTGGCAAACATACCCAGAATCACATCCTCCGTAACCCAGTTAAGGAACAGCTTGCCTGCCCTTGGATTCTGCTTGCCCGTACGCCCTCCCAGGGTTACGCGGTACAGCTTCTTATCGCCCCTGGTCCATGCTCCGGTGGGACAAATCAGGGAACATTCGCCGCAGCCTACGCAGCAGCAGGCGTCCTTGTCAATCTTGCCGTTCTGGTTCAGGCTCAGCACGCCTGTTGCATGGTGCTTGCAGGCGTCCACGCAGGAACCGCAGCCAATACAGCGGTCAATGTCATAAACCTGCTTGTTGATGCCCATGATGCCGAAGTCGTTGAAATTGGCCTTAACGCAGTCATTGGGACATCCGGCCACAGCCACTTTAATATGGTAATGGGATGGGAATATCAGGCGCTCAATCTTTCTGGCCAGCTCGTATGTATTGGCATTGCCCTTGATGCAGTGGGCGTTTCCGATACAGGACATGATATTCCTGGCGCCGATGGTGGGGTAGCCGTAATCCGTCACATCCATGTCCACGCCGCACATCTCCACATCCACATCATGGATATATGACTTGATGTACTTGTTTACTTCCTCTATATTCTCATACTTTACACCGGGTATGTCAAAGGTCTGCCTGGTGCCCAGATGGAAGGTGCCGTTTCCGAAGCGCTCGCAGAGGTCCTGGACCAGCTTTAAGTGTTTTGCCTCAATCATAGCTCCCGGCACGCGCATCTGCAGCATGAACTCCCCTGCCACCTTGGACTGTCTGAAACAGTTGATTCTTACCTTTTTTATATCAATATCATGATTCATTCCTTCGCCACCCCTCTCTTAATCAACCAGATACTTGGCCTGGGTATAATTGAACACAGGCCCGTCCAGACAGACATACACCTCATCAATGCGGCAGTGTCCGCATTTTCCCACGGCACATGACATCTTGCGCTCAAAGGACATCCATATCTTTTCTTCCGGCACGCCCTGCTTAAGCACTTCCAGGCCGGTAAACTTCATCATAGGCGGCGGTCCCACCACCACCACGCTGTAGTCTTCTCCAAAATCCTTAAAAGGTATCCGTGACACGAACTCTGTGACAAAACCCGTCTCCCAGCCATCCTTGCGGTCTGTATCCAGGGCATAGATGGTGGTAAACTTCTCCTTCCAGCGGTCCAGGTCATGTTTGAAAATGATTCCGTCCTCATTCTTAAATCCGCTGATCAGGTGCACGCTCTTCACAAAATCCTCCTGCTCCCAGAACATGTTCAGCATGCTCTTTACCGGCGCAAGCCCGGTGCCTCCGGTAATGACCACCATGTGTTTGCCCTGAAACTGCTCCACCGGCCATCCCTTGCCGTAGGCTCCCCTTAAGAAGAGAATGTCGCCCGGCTGCTTCTCAAATATCTCGTCCGTCACCTTTCCCACGGAACGGATGGTGAAATCCATCCAGCCATCCCCGAAGGAGCTGACGGATATGGGAGCTTCCCCTACCTTTGGGATGGAAAGCTGCAGGAACTGTCCGTGGGACGGACGGATGTCTGTCTCCACCCTGAATGTATATTCATGAAGGCTCTCCCGCCTTACCTCGCGTATCTTACATGCCACTGGCTTCACTATATTATTCATGACTGCATCCCCTCTCCTATGCCTGCTTACCGGCTTTTATTTCCTCGATAGCGTCTGCCATCTTGTTCACTGTAGCCACGATGGATATGTACTCAGGACACCGGTCCATACAACGTCCGCAGCCCACACACATATGGTAGTCCTTGAACCTGGCTTTGTAATCGTGGAATTTGTGGAGCACCTTATAGCGCATCCTGTCCCCGGCCCTGTTTCTGAAGCTCATGCCGCCGGCCATGTCGGTGAAATCCTTTACCTGGCAGGAAGCAGAAGTCCTCTTGCGCTCTCCTACATTGCGGTTCTCATTATATATGATATCCGTTGTGGTAAAACAGGTGCAGGTGCTGCACGCCACGGTACAGGCGCCGCAGGAGATGCACCGGCCGTCAAACTGCCTCCACATGGGGTGGTCTTTAAGCTTTGTCAGAACCTCCTTATCCGGAATCTCCGGCACAGTAAGGGTCAGCTCATTTTTTTCCGCAAACTGCGGTTCAAAAGGACATTCCTCCATGCCCTCAAAATAGGAGGCAAATGCATGGTCCTTTACCTGGAACTCCAGCCCGTCTTCCCCGAAACGGACTGCCATGGAATAATCATCGGTTTTGTTGGTTCCCATGCTGACACAGAAGCAGGTATCCCAGCCCTCGCCGCACTCCATCATCACGATCTTTACCTTCTCGTTCATGCGCTTATAATATATATCCTCATAGCCGCCGTTGGTCAGATAAATTTTTTCCTGGTGATGCTGCGCGTGGATATCGCAGGGCCGCATGAATATAAGCAGCTTCTTGGAACCGGCCTTGCTTTCAATGAATTCATCCTCTGTGAAATAGAACAGAGACTGGGTAATGGGACTTAATACCTCCTTGGCCGGAAAATCCGATTTTTCCCTGTACTCGATTTCCTCCGCCCGGTCCACCCTGGCATACTTAATCAGGTCTGTGTCGGAATACCTGCCCTTACCCACAAAACGTTTTGGCGCCCATATCTCATACTCTTCCTGAAGCTTTGCAAACATCCTGTCGGCATCCTTCAAATCCATTCTGTATCCCATGAAATGCCTCCTCCTTTATTCTTTTATCCTTTATATATACTCTATATTAAAAGGCTTATGTTATTATTATAACAACCCCCAAAAATAAAGTATAATTATAAATTGTGATGGTCTGATAATAAATTTTTATCATTAAGGATTGTCTGGACCGGTGAAGGCGTGTACGGCCCCGGCAGCAACTAAAAGGCAGCAGCCGCGGGAATATCCCGGACGGCTGCTGCCTTTATGGTCTGTTAATTCTATTATACCTAATTACAAATATACTTAATTACAAATCAAAAATCTCAAAATCATCATCCTGTCCGTCCGGTTTTGCAGGCACCTGCTCTGCTTCCCTTCTGCCAGACGGCTGTTCCTGCTTCACAGGAGGCTTCTGCCTGGATGACGGCGCCTGAGCCGGTGTACGCTCCGGAGTCTGAACCGGCGCATGAGCTGGTGTACGGGCCGGCGCATGAGCCGTGGCCTGGACCGGCCTTGCAGGCTTCACCGGCTTCTTTACCGGAATCTCCACCTGAGGCTCTTCCTCCGGCTCATAATCATCTTCTTCCTCATCATAGATGTCCCCGTCCTCTTCGCCCACCGGATAATCCTCCTCCGGAAGGTCTCTGTAGTCCTCATCGTCATCGTAGACAGAGTCATCCTCATACTCCCGGGATTCATCGTATTCGTCAGAGTCCTGGTATTCATCCTCACCGGCATATTCCTGATAACTCTCTGAATTCTCCAAAAGCTCAGGCTCCTCTGCCTTTTCCTTCCTGCTGTTTCTGCCCCGGCTTCCCCGCGGACCGTCCTTCTTGTCACCCAGTTCATCCCTGCTACCGCCCTTTTTCCCGGAGCCCCTGGTAAATACAACCACCAGAAGGATGACCAACAGAATGATTGCAATGACAATAGTCACAATCAGAAGTATCTTAAGGAGACTGTAATCATCGTAAATCTTGTCGTATGTAAGGGCCAGCTCATCGTACACTTCCTTTGTCACGGAACCGCTGATGGCCGGATCCTCAAAGTAACGCTGGATGGTCCTTTCATCGTCCTTCATGTCATAACGGTAGAAGCCCTTTTCTCCGGCCTCATTCATACCGTACACAACACAATACTGATGCTCTGCCTCAGAGCCCCATACCCAGCCCTGTACCTTGTGGCCGTCGATATTAATGGTGCTCTCCTTGAATCCCTCCGGAACCTTCACCTCAGGATCAGGCGGAAGAATGGTGATAACGCGCTCGGCAATCCGCATCCTTACCTGGGAAGAAGCATCGGCATCCGCCGCACTGGCGCCGCCCTCTGCCTTGGTCACCACAATGACATATTCCTTGATGGTCTCGCCATCCTGGGCCGTCACACGGCATGTCACACGGTTTTCACCCATCTGGAGGCCTTCGTTTCCGCTGACCACCTTGGTGGCATTCTCATCCGTGCAGTCCGCGCTGACAATCACCTTATCCACATCTGTACCAACCGTCACCGCATAGGTGTCCACATCCGGTGAAAAGGCCGGCGTCAGGCTTCCTGGTGAAATCTGGAGGGATTTAAGGGTCGCATCCTTAGAAGCTGACTGGAGGGCGCTGACCGTTACAGTGGAATTTCCCTGCTGGTTAACCGTCACAATCTGTGAGTTGGAATCATAAATCTCCTGGCTGGTGACCTCAATCTTGCTGGTCCCGGCTGCTATGGCATTGAAATTAAGGGTAAAAGCAAGGGTACCCGTATTGGGCGTACCTGCATCCCCATGGACCCGGACAGCTCCTGCCCCTCCGTCCGCATTGGTACCGTCCACAAATTCTAATATGTTGGAATCATAGGACAGCATCACATCCGCGTTGGCCAGGTTATCGCTGCTGGTTATCTTCATATTCACCTTGATCTTGCCGCCCACGGTTGCCGATGGATCGGAAAAGGCGATTCTTGCATTTGCTGCAAAGGCTGTTATCATCTGAGCTGGCATCAAGACTGTCATCATACACGCCATTGCCAAAACTGCAGCCGCATGTCTCATACGTCTAATCATTATCATTTCCCACTTTCTGATTATAATGTCTTCCCTTTATCAGGACTGCACTTCTACAATGGTAACATTGCTTCCGCCTGGTCCGCTGCCGCTTCCGGAAGGACTGCCCGGTCCGCCTGAACCGCCTGGACCGCCGCTGCTGCCGGAACTGCCTCCCGAACTGCCGCCGGAACTGCCGTCCGGACTGACTATACCGCCGGAACTGCTGCCGCCTCCGTATACAGGCGATCCTCCGCTGCCCTGGGTGGGTCCGCCGTCCTGCTTCACCACATGGATGGTATAGGTCCTGACGCTTCCGTTCTGGGCCGTCACAGCAATGGAGATATCATTTCCGCCGTTCTGCAGTGAGACATTGCCCGCGCCGTCCACACGCGCATTGGAATCCGATACATATGCGCTGACTGTAATATTGGACACGGAAGAATCCACAATCAGATTATATTCCTGGGTATCCCTGTTAAAGCTTGGCGTCAGATTAAATCCGTCCACCCCGAGCCCGGACAGCTTGTTGTTGGGGCTTCCGTCTCCGGTAGGCGCCACGCAGGGCTGCTCAGGCATGTTGTTAAATACAGGGATATGGAATTCCAGGGCTGTCTTTTTCAAATCAGCCGTGTAAGCCTGGGACAGCTTGGCCGCCTCTGAGGCAGCTCCCTGGATATTGCTCATATATTGATGCTTGTAAAGGTTGGAACCCTGGACATTGAATTTCTTCAGATAAAATGTATTCTGCCCGGCTTTCACATAATTATCCCCATAATTCTGGGCTCCACCACGGATCGCCTTCTCCACCGTGTTCCAGGGACGTCCGTAGGAACCGGACTGGGACGCAAACCTGAGTCCCATCTCAATGGCGGACATTGCGCCGGACTGGTATGCCTCCACGTTAAAGAAGTTATAGTATCCCTCATACCCGGAATAGGAACCGGAAATAAGAGGGCTTGTACCATTATTGCCCTGCTCCTGGAGAATCATGGCTGCCAGCACATAAGGGCTTACCCCTGACTGGCTGGCCGCGGCCATAATAATGTCCGCATAAGGAGCCGCTGCACCTGTGGAGCCGCCTCCCGGCGACGTGCCGGTCTGGTCCACCACCTGATCCGAGCCGGGTGAAGCCACCGGGCCCGGGGAACTGCCGCTCTGTCCCGAGG
>OJJA01000790.1_pt1 | contig 10150 bp, 7 predicted proteins | sample 1596031 | NCBI WGS metagenome assembly OJJA01 (sample SAMEA4350132, study PRJEB24818) | metagenome | biome: human; feature: gut; material: faeces | place: Denmark | collected 2013-09
CCGTAACCACGCCGGACAGCCATTCACCCAGTTCAAACTCTGTCTCTGCCAGCTGCATTTTACCGGATTCTATTTTGGACATGTCCAGCACATCGTTAATCAGTCCCAGCAGTAATTGGGAGGAATTGGCAATTTTTTGAAGGCATTCCGTCACCTTTTTGCTGTCTTCCGGTGAATAGAGGGCCAGATTGGTCAGGCCGATTACCGCGTTCAGGGGAGTACGGATATCATGGCTCATGCTGGCCAGGAAGGTGCTCTTGGCAGCATTGGCCCGGGCCTCGCTCTCCAGCGCCTCCTCCAGGCGCCTGCGGGACTGCTCCCGTTCCGTGATATCCTCCAAAGTCAGAGTGATAAAACGCTGGCTGCTGTCCTGTTCCGCAATCAGATAGGCGTTAAGGGACAGCACGATATCCCTTTGGGTGTCGGGCCGGGTAAAATGCAGCTTCAGGCTCCCGCTGACACACTCTCCCTCCCGGATCCGGCTCATGAGATCCAGGACCGCCTGGCGGTCGCTGCCGCTGATACAGCTTAAGAACTTCTCTTCTATGGCATTTCCAAACGCGTCCTCAATCCCCAGGACCTGTTCCGTGTTGCGGGACGCATACTCAATGGCGCCGCTCTCACTGTCGCCGATAACGATGACATTGGGCACATAATGGGTCATCAGGGTAAAAATCCGGTCTCGGCGAACAGCTTCCCTGGATGCATTGGCACGCACCACAAATACCAGCATAATTACAATCACCAGAAACATGCCCAGCATCAGCACAATGATGAACATAGTCAGCTGGATGGTCTCCTGGTTAATCTGTGCCGCGTCCGCCGTAATGTGGTCATAGGAGACGCAGGAAATGAACTCCCAGCCGGTCCGGGGGATGGGCGCATACACAAGTTCATACCGGGAATCCCCAAAATAAATCTCGGCGCTGCCGCCCTTATCGTTCCTGAATTCAGAGAGCACCCGTTCGTATTCCGTGCCGCCCTGGGCGTCCGGCTTAAAGAATTCCGCATTCAGGGGATTTTCTTCAAAATATGTAAACAGATTCAGGGTCTCTCCCAGTTCCCGGTTCACATGGGTGCGGGAGAGAATCAGACCTGAGTCAGTGGTGATCATATAGGAAGCATTGTCCCCGAACGCAGTGGAATCATAGAGGGCCCGGAAGGATTCCTGGCTGTAAATTCCAATCAGTATGACAGAGCCCGCGCGGCAGGAAAATGCCACCACATCCTGCCCCGAAGCGCTGAACGGGTCTGAAATAAAGCTGATCGCCTCCCCGTCCGGGCTGTTCAGGCAATCCACATAGGCCTGGCTGGAATACAGGTTGATGGGTTTCACACTATCCCCCTGGCTGTAGACACCGCGGCCTGATTCATTCAGAAGTACGCAGTAATCGAACACAGACACTTTGTTAAAATCCCTGAGATAACTGCGGTCCCCGTTGCTTAGGCCGTCAATGGAGTCAAAACCATTTTCCTTCAGTTCTTCGGACATGCCGATTCCCAGCACGCGTATCTCATGCCGGCAATGGTCAAAACCTTCGGTTGTCTTGGAAATCAGGGTGCTGGTTGTCTCTTTCAGCGCAGAGATATTGGAATTGATGATGCGGTCGTAGATGTCCCTGCGGTATCCTTCCAGGAAATAAGATAACGATAAGTAAAAGACAATCGCAAGGGCGATACAGACTGTGATGGTTATGGGCAGAGAAAACTTATGTTTTTTTCGTATCTGTTTCATCTGCCGTACCTCGCTTTTCCGGAAACCATATAACTTTAAACAGCTTTGAATAATATTATATTATTTGGGAAGCTATTTGTCAATTTTACAAATACGGACAGTGCTGCCTGAATATATCTTTATCCTGCTTTAAATGAAACCGGACCCATGAAGAAGCAGTCTGTTCTTCATGGGTCCGGTTTTAACTGCCATTGAGCAGCTGTTTATGTCTACAGTGACTTCACGGCTGCCACAACGTTCTCAACCGTAAATCCGAATTTCTTAAAGAGCTGTCCCGCCGGTGCGCTGGCGCCAAAGCCCTTCATGGTGACGGTGGTTCCGTCAAGGCCCACATACCTGCCCCATCCGAAATCGCCCAGTGCCTCTACCGCCACTCTCTTGCGAACTGCCTTTGGAAGGACCTTCTCCTTGTAATCCTCAGGCTGCTCCTCGAACACGTCCATGCTGGGCATGCTGACAACACGCACATCCACGCCCTCTTTTGCCAGTTCTGCCTTTGCACCCACTGCCAGCTCCACCTCGGAACCAGTGGCAATGATGATGGCATCCGGAACTTCCTTTGCGGAATCTTCCAGTATATAGGCTCCCTTTAATGCCTCCTTGCTGGATCCGGCCAGCTGCGGCAGGTTCTGTCTTGTGAGTACCAGAGCCGTAGGAGTCTTTTTGGATGATACGGCGCTGTACCATGCAGCAGCTGTCTCCGTGGCATCCGCCGGACGGTATACATGGAAGTTAGGCATGGCGCGCAGCATAGCCAGCTGCTCGATGGGCTCATGGGTTGGTCCGTCCTCGCCCACGCCGATGCTGTCATGGGTAAATACAAAGGTAAGGGGCACGCCCATAAGAGCGGACAGCCTTGCCATTGGCTTTGTATAATCGCTGAACACAAAGAAGGTGGACACAAATGCCCGCAGGCCGCCGTGAAGCATAAGACCGTTTCCGATAGCGGACATGGCCAGCTCGCGGACGCCGAAATGTAGGTTGCGTCCAGCATAGTTATCCTTGGAGAAGTCCCCCATATCAGCCATATAGGTCTTAGTGGAGGGAGCCAGGTCTGCTGCTCCTCCAATCAGGTTCGGCATCAGGTTCTTAAGTTTCTGAAGCTGCTTGCCGGACAGGCTTCTGGTAGCATCCGGCTTGTCCTCAAATGCCCAGTAGTCTTCACTGTCATAAACATCATTAGCCAGATTCGGATTATAGAATTTATCCCATAATTCCTTCATCTCCGGATATTTCCCGCAGTATTCCGCAAATAATGCGTTCCATTTTTCCTCTGTCTCAGCGCCTCTCTCAGCGTATGCCTTATAATTGGCATATACCTCATCCGGTACATAGAAAGGCTCCATGGAGGGCCAGTTCAGGAATTCCTTCATGGCTTTTACATTGTCATCCCCCAGAGGCTCGCCGTGAGCGCTGGCCTTGCCCTGCTTAGCGGGACAGCCGTAGCCAATCTGGGTCTTTACGGTGATGAAGGACGGACGTGCGGTATCTGCCTTTGCCTCCTCGATGGCCTTGCCGATGGCATCCAGATCATTGCCGTCCTCAACGGTAATCAGCTGGAACCCGAAGGCTTCCATGCGCTTTTGTACATTCTCTGTAAATGCAATATCCGTGCTTCCCTCGATGGAAATACGGTTGGAATCATAAAATACAATAAGCTTGCCCAGTCCCAGGGTACCTGCCAGTGAGAATGCCTCGGAGGAAATGCCCTCCATCATGCAGCCGTCGCCGCCCAGCACATAGGTATAATGGTCAACAACCGGATATCCGTCCTTGTTGAATACAGCTGCCAGATGGGACTCTGCCATGGCCATGCCGACTGCCATGCCCATCCCTGCGCCCAGAGGGCCTGTGGTGGCCTCAACGCCTACTGTATGACCGTACTCCGGATGTCCCGGTGTCAGGGAATCCATCTGGCGGAAATTCATCATATCTTCTTTTGTAAGGCCGTAGCCGAAAAGATGAAGCAGGGAATACAGCAATGTGGAGCCATGGCCTCCTGAAAGGATAAAACGGTCCCTGTTCTCCCATCCCGGATTCTTAGGATTATGGTTCATATGTTTTGCCCACAGCTCAAAGGACATGGCTGCGGCTCCCAAAGGAAGACCTGGGTGGCCTGATTTGGCTTTCTGTACAGCATCTGCTGCCAGAACGCGGATTGCATTGACTGACATGGTATCAATCTGATTCATAGTTCCCTCCATTCCGGTGCCCCCAAGGGGGCCCACGCATCATAGATGTTATTTTTTTACCAACTGCCCTTTATTATACCAATTCCATCCATGCAGGGCAATACTTTTTCTCGCAAAAATCAGTGCAACATTTTGCGGTTCTTTGCGTTATTTTGCAAATTTAAAAACAATTGTTATAAAAAGATTATAATTTAAACACATTTTCATCACATTTTAATTTTAAAACTGTTTGGTGTATATGTTTATAAAAAACTGACAGGAGGACACAATCAGTGATTGAAGTAAAAAATCTTGTAAAAGATTACGGCGGCCATCTGGCAGTGGACCATTTAAGCTTCCGGGTGGAAGACGGCCAGATATACGGCTTCCTGGGCCCTAACGGAGCCGGGAAGTCCACTACCATGAACATCATGACCGGTTATCTGGGCGCCACAGAGGGCCAGGTCATCATAGACGGCCACGACATACTGGAAGAGCCTGAAGCCGCAAAAAAACGCATCGGGTATCTGCCGGAAATTCCGCCTCTGTATATGGATATGACCGTGGATGAGTACCTGGAATTTGCGGCCTGCCTTAAAAAGCTGCCGAAAGCAGGGCAGAAGGACGCTATACAGGAAGTGATGGAACTGGTTAAGATTACGGATGTCAGAAAACGGCTGATCCGAAATCTGTCCAAGGGTTACCGCCAGAGGGTGGGTATGGCCCAGGCTATTTTAGGGAAGCCCTCTGTTATCATCCTGGATGAACCCACTGTGGGACTGGACCCGAAACAAATCATCGAGATACGGGATATGATAAAGGGGTTGGGCAAACAGCATACCGTTATCCTGAGCTCCCACATCCTGTCTGAAGTAAGCGCTGTCTGCGACCATATCATGATTATTGCCCACGGAAAGCTGATTGCCAGCGATACTCCTGAAAACCTGGAGCAACGGTTAAAAGGCGCCGCGGGCCTGGAGCTGACGGTAAAAGGCAGCGAGGAAACGGTAAGGCCTGTGCTGGAGGAAATTCACGGTCTGTCCATAGAGCGTATAGGGACCGGAGGCGAGGCAGGCACCTGTGTGGTGAATCTGCAGTTTGGCGGGGATGAAGATAGCAGTGTTTCGGGGAGGGGCATTGCTCCCAGCGCTGATACAGATATCCGCGAAACCATTTTTTACGCCCTGGCCAACCACCGACTTCCCATCCTGTCCATGGCTCCATCCAAGGCATCCCTTGAAGAAATATTCCTGGAGCTGACAGAGGACTCCCCAAAATTGCGGGAGGACAGAGGCACCACAGACCCCACAGACCCATCAAAGGAGGAGGATTCCCAATGAGAGCTATCTATAAGCGGGAGCTGAAATCCTATTTCTGCTCCATGACAGGCTATGTTTTCATTGCTTTCATGACCATGTTCATGGGCATTTATTTCATGGTTTACAATATGATTAACGGTTACCCCTATTTTTCCTATACACTTAATTCCATCCTGATGATACTTATGATTGCGGTGCCGATTCTGACCATGCGCAGCATGTCGGATGAACACAGGGCGCGGACAGACCAGCTGCTTCTCACCTCCCCTGTATCCGTATGGGGCATTGTTATGGGAAAATTTCTTTCCATGGTCACTATTTTGGCCGTCCCCATGGCCATTGCCTGCCTCTGTCCCCTTATCATCCGAAGCGCCGGCACCGCTTATCTGACCGAGGACTATGCATCTATACTGGCTTTCTTCCTTTTGGGATGTGTGTATATTGCCATTGGGCTTTTCATCTCCTCCCTTACGGAAAGCCAGCTCATAGCCGCTGCAGGGACCTTCGGCATACTGCTGCTCAGCATCCTCTGGCCAGGGCTTTTAAACTTTATACCGGCTGCCGCAGCAGGTTCCCTGGCCGGTTTCCTTATCCTGTGGACCCTGGTGTGTTTTATCATATACCGGCTGACCGGCCATATCCCCCTTTCCCTCGGACTGGAAGCAGCCGGAGCGGCAGTCCTTATAGGAACCTTTTTCGTAAAGCAGAGCATGTTTGAACGGGCTCTGACCGGACTTCTGGGAAAAATCGTGCTGACAGACGTATTTGACGGCATTGTCAGCAGCCATATGCTGGATGTCAGCGGTCTTGTCTATTATTTGAGTGTGGCCGGTATATTGCTGTTTCTGACGGTCCAGTCAATCGAGAAAAGAAGATGGAGTTGAATCATATGACCAGAAAATGTAAAAAAGGCAGCTATATGGCACTGTTCACCCTTGTGGTCATTGCCGCTGTCATTGTACTCAACCTGATAGTGGGAAAACTTCCTGCCAAATACCTGAAACATGACTTAAGTTCCAACCAAATCCTTACTCTGGGGGATACAACCAGGAACATCCTGGCACAGCTGGACAGAGACGTTACCATCCATATTGTGGCCGATCCCAACTCAGTGGATGAGAGGATTACATCCTTTGTGAATCTGTATAAGGACCTTTCCCCGCACATTTCGGTGGAAGCCAATGACCCTGTGCTTCACCCGGATGTACTTGCTTCCCTGGACACAGAGCCCGGCAATCTGATTGTATCCTGCGAGTCCACCGGAAAAAAAACATCCATTTCATTTGACGATATCATCCAGTTTGACCCCATGGTTTACTACCAGTACGGGCAAATCAAGGAAACCGCCTTTGACGGTGAAGGACAGATTACCAGCGCCATCCGCTATGTCACAAGCGATACAGCGGCAGCCGTATATACCCTGACCGGACACGGGGAAACCGCCCTCTCGTCAGCCGTCTCAGATGCCATGGATAAATCCGGCATGAAGGCAGCCGATCTGAATCTGCTCACCCAGGGAGCCGTTCCCCAGGACTGCAGCCTTCTCATCATGAACGCTCCTGTCAAGGATATCTCCGCGGATGAAAAAGAAACTCTGACCGATTACCTGAAAAACGGCGGCCGCATGCTGCTTCTTGCCGGCTGTACCCAGGATACATTGTCCAATCTGACCGATTTCATTTCCCAGTACGGAATGGACCTGAAAAATGGATTTGTGGCCGACCCGGCTCCCCAGCATTACTACAACAATAATCCCTTTAACGTAATTCCGGATTACGACTTTGCCAGCAGCCTTCTCTCAGGAATTGATTCCTCCGCAGCTGCCCTTCTGGTCCAGCCTGCGGGTATGATCATACAGGAAAATCCTTCGGAGGACATTGCGGTCCAGCCCTTCCTGACTACCTCTGATTCTGCATTTTTAGTGGATCCTGCCACACAGGAAAAAACGCAGGGCACTTATGTGCTGGGAGCTGTGGCCACGGAGACTGTAAACGAGGAAGAGGGCACATCCTCCATGCTTACCGTCATCACAGCGCCAAGCATGATTGATGATTCCATCCTGTCACGTTTCCCCAGCATCACCAACCTGACTCTGTTCATGAACGCCGCGGCCAGCGGGCTGCCCGGAGTCACACCGTTGTCCATCCCCAGCAAAAGTCTGGATATTACCTATAATATGGTAACATCCGCCGGATTGTGGAGTGCGCTGTTTATTATCGTGATTCCTGTCATTTTCCTGATTGCAGGCTTTGTAATCTGGCTGAAGCGCCGGAAGCTATAAATCACGTTTATACGCATCACATATAACATGTATCGCATGTAAGTGACCGAAATACGGTCACTTACGTGCTCATAAAAAGGAGGTTAAACATGAAGAAACGTATACGGCCAATGGTTCCCGCTCTGGGAGCCCTGGTCCTTCTCTGCGCAGCCTACGGTATCATCGCCCGGCAGCAGGGGAGGAATGCTGAATCACAGGCCCTGTCACCGGAAAATGCTTCTGTATATATAACCGACCTTCCGGAGCTGTCTTCCCTGTCCTGGACAAAGGACGGCAAGAGTCTGTCCTTTACCCGGGAAGGCGGTACCTGGTACTATAAAGGGGATACGGACTGCCCCATCCGCCAATATCCCCTGACCACCCTGTCAGATACTCTGTCACACTTAAAAGCTGAACGGAAGCTGGAAGGCGCGGATTCTCCGGAAGCATATGGCCTGGATAACCCTTCCGTACGGTTTGATACCCTTTCCTCTGATGGTTCTTCTCACTCTATCCTGGTGGGAAGCCAGGTTCCCGGTACCGGCGGTTCAGGCCCGGACGGTTCCCAGCTCCCCGCCCAGTACTATGCAGCTATGAACGGGGACAGTCAGATTTATACCATCGGCAATTATCTGACCGAAACAGCTACCAAGGGACTTTATGATTTTGTTGAGACAGAATCTCTTCCCCATGTGGCTGGTGCCGACATCCGGGAAATCACCGTATCCAGGAACGGACAGACCAGACGGTTCTGTAAGAAGACCGTGGATGACGCAGGCAATATCGCCTGGTATAAGGACTCCGACGCGGACGAGGCCAACCGCCTGGATGACAATGGCGCTCTTAATAATCTGGCGGATGCCATAAGCAGTTTGTCATTCCAGTCCTGTGTATCATATAAGGCAAGCGATGAGGAATTGGGCAGCTATGGCCTGTCTGAGCCGATTATGACGCTTTCCTGGACATATGAAAAAGATGGAAAAGAAGAAAGCCTTACCCTGACAATAGGAAGTCAAAATCAGGAAGAAACCGGATATTATGTCAGAAAAACCGCCTCCCGGGCAGTGAATCTGGCTCCCAAGGAGGCGGTAGAACGTTGTCTTAATTCTTCGTATCCCCAATAAGACAGCAATATCAAAACTCATTTACCACATACAGGCCTGCGGCATATACCTTGCCGCAGTGCAGGGCATCAGCGGTCCGCTCTCCTTTCGTTTATTCCACACATGCGGTTGTCTATGCCAGAGCCCATGCACGTTCTATGACCCGCTTTGTATTTGCCAGGATTATATCCGCATCCTCGCACTCCCATGGTTTTACTTCCGCAGAAAGTACATAAGGGTCCGAAGCCCTAAAAAATCCTTCTTCCCTCAGAATACGGAAGAAATCTGTCAGTTCATTCACATCATTGGCGCTGTCCGGGAATCCGAAGCGCGGATGCTGGTCTCCATACGCCCTGCATCCTTTTTTCACCACTGCATTTCCGATATGCAGGTGTGTTATATACGGACGCAGGGTCTGAATCACAAAACGGGATGTCTCATAGGTGGTTGGAAAATGTGATAAATCCACCAGAAGTCCAAAGTTGGGGCAGACCACTCTTACATCTGCCGCTAATCTTGCCGCTAACGGCGCAGGTCCAATGAGTACCGCCTTATCCATGTCAAAATCAAAAACCTCCAATTCCACCTTCATCCCTTTTTCTGCCGCATACCGGCAGACAGAACAGGTTGTTTTAAGAAGCTGGGCATAGGCCTCCATGCAGGTCTGCGGATTCCATTTGCCGGCCAGGAAGGCAATTCCCTGCGCCCCCAGATATTCCGCTTCATCCACTGCCTCCATCAATGTTTTCTCGGCCTTCATCCGTTTCTCTTCGTCCAATGCATTAGGGTTAAGGCCGGGGCCCAAAAGCCGGGGCTGTGCGCCATAGCAAACTTTATATGGGATTGTTCCAGAATTTCTCTGGCTTTCAACCGCATTCCATCGTCCGGAATATGGGTCAATTCCACTGCTGTAAAAAAGGGATCACAGGCCAATTTTTTGAGGGAATCCAAAAATGGATATCTCTCTGGCGGATAACTCATCCACTCAATGGTTCCAATTTGAAAATATGTATGAATTGATTCTTTCATGATATTGTCTTCTCTCCCTTCATTTTTAGCAGCCTCTTTGCCTGCTTAACTATGTTATCGGTGCTTATTCCGTACTTTTCCAGTAAAAGTGCATAAGGTCCGCTCTCACCAAAACAGTCCTCCATCCCTATCCGTTTTATGGCCACAGGAAATACTTCTCCCAGCGTTTCTGCAGCACTGCTTCCAAGGCCGCCGCAGATGCTGTGTTCTTCTACCGTCACCAGCAGACCTGTCTTTGCCACGGATTCCAACAAGGTATTCCTGTCAAACGGCTTTACCGTAATATAATCCAGAATTTCAGCCTCTATTCCCTCCCCTTTTAAGATATCCGCTGCATTCAGAACAGCAGCCAGGGGTGCGCCCGTAACTGCAATCGTCACATCCTTACCTTCCCGGACCCTCTGTGCTTTCCCTATTTCAATCCTTAAATCTTCAGGATAAATCCGTGAAACCTCTTGTCTTGACAGCCTTATATAGACAGGTCCCTCATACTCCATCATGGCCTTTATGGCCTCTTTTGTGCTGGTTATATC
>OJJA01000794.1_pt1 | contig 10075 bp, 7 predicted proteins | sample 1596031 | NCBI WGS metagenome assembly OJJA01 (sample SAMEA4350132, study PRJEB24818) | metagenome | biome: human; feature: gut; material: faeces | place: Denmark | collected 2013-09
GTATTAACTTATGCCTTCTTATTAATTCATTTATATTTGTACATGAAGAAGTCACGCACTCAAAATATCTGATTAACTAGAGTTAATCTGCCGCCTCACGCATCATTTGTATTTCATGTGCATATCCATCCAAATCATTAGGAGTCTCTAAATAGAATGGAAGATGTCTCAATTCAGGATGTGTGACAATTCGCTTAAATGTGTCTAATCCTATATATCCTTCACCTAATTTTGCATGTCTGTCTTTATGTGCGCCTATTGGGTTCTGGCTGTCGTTTAAGTGTATGGCCTTTAAACGTTTTAACCCGATTTTATTATCAAATTCTGTCAGTATATCGTCTAAGTGATTGACTATATCATATCCCCCATCCCATATATGACAGGTATCAAGACAAACACCCATATGGCTTTCTAACTCAACTAAATCAAGAATCTGCCGCAATTCTTCAAAAGTCCTACCTACTTCGCTGCCTTTTCCTGCCATTGTTTCCAGCAAAACAGTAGTGGTCTGTGCCGGAGAAAGAATTTCATTGAGCATTTCTGCAATAAATTGTATGCCGATTTCAGTTCCTTGTTTTACATGGCTTCCCGGATGAAAATTATACATATTTCCAGGTGTATACTCCATCCTAACTAAATCATCCGCCATGGTTCGTTTGGCAAAGTCTCTCAATTTAGGATCAGCTGAGCAGGCATTTAGTGTATAAGGAGCATGGGCTAATATTGGTGCAATGTCCAGAGACCGGGCTTCCGCTAAAAAATCTTTTACATCGTTTTCATCTATGGCTTTGGCATTTCCTCCTCGTGGATTACGGGTAAAAAACTGAAATGTATTTGCATTTATCTTTTTTGCATCTTTTGCCATAGCTCGATATCCCTTTGATGAGGATAGATGACAACCAATTCGCAGCATATTGTATTTTCCTTTCTTACTATAATACAGTTAAATAATTTGTTTTATCCCACAGTGGTGGTAGTAAAAACGGCTCGGAGTAGATGTCCGAACCGTATGTTTCACGTGAAACATTATATGTTTTAGGATAAATAGGTTTGAATCATATCGAATACTTCTGCAGGTTTTTCTAAATGAGGCAGTAACTTTGTGTTGGGGACAACAGCATATTCAACAGCAGGGTTGTATTCTTTGTATTCTTCCATACATTCTCCTATGTCATCTATGGCACCTCCGCCTAACAGATATATGCTGTTATCAATTTTCTTTAAAGCAGCTGCAATATTGCATTTAACATAATTACATTTTAAACTGGCATAGACAGACTTGGGCGATTCGCCTAAATGGGCTGATTCATGATATGCCTCAATTACCCTGGTCTTTACTGAGTAAGGATTATAATAGTAATTAGTTAAAAATTCCTTTGTTATGAACTGTTTGCTGCAGGCAATATTGTATATTAAAGTTCCGACAATTGGTAAATCTAAAATTATTTTATAAAGCTTTGCATTCTTACCGGGTACCTGACTGCAGGAAAGGAGGCACTCTGGATTTATGAATAAAAGCTGATTGAATAATTCGGGACTGTTGCTGCAAGCCATGATACCCAACGCAGCAGAGGAACCACTGGCTATCATATCTGTCCTGTGTCCTATCTCTGATTTTATAAAATCAGAGATAAGCTGCACATACAAATAATTGGTATAGGTAAGATTGGGCTTTTCTGAGCGGCCAAAACCAAGCAAGTCAATGGTATATACAGTATAGGTCTCCGAAAGTTTACCAACCAGATTCTTCCATTCAAACCCGCTGGAAGCAGGAGCAAGATCATGTACCAACAGAATCGGTTTACCGGTTCCGGTCTTAGTATAATGTATATTTCCTAAACGCCACTTATAACACAATGCTTCTGGTTCTTCCAATACATTTCGGGACGTGGCCGAAAGTTTTATCGCTTTGTTAATCAGAGCAGTTGCAGCAGCAGCTCCGGATGACAGTATAAGTAAGGTCAGTAATTTATTCCTGGTTTTCATTCAATAGTCTCCTGAAATTACATATTATATAACCGGTTTTTTGATTCTTCTCCATTATAATACAAGCTGGGGGCTATTACAACGGTTAGAGAATTAAATTATTATTAAGACAACACAGGATTAGGATGCCCAATTTTCTGCCTTAAAAATGTTTCACGTGAAACATTTTTTTGTATAAAACATGAAAATTCTCCTTTTCTCCTAATTTTCCGTAGGAAAAGAATAGGACTTGTGTTATAATCGTAAAAGTAATCGAAGAAAGGTTTGTTTTTTCGAGAAAGGAATTTATACATATGGGACGAATCATAACAATAGCCAATCAGAAGGGTGGAGTAGGTAAGACTACTACAGCCATTAATCTTTCCGCCTGTTTGGCTGAAGCAGGACAACATGTTATGCTGGTGGATTTTGATCCCCAGGGAAATGCAAGCAGCGGTTTGGGGCTGGAACAGGAAGATTTTGATAAAACCGTTTATGATATGATGATTGAAGAAGCATCTGTGGATGAATGCATTATTAAGGAAATACAGCCACATCTGGATGTGCTTCCTTCTGATATGAACCTGGCAGGAGCGGAGATTGAATTTCAGGAAGTCGAGGATAAGGAAAAACTTCTGAGCAGCTGTCTAAATCAAGTTCGTGATACATATGATTTCATCATCATTGATTGTCCCCCATCTCTTAATATATTGACCATTAACGCATTGACGGCAGCAGATACTGTACTGGTTCCTATACAGTGTGAGTACTATGCCTTGGAGGGACTTAACCAGGTATTAAAAACAGTGGACCTGGTTAAAAGAAAGTTAAATCCGGAGTTGGAATTGGAAGGCGTGGTATTTACCATGTATGATGCAAGGACAAATCTGTCACTGGAAGTAGTGGAAAGTGTTAAGAGCAGTTTGAACAGAACAATTTATAAAACCATTATACCGAGAAACGTACGTCTGGCTGAGGCACCCAGCCACGGTATGTCTATTAATCTTTACGATTCCAGATCAACGGGGGCTGAGAGCTACAGGATGCTTGCGGCAGAAGTAATGAGCAGAGGAGAAGAGTTGTAATGGCTAAAAAAGGATTGGGTAAAGGATTGGGAGCCATCTTTGGAGAAGATGTTATAAAGGAAAGTGAAGAGGAGATTGCAAAAGCAAAAGCGGCTGTGACTGATAACAGGGATGGCAAAAGCGGTGAATTGATGGTAAAAATGGCTTTGATAGAACCCAATAGAGAACAGCCCAGAAAAGATTTTAATGAGGAACAGCTGGCTGAGCTGGCTGATTCCATCAAACGATACGGTATTTTGCAGCCCCTTTTAGTTCAGAAAAAGGGGACATTTTATGAGATTATTGCCGGAGAGCGAAGATGGCGTGCCGCCAAAATAGCCGGATTAAAGGAAATACCTGTTGTGTTACGGGAGTACAATAAGCAGGAAAGCATGGAGATAGCACTGATTGAAAATGTGCAGAGAGCTGACCTGAATCCCATTGAAGAGGCACTGGCTTATCAGCGTCTGGTAACAGAATTCAAGTTGACTCAGGAGGAAATAGCAGCCAGGGTATCAAAAAACAGGGCTACCATTACCAATTCCATGCGTCTTTTAAAATTGGACGGACAGATACAGGAAATGCTGATTCAAAATCTTATTTCCAGCGGTCATGCAAGAGCTTTATTGTCTTTAGAGGATAAAGGACTTCAGCTGAAGGCAGCAAAGATGATATTGGACGAGTCGCTCAGTGTCAGAGAAACAGAGCGCCTTGTAAAGCGCCTTGCAAAAGAAGGGGAGAACGGGGAAGAGAAGAAAGATAAAAATAAGGATGAAGCCCTGGCTTTGATATATCAGAGTTTGGAAGAACGTATGAAAAGCGTCATGGGTACAAAGGTCAGTATCCACAACAAGGATAAAAATAAAGGACGCATTGAAATTGAATATTATTCAGAAGCAGAATTAGAGCGGATTGTAGAAATGATAGAATCAATTCGCTAGGTACAAAGGAGAGATGGATATTATATGGAGAACAGCATCTTAAATCAAATTCCCTTTGATCCTGCATACATAATAGCGGGATTATTGATATTAGTGGTTCTGTTGCTGATATTGACGATTACAACAATGACAAAAGTGAGAAGGCTGGATCGCCAATATGATTATTTTATGAGAGGAAAAGATGCAGAAACTCTGGAAGATGTCATTCTGGACCAGATTGAAGAAATCAGGGATTTAAGGGCCGAAGACAGGTCAAATAAAGATTCCATCCGAACATTGAACCGGAATCAGAGAGCCTCATTCCAAAAATATGGGCTTGTCAAGTATAATGCCTTTAAAGGAATGGGAGGAAACTTAAGTTTTGCATTTGCCATGTTGGATTATACAAACAGCGGATTTGTATTAAACTGTGTCCACAGCAGAGAGGGTTGCTATCTGTATATTAAGGTGGTGGATATGGGACAGACTGATATTGTTCTGGGGAATGAGGAACAGGAAGCATTAGAACAGGCTCTTGGTTATATTAAGAAGAATTAAATCCATAACAATTGTAAAAGACTGGAAATTATCCGGTCTTTTATTTATTTTGAGAAATAAGCGGAAAGTTGGCGCATAATGGATTAGGCCTGCATATGATATTGGTAAGAGAAAATTGGAAAAGGGAGAGTAGATGCAGGACATTGAATACCTGAAAAGCATGTATCCGTCAGGAATAAGAATTCTACAGGGGTATGTGGCAGAAGCTTGTGACAGATTGGATTATAAAAACAGCCCCATGTATGATGAGTATCCTGACCATATGATGATTAACCGGCTTTGTGATACAATTTGTGACACGGTGATTGCATCTGAAGGCGCGGAAAAGGTCAGAGGCATGTGGAACATATCAGAGCATGATAAAGCTGTTATGGAAATGGCAGAGCTCAAAAAAGATATGAAACGGCTGGACGTAGATTTCTTTACAGAGGATGATGAACCGGTGATGGAGCAGGAGCAGGATTTAGAGAATGCTGCGGCTGAAAACATAAGTGATGCTGAGGACTTAACCACAGAAGACTCACTGGAGGAACAGGCTGTTTCCAATATCCAGAATAATTTCCAGGGGTATAGGGAATCAGTGGTGAACCCGTCCGGAATTATAATGGAGACTCAGGAAATGAGAGGGAGAGAACCTGGATTTCCGGGAAATGGAAGAATGGGTGGACGACCTAATATGGGTCCGGGCCCAGGAAGACCACCCATGGGAAATAATCCAGGCAGGCCGCCTATGGGTCCAGGGCCGGTGAGACCACCGTCAGGACCTAATCAGGACAGACCACCAGTGGGAGGACCCGGACCAGTGAGACCGCCGCAGCCACCGAGGCCAACGCCGCCTCCACCGAGACCGCCGCAGCCGCCGAGGCCAACGCCTCCGCCCCCGCCAAGACCGCCGAGGCCACAGCCGCCCAGACCGCCAATGCCGCCCAGACCGGTTCCGCCACCTAAACCTGGAAACAGGCCATCCTGGCTTAGAGACATGGTCAAGGTACTTCTGCTGAATGAAATGTTCCACAGAAGGTGTGCCAGAGGTCTGTGCGCCTTATAGGAGCAGCAAAGATATTATTAATAAAATTCCGAAAAGATTAAGTTGTAGTTTTACTGGATATTATATAAAATAGAAATGATACAGAGCAACCAGTATAAAGGATATAATCACATATGAAAAAAATATTGCAAAAAGCAGGGATTTTGTTCCTGATATTTATAGGAGCGCTGGTAGTTTATTTTATCAGTGCCAGAAACACTATGGAAAAAGAATCAGCTGTATATACATCTATGGAAGAACCGTCTTTGCCTGTGGTTTATACCCAGCTGGGCGGTCAGGAAATCAATTGTCTGCATGGATACATGCAGGATATGGGGAATCAGGCAGCCAGGGAGAGTATCTCTGTGCTGCCTGAAGACCGTGGGCTGCATATCCGGATTGAAGAGTATGGAAATACCATTACAGGCATCAGTTATGAAGTGAGAAATCTTACTCTGGACAGGCTGGTGGAGAGGACAGAAGTGGAAGACTGGGAAAATGGGGACGGAAGCGTCAGCGCAGTGCTTCCGATTCAAAACCTGCTGGCCAGAAATGAGACATATCTCCTGTCACTTACCGTGTCCACGGGAGAGAAGGAACTGCATTATTATACCAGAATCATGTGGCCGGACAATACCTATGCGTCAGATATGGTCAGGCTGGCCCAGGAGTTTACCAGGAAGAGTCTGGACTATAATCAGGCAAGAGATTTGGTATCCTATCTGGAAACCAATGACACAGAGGATAACAGTTCACTGGGGCATGTTACCATCAGGGCCAGCTTCAGCCATTTAACATGGGACGGTCTGGATGTGGAGATGGTGGGAGAGCCTCAGGTGACACTCCAGGAGTTTGACGGTATTATGGGACAAATCCAGATTCGGTATCAGGTTGCCGTCAATGAGGAAGACGGCACACGCTCCATAGTTGACGCAGAAGATAATTTTACCATGAAATGGAATGAACAGAGAATCTACCTGATGAATTACGAACGCAATGCCAATGAAGTGTTTGACGGAGGTCATCAGTCTTTTTCAGGCAAAAAGATTCTTCTTGGAATTACAAATGACAACAAGGTAAGAACCATGAAGAGTCCAAAATCCAAGTATGTGGCATTTAAAACAGGAGGAGATCTGTGGTGCTATGACTATGATGATAAGCAGGCGGTGTGCGTATTTTCGTTCAGAAGCAATTCGGACGACGGTGTGAGAAGCAATTATGACAGACACGACATAAAGATATTGTCCATGCAGGATGACGGCTCTATGGATTTTCTGGTGTATGGATATATGAACCGGGGGAAGTACGAAGGACGGATGGGAGTGGTATATTACCACTATGATAAGGAACAGGATACGGTACAGGAAAAGTTCTTCCTGCCTGCATCTGAATCCTATGATATGGTGAAAGCAGACATTGATAAACTGTCCTATCTCAGCGAAAATGACATGATGTATATTATGCTTCAGGGTACTGTGTACGGTATCGATCTTAAGAGCAATGAATCCCTGGTAGTGGCCCAGGGGCTGACAGAGGGAAGCTATGCTGTCAGCGGCGATGCCAGCCGGTTTGCATGGCAGGAAGGCCAAAACCTCTATGAATCCGAAAAGGTCCATGTTATGGATTTTAACACTTCCCAGAAACAGGAAATCGTAGGGGAGGTAAATGATTATGTCAGAGTATTGGGATTTGTTGGAAATGATTTGATATATGGACTGAGCAGTTCCAAGGATAAGTGGATTGTCAATGGCCGCATGAAGGGTATGCCTATGTATGCAATGTACATTGTCGATACGCAGATGCAGGTGGAGAGCGAATACAGAAAGGACGGTATTTATATAACGGATGTAGTTGCACAGGATGGGAGGATTCATCTGAAACGTCTGGTTCCATTGGGAGAGAACCAGTATCTGTATCAGAATGAGGATACCATTGTATGCAACCAGAGGGTTGAGAAGGACCCCTTGGAGGGAATTGGCTGGTTTGCCTCCCAGGATAAGGGAAAGGTTTATTTTGTACAGGCAGATTCAGAAATACACGGAAATGAGGTCCGTACATCTGCGCCAAAGGCATTTTCTTATGAATATACAAGTGTTCTGGATACGGGAAGCAGTGCTTCCGCATCATCTGATAACAGCATGATATTCAGGGCATACGGGGGAGGACATTATATAGGTTCCTCCAGAACCTTCAGTCAGGCAGTGGAGATGGCCTATGGGCAGATGGGATATGTGACGGACAGCAGCCAGCATATTGTGTGGGACAGAATCAACAGGCAGCCCATACGCAATATTAAATCCCCGGTGGATGAGGTCAGGAAGGTGACAAAGTATCTGGATTCATTTGACGGAAGCCGCGTTTATGAGGATGGACTTATTCTCATTGACGCAGGAGGATGCAGCCTGAGCCAGATATTGTATTATATTGACAAGGGTGTTCCTGTGATTGCCTATGTGGAATCAGGCCAGTACGTGCTTTTATCCGGCTACGACCAGTACAATGTGACGCTCTATGACCCTCAGACCCAGGAGACACAGAAGATGGGGCTGAATGATGCCACAGAGTATTTCAAGAACCTGCAGAATGATTTCCTGTGTGCTTTGACAGTGGAATAGACAGTGTACTTTAGGGTGTGCATTTTCGTTTTACTTTACAAATCTGATTCTTATGGTATAATCCCAAGTTTGACAGTTTAGAATGTTAAAAACCCTTAGAAACGTCGTATTTATGCCGTTTCTGAGGGCTTTTCTTTTTGAAAAAAGGGAGTAATGGATTCTTATTCTTTTGAATGTCTGCAGATACCCTTTATGGTACGTTTCTTTATCAATTCATAGTCAGTACGGAACCCGGCGTACTCATGCAACGCATCCGTAAGCCTTGTACGTGTGTAAGATGGGACATATCCTTCGTTTCCTATGCTTGTTACCCTCATTTTTCTGAGTGTCGAAATAATCTCATCACAAGTGAACTGGCTGTCTAGTTTGCGTTCCAGAATCCGGTAGATTAAAAGCGCGATAAAACATGTCGTAAAGTGAGCTTTGATCCTGTCATCCCGTTTTAGGTAAACCGGCCTGGCCTCGAATTCTGATTTCATGATCCGGAAAGATTCTTCGATTTCCCACCGCCCTTGATTTACTGCTGCGATTTCGGAAGGGTCATCGTCGAGATTCGTATAGACGGCATAGAAGCCGTCATATTGGGCTTCTTCCTGTACGGCGTCCTGATCAATTTCGTAAATTTTATTTGCAGCGCATTCACCATCTGCGGTGATCGATGTTTTCTTTATGAATCTGCGGTAATCATTCTGGCTATGCTTATCAATCCTTTTCGGCTCGGTATCAATTGCTTTCATCGCTCTTGAAATCTGCTGATTTCGGATCTGTTGTTGATAGTTCCTGTATTTCAGGGAATAGGTCACGATCAGAGTCTGATCGAAATCAATATCACGTTTCCCGTCATTTCCTTCCACATACAGCTGCTTGTAGAACAGCCTGCTGCGGTTTTTAGCGGTGTCTTCGAGCCTGCTGATATCATAGGTATCCAGGCTGTCTTTCAGATGCCATCCGGTGGGCTCCAGACACCATTGGCGCAAATCTTTTTTGAGCTTTTTAATGGACTGCGTTGTTATGAAACAGCGGCCGCCAAAGTTGTTGAATTTCCGGTTGCGTTCAGAAGACAGTCCAGCATCCGTACAGACGATAAATTTTGAAAGCGAGAAATCTCTCAGGATCTGTTCTTCCAATGGGATCAGAGTAGTCTGTTCATTGGTATTGCCTGGATGGATACAAAAGGCAAGGGGGATCCCACTTCGATCAATGAAAAGTCCCATCTCGACGATAGGGCTCGGGCGATGTTCCTTGCTCGGACCGTATTGTTTCAGGCCTTCCTGACATTCCGTTTCAAAAAAGTAATTGGTACAGTCATAGTACAGGACTCCGGTCTGCCGTTTGACCAGCCGCCGGCTTGCTTCATACAGTTCCGCCTGGATGGAATCGGATTCGTTTGCAATGACAGACAGGGCACGATAAATCTGATGCAGTTCAAAAGCCGGTGGTTCGAGCAAATCGGAGGACTGCTCATAGCAGGAGAGTTTTGAAGACGGATTGAGGATCCTCTCATACACAAGACGTGAAAGGATGGAATCAAGGTCATAGGAAAACGAATATTCTTTTGAAATCTTTCTACAGATGTTTGGCAGGCGAAGATCATAGTAGATCTTCTGAAGGAAAAGGTAACCAACGTTATAGGAATTCTGCTTATCGAAAGGAATGAGAATATCCGTCCGCAGCGGAACAAGGACTTTATGCTGCTTTTCAGCTTCGGCCTGATTGAGCTCGTCCAGATGCGCCTTAGCCCATTTATTGGCATCTGTACAATGATATTTTTCCATGATTTCCCGTTCAGTTCCAAGGCGTTCCACAACTTCTGAGGAGCGTTTGCCGTCGCGGCGGACAGAGCGGATGATGTAGTAGCTTATTCCATTTTTGGTTTTATTTGTAGTCAATCGCATGGCAGACTCCTTAAGAGAGATGGTATAATCG
>OJJA01000808.1_pt1 | contig 9963 bp, 10 predicted proteins | sample 1596031 | NCBI WGS metagenome assembly OJJA01 (sample SAMEA4350132, study PRJEB24818) | metagenome | biome: human; feature: gut; material: faeces | place: Denmark | collected 2013-09
GAATCTCGCTGAGGGAACCTGACTGCACTCCCAGCATGTCCTGAAGCTCCCGCTGTGTGATGATTCCCCTCTCCGCCAGCATGGCCAGTATTCTCTGCTGGCCTGTCTTTCCGCCCATTCCGTAGCGGAAGAAGTGGGTACAGGAACGGAACTGGTACAAAAGGATATCCTCCAGGGACATGTCTTCCCGGTTAAGATGTCCGGGACATCTTCCATGAAAACCATGGCCTTGTCCATGATGATGCTCCCGAAAGTGTTCACCCTCACTGCGGTTTTCCTGAAAGTACCGTGTCCCTTTTCCGCATTCCAGGGCGTCTGCCTGACAATGGTTGGGACAGCATGGGCAGTAGTCCTGGGTGGTATCATTATTAGAATTACTGGTGTTGCCGGCATTACTGGTATTGCTGGTATTGCTGGCATGATTGGTATTTTCCATCTTGTCCATTTCATTTCTATTCTCGTCCATATCGTTCTCTCCTTATCTCGCTGATGCCGCCAATCCATATCACAACCATCTGATTTTTTACTTCATCTGTCATCTTAGATATCATCTCAAATGCCATCCGGTTCCTGTATGGTCCGACGGACTAATTAATTAGTTAGGTACCTTGTGTTTTACATCTTACTCCTGTTTTTTCTTTTTGTCAAGGTACCTTGCTAATTAATTTTTATTTTTTCTGTCCGGTCATATATATCCCCACTCCACCCGCAAAAAAAGCCCGCCGCAACTAAAAACAAGCCCCCGGCAGCACCGGGGGCCATCATACCTTTCACTTCTTTTTCACCATACTGCAAAATCAAGTGATTACACTAATTCCGCAATCCGGGTAATTCCCACATAAATATGCGATATTTTATACCATGTGGCAAAATCCACCACTCCTGTCTGGGGCAGTCCGAAGATAGACTGGAATTCCCGCACCGCGTTCGCTGTCCCGGAGCCGTATATCCCGTCGGGCGTCACCCTGGGAATGGCCGAATAAACCGTTGCTATCTCATCCAGCTGTTCCTGCATCTGGCGCACCTTATCCCCGGTGCTTCCTATGGTCAGGTCGCTTCCAGGCCAGGAGGCCGGTATCCCGGATATCTGCTCCGCTGTGTTTACATAGATGCTGTCCCCGTAAAAATGACGCAGAATCTCAATGGGACTGTAGCCCTGCTCTCCAAGGGAGCATGACCCCCACTGTGTCATCCAGTTCGGACACTGGACCTGGCGCCCGTCACAGTACTGGGTCAGGATAGGCTGTCTCACACCCGGACGGGACAGGTAGTTATCAAATATCTCATCCACGATCAGGCTGATGCTCTCGAATATATTCCTTCCATATATCCACTTGTGGTCAAAGGCAGTGGAGGACGTGATGGTGAAATCATAGCCCTGGTTCCTGTACCACTCAGTGTATACCCGGTTCAGGGTAAAGGACATGATTGCCAGCACATTGGCTGTTATGGTGGCCCTGGGCCAGGTGGAATATATTTCGCTGGATGCCACATTTTTTATGTAGTCCCTGTAGGGCACATAATAGTCCTTGGCCGTACTGTCCGTTGGTACCCCGTCATGGACCACCACGGTCTGAGGCACTACCACCCGGCTGAGTACGATTTCCCCGCTCTCGTTCACTGGTTTTATCTCTGGTTCCGCTATCTTTGGGGGGTAATTCCCGTACAGTGTATGATCCGGTATCACCACCGGGTCTTCGGGAGGTGTCTCCCCGCCAACCGGTGTCATGACTGCCGGCTGTATGGCCGTAGCCTGGGCCAGTATCTCGGTGCCTGATATGGCCAGAGGCTCAAAGCCCTCTGCCTCCACCATCAGGTTATATTCTGAATAGGGCTGGATAATGCTTGGTTCCAGACTGTATTCCACAGGGGGCGCCGGAAGCTGCACCTGCTCTGTCTGGCCTGAACTGTTGGTGGTCAGCTGCTCCACCGTGCGGTCCGGTTCTCCTTTATAGCTGATAGTGACCCTGGCGTTCTGTATGGGAAAATTATTCTGTATGTTGATTACGTTAATCTGCAGCAGTCCACTGGATGTCCGTTCTGGATTGGTTGCCATGTAATACCTCGCAGTTTCTTTTCATTACCTAAATATAATACTGCCCAGCCTATTATATGCATGTATTTTCCCCTAAACCTGAAAAGTGCAGCTTAGGGGCAGGTACCGGCACGCTACAGCTCATATTCCTTAATCCGCAAATAGGCACGTATGGCTTCCATGGCCCCCTCTGTTCCCAGGGATGCCGTGTTCAGCATCAGGTCGTAGTTCTCCACATTCTCCCAGTCGCGTCCTGTGTAGTACCGGTGGTAATCCCTCCGCTCCCTGTCAATGCGCTTGATGTTCTTCCTGATATCCCTGGGCTCATAATAGCCCAGATCGCTGATTCGCTTTTCCCTGTATTCCATATCCGCGTACAGGAATACTCTTACCAGACCTTCCGCGCCCTCCAGCACATAGTCGGCACAGCGTCCCATGATAACACAGCTCTCCTCCGCCGCCAGCTTTCGTATAACCTCGGACTGGAACCGGAACAGATTGTCCGCCGACACCAGGTCGGAGCCAAAGGAAGGACTTCCCTTTTCCGGGGTCAGGCTCTTGACAATCTTATACAAAAGCTTGTTTCCCGCCTTCTCGTCTGCCAGATAGTAATAGCTCTCCTTGATTCCGCTTTGGTCTGAATTCATGCGCAGGATATTCTTGTCATAGAAATGGATTCCCAGTTCCTTGGCCAGCCTGGCGCCGATTTCACTGCCGCCGCTGCCGTACTGTCTGCCAATGGTCACAATGAGTTTCTTTCCTTCCTTCATACGCCCATCCTCCTGTTCTGACAGCGCAGGCCCACGCCTGCTTCCATGGTTTGCTTTCATGGTTTCATTATAGCACAATGCGCCCTGAGATTTAACCGTTATTCCAAAAATCCTTCTTGACATACCGCCGCACAGTGCTTATAATAACACTCAATTGAATAATATCTTCAGGGCAGGGTGCAATTCCCTACCGGTGGTACAGCCCACGAGCCGCAAGGCATGATTCGGTGAAACTCCGAAGCCGACAGTACAGTCTGGATGAAAGAAGATACCAAGCGCAGAGCCCGCACGGTTCGGCGCTTGTGGAGGCTGCTCTGGGATGCGTTTGCATTCTGGAGCTTTCTTTTTTGCACAAGGGTCCCTTGTGTCTTTTCGGCTTGCCCTGAACGTTTTTGTTCAGGGCTTTTTCTTTTGGAGGCAACACGATGAACGACAAAGAGTATATGCGTCTGGCTTTGCAGCTTGCAAAAAAGGGTTGCGGATGGACATCTCCCAACCCGATGGTGGGTGCCGTGGTCGCAAAAGAGGGCAGGATCATCGGACAGGGCTGGCACCAGAGATACGGTCAGGCTCATGCGGAGCGCAATGCGCTGGCATCCTGCACCGAAGATCCGCAGGGAGCGACCCTGTATGTGACATTGGAGCCGTGCTGCCATTACGGAAAGCAGCCGCCCTGCGTGGATGCGATTCTGGACGCGGGCATTCACCGGGTGGTCGTGGGTTCTGCTGACCCGAATCCGCTGGTGGCTGGAAAAGGAATTGCAATCCTGCGCGCACACGGCATAGATGTGACCGAAAATGTTCTGCAAGAGGAATGCGATGCGCTGAACAAGGTGTTCTTCCACTATATCACCACAAAACGCCCCTTCGTTTCCATGAAATACGCCATGACGATGGACGGAAAAATCGCCACATACACAGGCGCTTCTAAATGGATCAACGGGGAAATTGCCCGGAATCATGTTCAACGGCAGCGACACCGATTCCGCGGCATTATGGTGGGAGTCGGAACCATCCTAGCAGATGACCCGCTGCTGACCTGCCGGATAGAGGGTGGCCGTGATCCCGTCCGGATCATCTGTGATACACATTTGCGGACACCGCTGCAATCACAGGTGGTCATGACCGCCAAACAGGTTCCGACCATTCTTGCGACCTGCTGCGGCGACCCGGAGAAGCAGGCGGCATATCAACAGGCCGGGTGCCGGGTCCTTTGTCTGGAAGCGCATTGCGGTCATGTGAATCTTCTGCAACTGATGGAACAGCTGGGGCAGGAGCAGATCGACAGCATTCTGCTGGAAGGCGGCGGAACCTTGAACTGGTCTGCACTGGAAAGCGGCATCGTGCAGCAGGTACAGGCTTACATCGCCCCGAAGCTGTTCGGAGGAAGGGATGCCAAAGTACCCATTGAGGGTGCAGGTGTCCCGCTTCCGGATGCTGCATTCCGCCTGAAGAACAGCCGATTGGAACAGCTTGGCGAAGATTTCCTGATCGAAAGTGAGGTGGAGTACCCGTGTTTACCGGAATCGTGGAAGAAGTCGGAACAATAAAATCCATCAATCGGGGACAGCATTCCGCTGTACTGACTGTTCGTGCAAAAACGGTTCTGGAAGAAACCAGGATCGGCGACAGCATCGCCGTCAACGGCATCTGCCTGACCGTCAGGCAGCGCTTCCCGGATAGCTTTGCTGCGGATGTCATGCACGAGACCTTGAACCGCTCTGCGCTTGCGCAGCTCACCGTTGGAAGTGCTGTCAATCTGGAACGTGCCATGCCGGCCAACGGACGTTTTGGCGGACACATCGTAGCAGGCCATGTGGATGGCGTCGGACGCATTGCTAATATCCGAAAAGACGATACGGCCATCTGGTACACCATTCATGCAGATTCTGCGATCCTTCGCTATGTCGTTGAAAAAGGCTCTATCACAATAGACGGTATCAGCCTGACCGTGGCTGCGGTGGAACCTACGGGCTTTTCCGTGTCCACGATACCGCACACCGTCTGTCAGACGAACCTGAACCAGCGGCACAAAGGGGATTTTGTCAATCTGGAAACCGATGTTATCGGAAAATATATCGAGAAGCTGCTTCCATCAGAAGCACCGAAACAAAACACGCTCACAAAAGAAATACTGCTGCGCTGCGGCTTTTAAGGAGAGTTTAGGATGAACTTCAATACCATTCCCGAAGCTTTGCAAGACCTGAAACAAGGAAAAATCATTCTGGTAACGGATGACCCCGACCGTGAAAACGAGGGGGACTTCATCTGTGCTGCCGAATTTGCCACCACCGAAAACATCAACTTTATGGCGACCCACGGCAAGGGTCTGATCTGTATGCCGATGTCCGAGGCTTTCGTCCAGAAGCTGCAATTTCCGCAGATGGTGCAGTATAACACCGACAACCATGAAACGGCATTTACGGTGTCCATCGACCACGTTTCTACTTCTACGGGCATTTCTGCCGCAGAGCGTTCCATTACGGCGATGGCTTGTGTGGACGATCACGCAAAAGCAGAAGATTTCCGCAGACCGGGCCATATGTTCCCCCTTCTGGCAAAAAAGAACGGTGTGTTGGAGCGCAACGGTCACACGGAAGCAACCGTTGACCTGTGCCGTCTGGCAGGGCTGAAAGAATGCGGCCTGTGCTGCGAGATCATGCGGGAGGATGGCACGATGATGCGCACCGCTGAACTGGCAAAGCTGGCAGAGCGTTTCCAGATCAAATTCATCACCATCCGTGATTTACAGGAGTACCGCAAGTGTCACGATAAACTGGTCGATCAGGTGACGGCAGTGAACCTGCCCACCAAGTATGGCACCTTCAGAGCTTATGGTTTTGTGAGCCGCCTGAACGGAGAGCATCACATTGCACTGGTAAAGGGCGACATTGGCGATGGAAAGGATGTTCTGTGCCGCGTCCACTCGGAATGCCTGACAGGAGATACATTTGGCTCTTTGCGTTGTGACTGCGGCCAACAGCTGGCCGCTGCCATGACGCAGATCGAAAAAGAAGACCGGGGTATCCTGCTCTATATGCGGCAGGAAGGCCGGGGCATCGGTCTGATCAACAAGCTGCGTGCCTATGAACTTCAGGAGCAGGGCATGGATACGCTGGAAGCCAATCTCGCTCTTGGGTTCCATGGAGATGAACGGGAGTATTATCTCGGCGCACAGATCCTCCGGGAACTTGGCGTAAAAAGCCTGCGCCTGCTTACCAATAACCCGGACAAAGTATATCAGCTCTCCGAGTTTGGGCTGGAGATCTCCGAGCGCATACCCATTCAGATGACGGCGACCCCGTATGACCTGTTCTACCTGAAAACGAAGCAGGCACGGATGGGACATATTCTGGAATATTAACAACGAAAGAGGTATTTAAGAATGAAAACGTTTGAAGGTAAGCTGGTTTCTCAGAATATCAAGATCGGTATCGTAGCAGCCCGTTTTAACGAGTTTATCACGTCCAAGCTTCTGAGCGGCGCAATGGATGGCCTGCTCCGGCACGATGTGCAGGAGGCTGACGTTCATGTTGCATGGGTTCCGGGTGCTTTTGAGATCCCACTGGTTGCCTCTAAAATGGCAAAAAGCGGAAAGTATGATGCTGTGATCTGCCTTGGTGCCGTGATTCGCGGCTCTACCAGCCATTACGACTATGTGTGCAATGAGGTTTCCAAAGGCATTGCCACGGTCTCGCTGGAAAGCGGGGTTCCCGTCCTCTTTGGTGTTCTGACCACCGAAAACATCGAACAGGCCATCGAGCGGGCAGGCACCAAAGCAGGTAATAAAGGCTATGACTGTGCAGTCAGTGCCATCGAGATGGTAAACCTGCTCCGGGAAATGGATACCGCCGCAGAGTAAAATACACGCAGGAGTTTGCCATGATCGTTATAAAGACCCGACAGCCTGACCCGGAATTAGAGCAGAAGATCCGGATGCTTCTGGAACGAGAGCACATCGAGGCAGAGCAAATATCCATTGATTCATGGGAGAAGTTGGTTCTTCCGGGGCTTACACTGGACGGAATGACCCACGAAGTGTCGTGCAACGGCAGAAAAGTCTCCCTTACACGACTGGAGTTCGATTTGCTGCTGATGCTTGCTTCCCATGAAGAACAAGTTTTTTCCAAAGAGAAACTTTTCCGGGCAGTGTGGGGGCAAAACTGTGACGATACCTTAAAAGTCGTGGCAAATACCGTTTCCAATCTGCGAAAGAAGCTGGCCGGCTGCGGTAGCTTTATCCGCACTACCCACGGCGGCTATGCTTTTGTAAGCCAAAAGGAGAACGACCCGGCATGACCAGGATCTTATTTATTTGTCTCGGAAATATCTGCCGAAGCCCGATGGCGGAGTATGTGATGAAAGACCTTACGTCCAAGGCAGGACTATCCGAGCAATTTGAAATCGCATCAGCCGCCACCAGTGCATGGGAAATCGGAAATCCGGTCTATCCTCCTGCACGGCAGAAGCTGGCAGAACATGGCATCGACTGCAACGGCAAGACCGCCCGGCAGATGACCCGGCTGGATTATGCACGGTATGATCATCTGATTGGCATGGACGAAAGTAATCTGTGCGACATCCTGCGGCTTGTCGGCGGAGACCCACAGCATAAAGTCTCGCTGCTGATGGCGCATACGGATCATCCCCGTGAAGTGGCAGACCCATGGTTCACGGGAGATTTTGAAGCCACATGGCAGGATATACTGGAAGGATGCACGGCATTGCTTGAGGAACTGCGCTAAATTGGCGTAAATTTTGGCGTATGCCAAATCAGGAGTGTTTGACACTTGCCAACGACAAATTGATTTAACCACAGGAGAAGTTGCCTGTCAGCATAAAATCTCTATACGAAACAAAAAGCGGCAGCTACGTTGTATTTTCACAACATAGCTGCCGCATTTTTGCGTTTGGGGTTCAGTGTACCTACTACACCAATCCGCCTATTCGATTCTTACACCACACCGCTTTGTAAGGCTCCTTTTCGGGAAAACGTCCCAAAATTGGTGTAGTTGTGGTGTAGTACCGCAGATGTCGCTTGAAATCCGTTCAGAATTTCATCGTATCTGCGTTTTAATTTTGTGTTTTACTGCTCAATCGGCTTCATCGTGGGGAACAGCAGCACGTCACGGATAGAAGCGCTGTCCGTCAGCAGCATGACCAGACGGTCAACACCGAAGCCGAGGCCGCCCGTGGGAGGCAGACCGTACTCCAGAGCGTTGACGTAGTCGTAATCGACCTGTGCCTTGCAGTCGGGCTCGATGGCCTTGCGCTCGGCGACCTGACGCTCGAAGCGGCCCTTCTGGTCGATGGGGTCGTTCAGCTCGCTGAAAGCGTTGCCGTACTCGGTGCAGTCGATGAAGTACTCAAAACGCTCGGTGAAAGCGGGATCGTCCGGCTTGCGCTTGGCCAGCGGGCTGATCTCGACGGGGTAGTCGTAGATGAAAGTGGGCTGGATGAGCTTGTCCTCGACGAAAGCGTCGAAGAACTCGGCCAGGATGGCGCCCTTGGTGGGAACCTCGGGCAGCTCCACATGGTGCTCCTTGGCAGCGGCGATGGCGTCCTCATCGGTCTTCCAGTCGTTGAAGTCAACGCCGGAATACTTCTTGACGGCCTCGATCATGGTCAGACGCTCCCAGTGGCCCATGTCGATCTGCTTGCCCTGATAGGGGATGACCAGGCTGCCGCAGATCTTCTGAGCGAGGCGCTTATACAGCTCCTCCACCAGGTCCATCATGCCATGGAAATCGGTAAAGGCCTGGTACAGCTCGATGCTGGTGAACTCGGGGTTGTGCTTGGGGTCCATGCCCTCGTTGCGGAAGATGCGGCCCACCTCATAGACGCGGTCCATGCCGCCCACGATGAGGCGCTTCAGGTACAGCTCCGTCTCGATGCGGAGCACCATGTCCATGTTCAGGCTGTTGTGATGGGTGTAGAAGGGACGTGCGGACGCACCGATCTCGAACGGGGTCAGGATGGGGGTGTCCACCTCCAGGAAGCCCTTCTCGTCCAGATAAGCACGGATCTCCTTCAGGATCTTGCTGCGCTTGACAAAGGTCTCCTTGACCTCGGGGTTTGCGATGAGGTCAACATAGCGCTGACGATAACGCATCTCGGTATCGGTCAGGCCGTGGAACTTCTCGGGCAGGGGGCGCAGGCTCTTGGCCAGCAGGGTGATCTCCTCAGCGCGGACGCTCAGCTCGCCGGTCTTGGTGCGGAACACCTCACCCTTGACGCCGATGATGTCGCCCACGTCCAGCTTCTTGAAAGCAGCGTAAGCGTCGTCGCCCAGCTCGTCACGGCGGACGTAGAGCTGGATGTCGCCCTTATCGTCGCGCAGATGGGCAAAGCTTGCCTTGCCCATGACGCGCTTGGACATGAGACGTCCGGCGATGGTGACCTCCCTGCCCTCCCACTCCTCGTAGTTGTCCTTGATGTCCGCCGTGTGCGCGGTCACATCGTATTTTGTGATCTTAAACGGATCTCTGCCGCTGTCCTGAAGCTCTTTTAACTTCTCGCGGCGTACCTTGAGCAAATGGTTTAAATCCTGCTCCTGGCCATTCTGCTGCTGTGCCATATCTATGCTCCTTTGTCTATGATTTTATGATACTCTCTGAATCTCCAGAACCTTGTACTGGATCACGCCGACCTGGGTCTCCACGTCCACCACGTCGCCCACTCTGCGGCCGATCAGCGCCTTGCCCACCGGGGACTCGTTGGAAATCTTGTTCTGAAGGCTGTTGGCCTCGGTGGAGCCTACGATCTTGAACTCCATCTCCTCGTCGAAGTCAATGTCGTAGACCTTGACCTGACATCCGACATTGATCTTCTCCAAATCAATCTCATCCTCCACAACGACTTCTGCATTCTTAAGAAGCTTCTCCAGCTCCTCGATTCTGGCCTCGATATCTCTCTGCTCGTCTTTCGCAGCATCGTACTCTGCATTCTCGGATAAATCGCCCTGCTCTCTGGCCTCTTTGATCTTCTGGGCAACTTCCTTTCTCTTAAATACCTTAAGATTCTGCAATTCGTCCTCGTACTGCTTTAAACCGGCGTATGTCAAAATATTCTTCTTCTCTGCCATAACTACTTAATTCCTTCCTCGAATATCATAATCGCGCGGAGGATACCTCCGTATTGCATCGTAATATTATATAC
>OJJA01000815.1_pt1 | contig 9926 bp, 8 predicted proteins | sample 1596031 | NCBI WGS metagenome assembly OJJA01 (sample SAMEA4350132, study PRJEB24818) | metagenome | biome: human; feature: gut; material: faeces | place: Denmark | collected 2013-09
TTATGGGGTAAGGGGATTTTGTGTCTGCGACATTTCTGTTGTGCAAGAAATATGTACAATAAAATGAATTTTGTCGCTTTGCAAGCAAAATCCCACTAAACCCTATAGGTTGCGGATTTGAGGATTAATATTAATTATTGATATCATATCAAATATTAAATACTCTACACGTTCTCAGAAAATAAGTGTTACTATTTTCTTTTGCCTTTTTATGTTGGCTTTGATAATAGGTTTGATAAAGGGAAATTATGATGTTTATTTGTTAACGGATATTTTTACATTTTCTCTCTTTTTATTTTTGTCTTTTGATTCTTCCAATTTTAATAGAACATATGAAGATTTAATTGATAAAATTAAAATTATCCAGCCTATATGTATCTTGATAACAATTTATTTTATCTATAAAACAGGCTTTTCAGTTGGCGATCTTGGGCATCGTGTAATTTTTGATAGTGAGGAAGGGAATTTGGGGTTATTGGCTCGGCCGTTGAAGCTGGGATTATTAATATCTCCTTTTGCTTTATCAAATTCAAGAAAAGATTTGTCGGTTTTGGCTTCTGTTGTATTAATGCTGATTATAGGATTGATGACATTGACTAAATCCGTTGTTTTAATTTCTTTATTTGCTTTATGCATAAATTTATTTCTTCGTGAGCTTTCATATAAAAAAATAATTTTTGTAGTGATAATAGGAATTCTATTTTTTTCTATTACAATTTATTATCTGAATATAAATATTGAAAATCAAATAAATTCCCTGCTATTTAGATTAGATGTTGACGATATAACCTCTGGGAGAAGCACCGAACTTGAAAGATATTTTGAATATTCAACACTTGAAGAGTTAATTTTTGGACGTGGTTTAGGTGGAAGTCATAATTATGCAGATTGGTCATGGAATTTTGAACATGGAGTTCCTTTCTGTCATTATGGTTTTCTTAATCTGATAATGAAGGGTGGCTTTATATATCTAATAATTTTGTATATAACTATAGTCAGGTCTATGAGTATAATGTATCGTAGGAAAATGATAGGTGGTATTTTTGTTCTTTTACTCTACTTTATAATGGATTTTGGTCATACAATTTTTTCCACTTATCCACTTGTATTGTTCTTGTTTGCAACTATTTCTTACGGGTTATCTGCTAACTATCGACAAAAAATAAGATGAACTTTAATAATTCGATATTAATTTTTGATTACCAATTGTCTGGCCACCATCTTGAATACATTCATCATTTGTATATGGCGGCTATAAAAAGAAAGAATGTGAATTTTGTTTTTTCTCTTCCAAACAATTTTCAGGAAATTTCGAATGTATTAGATTGGCCGTCATCTCCTAACGTAGCATTTTCATTTTTTAATAATGAAAAACTTTCTAATTCGAAAAGGTTATTGTTGAGATCATGGCATTTTTCAAAGATACTTAGGTGTGAGGTAATAAAACATGATACAAATCAGATTTTTCTTATTACCAGTATTTTGGGAACTTTGCCTTTTCTTCCTTTTTTTTTAAGTAAGGCCAGCGTTTCTGGTATCATATATAAGATTTATTTATATAAATGGAAAAAGTCATCATTATTAAACCGGATACAAGATGTTATAAAATACCAATTATTATCTAAATGTTCTTTGTTCAAATCTATATATATATTGAATGATGAAGTTAGTGCTATATATCTTAATAGAATTTATAAAACAGAACGTTTTCGCCATTTAGTTGATCCTTTTAAACCTCTTTCTGAAAGTTCTTTGAAGAAAATGAAATCTGACTTAGGTATTTCTTGTTCGAAATATTTGTTGCTTCATTTTGGTTCAATGTCAGATGCGAAAGGAACATTAGAAATTCTTCAATCTATTCCGTTCATCGAAAAAGAGAAACAGGAAAAGTATGCTTTTGTATTTGCTGGAGTAATTGCATCAAATATTAAAAGTGAATTTTATCGATTGGTAGAACAATATCGGAAAGATATACAGATTATTGTGATAGAAGGTTTTTTGGAATATGATACAATTGGGTCTTTGTGTATGTCATGTGATGTAATTCTTACGCCCTATAAAAGAATAAATACTAGCAGTGGCGCAATTGGATATGCTGCTCAATTTAAGAAACCTGTAATAGCGACGGGAGGAGGATTATTAGGGAAACTGGTTAATAAATATCATTTAGGGGTATTGATCTCTGATGTGTCAGGAGAGTCTATTGCTGATGGAATTCGAAGGTTTGAATCTTGGCATTATAGAAATAATAGTTATTTAGAAAAGAATAATATAACTAATTTTCAAAATAAAATTATAGAGGATCTGATAGAAAAGTATTAATTAAATACTCTTGGTGAGTACATATTCTGTAAGTTTTTCATTCGGAACGGTTTGTAGCTACTACCATATTATAATCAATGTTCTTTATTCTTACATTAGTAACTTATGGATTTGTTTATTACTTTAGATTATGAACTTTTCATGGGGAAAAAGACTGGCAGTGTAGAAAGCTGTTTATTGTCTCCTATGAATAGCTTTATTTCTATGCTTGACCGTTACGGGATTAAAGCAACTATTTTTGTTGATGCAGCTTATTTATTGCGCTTAAGTGAATTAAAAGATAAGCATGATAAATTGAAATCTGATTTTGAATTGATTTCAGATCATTTGAAGTGTTTAGAGCAAGACGGACATGATATTCAATTGCATTTTCATCCGCAATGGATATATTCAGATTATGATTCGAAACAATGGATAATGGATTTTGAACATTATAAATTGAGTGATTTACCCGAAAATGTTTTAAGAACATCTTTTTATTCAGCTAGATTATTGCTGGAAGAAATTATAGGGAAGAAAATTATTGCTTTTAGAGCAGGAGGATATTCTCTCCCTACTTATTCTGGATATATTGATTTGTTTAAGTTGAATGGAATAAAAATTGATTCTTCTGTTTTACGCGGGGCGTATGTCGATTCCAAATATCAAAAATATGATTACAGGAATATTCCAAAAGCTAGTATATATAATTTTAATAATAGTCTTTTTATAGAAGATAATAAGGGGGAGTTTTGTGAATGCTCAATTTCTACTGTCGCTTATCAAGGATTTGTATATTGGTTACTGAAACGGAGGCTTTCTTCGATTTATCACCCGACGATACAATATGGTGATGGCTACGGCATTGGGATTTCTGGTAGTAGACTGAAACGGTTAGTAAAGCGTATTAAAATATTATTCCAAAACAAAATCGTTTCTGCATCAATAGATGGTTTTATGTCTACAATGTTGTTGGATATTTATTCTATACATAAAAAACAAGTATCGTGTAATGGTTTTGTTATAATTGGCCATCCTAAAAATTTTTCAAATGTTTCTATTCGTAATGTGGAAGAGTTTATTTTAAAAGTACGTGATGAGGATACTTTTCTAACTTTCTCTTCTATGAAATAATTTTCGTACACAGATGACTACTCTAAAAATTAAGTTTATTCTTGGTCAGATATCTCAACCAAGATGTCTAAAACGTTTGGAAGCAATAAAGAATGCCGGTTTCGAAATAGCAGTATATGGCTTTGATAATGGATTGTATAACGAAAATATACGAAATAAAGATTATAAAATACATAGTATTCGAATAGATGGAAAAGGGAATAAGTTTGTTAAGTCAATAAAAAAGATATTGTTTATAAAAAAAGTTTGTTCTATATCGTCTTCACATGATATTTTATACGCCTTTGGTATTGACATTGCATTTTGGGTTTATTTATTTACAGGTGGAAGAAGAAAATATATTTATGAAGAGGCAGATTTAAATTATACGAAATTCTCGAATAAATATATCGTCCGTTTTTTTAAATCTGTTGATAAATATTTAATTCGACACTCATATTATGCAGTTTTGACTTCTGATGGTTTTGTAGAATATCTATATGCATTTTCTATTCCACCTAAGCAAATTATAGTTTTACCTAATAAATTGAATGTTTATTTTAGAAATGTTTCCCGGAATTTTTACGAATTACAGAATGTTGAAAAAATTCGATTCGGATTTATCGGTGCAGTTCGTTATCCCAATACAATTGTGCGGTTTGCGGAAGTAGTAGGTAAGTATTTTCCTCAATATGAGTTTACTTTTTGGGGCACAGGCATTGGAATAAATGAGGCAATGATCAGATGTGAAACTTATAATAATGTAAAGTTTGAGGGTGCTTTTCGAAATCCGGAAGATTTAGAGACGATTTATTCTAATATTGATATTAATATTGTTTGCTACGATACAACTTATTTCAATGTCACTATAGCTGAACCGAATAAACTTTATGAATCTATCTTTTTTGGAAAACCTATGATAGTAAGTGCAAATACCTTTCTTGCTACTAAAGTTAAAGAATGGGGAATAGGCTTTGCTGCAAACTGCTCGACTGATATATATATAAAAGAGTTTATTTCATCATTAGGTGTTGAACAAATAAATAGATGTATAAAAAACTGTGCGAAAATACAAAAGGAAGAACTTATTGATTCTACTACTATTTTAATAGAAAAAATCGTATAAAGATACATTGTACTGCATAATAAATTAATCGCATTTTAAATAAAAAAGAAGATGAAAGCATGTTTTATGGGGTTGGGCTATATTGGCCTGCCCACGGCTATTATTGCCGCAAAGCACGGGGTACAAATCACCGGTGTGGATATAAATCCAAGGGTGGTTGAGATGACTAATCAAGGTAAATTGCATATCATAGAACCCGGTATGCAAGAACTGCTTCAGGAAGTGGTGTCCGGTGGTCAGTTGAAAGCTTCCACTACTCCCGAGGAAAGTGACGCTTATTTCATGGTGGTTCCCACTCCCTTCAAAGGAAATCACGAGCCGGATATCTCTTATGTGGAATCTGCCACCCGTGCAGTTATTCCTTTGCTGAAAGAAGGTGATTTGTATGTGATAGAATCTACCTCCCCGGTAGGTACTACGGACAAGATGAAGGATTTGATCTTCTCTCTTCGTCCGGAACTGAAAGACAAGATTTATATCGCCTATTGTCCGGAACGCGTGTTGCCCGGCAATGTAATCTATGAGTTGGTGCATAACGATCGTGTGATTGGCGGTATGAATGAAGCTTCAACAGATAAAGCCGTTGAATTTTATAGCCAATTTGTGAAGGGTACCCTTCATCGTACCAACTGCAAGACAGCTGAAATGTGCAAATTGACCGAGAACTCTTCCCGCGATGTACAAATAGCCTTTGCCAATGAGTTATCGATAATTTGCGATAAGGCGGGTATTAATGTCTGGGAATTGATCAGCCTGGCCAATAAGCACCCCCGCGTTAATATTCTTCAACCCGGTTGTGGTGTCGGCGGACATTGTATTGCAGTGGATCCTTATTTCATAACGGCTGATTTTCCCATTGAATCCCAGATTATAGCCAAGGCCCGTGAAATAAATAATTATAAAGCTTTCTGGTGTGCGGAAAAGGTTGAAAATGCAATGCTTAAATTTGAACTGGAACACCATCACAAACCGGTGATAGCCATGATGGGCCTGGCATTTAAACCGGATATTGACGACCTTCGTGAAGCCCCCGCCAAGTATATAACCACCAAAGTGATGCAGAGCTGTAACAATGCTGACATTCTGGTAGTGGAGCCGAATGTAAATGAACATAAGGTATTTAAGCTGACTGACTATAAAGAGGCTTATGCAAAGGCCGATATCGTGGTTTTTTTGGTTGCCCACTCTGTATTTAAGACTTTACCTTACGATGCGGATAAGGTAATTCTGGACTTCTGTGGTATTTATAAAAAATAAGATCAGACTTTTATGAAGAAAATATTGTTGGCTTTCGGGACTCGTCCTGAAGCCATAAAAATGGCTCCTTTGGTGAAGGAGTTTCAAAAACATCCGGACAAGTTTCAAACCATCGTTTGTGTGACCGGACAACACCGGGAAATGCTTGACCAGGTTCTTTCTATTTTTTCCATCCGTCCGGATTATGACCTTAATATCATGAAGCAGGGACAAGACCTGTATGACGTGACATCCCGTGTTCTTTTGGGAATGAGGGACGTTTTGAAAGAGGTGCTTCCTGATGTCGTATTGGTTCATGGAGATACGACTACCTCCACAGCCGTTGCATTGGCGGCTTTTTATCAACAGATTCCTGTGGGACATGTGGAAGCCGGTCTACGTACTTATGACATCTATAGTCCCTGGCCTGAGGAGATGAACCGGCAGATGACGGGACGTATAACGACTTATCATTTTTCTCCGACTTCACTGAGCCGGCAGAATTTGGTAAATGAAGGCGTGAAGGAAGATCATATATTGGTTACGGGTAATACGGTGATAGATGCCTTGTATATGGTTGTGGATAAGATCAAAGAGGATAAGGAACTTGATACTGAACTGGAAGGCATCTTAAAGAAATCCGGCTACAACGTAAACCGCCTGAATAATGGCAAGAAACTTGTGTTGATAACCGGTCATCGTCGTGAAAATTTCGGTGAAGGTTTTATCTCGATGTGCCGGGCTATTAAGGCCTTGACAGAAAAATATCCGGCGGTAGACTTTGTATACCCGATGCATCTGAATCCTAATGTAAGAAAAGCCATTCATGAGGTGTTCGGTGAAAACCTCTCCAATTTTGGTAATATATTCTTTATTGAACCTTTGGAATACCTGTCATTCGTGTATTTGATGGAGAAATCGGCTATTGTCCTTACGGATAGCGGCGGCATTCAGGAAGAGGCTCCCGGTCTTGGTAAACCGGTGCTGGTGATGCGCGATACGACCGAACGTCCGGAGGCATTGGAGGCAGGTACTGTCAAACTGGTCGGAACCGATTATGATAAGATTGTCAATGAGGTGTCCGCCTTACTGGATGACGGGGAATACTATAACAGGATGAGCAAGGCTGTTAATCCTTATGGGGACGGTCTGGCTTGCAGTCGGATAGTGAACCGGTTTATATAATTCTGAAATATACCGTCTGATACTTGAAATTTAACTGAACTATTATCTACGTTGAAATCCGAAGGAAAAAATGGGTGTCAGTAAAATAATCACGCTTTATAATACGCTTCGATACTTAAAACCTATTCAGTTGTTATACAGAGGGAAACAACTCGTCGGAAAGTATACTTCTTCTGGCATTGACTTAAATGGTACATTGAAAATTAAATCTTCAGATATGGTCTTTGAAGGTTCGATTCCTTTTGCACCTACTTATGATGTTCAAAGCAAGTGTTTCTCTTTTCTAAACCGGTCGCATTCTTTTTCATCCCGGATTGATTGGAATTGGTTAGGTTATGGACGGCTATGGGTATATAACTTGAACTATTTTGAGTATTTGGACCAAGAAAATCTTCCAAAAGAAGAAGGATTGGTTCTCATTGATGATTTTATCAGTCGGTTGCCCGATTGTGTGGTCGGTCTGGAACCTTATCCTCTTTCTTTGAGATGTACCAATTGGATCCGTTTTTTGGGTAAGCATAAGATTAGAAACGATAAATACGATGTAATCTTGTTTAAGCAATTACAGTTGCTTACCCATAAATTAGAATATCATTTGTTGGGTAATCATCTATTGGAAAATGGTTTCGCTTTATTTTTTGGTGCCTATTATTTTGATGATTATAGATTTTACAAGCTGGCAAGGCGTATTTTACTTTCTGAACTGAATGAACAGACATTACATGACGGTGGTAATTTTGAGTTAAGTCCCATGTACCATTGTATCATATTGCTGCGTGTATTGGACTGTTATAATCTGGTGAAGAGCAATTCTTTGTTTAAAAAAGAACTGTTGTCCTTTTTTGAAGAAAAGAGTCTTAAGATGTTGGGGTGGCTGTCTTCTGTTTGTTTTGAAAATGGTGATATTCCATTATTTAATGATGCCGCTTTCGGGATATCTCCCTCGCCTGTTGCTCTGTTTGCGTATGCAAAACGTTTAGGATTGAATTTTGAGAAATCCGGGCTTTCTGATTCCGGATATAGAAAGCTTGTTACAAACAAGTTTGAGTGTGTGGTGGATGTATCCCGTGTTGGTCCGGATTATCAACCCGGACATGCGCATGCCGATACATTCACTTTTGAATTACATATCAATAATCGTCCGGTTATAATAGATACGGGTACTTCCACCTATGAAGTAAATGAAGCCCGTTTTTATGAGCGGTCTACTATGGCCCATAATACGGTGGTGGTGGATAATGTTAATTCCAGTGAAGTTTGGGCAGGCCACCGGGTGGGGAAACGTGCTTATGTGAAGCTTCTGAAAGATAAAGAGAACAAGATACAGGCTGTTCACTCAGGATATAAATCAAAGGGTATAAGACATTTACGTTCTTTTTCCATAAAGGATGAAACCTTGATAATAGAGGATGTCATTGGGGGGCAGGCTATGGCATATTTACATTTTCACCCTTCAGAACAGATAGAGATATTCGATAATGAGATTAAAGGAACGGATTATTCAATTCTGATAAATGGCGCAATTTCCATAGAAATGTTTGATTCTTATTATGCTCCGGAATTTAATAAAAAAATCCCCTCTAAAAGTATTCGTATCAATTTTAAAAATAAACTGGAAACTCTATTTAAATGAAGCTACTTTTTCTATCTTTCTATTTTGAACCGGATCTTTGCGCCGGCTCGTTTAGAAATACCCCTTTATTTCAGGAAATCAGGAATCAATTGGGAAAAGATGATTTTATCCATGTAATAACAACACAGCCGAACCGTTACAAGACGTTTCATGCGTCTGCCGAACAGGAAGAAAGGGGGGATAATTATATAATTAATAGAATAACCATACCTGAGCATAAAAGTGGGATGTTAGATCAGGCAAAGTCTTTTGCCATATTCTACTGGAAGGCGATAAAATTAGTGAAAGGAAGGAAATATGATTTGGTTTATGCCTCTTCTTCCCGTTTGTTCACAGCTTTTTTAGGACGTCGGATAGCTTCCGGTCAACGTGTTCCATTGTATTTGGATATTCGTGATATTTTTGTTGATACGATGAAAGATGTGCTCGGGGATAAAAAAATGATTCAAATTCCTGTGGTTTTGTTTGCCCGGATGATAGAGCGTTATACTTTTTCGAAGGCCAGTCACATAAATCTGGTGTCGGAAGGATTCAAGGACTATTTTAGTAAATATAAACAACCGTCCTATTCTTATTATACAAATGGGATTGATGATGTTTTTTTGTCTGCCGGTGCTGGAAAAGAAGAAAATGAATCCCTGCAAAAGCCAATGATCGTTACTTATGCGGGTAATATTGGAAGTGGGCAGGGCTTGGAAAAGATAGTTCCCCAGGCGGCGAAACGATTAGGGAAAGACTATTTATTTCGCATAATAGGTGATGGCGGTACAAAGCTCCTTTTACAGCAGAAGATGGAAGAGTTGCAAGTTGAAAATGTAGAGTTGATCAATCCTGTTTCCAGAGCTGAATTATTGGAATATTATCATCAATCTACTTTTTTGTTCTTGCATTTGAATGACCTGGAAGCTTTTAAAAAAGTTCTCCCTTCAAAACTGTTCGAATACGGTGTTTTTTGTAAACCCGTAATTGCCGGAGTGGGTGGTTATGCCGCCCGGTTTGTAGAAGAGAATTTACCCAATCATATTTTATTTAGTCCCACTAATGTGGATGAATTTGTAGATAAATTAACGCGATACAAGCTGGTTTTTGAAGAGAGAAAATCTTTTAAAGAAACATTTTCTCGAAAAAAGATAATGGTAAATATGGCTAATGATATATTAAAAACAGTTTCAATATAGATGAATATATTAATAACCGGTATTCACGGTTTTGTAGGTTCCAATCTTGTTTCTTCTTTGAAAGGCAGGCACACCCTTTACGGTTTGGATATTGTTACACCGGTGAAAGACGGTGTGGTGAAAACTTTTTCTTGGAAAGATATTGAACCAACAT
>OJJA01000816.1_pt1 | contig 9907 bp, 7 predicted proteins | sample 1596031 | NCBI WGS metagenome assembly OJJA01 (sample SAMEA4350132, study PRJEB24818) | metagenome | biome: human; feature: gut; material: faeces | place: Denmark | collected 2013-09
TTTGGTTTTGGGCAATAGCCAGTGTGCAAGTGGTCAGTACAACCATCAATGCTAATAGAAAATTTTTCATATCAATAGTTTTTTTATTTATTTCTTTGTTTGTTAGACGTAGTTAATATCATAGAAAGTTGCAAAGAGACGAAATATTTTTGATATTTGCGGAAATTAATAACGAAAAATGGAATTACCCGCTTCTTTCATAGATTATACCCGTGCCCTGTTGGGCGATGAAGAATACGACAAATTAGCTGTTGCTATCCAACAAGAACCACCTGTCAGCATCCGGTTGAATGATGGGAAATTAAAAATTGAAAATGGAAAATGCAGAATTGTACCGCAAGCAGGCTGTATTACTGATTTTCAACTTTCAGCTTTCAATTTTGAATTTAATCAAGTCCCTTGGTCTTCCGAAGGATTTTACTTGGATGAGCGTCTCACTTTCACGTTTGATCCATTGTTTCATGCAGGTTGTTATTATGTTCAGGAGGCTTCTTCTATGTTTGTGGAGCAGGTGCTCCGGCAGTATGTCACCGGACCGGTAAAGATGCTGGATCTTTGTGCAGCTCCCGGTGGAAAGTCTACTCATGCCCGTAGTGTGCTTCCTGAAGGGAGTTTACTGGTGGCTAATGAAGTCATCCGGAATCGTTCGCAGATTCTTGCGGAGAATTTAACGAAGTGGGGACATCCGGATGTGGTAGTAACCAATAATGATCCGGCAGATTTTGCGGCTTTGCCGTCTTTCTTTGACGTGATTCTTACAGATGTCCCTTGCTCCGGTGAAGGTATGTTCCGTAAAGACCCTGTTGCTGTAGAAGAGTGGAGTTCCGAGAATGTAGAAATCTGTTGGCAGCGGCAGCGGCGGATTATTGGAGATATTTGGGACACGTTGAAGCCTGGGGGAGTTCTTATATATAGTACGTGTACATTTAATACAAAAGAGGACGAAGAGAATGCACGTTGGATTCAACAAGAGTATGGAGCCGAACCGTTAACTGTGCAAGTACAGGAAAACTGGAATATAACAGGAGATCTTTTACCGGATAATTGTGATGGTTCTAAATCTTCTATTCCTGTCTATCATTTTTTCCCTCATAAGACGAAAGGCGAAGGCTTTTTCCTGGTAGCTTTTCGGAAGCCGGAGACAGGAGACGAGATTCCGGTATCTTCTTTCGCCAAGGAGAAGACTTCTAAAAAGAAAGATAAGAAAGGAGGAGCAGCATCTTCTCCTGTTTCGAAAGAACAGCTGAATATTGCAAAAAGCTGGCTGAATGATGAAAATTCGGACAAGTATATATTGTCGGCAGAAGGAACAAGTATTCGGGCTTTTTCAAAGCATTATGCTGATGAATTAATGGCAATGAAACAATGCCTGAAAATCGTATCGGCAGGAGTGGAGATAGGAGAAGTGAAAGGAAAGGATTTGATACCTGACCATGCATTGGCGATGTGTAGTTCACTTTTATGCCGGGAAGCTTTCGCTACGGAAGAAATAAGTTATAAACAGGCTATCACTTATTTACGAAAAGAGGCCATTACCTTGCCGGTAACAGCCCCTCGTGGATATGTTTTGCTTACGTACCGGCATATTCCTCTCGGATTTGTGAAGAACATCGGTAATCGTGCCAATAATCTTTATCCGCAAGACTGGCGTATTCGTAGCGGATACTTGCCGGAAAATATACGCATATTATCGGAAAGTACAGTTGATTAAAGAAGACCCTGCTGATTAAGGCAGTATTCCGGCAGGTATTTCCTGTTCGGAAAGGGTAAAACTAATTTGTTTGCCTGTGCCTGGTTCACCTCCAGCGATTTCTTCCAGCGTGTAGGAAGGAGGTGGTGCAGGTGATGTCCGCGTTTTTCCGATGGGTGGAGTATTCCAATTCAGATTCAAGCTTTTATCCAAGCGGTGAAATACGTATGCATTTCCCCACAAGATGAATTTATGATTGGAAATAGGTGTTGCCGCATCTTCCGAAAAGGTGAGAGTCAGTATAGCTTTCTCATTATTTCCTTCTTCTTTTTCCAGTTTGTAACTTCCTCGAGTTATTAAGGTTAGTCCGGATGAAAAAGCTGTTTGTTCTCCTTGTTTGAAAAAATAAGCATCCCGTGCGTGATTGTTAATTAGAAAAATGTCGGAAATGCCGGGCAGAAGATTTGCGTCTCCGTTTGGTAAGTTAGACAAGTAGCTGCGGAGCAACTTTATATCCTCGTAATTGTCGACAACCTTGATTGGCAGGGTGCAGGTTTCTTGTGTGGCGTTGTCCGTTACTGTCAGATAAGTTTGCCCGGTGAGAATACCGGTAACATAAATCATACGTCCGGCAGGTACTCCGGTCCAGCCGGTTTCGGTTCCTGCGCTTGCGATGCGTGTGTCTTTAACTTCAAGTGAGTAATCACCATTTCCGCTTTCCAGTCCAAGGTAACGTCTGCCACCCATGGGCACTTCATATTCACTGTTGTAAAAACGAAGTGGATTTTCTTCATCCTCTTTACATCCACTGAATAATGTAAGGATGCAACATAACATGAATAGATAGAATTGTTTAGGTCTCATAATCTGTATTTTATGTTCGTTGCAAATGTAACATATTATTTTGAAATATTTAGTTGGAACTTGAAGAAAATGAGAGGGAGAGGGGAGATATATTCAGGCACGGGTTACACGGATTACGCTGTTGCTTTATGGCAATCATATTGCTAAAAACCGTGAAATCTGTGTAATCCGTGCCTGAAATTATTATATAAACATACTTACATCACTTAAAATAGAAATTAGTATGTTCAGCGTAATCCATGTCTAAAGGATTTTATGTACTATTTACAGCTTGCTCTTGTAAATCCGTGCCATTGCTTTCTGGTACTGATTTTCCAGTTGCAGATAATTTTGATGGCTTTGATAGATGACAGAAACTTCAACGAAATATTCAATCATACTAATTTGTCCACCTGTCAGAGCTTGTTTCAGCAGTGACAGATCTTGTTGCGACTGGAAAGTCTTGCTGTATTCTTCCATCGAAGCATGCAGTGTTTTCGCTTCCCGGTAAAGCTGTGCCAATTCGGACTCCACTTGCAGGGTAGCATTATCCTTTTGCAAGTCAATGTTAAGAGCCTGTGCTTTAGCGATTTTTACCTTATTCCGGTTTTCGAAAAGTGGGAAAGAGAAACCTACCACTACACCGTTGAAAGGTACGCCTGTTTCTGTGTTCCGGCGGTAGCCGAGTTCCAGTTTGGGTAGCCATTGTGATTTATTGACAGCAATCTGTTTGCGGGCAACAAGACTTTCGTTGCCGAGTGCCATAAGAGTACGGTCAGTTGCCATGACTTCCGACTTCAATATTTGATAATCAGTAGGGAAAGGTATAGCCGGATATTGGTTTTCCTCAAAAACTACCGGAATATTACCATTCAGCGTATTCAGCTCCTGCTGTTTGTTGCGGAGTGCTGTTTCGTTCAGAGACGCTTCTGTTCTGACATTCAACAGTTCCAGATTGATTTTGTTGGTTTCGAGAGCATTTGCATCTCCCGTTTGAAGACGCTTGGCATACATCTTTGCAAGTTCTTCCGCATTGCGGAGGCGTTCTTCCAGAATATGCTTTTGCTGACGAAGCATGATAATATCTAGGCAAAGTTCTTTCGCCTGTAACAGCTTCTCTTGACGGAAAACATCCGACTGACTGTCAAAAGCTCCGGCTTTCAGACGATTCAACTTGTTGCGTGTAGCATATAAACTAGGGAAATCAAAGCTTTGTGAAACAACCAGTTCGCCGATTGTTTCGCTTTTATCTTTCGCTCCCCATAGATGTGCGTAAGAAAGAGTAGGATCAGGCAGGTTATTATCCGTTTTAGCTTCCAGCTTCTGCGAAGTAATCAGTTGCTCGTTTGCCTGCAACTCCTTATTGTTCGTTTCGATATTCTTCAATACCTGTTCAATTCCGTTTTGGGCTTGCACTTTGCCTATGGTTAAGAAAAGAAGTGCAGCGCTTATGGTCATGATTTGTTTCATTTCTAATTTCTTTATTTATTACAAGCTATTGTTGATAGATACTTTATGATAAGACATCTATTTGTTTGGCACCGAGGAGCGACCCGTTTCTCACCGAGAAACACTTGGTTCCTCACCGGGGAACGATGGTTTCCTCACCGAGGAAAAACATCACCCGCTACAGGCTTTCCTGGGCCTTTTTCCGATGCATCATCAGATAAACAATCGGAACGATAAAACCGTTCAAAAAAGTAGACGTTAATAACCCTCCTAAAATCACTTTTGCCATCGGACTTTGAATCTCGTTACCCGGTAAGTCGCCGCCGAGTGCCAATGGAATCAGTGCCAGTGCAGAAGACAATGCCGTCATCAAAATCGGATTCAGACGGTCGAGAGAACCTCGGATCACACTATCATACACATTCAAACCTTCTTCCTTTTGCAGATGATTGTAGTGGCTGATGAGCAACATACCGTTACGCGTTGCAATACCGAACAAGGAAATGAAACCGATGATAGCCGGAATACTGACTTCTCCTGTTGTAATCACCAAAGCAAATACACCACCGATCAGTGCCAGCGGAAGATTCAGCAAGATGACGCCCGACTCTTTCACGCTGCGGAACTCATTATACAATAATAAGAAGATTACTACGATGCTGATAAATGAAGTCAGCGCCAGTGTCCGGCTGGCAGCCTGTTCACTTTCAAACTGTCCGCCATACTCGATGTGATAGCCTTCGGGCAGTTGCACCGATGTGTCGATGCGTTTCTGAATATCATTTACAACACTACGCAAATCGCGGTCGGCCACATTGGCAGAAATCACAATTTTACGTTTTACATTCTCGCGGTTGATCGTATTTGGTCCCATGGCCGATACCACTTCTGCTACATAGCTCAAAGGAACTTTGCGACCGTCATTCGTGTCTACCATCAAGTTGCGGATTTTTTCTATTTCATCCCGGGCATCATCCTTCACTTTCACGATCAGATCGAAACTCTTGCCTTGCTCATAAACCTGTGAGATCACTTTTCCAGCCAAAGCTACGTTCACATATTCCGAGAACTCCGGCAGAGTAATACCGAACTTAGCCAGCATTTCCCGTTTAGGCTGTATTTTCAGTTGCGGACGTTCAATCTGTTGTTCCACGTTCAGGTCGGCAACACCGGGAATATCACTGATAGCTCCTTTAATTTGATTACCGAGTGAGAACATTTTATTCAGATCGTCTCCGAATAGCTTGATAGCGATATTCGCTTTCGTACCCGATAACATAGCGTCGATACGGTGGCTGATTGGTTGTCCGATTTCTATATTTGCCCCGGTGATAGTACCCAACTTTTCACGTACATCAGCTACCAGTTCACTGCGCGAACGATCTTTCAGTTCAAACGGAGCTTCTATTTCAGAAACGTTTACCCCTAACGCGTGCTCGTCCAGTTCGGCGCGTCCCGTTTTCCGGGCTACGGTTTGTATTTCGGGAATCGTCATCAATAACTCTTCTGCCCGATGTCCCATTTTATTGCTTTCTTCCAGTGAAATACCCGGTAGAGAACTAATATTGATGGTGAACGATCCTTCATTAAAGGAAGGAAGGAAACTGCGTCCGAGTGTAAAGAACACTCCGAGTGCAACCACAAAGAGTGCGATTGTACTTCCAAGTGTCACTCGTTTGTGTGCCAGCACCCAAGTCAGTGCCTTTTCATAAATCCCTTTCATCCAACGGGCAAGGGGAGCTTCTTTCAGTTCCTTGTTTGTCTTATTGCTTCCTAATAGATAAGAACAGAGCACCGGAGTCAGCGTCAGAGCAACTACTGTCGACGCGAACAATGCTACGATAAAGGCAACGCCCAGCGGAACCAACATTCTGCCTTCCATTCTGCTAAGGAAGAACAACGGTACAAAGCTGACAACGATAATCAGCGTAGAATTAAGTATAGGCATCCGCACCTCTTTCGAAGCATTGAATACCACCTCGAGTGTACTTAACCTTTCCGCTTTTGCTTTCTGACGGTTCTCCCGCAGTCGTTTATACACGTTTTCCACATCGACGATGGCGTCGTCTACCAATGATCCGATGGCTATCGCCATACCTCCGAGGCTCATGGTGTTGATTGTCAGTCCCATGTAGTGTAGTGTCAGAATCGAAACAAGCAGGGAAAGAGGCAGTGTTACCAATGAAATCAATGTAGTGCGCACATTTGCCAGGAACAGGAAGAGTACGATTACTACAAAAATACCTCCTTCAAAGAGTGATTTCTTCACATTGCCGATGGAACTTTCGATAAAGCGGCTTTGACGGAATATGTCCGTTGAAACTTTTACGTCCGGTGGCAGATTCTTTTGCAGGTCTTTCAAAGATGCTTCCAATTTATCCGTCAGTTCCAGCGTACTGGTAGCCGGCTGTTTGGTAATAGTCATCAGTACGGCAGATTTTCCACGCTCTGAAGCAGTTCCCAGTTTCGGGGCTTTCGGTCCGATGGTTACGTCCGCAATATCTTCCAGCGTGACAGGGAAGTTGTTCACTGTCTTTACTACCGCTTTGCCAAGTTGCTCTGTTTTAGAAGTTGAAAGTACACCGCGTACAATATATTCATTTCCAAATTCGTAGAGCACACCTCCATTTGCGTTCAGGTTCATATCCTGTGTCACAGCCATCACTTCTCCCATCGAAATGCCGTAATGACGCATCCGTTCGGGATCCAGCTGAATCTGATATTCTTTGATATCTCCTCCGAGTACGGCAACCTGTGCCACTCCTCCGGTAGACAATAGACGGGGACGGATAGTCCAGTCCGCAATCGTACGAAGATCGAGCATCGAAGTGGAGTCGGCAGTCAGACCGACGATGAGCATTTCGCCCAAGATGGAAGATTGTGGGCCGAGTGTCGGTTTACCAACGTTGACCGGCAGTGATTCGCTGACCACTGCTAACTTCTCGCTAACAATCTGGCGAGCGAGATAAATATCGGTTCCCCAATCAAATTCTACCCAGACAACGGAAAATCCGTTGGTAGAAGAAGAGCGGACACGGCGTACACCCGTAGCTCCGTTTACGGCAGTTTCAACAGGAAAAGTGACGAGCTGTTCAACTTCTTCTGCAGCCATACCGTTGGCCTCGGTCATGATGACTACCGTAGGTGCGTTCAGGTCGGGGAATACGTCTACTTCCGTATGCATGGCGGTATACGTTCCCGCAATTAGCAGGAGGATGGCCGCGCAGACTACAACCAACCGGTTGTGTAGGGAGTAATGTATAATTTTATTAAGCATTTCTTTAAGAATTAAGAATTAAGAATTAAGAATGAAGAATTAGAAATGAAGAATTAAGAATGACTATGCAGCACGTGCAATAAACATATACCAATTATTGCGCAGCCAAATTCTTCATTCTTCATTTCTAATTCTTCATTTAATCAATGTTCGTGACTATGTGCCGGGATGGCATTGCTAGCGCTTGCCAGTCTAACCTGATAAGCACCTTCGGTCACTACACGGTCACCAGCCTTCACTCCGGTCAGGATCTGAACACTTTTACCGTTGTCGGCTCCTATCGTTACTTCCTGTTTTTTATAACCCTCTTCGTCCAGTTGCAGGTAGATAAAGAAGATACCTTGTTCTTCTGTCAGTGCCGTGCGTGGAAGAGACAGTACGTTTTCCATCGTTGAAGAAAGCAAGAACACCTCTACGAATGATCCGGGAATCACTTCCCCTTTATTGTCGAACTCAAAAGTGACAGGCACATAAAAAGAGTTGTCTCCGGCAGCTTTTCCAAAAGAGAGAAGTTTGCCGTTCAATGTTTTCAGCTCGTACACCTGATTATTATAAGGAGTCTGGAAATTGGCGGAACTGATTGTACGGAGGTATGGATAATACTTTTCCGACACTTCGGCACGGAGGAAAAGACGACGATTCTGCGTCACGCTCACCAGCGGTTGTCCGATGGTCACGTAGTCGCCTTCTTTCACAAGAATGCTTTTCACATATCCTGCAATAGGAGCTGTAATACTTTGGCCGATAGCCGAATGATTCTTGGAAAGGGCTTCGTAACTAAGGCGGGCATTTTCATAACTTTGCTCTGCCTGTGCAAAATCCTTGTCAGATACAATCTTGTTTTTAACAAGCTCTTTCATACGTTCGTACTCCTTCTTAGATACCTCGTAGGCAATGCGGGCACGTTGTACCGGATCACCGTCGGTGATATTCTTTGAAGAAATCGTGACTAGCGGCGTGCCGCTGCCGACGCTCATTCCTTCCGTTACTTTTCCACGGAAAGATACAACGCCGGCCACTGTAGCTACGGCAACCGATTCATCACCTTGGGCAGCCAGTACCTGTCCGCTGGTTTTAATCACTTGCTGGAAAGGTGCAGGTTCGATAACGCTCACCTTGACACCGGCTGCTTCAGCTTTTGCCTTCGGAAGGATGATTTCATCACTGTGCACTTCGGCAGACTCGTTATGTCCATCGGTCGCTTCATGGTTGTGTTCTCCGCTACATTCGCCTTCATGAGAATGATCGGAACCCTCTGCCTCGTGATTATGTCCTTCTGTGGCATGATCGTGTTCATTGTGTGTGTGTGTGACGGTACTATTATTACAGGAACCCAGCACGAATAAGCCTAGGATTCCTACGAAAATAAGTTTTTTCATAATGATATTTTCCTACTAAATTTTACTGTTTTTTACGCTACAAAGATAAGGTAACGCAAATGCAACTGATTTGCATTTACGCTTTTACGCAAAAACAGAGTAGGGAGGGGCACGAAGAGGAGTGGCACGGTGTATATCCGTGCCATGCAGAGAGTCTCGGTAGACGTAATAGTTCTTAATCCGTCTCTCTTGTGGCCGTAATAGATGTTCGATGATTACATCCGTGAACAGGGTAGCGATGAATACATAATCCGGTCCGCTATCCGTATGTACGGATGGAGTGGGAGAGTAGAAACGAGTCATACATTCGCTGCTGCAACATGAATCGTTTCCCGGGTGATGATGATGCGTGGGACATTGCTGTTCTACAGGCAAGTCCTGCTTCATGCAAATCATTCCGTTGGGGTGATGGTGATGGGGAATAACGGCTGCCACCAACATTATGATGTTGATTAAAAACAGCAGAGTTACTATTATTCGTTTCTTCCCTTTCATCCTTTCTTTTAGAGAATTTATTTTTTTATTGATTCCTTTTCTTTTTCTTGCAAACGTTCCAGCAATTCTGTTGCTGATACATAAATTACTTTTCCATCTGGTGTTCCCTGACTAAGGAGTTTACCATTGCGAGCATTTTTTTCCAGCAATCGCTTTTCTGCCAGCTGAAGACCGCGTCGTAATTTATCGCTCAATTCTTGCATTTCATTATTTGACATAATTCTTGATGCATTTAAAAAGTTCAAGTTCATATATTCGATCCTCGCCATGTTGGTAACCTTCGGCTACAATTACTCGAGGAGAAATACTGTTATCGGCTAACAGCCAATAGTCTACACGCGGCATATAAATCTGAAACAGATTGTTAATGCCTGCCTGATATCGGCGGTAGATAACGTCCATCGGTACATTATGTCCCCCTTCATTGACCCGTTGTAACACACGGTTGACGGCAAGTTCCGGAGAATTCAGCCAGAAATAAATCAAGCTGACTTTATATCCGGCATTTTGTGCTCTTTGAATGAGCCGGGTGTATGAACGGGTTGCCAATGTTGTTTCAATAGAGAAACTTACTTTAGCAGCTAATAGTTCATTAATACGTTTCAACATCAGACGGCCGGCTTCTATAGCCATACTTTCCGGATTGAACGGTGATAAACCTTTGGCGATTTCATCCGCATTAACGAACTCTTTGCATAATAAAATTTCAGGCAGTACAGTGTAGGAAGCTGTTGTTTTACCAGCTCCGTTACATCCGCTTATAATGTATAACTG
>OJJA01000820.1_pt1 | contig 9854 bp, 9 predicted proteins | sample 1596031 | NCBI WGS metagenome assembly OJJA01 (sample SAMEA4350132, study PRJEB24818) | metagenome | biome: human; feature: gut; material: faeces | place: Denmark | collected 2013-09
CTCTTCCCATTCCGAACAGAGAAGTTAAGCCTTGTCACGCCGATGGTACTGCGTCACAGTGGGAGAGTAGGTAGCCGCCGTTTTGATTGAAGCCTCCGGACTTGAAGAAGTTCCGGAGGCTTTTTTTGTATACGCACGTGTGAAATGTGACCTCTACCGTTTTTTCCCCGTGGGTGTGGATACGTTTCCCACGGAACTGTCCGGAAGGCTCCGCCATGTCTTTTCTCCGGCAGGGGCAGGTCCGGAAGTTTTGCTCTGTAGGGGACGATGTTCATAAAGTGAGTTTATTTATGTCAATTCAATTTGCCTCTATATCTAAAGTGATCTATATCTTTGCAGATACACTTCTATAGAGATACTTGTAGATATATATTCCTATAAACTGTTACTCTAAAAGTAGAATAAATAAAAAATCGTAGTTTATATAATGAAAAAACTTTCATTTTTATTTTGCTTTTAGAAAATAATCTCTACCTTTGCAACGTTTTAGATAAAATAAGAGATAAACAATGAACCAAGGATTTATACATATTTTGCTATGCGGCATTATTATTCTACTGGCAAAGTCAGCGGGAAGTGAGTGTTGTGCATAAAAGTATGTGTGAACAATGATATACGAAAGCCTTTCTCACTTCCCTGTGTGAAAGGTTTTTTTTATGAATATAATAATGGTAAAATATAAAATTGAAATTTATGAGTGACAGATTATTTATTTTTGATACCACTCTTCGTGATGGCGAACAGGTTCCGGGATGTCAGTTGAATACAGTGGAAAAGATTCAGGTGGCTAAGCAGTTGGAAGCTTTGGGAGTGGATGTGATTGAGGCAGGATTTCCTATTTCAAGTCCGGGTGATTTCAATTCAGTAATTGAAATTTCTAAGGCTGTTACTTGGCCAACCATTTGTGCGCTGACTCGTGCAGTTGAAAAAGATATCGACGTAGCTGCTGACGCATTGAAGTTTGCCAAGCACAAACGTATCCATACTGGCATTGGAACTTCAGATTCTCATATCAAATATAAATTCAATTCTACTCGTGAAGAAATTATTGAACGTGCTGTGGCTGCTGTGAAATATGCACGTCGTTATGTAGATGATGTGGAATTTTATGCGGAAGATGCAGGACGTACGGATAATGAATACTTGGCTCGTGTGGTAGAAGCTGTTATTAAAGCGGGAGCGACAGTGGTGAATATACCTGATACTACAGGTTATTGCTTGCCTGAAGAGTATGGGGCGAAAATTAAATATTTGGTAGATCATGTAGATGGTATCGATAAGGCTATTATTTCTACTCATTGTCATAATGATTTGGGTATGGCTACTGCCAATACGATTAGTGGTGTGTTAAATGGAGCACGTCAGGTAGAAGTGACTATCAATGGCATTGGAGAACGTGCCGGTAACACTTCCTTGGAAGAGGTGGCAATGATTGTCAAATGCCATAATGATATTAATATTCAGACAAACATCAATACCCAGAAGATTTATCCGACTAGTCGTATGGTATCAAGTTTGATGAATATGCCGGTTCAGCCGAACAAGGCAATTGTGGGACGTAATGCTTTTGCACATTCATCCGGTATCCATCAAGATGGTGTTTTAAAAAACGTACAAACATACGAAATTATTGACCCGAAGGATGTGGGCATTGATGATAATGCTATTGTTTTGACTGCTCGTAGCGGACGTGCTGCGTTAAAACATCGTCTTCATGTTTTGGGAGTCGAACTGGAACAGGACAAATTGGATAAGGTATATGAGGATTTCTTAAAACTGGCTGATAAGAAGAAAGATATCACGGATGATGATATTCTGGTATTGGCAGGTGCAGATAGAAGTGTTAATAACCATATAAAATTGGATTACTTGCAGGTAACAAGCGGAGTGGGCGTTCGTTCGGTGGCAAGTTTAGGACTGAATATTGCAGGAGAGCACTTTGAAGCTGCTGCCAGTGGAAATGGACCGGTAGATGCTGCTATCAAGGCTTTGAAAAAAATTATTGACCGCCACATGGTATTGAAGGAATTTACGATCCAGGCTATCAGTAAAGGTAGTGATGATATGGGTAAAGTACACATGCAGGTGGAATATGACGGACAGATGTACTATGGTTTCGGAGCGAATACAGATATTATCGCTGCATCAGTAGAAGCATATATTGATTGTATCAACAAGTTTAAAAGATAATAATACGTAATACAAAAATGGCTAACACATTATTTGATAAGATTTGGGACGCCCATGTGGTACAAAAGGTTGAGGAGGGACCTACTCAACTTTATATAGACAGGCTTTATTGTCATGAAGTAACTAGTCCGCAGGCTTTTGCGGGACTGCGCGCACGCGGGGTGAAAGTCTTTCGTCCGGATCATGTATATTGTATGCCGGATCACAATACTCCGACACATGACCAGGATAAACCGATTGAGGATCCGGTTTCTAAAACACAGGTAGATACTTTGGCAAAGAATGCCAAAGATTTCGGCTTGGCTCATTTCGGTATGATGGATAAAAGAAATGGTATTATTCATGTAGTAGGTCCGGAAAGAGGGCTGACTTTGCCGGGGATGACAATTGTTTGTGGTGACTCGCATACTTCTACCCATGGTGCGATGGGAGCTGTTGCTTTCGGTATTGGAACCAGTGAAGTAGAAATGGTGTTGGCTTCACAATGTATCTTACAATCTCGTCCGAAAACCATGCGTATCACTATTGATGGTGAACTGGGTAAAGGAGTGACGGCGAAAGACATGGCTCTCTATATGATGTCTAAGATGACAACCAGTGGTGCTACTGGATTCTTCGTGGAATATGCCGGTTCGGCTGTCCGTAACTTGAGTATGGAAGGTCGTCTGACTTTATGTAATCTGAGTATTGAAATGGGGGCACGTGGTGGCATGGTTGCTCCTGATGAAGTGACTTTTGAATATATAAAAGGCAGGGAACATGCTCCGAAAGGTGTGGATTGGGATAAAGCGGTGTCTCATTGGAAAACATTAAAGAGTGATGATGATGCTGTATTTGATAAAGAAATTCGTTTTGATGCAGCAGATATTCAGCCGATGATTACATACGGAACGAATCCAGGAATGGGTATGGGAATCACTGAGCATATTCCGGTAGATGATAAAAGTGCTTCTTTTAAAAAGTCTTTGGACTATATGGGCTTTCAGCCGGGCGAATCCTTGCTAGGTAAGAAAATTGATTATGTATTTTTGGGTGCTTGCACTAACGGACGAATTGAGGACTTCCGCGCCTTTACCTCTTTAGTAAGAGGGAAAAAGAAAGCAGATCATGTGACTGCATGGCTGGTTCCGGGATCATGGATGGTAGATGCACAGATTCGTGAAGAAGGTTTGGACAAAATCTTGGAGGAGGCAGGTTTTGCCATCCGTCAACCGGGATGTTCTGCTTGTCTGGCTATGAATGATGATAAGATTCCGGCTGGAAAATATTCGGTATCTACTAGTAACCGTAATTTTGAAGGACGCCAGGGACCGGGTGCTCGCACGTTGCTTGCCAGTCCGCTGGTAGCTGCTGCGGCGGCGGTGACCGGTGTAATAACAGATCCTAGAGAACTAATTTAAAAATGCGAAGACAATGAAACAGAAATTCAATATCATAACAAGCACTTGCGTACCCCTTCCTTTAGAGAATGTGGACACAGACCAAATTATTCCGGCTCGTTTCTTAAAGGCGACAACTCGTGAAGAGAAATTCTTTGGTGATAATCTGTTCCGTGACTGGCGCTACAATCCGGATGGTTCTCTGAACAAGGATTTTGTATTGAATAATCCTACTTATGGTGGACAAATCCTTGTAGCGGGAAAGAATTTCGGCTCTGGTTCCAGCCGTGAACATGCAGCATGGGCTATCGCCGGATATGGTTTCCGGGTAGTTGTGTCCAGTTTCTTTGCTGATATTCATAAGAATAATGAATTAAATAATTTTGTACTTCCGGTGGTGGTGAGTGAAGAATTTTTGAAGGAACTTTTTGATTCAATTCATGCAGATCCGAAAATGGAAGTGGAAGTAAATCTGCCCGAACAGACTATAACCAATAAGGCTACAGGTAAAAGCGAACATTTTGAAATTAATGCATACAAGAAACATTGTTTGATGAACGGATTGGATGATATCGACTTTTTGCTGACCAACAAAGACAAGATAGAAGCATGGGAAAAAGCGTCAAAATAGAAATCATGGATACAACACTCCGCGATGGTGAACAAACCAGCGGAGTATCTTTTGTGCCCCATGAAAAATTGATGATTGCCCGATTGCTATTGGAAGATTTAAAGGTAGACAGGGTAGAGGTTGCCTCGGCCCGTGTATCGGATGGCGAATTTGAAGCTGTTAAAATGATATGTGACTGGGCTGCCCGCCGGAATTTGCTTCACAAAGTGGAGGTGCTCGGATTTGTGGATGGCCGTACTTCTGTAGATTGGATACAACGTACAGGATGCAGGGTAATTAACTTATTGTGTAAAGGTTCGTTGAAACATTGTACACAGCAGTTGAAGAAAACACCTGAAGAACATATTGAAGATATTGTGAATGTGGTGCGTTATGCCGATGAACTGGATATTGCAGTTAATGTATATCTGGAAGATTGGAGTAACGGAATGAAGGATTCTTCTGACTATGTATTCCAGTTGATGGACGGATTGAAGGATACCAGTATCAAACGGTATATGTTACCGGATACATTGGGTATCTTGAATCCTTTGCAAGTGATTGAATTCATGCGGAAGATGAAAAAACGTTATCCTCATACTCATTTTGATTTCCATGCGCATAATGATTATGACTTGGCTGTGAGTAATGTACTTGCTGCTGTGCTGAGTGGGGTTAAAGGACTTCATACTACTATCAATGGATTAGGGGAACGTGCAGGAAATGCACCGCTTGCCAGTGTTCAAGCTATTCTGAAGGATCATTTTAATGCTTTGACCAATATCGACGAAAGCCGTCTGAATGATGTGAGCCGAGTGGTGGAATCCTATTCTGGTATTGTTATTCCTGCCAACAAGCCGATTGTGGGTGAGAATGTGTTTACGCAAGTGGCCGGCGTTCATGCCGACGGTGATAATAAGAATAATCTTTATTGCAATGATTTGTTGCCGGAACGATTCGGACGTAAACGTGAGTATGCGTTGGGCAAGACTAGTGGCAAAGCCAATATCCGTAAAAATCTGGAGGATTTGGGACTTGATTTAGATGAAGAATCCATGCGTAAGGTAACGGAACGTATTATCGAACTGGGTGACAAGAAGGAATTGGTTACTCAGGAAGATTTGCCTTATATTGTTTCCGATGTGCTGAAGCATGGAGTGGTAAGCGAAAGTGTAAAACTGAAAAGTTATATTGTGACACTGGCGCATGGATTGAAGCCGATGGCTACTGTAAAAATAGAGATTAACGGAAAAGAGTTTGAGGAGAATTCCAGCGGTGACGGTCAGTATGACGCTTTTGTGCGTGCATTGCGTAAAATTTATAAAGTGACGTTAGGGCGTAAATTCCCTATGTTGACCAATTATGCGGTAAGTATTCCTCCTGGGGGCCGTACAGATGCATTTGTGCAAACAGTAATAACTTGGAGTTTTGAAGAAAAAGTATTCCGTACTCGTGGGCTGGATGCTGACCAGACGGAGGCTGCTATCAAGGCTACCATGAAAATGCTGAATATAATAGAAAATGAATATGAAAATAATAATGGTTAGTGATTAGTGGTTAGTGGTTAATGAACAGTGTCGTCAGATTTCATTAACCGCCAACTATTAATCACTGACCGCTAACCATTAATCACTAAAAAAATGGATTTTAAAATTGCAGTTTTAGCCGGTGACGGTATCGGACCGGAGATTTCAGTGCAAGGCGTTGATGTGATGAACGCTGTTTGTGAGAAGTTTGGCCATAAAGTAAGTTATGAATACGCGATCTGTGGTGCAGATGCGATAGATAAAGTAGGTGATCCGTTTCCCGAAGCTACTTTTCAGGCTTGTAAGAATGCCGATGCAGTGCTTTTCTCGGCTGTAGGCGACCCTAAATTTGATAATGATCCTACAGCAAAGGTTCGTCCGGAGCAAGGTTTGCTGGCTATGCGTAAAAAATTAGGTTTGTTTGCCAATATCCGTCCTGTGCAGACTTTCAAATGCTTGGTTCATAAGTCTCCGTTGCGCGCCGAATTGGTGGAAAATGCCGATTTTATCTGTATTCGTGAACTGACCGGAGGGATGTACTTCGGTGAAAAATATCAGGATAATGATAAGGCATATGATACCAATATGTATACCCGTCCGGAGATTGAGCGTATTTTAAAAGTGGCTTTTGAATATGCCATGAAGCGCCGTAAGCATCTTACTGTAGTTGATAAGGCAAATGTGCTGGCATCTTCACGTCTGTGGAGGCAGATTGCACAAGAGATGGCTCCTCAGTATCCGGAAGTGACTACAGACTATATGTTTGTGGATAATGCTGCCATGAAGATGCTTCAGGATCCTTGTTTCTTTGACGTGATGGTGACTGAGAATACATTTGGTGATATTCTGACAGATGAAGGCTCTGTTATCAGTGGCTCTATGGGATTACTTCCTTCTGCTTCTACGGGTGAAAGCACTCCGGTATTCGAACCTATTCACGGTTCATGGCCACAGGCTAAAGGATTGAATATTGCCAATCCATTGGCTCAAATCCTATCGGTGGCCATGCTGTTTGAGTATTTTGATCTTAAGGAGGAAGGCACCTTGATTCGTAAGGCTGTAGATGCTTCTTTGGATGAAAATGTGCGTACTCCGGAAATTCAGGTTGAAGGTGGGGCCAAGTATGGTACTAAGGAAGTGGGTTCCTGGATTGTGGATTATATCAAGAAAGCATAGAATTTTATAGGTTTTTTACGGAGAATCAGAAGTGAATGCCATTTTACTTCTGATTCTTTATTTTTATTGGATAAGAAAAAGTATATTTGATGCTGCAAATAAAACAAAGATAATAATTGAAAGACATTCAGATGAAGAATTTAGTTTATGCTTTGGTAGGAGCTGGTTTTATGATTGCCTGCCAGCCTTCGGACCAACCGGAAATCAGCGGTATGCTGACTGGTATCGAGAGTGATACATTATTGGTACAATCTTTTCCTGTAAATGATCGTGATAGTCGTAGGACAGATACGATTGCCATGCAAAATGGAAGTTTTGCTTTTAATTTAGGTGATAGTGTATTGAAACAGGTTTATATTTATGGTAAACCGTCAGTGAAACCCAATGAGGATGGCAGTATACCTGCCATATCGATGAAAGCTGTAAATTTTTTGCTGTTGCCTGGCCAACCTATAAAAATTTCAGGTTCATTGGATGAATATAAATTGGAGGGAGGTTCCTTTTATGATGATTATAATGAAGTGTTGGAGGACTGTAAAGCATATAGTCATAAAATAGATTCATTGAATGTAGTCTGTATGGATATGGAGAAAAAAGGAATACCCGGAGATTCTATCCGTAAAGTTTATGCTTCAGCAAAAGAATGGTATGGAAATATTTTAAAAATAAAAAGTGACTATGTTAGGCAGAATCCGGATAAAGATGTATCAGTATATGTAATGTCACAGTTGACAAGGGACCAGTTGGGGGATGCTTTTAATGTTTTGACTGACCGGGTAAAGGAAGGAATGATGGCTCCTTTATATCAGAGAATGAGAGAAGGATATGAGAAAGAACTGGCTCGCGATAAAGCAAAAGAAGCAATGAAACCAGGTAATCCTGCTCCGGAATTTACTTTGAAGGATTTGGATGGAAAGAATTTTGACTTATCTTCTCTGAGAGGTAAATATGTAGTGCTTGATTTCTGGGGAAGCTGGTGTGGATGGTGCATAAAAGGAATTCCCGAAATGAAAAAGGCATATGAAAAATACAAGGGAAAAATAGAATTTGTAGGGATTGACTGCAATGATACAGAGGATAAATGGAAAAAAGCAGTAGCTGAGCATCAATTGCCGTGGATTAATGTACGCAATATAGGTGAACCGGATGTGGCGGTGATGTATGGAGTAAGTGGTTATCCCACTAAATATGTGATTGATCCTGAAGGGAAAATTGCTAAACAGGTAGTTGGCGAGAATCCCGAATTTTATATGTATCTGGACGCATTGATGAAATGATGAAAGGTTCCGGATAATTATGAATAACAGAGGTGTGCCATTATTTGAACACACCTCTGTTGTTTAATTTAGAATTTTTTTACGCGTATATGACAGTAAGGTTCTCCTCCCGTTTTATCGTAATAGTGCTGATGATAGTCTTCTGCTTCCCAAAATTTCTCGGCAGGGCGTAATTTGGTATTGACTCTATGACCTTTCGAGCGAAGCAGTTCGATGACCTCTTCAGCTTCGGATTTTTGTTTTTCATCCATGTAGAAAATCATACTCCGATATTGCGGTCCGAGGTCGGGACCTATTCCATCGGTTTGTGAAGGATCATGTATTTCAAAAAAAAGTTTGCACAAATCCACATAAGAAACCATGTCGGCGTCATAATCTACAAAAATAGCTTCTACATGGTGGGTCATGTGGGCTTTTACCTGAGTATATGTGGGGTTGGCTTCCGGACCACCTGTATAACCGACTGTAGTGTTTAGTACACCCGGAATACGTTCGAACTGATGTTGTACGCCCCAGAAGCATCCGGCGGCGAATATCGCTTTTTCTACTTTCATGTTCTTTATTCTTTTAAAATTGTATGCCAAATATACGGAATACCCTTTAAAACGAGAAACCTACCTTATGCTTTTTTTAATTAAACTAAAGGAATATCGTTAAAGATTCCTCTACCTTTGCAACCGGAATTAATTAATATAGAAAATCGGATGAAACAGATCGTATGTTATCTTATGTTGCTATGTGCATGTATGCAGTTGCAGGCGCAAACTTACGATGAGCTGATAACCTGTGCGTTGGATGCGGCAAAAAACGACAGTTTGACAAAATCAGAAATTTTGTTCAAACAGGCATTGAAGATGGATCCTGCCAATATGCGTAATGCTTTATTGTTTACTAATCTAGGAACGGTCCAGCGGAGATTGGGGAAAATAGATGATGCTATTGATTCGTACACGTTATCCTTGAATATTACTCCATATTCTGTTGTTACATTGCTCAATCGTGCTTCACTCTATTTGGAGAAAAATTTGTTTGACAGGGCTTATGTGGATTATTGCAATGTGATTGATATAGATAAGACAAATAAGGAAGCGTTACTTTTCCGGGCTTATATTTATATGCAACGTAGGGATTATAAGGGAGCGAGAATAGATTATAATACTTTATTACAGGAGGAACCGGGGAATAATACTGCACGTTTGGGCAGGGCACTTTTAAATCAGAAGGAGTTGAAGTATCGTGAATCTTTAGAAGATTTTAACAAATTGGTTTCCGATAATCCCAGAGATGTTTCTTATTTGAAAGCTCGCGCTACATTGGCTGTAGAAATGAATACGCCTGATTTGGCTTTATTGGATTTGGAGGAGGCCGCCAAACTGGCACCGGACGATGCGGAAATTTATGTGATGTGTGGTGAGATTTATTTAAGTCAGAAGAAAAAAAGAGAAGCGTATGTTGCTTTTGAAAAAGCAATAGAGTTGGGAGTTCCCCGACCGGAATTACAGGATAAGCTGAAAGCAAGTAAGTAAAAATACGAACAGGATTATTGTCAGACAATCATCATGCTTTTACAAGAGGCTGTCTCAAAATAGAGTTGAGATGGCCTCTTTTGTTTCATCTCCAATTGAAGTCATTTGGATTTTTCTCAAAAAAGGAGTTTATAAACTTACTTTTGAAGGTTTCATCCTTTCAAACTTTT